>Ga0310343_10001983_pt1 | contig 10694 bp, 8 predicted proteins | sample HC15DNA2025_MG_FD_203519 | JGI IMG/M metagenome (GOLD analysis project Ga0310343, IMG submission 203519) | Marine microbial communities from station ALOHA, North Pacific Subtropical Gyre - HC15-DNA-20-25_MG | ecosystem: Environmental > Aquatic > Marine > Oceanic | place: Pacific Ocean: North...
TATGACTGATTGAATTAAGGCTCCATTTCTTTCCGGTAATCGAACTAGTGAATTTGGGTCTTGATTATGTTCTTTTGCAATTCTTGGATTCAAGGAAATCAATTGGACCCCTAAGTATGGATGAATGACTTCCCCATTTTTAAGAAGCTGATCAGAAACACTTTTCGCCAAATTAATAGGTATTGCAAAACCTAGACCGGCTCCAGGACCACTTCTTACCAATGTATTTATTCCTATTACCTCTCCATTGGAATTGATAAGTGGTCCGCCAGAATTTCCTGGATTTATTGCAGCATCAGTCTGAATAAGATCTAGCCTTTTATCAGAGAATCCTAGGCTATTAATATCCCTATGTAGACTACTTACAATCCCTAAAGTAACAGTTTTTTCTAATCCATAAGGTGTACCTAATGCTATTGCCCAATCTCCAACTTCTAGATTTTCGGAATTTCCAAGTGGAGCAAAACTAGAATAAGTAGATTCCTTAATTTTTACTAAAGCCAAGTCAGTTACTGGATCAGTTCCTAAAACTTGTCCATCGCAAATAGTTCCATTAGCTAAAGTTACTGAAACATCATCAACTCTCTCTACTACATGAGCATTTGTAAGCACCAAACCATTCTCATTTATAATTACTCCTGAACCTTGGCCTCTCTCTCTTTCAGGGGTTATGCCTTGCTCCCCAAGTAAATCCCTCAATAAAGGATCTAATAAAGTAGGATCGAATTGTTGCCTCTCTACCAAACGCTCAGTATCAATTTTTACAACTGCAGGGCCAACATTTTTTACCGCAGATGATACGAAATTATGACTTTCAGAAGAAGTCAAAGCTAAAACTTGAGCTTTTGGAAAAAAATTAACTAAGCAAAAACAAAGAACAATAAATACTTTGATTAAATTGATAAATTTAACCTTGAGAGACTGCATTATATTAAGGAATTTTTGCATCTAATTAATATAAATCTAGTTGAATAAATATATTATTGTTGTTTTTTGTGTTTTCCAAAAAATACGAATTATTGAATTTTTCATAGAAAAACCATTTTTATATGTGAAGATTATCTTAGAATATGTCTAGATAAATAATTTTGAATAAAGAAAACAAACACAAGCTTGAAAAACTAATAAAAAAAGTTGCCAATATATGGGCATTCGAAATCTGCAGTCTAAATATCCAAACTAATCAAAATCCAATTGTTATTAAAATCATTATAAAAAAAACTAATGGGGGTGATATCTCAATTGACGATTGTGCGATATTTAATAACCCAGCATCCGAAGAAATAGAGAATTCAAATCTTTTAAATTGTTCATATGTGTTAGAAATTAGTAGTCAAGGTGTCAGTGATGAATTAACCTCAGAAAGAGACTTCAAAACTTTTAAGGGTTTTCCAGTTAATGTTGAGTTAAACCAGAAGAATTCAAAAACAAAATTTCTTAACGGTTTACTTTATGAAAAGTCTAAAGATTTTTTAGCCCTTAACATTAAAGGTAAGATAAAAAAAATCCCTTTTGATGAAGTACTAAAGATTAATCTTTGTACTTTAAAAGATTAATTTTTCCCAACCATTATTCAATTACCCCATCATAGATGGCATTAGTTATTCTCCCAGGTTTAAACAATCTCATTGAAGATATTAGTGAGGAAAAAAAATTACCTCCTAATATCGTAGAATTAGCCTTACGCGAGGCTTTATTAAAAGGTTACGAAAAATATAGAAAAACTTTTTATATTGGAGTAAACGAAGATCCATTTGATGAAGAATATTTTAGTAATTTTGATGTTGGGCTAGACCTAGATGAAGAGGGTTATAGGATCTTGTCAAGTAAGATAATTGTTGAAGAAGTCGAGAGCGAAGATCATCAAATATCTCTTGTAGAAGTTAAGCAAGTCGCTGATGATGCTCAAATAGGTGACACAGTTGTCTTAGACGTTACTCCAGAAAAAGAGGATTTTGGGAGAATGGCTGCATCAACCACAAAGCAAGTATTAGCCCAAAAGTTAAGGGATCAACAAAGAAAAATGATCCAGGAAGAATTTGCAGACTTGGAAGATCCTGTTTTAACTGCAAGAGTTATAAGATTTGAAAGACAATCAGTCATTATGGGAGTCAGTTCGGGTATTGGCAGACCTGAAGTAGAAGCTGAACTTCCTAAAAGAGATCAATTACCCAATGATAACTATAGAGCAAATGCAACTTTTAAAGTTTTTTTAAAAGAAGTAAGCGAGATAGCCAGAAAAGGGCCACAACTTTTTGTAAGTAGAGCAAATGCTGGTTTAGTAGTTTATTTATTTGAAAATGAAGTACCTGAAATTCAAGAAGGCACAGTAAAAATTGTTGCTGTTTCAAGAGAAGCAAATCCTCCTTCAAGATCTGTTGGGCCAAGAACAAAAGTAGCTGTTGATAGTGTCGAACAGGAGGTAGATCCTGTAGGTGCCTGTATTGGTGCTAGAGGTGCAAGGATTCAACAAGTAGTCAATGAATTGAGAGGAGAGAAGATTGATGTTATTAAATGGTCCCCTGATCCAATACAATATATTTTAAACTCTTTAAGTCCTGCTAAAGTCGATCTAGTGAGACTAGTTGACCCAGCGGGGCAACACGCGCATGTATTAGTTCCTCCTGATCAATTGAGTCTTGCAATTGGTAGAGAAGGTCAAAATGTCAGACTTGCAGCAAGATTAACTGGTTGGAAGATTGATGTTAAAAACTCACATGAATATGATCAGGAAGCAGAGGATGCTGCAGTCTCTGAATTAATCATACAAAGAGAAGATGAAGAGAATCTTCAACGAGAAGCTGAGCTAAGATTAGAAGCGGAGCAAGCTGATCGTGCTGCAGAAGATGCAAGATTAAGAGAGCTTTATCCCCTTCCTGAAGATGATCAAGAATATGAAGAAGAGCAATACGAAGAGGAAGAAGTTTTCACTGATAATGCTGAATTAGAGAATATTCAAGATAATGAAATATCAGCTAAAGAGGAGAGGAAACGGTGACACAACAAACCCCTGTTATGCGTATATGCATTTCATGTAAAAAAAAATATGACAGGAAACATCTTTTAAAGATTACCAAAGATCATAAGCAAGGAATCATTTTTCACAAAGGAATGGGACGATCTGCTTATATCTGTAATTCAAAAAAATGTTACTCAGATTCCAAAATCAAAAAAAAACTTCAAAAAGCTTTAAAAACATTTTTAGAGCCTGAGTTTATTGAATTTTTTGAAAAAGAAATTTCAAGCTTCAATGACTATTCCAATTAGGGAATATAATTAAATTAAATCCTCTTCAATTTCAAAAAGAGTAAAAATCAACTAAATGACTATCAGCGATAAAATCAGAATTTACGAACTTTCCAAAGACTTAAATTTGGAGAATAAAGATATATTGGATGCAGCTCAAAAACTCTCAATTTCAGTAAAAAGTCATAGTAGTTCGATAAGCGTAGAGGACGCAAAAAAAATAAAAAATCTCATAAACAAGAAGAATTCAGATAGAAAGATACTTTCCATTAACAAGCCTGCAATTAAAAAAGATGATCAAAAACAAAATAAAGGAGAAAAATCTCTTATTACCTCATCTATTAAAGGAAACAATATCGAAGAAAATTCAAACAAAAAGCCACTATTAATTAAACCTATTAATAAAACAGAGAATGTAAAAAATATTTCAAATCAACCCAGAAATTTAAACAAAGCAAGTATTACTAATAATACAAATTCTCAAGGAAATTTTGGAAATCAAAATATCAACAATAAATCTCAACAAAACTTTAACCAAGATAAAAAAAATTTTCGAGATAATACAACCCCACCTATAAAAAATCCTGCAAAGCCTCCTATTCAACTAATAGCAAAGCCTAGAAATATAAATAATAATGTCAAATCTAATGCATCTTCAAATAGCATCAATAATTCAGGTGATAAAAGACAACTTTCAAACAAAAATGACCAAAATACGAACAAACCTAAAACAAAAAACTTTAATAATAAATTAAATCCACCAGAGCTTGTAGGAGCTCCCATAAGAAGAGAAGATCACAATAAGCAAAATAATAAGCAAAACATTTCTTATAGACAAAATTTCTCCAACAAGCCTGGATCAAGAAACAAACCATCAGTTCAAGGCAGGCCTGAATCATTTAATAGACAAGCCAATACCAATAGAGCTGGTACTACCAACAGACCTGGTATGCCCAATAAAGCTGGTGCTCCCAACAGACCTGGCATGCCCAATAGACCTGGTATAAGAAACAAATCATCTGATCAAGGCAGACCTGAATCATTTAATAGACAAGCTAATACCAATAGAACTGGTGCTCCCAACAGGCCTGGCATGTTTAATAGGCCTAGTTCAAAATTCAATGGGCAAAATACCTCTAAGATTAGAAAACCAGTATCCCCTAATGAACTTTTACAACTTCAAAAAACCAATAAATCTGATAAAGACAAACTAATTGTAAAAAATAACGATAAACAAAAAGTTGAGGTGCCTAAACAGAATGTAAAAGCTCCTAGCAGTCGTCCTAATGCTGCTCCAAATTCCAAGAAACCTCCTCACAGAACATTTTCAAATAATTCAAAAAAACCAGGAAGATCAGATTGGGATGATAGTGCAAAACTAGAAGCATTACGAAATAAGAATCCTCAGAAACAAAGACAAAAAGTTCATTTTATTGGAGAGAATGATGATTCTTTAACATCTGAAACAAGTGGCTATTCAGGTGAAAAAGTTTCAATCTTATCGGCTAGTTTGGCGCGTCCAAAGAAAGTTGGCTCTGACGAAACCAAGTCTCAAAAATCTATAAAACAAGTTAAAAAGAAGAAAAAAGAGACTACAAGACAAAGGCAAAAAAGAAGAGCCATGGAATTAAAGGCTGCCAAAGAAGCCAAACAAATAAGGCCCGAGATGATAATAGTTCCAGAAGATAATTTAACAGTTCAAGAATTAGCAGATAAATTGAGTCTCGAGAGTTCTGAAATTATCAAATCTCTCTTCTTTAAAGGAATAACGGCAACGGTTACTCAATCACTTGACTTGGCAACCATTGAGACAGTTGCTGAAGAATTTGGAGTGCCTGTTTTACAGGATGATATTCAAGAAGCTGCTGAAAAAACAGTAGATATGATTGCATCTGATGATGTTGATAGTTTAATAAAAAGGCCACCAGTAATTACAGTCATGGGTCATGTAGATCATGGCAAAACAAGTCTCTTAGATTCCATCAGAGAATCTAGAGTAGCTTCTGGAGAAGCAGGAGGGATAACTCAACATATAGGAGCTTATCAAGTTGAATTTGAACATGAATCTAAAAAGAGGAAATTAACTTTTCTCGATACTCCTGGTCATGAAGCCTTTACGGCAATGAGAGCAAGGGGTACAAAAGTCACTGATGTAGCTGTTCTTGTAGTAGCAGCAGATGATGGTTGCAGGCCTCAAACACTTGAGGCCATAAGTCATGCAAGAGCAGCAAAAGTACCTATTGTTGTTGCAATAAATAAAATTGATAAAGAAGGAGCATCTCCAGATAGAGTCAAGCAGGAACTATCAGAGAAAGATTTAATTGCTGAAGATTGGGGTGGAGATACTGTGATGGTTCCAGTAAGTGCAATTAAAAAACAAAATATTAAAAAATTACTCGAAATGATTTTATTAGTTTCAGAAGTTGAAGATCTACAAGCTAATCCTGATAGATCGGCAAAAGGAACTGTCATTGAGGCACACCTAGATAAGGCCAAAGGCCCTGTAGCGACTTTATTAGTACAGAATGGCACCTTAAGGTCTGGTGATGTTTTAGCTGCAGGTTCAGTTCTAGGAAAAATTAGAGCAATGGTTGATGAACATGGCAATAGAATCAAAGAGGCAGGACCTTCATTCCCAGTAGAAGCTTTAGGATTCAGTGAAGTACCGACAGCGGGCGATGAATTTGAAGTCTTCCCTGATGAGAAAAGTGCTAGAGCTATTGTTGGAGATAGAGCCACAGATGCAAGAGCTACAAAATTAGCTCAGCAAATGGCCTCAAGAAGAGTAAGCTTGTCATCCTTATCAACACAAGCAAATGATGGAGAATTAAAAGAGCTAAACTTAATTCTTAAAGCTGATGTTCAAGGTAGTGTTGAGGCTATATTAGGATCATTAGAACAATTACCAAAAAATGAAGTTCAAGTCAGAGTTCTACTCTCTGCACCGGGAGAAATTACTGAGACAGATATAGATCTCGCGGCTGCATCAGGATCAGTAATAATTGGGTTTAACACTTCACTAGCATCTGGAGCAAAAAGAGCCGCCGATGCTAACGATGTTGACATAAGAGAATATGAAGTAATCTATAAACTCTTAGAAGATATTCAGTTGGCTATGGAAGGTTTACTCGAACCCGATCTTGTAGAAGAATCATTGGGTAAAGCCGAAGTTCGAGCCACCTTCGCAGTTGGGAAAGGAGCTATTGCAGGCTGTTACATACAAAATGGTAAATTGCAAAGGAATTGTTCTATTAGAGTTATCAGATCAGATAAAGTAGTTTTCGAAGGCGATTTAGACTCTCTAAAAAGGTCTAAGGATGATGTAAAAGAAGTAAATACAGGATTTGAATGTGGAGTTGGCTGTGATAAGTTCTCTTCATGGATTGAAGGAGATATTATTGAAGCATTCAAATTTGTTACAAAAAAAAGGAAATTAACTCAATAATTTAATTTTAATTTCTATCAAAAAATAATAAAGTAGGAAATAATATACAAGCACAGATTTGTATTAGAAGGTTGTTTAGCTGTAATTCACTTCCTATTGAAATTTTAGAAAGCATTATAACAAGTCCCAAAAATGCAGAACCACTAAACGCTATCCACAAAATTCTCCTTAATCCCTTGAAAGGTGACTGGGATTCCTTTAGTAATTTCTTTTTTAATTCAGGATCTATTTTTGACATTAATTCCCTCAATTATTTAGATTAATTTTATATGAGAAAGTCAATTTTTAATATTGCCGGTATAGCTCAGCGGTAGAGCAACTGTTTCGTAAACAGTGGGACGTTGGTTCAATTCCAATTATCGGCATTTTTAATAGTTTAAAAATTTATTTTTGTACTTCTCATATTTTTTTATTTAGAGAAGCCACTGCAATTTTTAGGGTATTGATGCATTGAATGTTATATGAATTGATAGATTAAAATCCTCAAAAAATTCTATTTATTTAAGATTTCGGGTGTATGAATTAAATAAGATTTTCAGTAGAATCCATTAGAAATTTTTAATTTCACCGAATTAGTAATAAAGTAGTTAGATTCTAAGTAAAGGATGATTAGTTTAAATCTATGACATGAATTTTCATTTCAAGTTCAAAAAGTTAAATAAAAAAAATGATCATAGAAAGAACTATGGGAAAATTCTCACTGTCAGACTTCCATGCAATCCAATATTTCCAATAGGACCTATTTATCTTGCAGACCATATTCATAAATGTTTTCCAAACATAGAGCAGCAATTTATTGATTTAGCAATAATCCCATCAAACAAGGTTCCCAAATATTTAAGAAAAAAAATTGATCAATTTAGACCTCATTTAATTATTTTTTCATGGAGAGATATACAAATTTATGCACCTGTGGATGGAAGAAGTGGAAATCCTCTACAAAACTCTTTCGAAGTTTTCTACTCAAAAAATATATTAAAAAAAATTAGAGGTTCTTGGGGAGGATTAAAGTTAATTGCATCTCATTATGGAGAAATATATAGAAATACTTCTTTAGTCAAGATGGGTCTTAAAAGAGCACAAAAATACAACAGAGATGTAAAAGTAATTTTGGGAGGTGGGGCTGTTAGCGTCTTCTATGAACAATTAGGGAATCTACTCCCAAAAGGAACTGTTATTTCTGTAGGAGAGGGAGAAAATCTTATTGAGAAAATTATTAGGGGTGATTCGATAAAAGAAGAAAGATGTTACCTTGCTGGACAAAAACCTCGGAATAAATTAATACATGAACAACCTTTAGGCACTGTTAAAACTGCTTGCAACTATAAGTACATCAAATCAATATGGCCAGAATTTAATTGGTATATAGAAGGTGGAGATTACTATGTAGGAGTGCAAACAAAAAGAGGTTGTCCTCATAATTGTTGTTTCTGTGTTTATACCGTTGTAGAAGGTAAGCAAGTTCGTGTTAATCCTGTTAAAGAAGTCATCAAAGAAATGAAGCAACTGTATGATCTCGGAGTCAGGGGATTTTGGTTCACAGATGCGCAGTTTATTCCAGCCAAAAAAAATATTGAAGATGCAAAAACACTTTTAAAAGCTATTAAAGATGAAGGCTGGAACGATATTAATTGGGCTGCGTATATTAGAGCCGATAATATTGATGGTGAGCTTGCTCAACTTATGGTTGATACAGGTATGAGCTATTTTGAAATAGGTATCACTTCAGGTTCTCAAGAACTTGTAAGAAAAATGAGATTAGCATATGACCTTAAAACGGTATTGAATAATTGCAGAATGCTGGTCAAATCAGGTTTTAAAAACCATGTTTCGGTCAATTATTCATTTAATGTTTTTGATGAAACACCCAGTACTATAAGACAAACTATTGCTTACCATAGAGAATTAGAAAATATTTTTGGTAAAGGTTTAGTTGACCCTGCTATATTTTTTATAGGTTTGCAACCTCATACTCTTCTTGAGAAGTACGCCCTAGATAATAAAATTTTAAAGCCTAATTACAATCCCATGAGCATGATGCCCTGGACAGCCAGAAAACTTTTGTGGAACCCTGGCTCTCTAGGAAAAAAACTTGGTCAGGTTTGCTTAGAAGCTTTTGATAATCAAGAAGATGAATTTGGTAAAACAGTTATCAACATTCTTGAGAGAGAATATGGTAAATCTTCCTTAAATGAATCCTTGAAAGTTCGTCCTCTATCAGAAAGAAAATTAGCTCATTCGAAATAATAAATTGGAAACTTTATTAATCCTCTTTCTCAATTGAACTAGAGATACCTTTTGACTTTAATGATTCTGAATAGAATTCTGCTGGCTCTAAATCACAAATGATTACCAAACCTATGCCAGTATTGTGAGCCTCTAGCATTATAGAGATAGCATCTTGCTCGCTTAATTGAGGCACTACTTCTCTTAAAGAATTAGTTACATACTCCATAGAATTAACTGGATCATTATGAAGTAAAACCTTGTATTTTGGAGATTTGTTTTTTAATTCAGCAGGTTTCTTCTCAATTACTGCTGAATTATTACTTATGCTTTGTTCAAACTTTATAGAAAGCATTAAATTTTCTAGAATCTTTAATACTCATAATTATATATTAATTATTCTTTCCATTGCATCAATAACATTTGATCGTGAATTAAATGCTGACAAACGAAAATAACCTTCTCCTGATAATCCAAATCCGCTCCCAGGGGTACCCACAACACTAACTTTTTGAAGAAGGAAGTCAAAAAAGTCCCAGGATGTCATTTTATCAGGAACTTTTATCCAGATATACGGAGCATTATCCCCGCCATAAACTTTATATCCTGCAGTCTGAAGCTTATTTTTCATAATTTTTGCATTTTCCATATAAAAATCAATTAAACCTTTCACCTCTTTCTTTCCTTGAAGGGAATATACAGCTTCTGCTCCTTTCTGAACAACATAACTTACTCCATTGAATTTTGTAGATTGACGCCTATTCCAAAGAGACCATAGTTCTATTTCTTCATTTTTTGAATTCAAACCTTTTAGATTTTTAGGTATTACGGTGAAAGCACATCTTACTCCTGTGAACCCTGCATTCTTCGAAAAAGATCTAAATTCAATGGCGCAATCCTTTGCTCCCTCAATCTCATATATTGAATGAGGAATATCCTTAGTTTGGATAAAGGCTTCATAAGCTGCATCAAAAAGTATTAAAGATTTGTTTTTAAGAGCATAATCAACCCACTTTTTTAATTCGTTTTTAGTAATTGTTGCTCCAGTAGGATTATTTGGAAAACAAAGATATAAAATATCAACCTTATCTTTTGGAAGTTCTGGCAGAAAGTTATTCTCCTCATTTATTGCAAGGTATGTTAATCCTTGATAAGTTCCATTTTCGAGGGCTTCTCCAGTTCTTCCCGTCATAACGTTACTATCTACATAAACAGGATAAACAGGATCTGTAACAGCGATTGAATTATCTTTACCAAGAATATCTAAAATATTGCTACTGTCACATTTAGAACCATCTGACACAAAGATTTCTTCAGGAGAAATTTTGCAGTCTCTCGAAATAAAATCATGCTCAGATATTTTTTCTCTAAGCCAAGAATAACCTTGTTCTGGTCCGTAGCCTCTAAAACCTTCAATTGTTCCCATATCATTTAAAGCTTTACCCATGGCATCTCTGCATGCTTTTGGTAATGGTTCCGTCACATCGCCTATTCCGAGCTTAATTATGTCAGAACTCTTATTTGATTGAGAATAAATTTTTACCCTTTTAGCAATTTCAGGAAATAAATAGCCGGCTTTGAGTTTTAAATAATTTTCGTTTACTTTAACCACTTTAAATAAAAAAATTTAACCATAAATAGGATAATGGATCAACGTGCTTTAGTGGTGATTAGATGTTAAAATTATCCTAGTTATGATTAAATATTGAGGTAATCATAGCTATGAATTCAATTTCAATTAGTTTGAAAATCGTCTAAAGCTTTACACATAGCATAA
>Ga0310343_10001985_pt1 | contig 10689 bp, 10 predicted proteins | sample HC15DNA2025_MG_FD_203519 | JGI IMG/M metagenome (GOLD analysis project Ga0310343, IMG submission 203519) | Marine microbial communities from station ALOHA, North Pacific Subtropical Gyre - HC15-DNA-20-25_MG | ecosystem: Environmental > Aquatic > Marine > Oceanic | place: Pacific Ocean: North...
CTACACTTACTACAACCTGATTTTCTCCCAAGGGGTGGAAGAGTACGTAGGCAGGGCTATGGATGCAGGGGTGGACGGCCTTCTCACCTTGGATTTGCCTCCCGAGGAGGCTGGGGAACTGGTGGATTCCTCGAGTAAGGTGGGGATGAAGAACGTCTTTATTATTGCCCCGACCACGCCCGAAGGCCGGATCCCTGCCATCGTGGAAAAAGCTTCCGGTTTTCTGTACTACGTTTCGCGGGAAGGAGTCACCGGCGAGAGAAAGGATTTGGCCTCTGACCTGGACCGCAGGATTGAAGCAATCCGAAAGTATAGCGACCTGCCCGTGGTGGTCGGTTTTGGCATCTCCAGCCCCGAGCAGGTTGGGGCCGTGGGTCGGGTGGCGGATGGCGTGGTGGTCGGTAGCGCTCTGGTCAATTGCATTTCCGAGAATCTAGACGACCCCGGGTCCATTCCCGCCGCCATCGGTGCCCGCGCCGGTTCTCTGGTTGCCGGCTTGGGGCCCGGTTGAGGGTGGCAGGGTTATGCCTCCGGGACCGACTCTCTATTTTCTCGGTGGAGTCACGGCATCCGGGAAATCGGGTTTGGCCCTCGGGTGGGCCGAGGAGAACAACGCGGAAATTCTCTCCTGCGACTCGATCGCGATCTACCGGGGAATGGATTTAGGGTCGGCCAAGCCGACCCGTGAGGAAAGGGAGCGCGTGGCTCATCACGGTCTGGACCTGACCGTCGTGAGCGATGGCTATGACGTTTCGCGCTATGTGGAATATTCGCGGGCCGTCGTCGAGCAAGTCTACTCTCGAGGGCGTTCACTCCTGGTGGTAGGCGGAAGCGGGTTTTATCTTCAGTCCTTTTTCGAGCCGGTCATCGACGAGGTGGAGGTCACCGACGAGATCCGGACCGAGGTCCGGGAGCTTTTTGACCGGGAAGGAATAACGGGCTTGCTCGCGCAACTCGACTCGTTCAATGCCGGGGAACCCCTCGAGTTGGACCGCAAAAACCCGCAACGCCTAATCCGCGCCCTTGAGAGATGCTTGGGCTCGGGCTTAAGGCTTTCCGAATTGAGGCGCAGGTTCCGGGCTCTGCCTGCTCCCTTCTCCGGTTATGGAAAGAAACGGATCTGGCTGGACAGGACCGACGCCGATCTTTCCTCGAGAATAGAGCAGAGAACGAATGAGATGATCAGTAGGGGATTAGTCAAGGAGACCGAGGCGCTGGTTGCCGAAGGACTCCTTGAGAATCATTCGGCTTGTTCGTCCGTCGGTTACAGGGAGTGCTCAGCCTTTCTGGGGGGTGAAATTTCCGAGGCTGATCTTGCTCCATCCATCACGAGGTCAACTCGCCAACTCGTCGCCAAGCAGAGAAAATGGTTTCGCAAGGCTTTCCCCGGAGAATCACGCCTTCTTCTCGAAGAGGGCTACCAGCTCGCGACGACGGACTTGAAATGGAGTTCGGGCGCTTGACCCTTTCGTCTCGTTGCCCTAGGCTTCGTAACCAGTCTCTCATCACTTAGCCCACTGATCATCGACAATGAAGCCGCTTCATTCAATACGCATCATCGCGAATGCCTCGAAGGATGGGGCGGAGAAAGCCGCCCTGGACCTTAAAAAGCTGGCTGAGGCTCATGGGGCGGAAGCTTCGACTACCGTAGAATTTCCCCCTCCCGCTGGTTTTCTCGAGGGTGCGGATGCGTGTTTCGTGGTAGGCGGAGACGGGACTTTGCTCAACGTTATGCGGGAGGCGGTCCTTTACGACGTGCCCGTTGCCGGCATCAGGCATGGCCAGTTGGGCTTCCTCGCCACCTTTTCCCCTGAGGTAATGCACCAGAAGATCCCCGCCCTCCTAGAAGGTTCCTACCGGGTTAGCAGGAGAAGCATGCTGAGTTATTCCGACGGGCAGGGACGCTCGAACCGAGCCTTGAACGACCTAGTGATCAAAAGCGGGACCAATGGAAGGCTGGGGCGATTTTCGGTTTTCGAAGAGCAGGAGCAGGTAGCGGAATATGCCTGCGACGGAATCGTGTTCTCCACACCTACTGGTTCGACGGCCTATAACTTGGCCGCTGGCGGTCCCATCGCCCATCCTGAGGCTCAGGTGGTCCTGATGACCCCCATCTCCGCCCATACCTTGACCAGTCGAAGCGTGGTTTTCCCTTCCGGGGTTACGCTTCTGGTTCAATCGGAGAGGAATCCCGACGAGCCCTTGGTCTCGGCGGATGGACAGAGTGCGTTTGATGATTCGCCTGACTTTCCCCTCGAGATAACGGTTGCCTCGGAGACTTTTCCCCTCCTTGAGGAGGTGAGTCATTCGCATTTTCATCTTTTACGCAATAAAATGAAGTGGGGATAGTCCCCCTTTGGAAATTGATTGATCCCTTTTTATGCTTTCGTCCGGGACTCGCATTGGGCCAACCAGAATCCTTTCCTGGCTAGGAGAAGGGTCCACGGGGCAGAGTTATCGCTGTGAGGCGACGGAGGGAGAGGACCGCGGATCCCTCCTGTACGTCAAGCTGATCCCTCGGGAAATTTCCGAGAAGAACGGGTTCGAGGATTTTTTCCAGCAGGAATGCCAGACCCTTGAGCAGCTTGAGGGTACCGGGATTTGGCCTATAAGGTCCTTCGGCATAATGAAATGGAAACATTGGGTTGCCTACGAATGGCTTGAAGGCGAGAGCGTTTCTTGTTCTCCGGTGAATCCGGATGGAGAGGCCGAATCTTCCCAGGTCAGAAGTGTACGCTCCTTGGCCGACCTGATGGAGCTTGCGCCTGAGAAGTTAACCCCACCGCTTTTGCTTGCCTTCATGATTGACCTGCATCGTGGCCTCTACCGAATCCACCAGTCCGGGATAGCTCATGGAAACCTCAAGCCGAGCAACGTCTTGGTTCGATTGAACGAGGCGGGTGGTGGCGAAGCATGGGTCACCGAACTCGGTTTTTCGAGGTTGGTTAAGTTTCGACCTGTCGGTATGGAAGAGCCTTCAAGTCCGGAGGCCTCCCACTTGAACCAGGATGGCTTGATCTCCCTCGAGGAGGGCGCGCGCTACAGGCCGGCTGGTGTTTCCGAACGGGATATGCCCGAAGACTTCTGGGATATATCCGCCTTTGGCAAGCTCGTTCAGTGGGCGATCGGATTGGCGAGTGAGGATTCGCAGGATTGGACGGCATGGAAGGCTTGGGCGAAGCGGGCATCGGATAACGGGCAGCCGGATGCCTTTCCTTCCGTTGCCCATTCCATGCAAGCCTTGCCGGGTATCGGGGATATTTCCGAATACGGCGTAAAGATGGAGGAGATTTCCGAGGAACTGAAGCTGGACTTGGAGGCCTTGAAGGCAAAGAGGGAACGGGAGTGGGCTTTGTCCGAAAAACTGGGAAACCTCCGTTTCCGCAGGAACATGACTGGCTTGGTCAGTCTGCTGTTCCTTGCCATGTATCTTTTTTCTTCCATTTATCTCTTCTTTCAACCTGCTCCTTGGACCGAGTATTCCTTGGAGGATAATGCTGATAGTTATCAACTAGGGGCCGGTTTATGGAGTGGGGATGCCTGGGGCATCGTACCTTCTGCCTACGATGAAAATGGGGAGGGAGGACAGGATGTGGTCGGCAAATGGGAAAGGGAAGACGGGCTATTCAAGCTGAGTTTCCGTCGTTTCAAGAAAATCAACGACAAAGAAAGCGGTAAGAAACTCTGGCAGTTCATCGGAAGCGGGAGCACCACCCCCGATGACTACGTCGTCTGGCACGATTACCTCCTTTACGATCGGTCCAGGGAAGCCCTGATCCTTGTCAAGCGGGTCAATGAAAACGACGTTTTTATACCCGGTCGCGAAGGGACGCGTCCGGTGATGCTCTATCCCGAGCAGCGCATCAAGAACAGCGGCAGGAAGATCGAGTCCGCGGAGATTGCCTTTTTTCGGGAGGATGAGGGGGGCGTCAGTTGGACCTTGTTTTTCGGGTTGGGATTCCTTTTGGCCTGCTCCATCTATTGGCGCGAAGTGATTAAGCTGAAGGCCGAACAAGTCAAAAGTGTTGAATAGCCCGCGGTCTTTTACTTGGATGGTCGACTGATGAACGCTAACTCGATGTTTTTCCGGTTTTGCCTTTTGTCGGCCCTTGTTTTTCCGTGCTCCTGTTCGGTGGAATCTCCCGATGGAGCCTTCAAGGGAGAAATCAGGGACTGGGTCCACGAGGTCTTCGTGGGTACCCTCACCACCGAGGGGATGAACTGCGAGCTTGTCCTGACTTTTCGGCAAACCCCGGAGGACATGCCCGCCGAGATGAGCTTTGCCCAACCCGGAAAAACTCCCGTCCTCCGCTCGGGGGTTTGGGAGGTCGGTGACGGCGAGCGCGTCCTGCGCTTTTCCGATGGCAAGGAACCATCCGAATATTTCCTGATCAAACGAGGCGTGCGCTTTGCCTTTCAGACCAAGGATGGCATCAGCAATGAGGATGGTTCCCCCGTCCTGCTCATGAGAAACGAAGGTCTTTCCCGTAAGGAGTCCCATCCGCTCAGGATTTCCTTTTTGGACGATGGCAAGGCCAAGGTCGTTGGCGGGGTCCCGGAAAATTCACTTTTCGGTGACTGGAATTTGGCCTCCGGGAAGATCATCGTCTCGGTCAAGTCTTCCGGGATGATGGCGGTCTCGGCCGATGAGATTGAAAACGGTAAAGAGGGTCCTGAGGAAACCTACCGTTATTTCCTCAGTTGGCCCGAGGGATCCTCGGACGAGCTGGAGTTGGAGAAGATCGTCGTCCTTCGCCCATTCCTCAAGAAAGACGGTTCAAAGAGGCAGAGCTGGATGAGCTCCTTGATCTTCAAGAAGCAGGAACGCCCAAGGTTGAGGAAAATCTGATAAATTCGTCAAGCGACGAGCCCTTTCAAAGGTTTGACGTTATTCTCCCTATCTCCATGATTAACTCCTTTTGCATATAGCCGTACAATGATTACAGCCCTTCAAAACTTCATTTCCAGAAAGGGGAAGATTTTTTTCATCCTACTTCTTTTTGTGGTAGTCGTCTCCTTCGTTCTTTACTTGGCCCAGGGCTCCTCCGTCTTCGACCTGTTGCCCAATCCGAACAAGCAAACCAAGGAGTTCTATGGCTACGACCTGAACGACCCAGAGCAGATGAGGTCTCTCGGGGCTCAGAACAGGGTGGCTTCCGATTTCGGAATGCTCGTGGGTCCGACCGGCGAAGCCATGGAAAAGGCGGACCGCAATTATCAGCAATTTATGCAAGCCCAGCTGCAGAGAATGTTTGCTTCCGGATCTCAGGATCCCAGCCGTACCACCCAGTTGCAGTATCTCTTTCAAGCCCTCCAGTCCTGGCCCTATCAGCCCAAGCGCATGAAGGTTCGCAGGATTGCCATGGCGGGGGCCTATGACCCTGAGTTTTTTCAGGCTTCCCTCCGGGCAAAGCTGGTCATGGATGGACAAGCGGAGGCTTGGGGGCTTCTGCCTCTTGGGGAAAACGTTCCTGCCGTAAATGATTTCTTTTTCAAGTTTCTCGGGAACTCGAATCCTTTCCTGCAAGACGACGACAACCGGACTCAGGCCTTTCGGAACGTCGGCCGGGCCCGTGGTTTCGGAATTAGGGGGGTCGAGACCGTGTTGTACTCCTATTTCAGGGCCAGCATGGTCGACGACGTCTATCATCAGGCTGGTTACGTTCTCGATGAGGAGGCCCGCATCGATTTGCGTATGAATGATTTCGCATGGGATGCGGAAAGCCTGGTCGTTAGTCCCGACGACCTAAACTTCACTTTTCCTCCGCTTTTCGGGCTCAAGGTTGCAGCTATGCCCAAGGCGGGCGAATCCCTGGAAGTCTCCTACGATGGAAAAAAGAAAACTTTCGTATTCGTCGATCAGCTTGAGGAGACCAACGCAACCGACAGGATTCAAGTTCCTGCCGGCAAAAGTCCTTCCGAGGCCCTGGCGAACCTCTCCTCCTCGATTCAGGGGCAGGACTTGGGGTTTTCGGTATCTCAAAAGGGGGCCGAGGAGCTTGAAATCACGCCACTGGAGGACAGGCTGCCCCAAACCTCTCCGGTCCTCAGTTCCTCTTCTTCTGCGCTATCGGTGGAGGATCCCTTGTCCGAGGAACTTATGAGTTTCCATGAGAAGAGGAAGAACGACGAGGCTTTTTCGGAGCCCTCCCGTACCTTTGCCGTTGCCCTGACCTTCCGTACCAAGGACTTTCTTTCCTTGCCGGAGGAACCAAGCGAAGCCTTTATGCGGACTCACTTCGAGGACAACAAGGCAATCTTCGCCCCACCACCCCCACCGCCACCGCCGCCGCCATCACCTCTCCCCTTGCCGCAGGATGCCAATGGAACTGCTTTGCCCGCAGGGCCACAAGGCCCCGTTGGCCCGCCCGAGGCCAACTCAAGTGACCCTGCCGGCATAACTCCCCTTTCCATCCCGTCATTGGATCTCAATGGTTCGGTTGCTGAGGAAGTCCGCTTTGAGGACGTGCGAGAGGAGGTTCGCCAGAGAATCATTGAAGGGCGGAGGATTGATGCCGAGAGGTTTGCCAATGACCTTGCCCGTGAATCGGCCTTGGAATTCCTAGTCGATATAAACGAGCTGGGTGACAAACTTAGGCGCAAGTACAATTCGAACTATGAGAAAATAAGAAAATCCCCAGAGCTGCTTGAGTTACTTGCCAAGAGTGGAGCTCATTCCCAGAAGATCGATTTCTCGAAGAAGGACATGGGAGCCAGGGCCTTGAGGCTGGGGCTGGAAAGAAGGGAAAGCGAGAAGAGAAGTAACCGGGAGCCTCTTCTGGAGGTTGCCTCCCTCAATGAAAAACTTTTCTTTACTCGTTCGGTTCGTAAGTCCAGAGCCGGATACACGGTGTTTCTTTTCGACCGCAAAACTCCGGCGGGTCCGGGCATCTATGAAAACGCTTCCTTTGCCGACCTGTACGGAGGCTATGCTTCCAAGCTTCAATCGGATGCCTTTGCGGAGCTTGTCGACCAGACGCTGGACGCCTTGCAGGGCGATGAGAATGCCTCCTTCCCATCCATCGGGAATTTGGTGGAGATCAAGAGAAGAGGTTCCCGTATGCTCGGGGGATACTACGATGGGCTGAATGCCAGAATCGGTGCCAAGCTCCGGCAACTTGAGGAGGAGAGGGGAGTGATTTCCGCCGCGGAGAGGGAATCCAATGCGACTCCCTTGCAGCTTGCCCGAAAAGGAGCTATTGACGAAGAAATAGGGAATATTCGTTCCAGCCAGGCCCAGGCCGATGAGGAAAGGGCCCAGGCCGAGCGCTTGTCGGATGCCTGCCCCGGCTTGAGTCCCGATGGTAAATGGACGGAACTTGAGCGAACCGCCGATTCGGTAACCTTCGTTCGTCTCAAGGGAGTCTATACCTCAAGGGGTCCTGGAAAGGATTCTTCCGAACGGGACGACAGGGGCAGCGAACTCCAGTTTGCCCGAGCCGAGCTGGTGCGTGATCTTCTTTTGCGGGACCTGATGGACCGGGAGCTTGCCGAGGAAGAGGAAGACTAGCCCTTGCTCTTTCGCCAACCGAGGAAAAACTCGAGGTTTCCATCTGCTCCCCGGGGATTGGACTCCGATTCCGCGAATAGTTCGGCTCCTTCAAGTTCGCGACCTGCGAACTGCTTGATTTCATCCAGAGTCCTCGATTGAACTTTTTGATCCCGGATTACCCCGCGCCCTTGGTCGGCTTCCTTTTTGGCGCATTCGAACTGCGGTTTCACCAAGGCGACCAGCATACCGCCTGAGGAAACGAAGGACCATGCCTTGGCCAGTACCTTGCGCAGGGAGATGAAGGAGAGATCCATGACTACCAATCCGAAGAGAGGCTGAGGCAAATCTTCGGGTTTTAATTGCCTGAGGTTGGTTTTCTCGAGGTTCGTGATGCGGGCATCGCTCCTGAGTTTGTAGTGAAGTTGTCCATGTCCCACGTCTACGCAAGTTGCGGAGACGGCCCCTTTCTGGAGGAGGCAGTCCGTGAATCCCCCCGTGGAAGCTCCAAGATCAAGAATTTCCAAGCCTCGAGGGTCGATGCCTTGTCCTTCAATGAAGCCTGCCATCTTGAGGCCGCCTCTCCCGACGTAGGGCATGGGTTCTTCTACTGTGAGGATTGAACCGGAGGGGAGCATCCTTCCCGATTTGTCTATGCGCTCAGTACCCAACCTGACCTTCCCAGCTAGGATGTAGGCTTGGGCCTTGGATCTGCTTTCACACAGTCCCAAGGCCACCAACAGTTCATCCGCTCTAGTCTTGCCTTCCTTTTTCACAAGGGAAGATCAACCGAAATTCATTCTTGGTGCAATTCCGGATTCCCGGAAATGCCGATAACGATGTCGCGCAGAGAAAAAAATTAAAAAAACTATTGACCGTTGTGGGTTAAAATGTCAGAAGGTGGGTCAAAATGGAAATAAGTGGTTAAAATGTTGATAAGCTATGGAGGATATCGCCATACCCTTTTTTGCGGGGAAGTATACTCACACCTTGGATGCCAAGGGGAGGGTGACGATTCCTTCCAAGTGGCGCATACAAGGGGGAGAGAACACCTACCTGGCTCTCCCAAATCCAAACGGCTACATAGACGTCTATCCTCCCAAGATGGTTGCCAGGCTCGAGGAAATCGTGGCTTCCATCAAGTTGAGCGACCACGAGAAGCAGACCAAGGCGATGGAACTTTTTTCGCAGGCCGATTCCTTCGGTTGCGACAAGCAGGGGCGGATCAACCTAGGCGAAAGCCTGCGGGTGCACGCGGGTATAGGTGGAAAGGCTGTCTTTACGGGCAGTTTGCGGCATTTCTCCATCTGGTCCGAGGAGCGGTACGACGAAAGGGAGTCGAGCAAACCGCTGAACGTTTTTGATGCGATGAGTGAGTTGGGGCTATGATTCTTCGACACAAGCATAGGGCGACTTTTAGGGTGGTCGTCCAGCGAAGGGGAATATGTGCGGAGATTGCCCCACTCGCTCTCGTTTCATCTTTAGGGGTTTCGGGGTCATGGGGGTGCGTTGATGTATTGCGGTTCGATTGAGTTCGTCTGCTCGCCTGCGATGATAAGGCACGTACCAGTCCTGCTCGACGAATGCATGGAGCACCTGAAACCCGAGGCTGGTGGGTCATTCGCCGACTTAACCTTCGGTGGAGGTGGCCACAGCAGGGAAATTCTAAAGGCAAACCGTGAAAATACCCTGTTGGCGCTGGATTGTGATCCGGATGCCAGGGGAAGAGCTCGAGAGTTGGAGAATGATTTCGAGGATCGTTTCAAGTTTTGTGACTTGGGTTTCCAGGATATGGACCAAGTTTCCTCGGCGGCCGAGTTCGATGGGGTCTTGATGGATCTAGGTATCTCCTCCTTCCAGTTGATGGAGCCCGAGAAGGGCTTTTCCTTTCGCTTGGATGCTCCCATCGACATGCGACTGAACCCAAGGGTGGGCCAAAGCGCTGCGGAATTTCTCGAAACGGCGTCCAGGGAGAGCTTGGTTCGGGCGGTTAGGGAATATGGCGAGGAGCGGAGATGGAACCGAGTGGTAAATGCAATTCTTGAAGCAAGGGGAACGGGTGCTCTCGAGAGGACTATTAGCGCCGCAAGCATAGTGTCCCGAGCTGTCGGGGGAATTAAGTCCAGGCAACGCATTCATCCTGCCACCAAGACCTTCCAGGGGATCAGGATTGCCATAAATGGCGAACTTGAGGCTCTTGCTACCGCTTTGCCCAAGGCGTTCAGCGCCCTCAAGACGGGTGGTGCTCTGGTTGTAATCTCTTTTCATTCCCTCGAGGATCGGATCGTGAAGCGCTTCATGCGAAAGATGGCGGGAAGGCCCGAGCATAGGGCTGACTCAAGGTTTCAGCAGGACCGCACGGTTTACGCCGAACTTTTTCAATCCAAGGCAATCTTCCCATCCAAGGAGGAAGTTGAGCGTAACTCCAAGAGCCGTTCCGCTAGGCTTCGCGTTCTCAAGAAGCTCGGTCAACCGGGACTGTAGACTATGGCTCGAAAAAAGAATGGAAACCGTTTGCCTCTGATTGTGGGCATCCTTGCAATGAGTTTTTTCGGAGTAGGAGCCCTTGGTATCGTATGGCTCAGGATGGAAATCTCAACCGTTGCCAAGCAATGTGGAAAACTGGAGGACGAAAGGGAAATCGTCTCGAGGGAAGTGCAGGAACTGAGGGGGCAGAAATCAAGATCTCTGCGCCCATCTACACTGGCCAGTATGGTTTCCGGGCGCCTGTCTATGTTGCCTGATTCACGGACAATTTACGTTTCGGCTCCGGATATGTCGGCAAGGCTCGGAGACGGGAGAGGGGTCAGGCGAGGCAAATCGTATGGATCACAAGGAGAGTTTGCCGGGACACGGTAGGATGAAAAGTCTCTTTATCTCTCCTTTTCGCTTCTACCTCATTTTCTTCGCTGTCTCGTTTGCCTTTTGCTCCTTGGGCGGAAGACTCGTATACCTTCAGGTTTTCAAGTCCGACGGTTACTCCAAGCTGGCAAACGGCGCACGCAAGAATTTCATTGAGGTAAAGGCGAGGAGAGGCGATGTCGTCGACTCCAAGGGCAACCTGTTGGCTACCACTAGATCGGTCGTCGAGGTGGGGATAGATCCACACTCGGTGAATCCGAGTTCCCGGATGAAGTTCGGCCAGTTGGCCAACCTGCTTGACATCCCCATCAAAGACGTAACGGCCGCTTCGGAAAAGT
>Ga0310343_10001986_pt1 | contig 10688 bp, 4 predicted proteins | sample HC15DNA2025_MG_FD_203519 | JGI IMG/M metagenome (GOLD analysis project Ga0310343, IMG submission 203519) | Marine microbial communities from station ALOHA, North Pacific Subtropical Gyre - HC15-DNA-20-25_MG | ecosystem: Environmental > Aquatic > Marine > Oceanic | place: Pacific Ocean: North...
GCGCTCGATGATGTCGCGTGTGCGATGCGAAGTCGCGCGCGTTCAAAAAAAAAACCGGTTTGGAGACGGGACGCGAAGACGAGACGCATTCGCGCGCGCGAGGAAACGGGGTGCGAACGGCGCGACGTCGGTCGCGCGGTGCCGTTCCGGGGAGGATTTCGCGTCCTCTGTTTTTTTTCCTCGAATCTTCTCTTTTGGGTCTTCTTCGTTTTGGTCTCGTGCCATCATCATCATCGTCATCCTCCATGAACAACAACGAAGCGTAGTAAAATCGACTTTGACTGACGTCTTTGGTCTTCTTCTTATCCGCGAAAAACAACAACAACGACACAGAGTGTACGTCCGTGGCGTTATTTTGGGGTACAAACGCGCGCGAACGAACCAACACGAAAACACGTCTCTGATTAAATTGGAAAACGTTCCGGACAAATCGTCGACGGCGTTTTACTTGGGGAAGAAACTGTGCTACGTGTACAAAGCGCACACGAAGAAGCAAGGGACGGTGTACAGAACCATGTGGGGTAAGGTGACGAGAGCACACGGGACGTCTGGGGTTGTTCGCGCGAAGTTTAAACACAACTTGCCGCCGTCCAGCATCGGGGGCAAAATCAGGTGCATGCTCTATCCGAGCAACATCTAACGCGCCCCATGCGAAGGAGACGACGGTTCGTCTCAAAGCGAAAATTTAGCCAAACACTACTACAGTCCTAGAATAATTACTAATTGAATTACTATACTTAGCCTAAATACTATTTTATTAGTGTGCTCTTTTTCTATTCTTTGCTGCTGCTGCCGCCGCTGCTAAAACTGCTAAAACTGATTCTTCCACGCGCTTAGGAACACTCGCGCTTGCGTCATCAGCGGCGGCGTCCTTTGTAATTCATCTCGAAACACGTCGAAATCGTACTTTTCCAACTTTTCTAACCACCTCTCCGCCGTCGTCGCTTGTAACAGCAATTTTGCCATGTGTGGGTACTTCTCGCCTAACTTATTCTCGATATAAATCCTTCGCGCGGCGGCTATGTGCCCGACCGCGGCGCTCGCAACCTTATGCGCGGCGTTCTTCACCCGTTCGTCTCCAATCCCGCCGTCGTATACCGTTTCCGCGCTTAAATTCTCCGTGGCTAACACATCCATCGGAAAGTACGTCTTTCTATTTCTCGCGTGTATTTTTGCTCCTCTCAAACTGTTCGTCAGACCAATCGCCGTGCCGACGTGCGACGCCACGTGGTCGCTCGCCGTCGACCGAATGTTCTCCGCGTCCAAAGTCACGAGCAAAAAATGCCCGTGCGTTTCCTTCGCGAACCGTTCCAATTCGCTCATCGAATCGAACGTTCTCGATCCTTTCGCCACGTCCTCCATTCGAGCCTCGATCGCGCGCTTCAACCACTTCACCCATCGCCGCGTCGACGACCCAGTCGTCGTCGTTGTCGTCGTCCCTACATCATCATCATCATTGGAAGAAACCTCCTCAGACGACACCCCCAACGCCGCGCGGACGCACCGCGCTATCGGGTGGTCCACGACTCCTGGAGCAGACAACGTCTCCTTTGGTCTAACCGTTTCATCCATTCGATCGTGCCACCATTTCAGTTTCATCAGCGCCGCGTTCCCGTCGTTCTCGTGGACGACATCGATCACCGTTTCGCAGTTCAGCGCGCGCAGAGCGAGCGGGACCGCGCGTTTTGACGCGTCGACGGCGCACGTGCACAAATACGTCTCGTAATCCCGTTGGCGCAACAGCGCGGCGGCGTAGCGGAAATCCGCTTTGAGATGATGATGATGATGCGCTGATGAGACTTTTGTGTCTGTCGTCGTGGCGTCTGCGTTTGAATCGTCGCTGTTGTCCTTTCGAGAAAACGAGGAAGACGAAGAGACGCCCAGCGCGCGAGGAGGGAGACGACGAGCGAGGCGGCGGCGCGCACACGCTCCCGCCGCGCGTCTCATGTTGTTGATGATTTGTGACGTATCTAAGTATGGTACCTAGTGTTGTGAATAAAAAAATGGTTAAACGCGTTAGATACCACACAACAAAAAGAGACGTTGTTGTTGTTACAAACTCATCAAAACCTCTCGAATCGCGACCACGTCGGCGTGGTCGTCGCCTAACTGTTGCTTTTGCAAGACCAAGGCTCGTTCTAACAACGGTTTGCCTTTGTGGGTCTCGCCCAAATCCAAGCGGCATATCGCCAAGTCGGTGAGCGTTTGCACGGAACTCGGATGGTCGTCGCCTAACGCGTTTTCTTGGATGCGCAAGGCTTGTTCGTATAAAGGAACCGCACCGAGGTAGTCTTCCAAGTCGGATTTTGCAGCCGCGATGTCAACGAGGATGCGAGCGTAGTCTGGGTGGCGAGTGCCTTTGGTGACCGAAAGCGCGGCGAGTTCGCGTTGCAGTTCTTCGATGGACGGATAATCGACGTCATCGTCATCGGATTCTTCGTTCTCCGCTTCTTTATCTTCTTCTCCTCCATGTTGTTGTTGTTGTTGTTGTTGTTGTTGCTGCTGCTGCTGCTGCGAACGGGAGACCATCGCGGCAGTTTCACTCGCGCCCGTCTTCCTCAACTCGAACGATGGAGACGACGTTCTCGGCGCTTCAAATACTTTCATCATCGCTTCACGATTTTGCTCTTCTTTTTCTACTGTTACGCCTGCTCTAGAACTCGTTTCATTCTTGTTCTTCGTCGTCGTCTTCAAATCGATTAAATACTCGTCGTCGTCTTTTTGGTTTCCTTCCTCGTCGTGTGCTACTTTCTCATCGAGCGCGCGTTCGACGGCATCGCGAATTGAACTTTTCAGCGTCTTTGGTAACTTATCGCGCACTTTGCTCTTACCGGTATACGTGCCGATTAAAGCTAACGATTCTACCGCGGCTTTCCTCACGTCGCCGGAATTGTTTTCCAAGTTTTTACAGCAAAAGGCCAACGCTCTAGACGCGGCATGTATCGCGTGCGCGCCGCGAGACTTGTTGTCCAAACTAGAACAAATCAAGCCGAGCGTTTCTAAGCGCTTCACCATCGCGCGAGGCGCGATCGGTTTTGAAGAAGTGGACGAGACAACCGAAGACGACGACGAAGATGAGCCGGAAGAACCTTTACCTCCTCCTCCTCCTCCTCCTCCAGAACTACCGTCTTTCTTCTTTAGCGACTCGACGATCTTTTCCAAAATGATGAACGAATCGTGTCGTTTCTCCACCGTGGTAGCGATGTGGGCGAGGGTCTCTTTCGCCGCATCTCTCGCTCGCGCGTGCGCTTCGGCTAAACGTTCGAGCAAAAAAGGCACAACTTCGATGGAAAGAACAGCCGCGACGTGAGTACTAGCGCTACTTTTGGCATCAAAATTTGTTTTCTCGCAACAAAATGTGCACAGATTGCGGAGCGTCTCGCATGCGCGAATGAACGCCGAGGCTATTTTATCGCAAAGACACTTTTGCGCCAGAGCGCGACAGACGGAAACGAAGAACTGGTTCGCATCTTCTACGGTAACAGTCGCACTCAATAAAACTGTGTTCATTTCCATCAACGCGGCGTCTCGCGTGCGCCATCGTCCGCTTTTGCTTAATTTTGCAACCACGTCGGCATTGAATATTGCCAAGATTGGTTCCATGTCTCTTTCTTCGCTCGCAGAGAGTTGCAACGTTTCTTCGTCATCGTTCGTCGTCGGCGTGTTTGCATTCTCATCCATTTCAGATCCTCCTCCGAGAGCGAATTTACTAACTGGAGTGAAAGAAGGCCCTCCATCGCTGTTGCCCGCTACACCCGGCGACGTTGGCGGAGATTTCGCTCGACCACTCGCGCGCGCGGGGATTTCGTCGTTCGATAACCCAATCGCGCTAGCGTCATCGGGACGCGTGTTATTTTCAGAAAGTGGCTGCGCGGCTGCAACATTCTTCTTTTCCGCGTCATCTTGGTTATAATCAGAGGACTTGTCCGCAGTAGCGGCGTTAGACTTGACGATAATTTCGTTTCCATTTTCGTCGTTCTTTACGCGCATGCCTAAGATTGGGCTAGACGCCGTGCTATTATTATTATTATTATTATTATTATTATTATTATTATTATTATTGCTATTTTGATTTCGAGAATTCTCAAACGCATCGAAATCCATCTTTTCAATTTCAGCTTTTAACGTTTTGGCCGTATCGTAATCTTCCAACCTCACCGCGTTCATTTTCTTCACTTCGAGTGCAGCTACCGCGGCACCAAACTTACGCAAACGATTCATCACGTCTCTCAATCGCTTCGCTTCGTCGTAATCTTCCACTTCGACTGCTTTTTGCTTCAACGTTTGTATCTCTTGGATTCGTCTGGCTGTTTTCGCGTCGCACGGCATATTTTCAAACATCGGCGGCGACGTGAACGTGGTATTTGTCGTCGCGTTACTGTGCGTGACAAACGACGGGATCGTCGACCGTGCGTTTGAATTTATAATCTTTACTTCCGGTGTTCTCGCGACAGCCTCTGAACTACCTTTGGAATTCATCATGTTCGCCATTTTTTGTGCCGGAGTCATCCCGATAATCTGAATCTTCGCGATCCCAATCTGCCCGTGCACGTTCTTCTCGTTCTTATACGCCTGGTCAAACTCTAACTTCAACTCCGTGCAATTCTCCGCCACGAGATGTATTGTCTTTAACTCTCTCGCGTGAAAATTAGACTCTCTGTTCTCCGAAAACGACACGTACCCGAGCTTCTTCGTCTCTTCCTTCCCGGCGTCCGCGGACACCGTCGTCGCCGAGACGTGTACTTTAGAGGCAATCTTATACGCGTGCGAAGTCAACAAGAGTTGATGCACCGTCGATTTCGGTTCCAGAAGTTTTAAAACGAGCGTTTGCGGACGGTTCGGATCTGGATTTTTTTCAGAGCACCATCCCACGTTGTTGTTGTTGTTGTTGTTGCGTGGTGTATTTTCGGTGTTGGTCTCGTTCTCGTTCGTTCCAAAATCATCATCATCATCACCATCCTTTTTCTTTTCCCCAGTGAATTTGGAAGACTTTTTATGTGACGACTTTTGATGAGACACTACTAAAGCGGTGTTGAGATGCGTCGCTTTCGCGTGCGCGTCCTGGTGCAACAGAAAGAAGAAGAAGAGGCAACAACGAACGACAGAAATAAAAAACGTTTTTGTTGGTCAGTCGTTGTTTTGTGCACAGAGAAGACATCGATAATGTGTGGTGTCGCACACATCCGATGATGTGCGCGATATAAAAGTCAACGGAAATTTTTGAATCCAAAACACTTTGGAAGAGAGGAATGTTATTAAGTGGACGACGAGACGCGCGACGTAAACGACGACGAGGAAAAAGAAAGCGCGCATGTGCTCATCTCCGTAGCATCATCGACGCACCTCGCTCGTGCACGACGCGACCACAAACGACAACCGCGTTTTTTGCTGCGAGGAGGAGGAGGAAGACCACCCGCATACATGAGCGCTTCGAGAGGGTGGTAAAGGGGTGTTGGGGGAAGGCATCATCGTCGTCGTCGTCGATTTTTTTTGTGCGGTGTTTTCGTCTTTCGTTTTCATCAAGAGTATGTATGTACTTTTACGCATCGAAGTATACATCATCGGTTCTGGGCGTTTTTTTTTCTTTCTCAGAGGTGGTGGTGCCTTCTTCTTCTTCGGGAGAATCGTTGTCTAACAACGTCGAGAAGAAGTTTCGGACGACTTGCCAACCTTTGTTATTGGATGGAAGAACGTCGGTGGTATCTTCTCGAGGAGTCGCTCGAGTCGCTTCCGCCGCGAGTTTTTGTTGTTTCTCCGTCTTGTTTTCGGCCGAGCCCTCCGCGACACAACTTCGTTTGAACTCGGAAGTGGGAGAGAGAGAGCGGACTGGACGAAGCTGCGAGGACGAAACCAACTCCGTGGTGGTCGACACGCGACGAAATCTTTCGGCTACTTCTTGCATTTTTTCCATTCGTTCCGCTTTCATGCGTTCGCAAATCGTAGAAATCGCGGTTTCGTACACCATCGGAATGTGATCGGTCATCATTCGCGTGCTCAAAGGAATATCCGCGAATGCCGTTGCGTGTCTCGGTTGCGCCACGGGACATTGACTCGACAGTCGCCGCAAATGAATCACACGTCCTGGTTGGACAAGAAAATCGCTCCCTGAGTGGTCGCGAAGTTCTAATCCACTCTGGTCGCCTAAATCTTGCCAGCTCGTTTGGTCCGAATCTCTTTTCTTCGTTTCTTCCATACCTTCTTTGTCGTCCTTCGTCGTCGCATCATCAGCAACAACCTCTTCCTCCTCTTCGTCTACTTTGTTACCCTCGCTACTGCTATTTCTATTTGTCGGCTCTATTTGTTCGCTAGTGGTTTCGCTAATGCTATTGCTTCTGCTCGAGTTTTGTAATCCGTTGGCGACTTCGCGAAACGCTCCGCCGATTGACTTTAATACTGGTTGCGCGGGAGATGCGGCATTTAATCGTCTCAGAAGTCGTCGCACGGAACCATAACATAACCTCGGAATGACATCTTTCCCAGCGACGACCGAAGTCACGTAGTCTTGACACTTCAACGATAAATCCAAAGTGACCACCGCCGGCGAGGCAAAGGAAACGACCGTGCAGTTATGCGTGACGGATGTAATAGCACCTTCGCTGTTGGGTAAACCTTCGACACCTTTTTGCGCCGCGTTGATGACATCGACGTCATCAGATCGTAAAAGCATGGCAACGCATACGGCCACGGCTGCACCCATAGAGTGTCCGGTGAGTAAAACTTTGAAATCTGGATTTTCGTAACACGCTCGCGTCATTTGCGGCAACCTCGTGGAGATTATTTGCCACGCAGACATGACGACGCCGCTGTGTGCTAATCCCCCGAGGAAAGGTACGGACGTCGAACACGCATCCGTGATGAAATCACTACCACTCGCGGTACCTCGAATGGCTAAGACCACCAATTTCTCGTTTCTATCGACGGCAACATAAGACGCCGGGGAGAATTGTAACGTTTCCCAATCGGCGACTACTATGTCATCAGGCGAAACATTCGCATGTTTCGCGGCAGTTTCCGTGATTTTATCGTGCAAGACATCCGGATCCTTTTCGAAATGTTGAATCTCGAAGTGTTTTGCAAACTTCGCAAACTTTTCCGTACCCGAGCCGTTCATGAGAAGAGCCGAAAACGTTCCGTACGCGGCGGACGCGTGTCGTAACGCCGGTTTCAATTTTTCCATAGATTCCAGAGACACTTCTCCGTCGTTTCGACTGATGTCGATATTTCTAGTAGTACCACTCGTGTTATCGTTGTTTTCGTCGTGCATATCGTCTTCCTCGTCGCCATATAAATACTGTTTCGACGTCTTCTTCAACTTAGCCTCGGCGCGTTGTTCTCTCCACAGCATGATACCCGCGATTGGATCAAATACCGCCATGCCTTCCAAACCCAACGGTTTCAATTCTTTCATAAGCATGGTCGTCACTCGAATCATCGCGCGATTAAACTCGACGATTTCCCACATGGACGAAGGAATCGTCACGCCAGAGAATTTTTTCAAATCTTGTTTCTTTCTAAAGTTACTACTCCCGCCCCTGGTAGAACTGCTATTTTGCTTTCTCGGCGTTGACATCGGTGTCGGTGTCGGCGTTGGAGCTCCTAGACTTTCTGAGGTTCCCACTGTTTCTCCTCCTTTCATCTTCTCCGCCTCTTCCTTGGCCTCTTCCTCAAGCGCGAGTAAGACATCCTCCGGGATTTCCGAAGGATCTCTCGAGTGCGTCGTCCTCATCAACGTCTCGTCGTCCATCTTTTCCGGCAACACCGGTAACGTCCTCCCTTTCCCGTCTTTTGCCATGATGACATTTGACGGTGCTCGTGAAATAATCCCACCCGGTAACTTCTTCGCCCCGTTCGTCTCTTTCGTCCTCTCCAAAACCGTTTCAATCGTAGACTTTTCCGTTTTCTTATTCTTCCCGTCGTTCACTCGACTCTCGCCGTCGTCTTCTGAGCTCGTCGTCGTCGACACCCACTGTGCCCCTCTCGGCGGGACGAACCCGCCCAAATCGTCGAACATATAATCCGCCGGATTTTCGCCGTACCGGTCCGTGCCGAATTGAAACAGTTTCAAGCCACTCAATCCTTCTCCGCCTTCGTGGTGTTGTAAAGGCGTCGTTGGTTTCTTCTTCGCCCCTTTGTTGTCCTCCGCGTTGTCTTCGTCTTCTTCTTCTTCCTTGTTGTTGTTGTTGTTGAACAATTTTTCCAGTCTTTTCAGGTGTGGTGAGCATCCGTTGGCGGTCTCCTCTTCTTCTTCCTCTTCTTCGTCTTCTTCTTCCTCCTCGTCGTCTTTCGCGACGGATTCAGGCTCGAACGTCATGAACTTTTGGAACGCGTTCTTCTTCTTCTTCTCCTCCTCCCCAACAACAGCGTTCGGATTCGATGTCGACGACGATGCCTTCTCGAAGAACGCGCGGAAGGAAAAGTTTGGCGTCACGCTGCTTTTTTTTTGTCCTCGTCGACTCCGTTCGTCGTCGTGGTCGTCGTCCTCTTCGTCAGAGGTTCGAGAGTCGTCCTCGTCCCTCATCAACCCCAAAGGCGGCTTTTGTTGCGGCGACGTTTAGCGCATCGAAGAAAATTCCGAAGGGGGCGAATCTCTCCTCCCTTCCGATTGGTGACAGCTTTTTAGTCGTCTCGAGGCCGCGACGAATAAAACGACGACGACGACGACGACGAAAACATGCCCCGCGCCGTTGTGTGTCGCGCCGAAGACACGTTTTTTCTTTCACGCGCGTTCCTCCTCGTTAAAAACGCGAGACGCGTTTATTTTTGTGTTGTGAATAATAATGGGGGGAATTTTGTCGTCTCGTCGGAACAAAATGTTTGAATAAAAAAGACGTAAAAAAAATGGCGCTTGGCACCAACGCGCGTCCTTGTGGTCTTCTCTCTCACTCGGAAACGAACCAAGGCGAGGAGGAGGAGAGAGCGAGAAAAGTACGTGCGAGTATCTCTGCTGTTCATTATATGAGAAGTGGTTCTCGGTATTGGAACGCGTAAACGGTAGAACGCTCTCCCCGTCGAATTTTTCTACAACCAATCTTTGGGCGACCCGAGATACACGCCAACCATGGCGTCTCTCTCATTTTTCTCGGCGTTTATATATGCGAAGTGCCGCCACGCGGCGAGTTTCGCGGCTAAGACTATTTCACCTTCGATGGATTCGGTGAGTTTGAACTTTCGAGAAAGTTCGGTTTCGACGAGGCGACTGGCTATGGTGACGGAGAATTTATACGTTTGTTGTTGTTGGTATTCATGATGATGATGACGATCGTTGTCGTCGTCGTCGTCGTCGTCTTCGATGCTCTCATAAAACTGTTTCACCACGTTCAACTTTGGACAAAACGTAGAATCTTTGAGCCGTTTAGCGAGTTCGAGAGAAACCGTCGAGCCTTTTTCCGGATCGGCGTGGCGAAGAGCCAAGGTACACGCTCGGCGTTTTTCAAATCGTTGTTCATCAGAGTCGACGGTTTCATCGGTTTTAATCCTTCCCCTACTCTTCTTCTCCCGAAGGTTGACAGTCACCGCGTTCGTTCGCGTCTTTTTTTTTCTCGTTGGCTCGTTTTTCCCCGATATTTCCTTCTCCCGCACGGTTTTATCCTCCGCGTTTGTATGCGTAAAACTTGCTCGAATACTCTTCGCACCGTTGCCGTTCGAATCGATCGACACGCGTTGCGCGAAACGAATCTTGCCAGCTTTATTCTCCAACACATCCTTTTCAGCTCTACACGAGAGAAGCGCTTTTGTCGTCCCGTTCGAAATGTTCTTGTGTAACACGAATTGTTCGTCAAAACTCGGAAACACAATCGAGGAAAGCGAAAATAAACTCGACGTTAAAGTATGCAGGGGCGCGTACGCATTCGAGACCGTCGCTTGAACGCTCGATTTTGTCGGCGTCACTCGCACCGTGGCGTACGTTTTTAGGCGTTCGCGCTTCTCCTTTGTCGCTCTTTGTGACTCTTCAGTTTTAGAAGAAGATTGTTCGAGCTGACCTTCAGTATCCTTTATTCCTTCTGTGGAGTCCGGGCTCATTTTCCGAGATGAAACCGAAGTCGTCGGCGGCGTCGGCGACGGCGGCATAAACTTCACCCCAGCTGCCATCTCGTCGTCGAGTATGTCGACTCGGTTTCTTTTCGCGTCTCCTTTTTTCCTCTTGCGCCTCAGTTTGGCGCGACTGTCCTGTTCGTTCACACGACACTCACCGCCGTCATTGCCCCCAACGTCGTCGTCGTCGTCGTGGTCGTCATCATCATCTATACCCACGACCACCAACCTCGACCGTTCCACGAACACTTCCAAACGCTCTTTCAAACACCCTTTCCCATATGCCGTCGCAACGACTTGCGCGTCTCGCGCCCCGCTCGTCTCGTTCCCGATAAACTGCGAGCGGATTTTGACCAGGCCGTTTCCCGCCTCGCCGTTCAAGGCCACCGCGACCCCGCGGCCGTCGTCCAGCGAGCGTACTCCCTTTCCTTTCTTCTTGGCGTTGTTGTTCTCCTCGTCGCCCTCCTCGTTGGTATCCTCCTCGTTCGCGTTGTTCGTCGTCCTCGTCGTCGTCGCGCGGAACCCTTTCGGCCGCGCCGCCGTCCTCTCGTTCTTCACGAAGAAGACCGTCCGAAATGTCTCGTCGTCCGTCAAAGGCGTCTTCGACCACGCTTCGAGGCGCATCGTCGCGCCCCCAAAACGACGCCAACCGTTTG
>Ga0310343_10001987_pt1 | contig 10687 bp, 13 predicted proteins | sample HC15DNA2025_MG_FD_203519 | JGI IMG/M metagenome (GOLD analysis project Ga0310343, IMG submission 203519) | Marine microbial communities from station ALOHA, North Pacific Subtropical Gyre - HC15-DNA-20-25_MG | ecosystem: Environmental > Aquatic > Marine > Oceanic | place: Pacific Ocean: North...
AGGGCCAAACAACACCGCTTGATTGAACGGATTGAAAATATAAAAAGGATTCGCGTTGCAGCTGCAGCAAAAAACCATCAGACAAAGCAGGGACATATCGAGCGGCTGTCGAATTTTAAAGCAGACCTAAGACACCGCGAGGCTTCACTTCTGTTGAAACTCGGCGAAGATTTCAAAAACAAGCAACAGAAGCTTATAGTCGAGGAAGCGCAGACCAATAAAAACCAGCACGTTACTGGTGCTGATAAAATGGTTAAGGAACGCATTGCTCAAGAAGAACTTTTACAAGGAGCAGCACGCATGGCCAAGGTTGATCAACGCAATTGCTTGGGGTTGATGGCAAAGTACGAGGTAGGAAAACGCAGGGACCGTCGTCAAATTGATCGCAACCACGCACTTGAGAATGAGGCGCAGAAAAAAGAAAAAACAAGCGGAGATACACGTGTGGCAGAGGGAACTCGGGAAATGATGAAGCTGCAGAAACAAGTAATCGCCAAAAAGAAAGCGGCGTACTTAACGCAGAAAAAGTTACATTGGGAAAAAATGCGAACTATTGTGGATCCGTACACAAGACACACAAATCTGCTTTCCATCACTCGCGCCAAGCGACACCTGGTGACTAGTCAATGAAGTTTTTAGCGTGCTTTATTATTCTAGTACTACTAAGCGGCGTCACTTGTCTGGGTAACTTAGGCAGTGCTCGGGTGCAGAGCCACTGGCAGCAACTTCAAGTCGAGGTGACAATAATGTGTCGAAGACAGAATTCAATATAATGCTCGACGACCCTGGTTGTTCCTCGAGAATTTGTCCTTCTATCCCGAGCTACGTCTCTTGTCAATTAGGTCAATATTGTCTGGAGTTCATAATAGGAGACGCCACGCGTTATTGAAGATGCGCTTTTGTTGCTTTTTTTGTTTCTTTTTTGAAACCCTGGTTGGTAACCTGATGGGCGGGGTCTTCTATCTTTCCTGGTGTCGAACTTCGGGGATCAATCTAACGGCCTATCGAACGCCGATGCACATCCGGCGTTAAGTTAGTGGCTCCTTCGTCTGCTGGAATGCATACGTACGTCCTCGACCGGTAGGCCTTACGTCGACCGGCAGACTACAAGCTTTCGTCCGCCGATTGTGCTTCCCCGACCGGCCGCTGGTTTGCACACGGCGACGGACTATTGGTCGACTTCTGTAGCAGCGATTTTGAGATCTATTTGCGGTTCGCTCATCCGTTTGCAATTTACCAACTCGGGTTGATCTTTTAAGGTCCCTCTAAAGCACGGTGACGACTTTGGGGGGTCCGAGCACGCTCAGGGACTTCGATTTTCAGTTCCCCGGGGTACCTCTGTTGCTTGCAGTCATAGTTTATACTAGTAAATTACACTGGCACATCGATTGAAATGCGCCATGGCTGCATTTCAAGTTGCCATGGCTTGCGTCGTATCTATCCGCGGGAAGGCTCGATTAGAAATCCGTCTCCAGCCCCATCATGTGCCAGGGGCCGGGAGCCCGGGTTTTTTCAGAGCCTTCCCGCGGATGGATCCGGACGCACTTTCGGCTTTCGAGGGTTGGGGGGGTCCTTCACGGATCCTAGGGGCGATGGGGTCTACGGGGATCGGGACTAGGGCGCACATGCGCCAAAAACGGCAAAAACCCGTGAAACTCGATTAAACGCGAAACTTTTTTGGCCTCGTGTGTGCAGCCAAAATGCGCCCGTAGGCAGCCCCAAGCTATTACTGACCGCCCAAGGGGTCGGCCGATGTGGTGCGCCAAGAAAAAGCGCGGCAGCACAACATTTCGCGGTGCGCCAAATCGCTCTCCCACCACGATGTGCGATACGCGATGTGGGCACGCCCCTGCACAAAAAACCGTGCGGACAGTACGGTGGGTATGCCCCGAGCCCCGCGGACGACTTCGCCCGCTCAAAACGCTGGCAATAATCGCACCGCGGCGGCCGCGTCGAGGTCGACGCGGGACGAACTGAGAGCTTCGAGGGCGCTCCTGCGAGAAACCACGGGCCCGGGGACCGGCGCGGGGTTATAGTCGATGATTTCCGACACTGCGGTGGCCCGCACGGTGGCAATAAGCCTCATCGAAGGGGGTTTCAGGTGCGAGTTGCCCTGTAACCGTTCCAGCAACGCACGCTTCTCCAGACTCTGCGGAGGGATCCATAAGGGTCTGATCCCTCTTGCTCTCGAACTGCGTCCGTATCCATCGGAATGCGGCTGCGCCAGAGCCGATTTTAGGGGCGGGTTCCCGGCCCTTCATGTGCCCCACGCCAAATACCCGCAAGTTAAGCTAAATACCGGACGTTAGGCCCCGATTGGCACCGCGTCTCGCCGCGAGAGTGACCCTTTCCCCCCATCCCGGTCTTGGGGCGAACAAAGGGACACTGTGGGACCCCGCAGCCAAAATCTCCCTCGGCCGCGATGTTAAACAAATACAAATAAACAGCTAAGCTAATACTTGAGCTGGCTTTTGAGCTCAGATGCTTCAGGGTAATTGGCGAAGGTTGATGTGAGGAGCTCAAACAGGGCGTTTCGCTCAAAGGCACCATCACTTTTAGGGTCATCACCTCTGAGCCGCGAGTTGGCAGTTAACCAGGCAATGTCTATTATTTTAAGCTCCAGACACACTGAAACGAGCTTTGCAACCTGACAGAGTAGAATAGCTCATAAGATATCAGAAGTAACTAACTCACATGTTCTACAGCCATCGGTGAGTCGATGCAAATATCAGATAAAAACTCAATGGTATTGCCAAGCGCATCGGTAACATCTTCTGCCTTTAACTTTGATTTTAATGCGAGAGCGTGAATTGCTGCCAGAGATGAATTCCGTTCAGCATCCTTGCCCTCGACAATGCGGCCAACTATCAGCTCGAAAACATGTTTATACACCCGATTCGTGTTGGGAACTTCGTCTAGAGATGCAATTAGTTCCTCTTGATCCTGGAGCTGTGCAAACTCGTCGAGCGAAGATCTCGCGCGATTTTGCGCGCGATCATCTGTCCACAGCTTAGCAGTGTCCTTGGCTGCCGGCCGTGCCAAAGGGGTGTCATATGTGTCACTCGCTGATTTGTGTGCACTGCTCGTTGTCTCCTGGTCCCTCGACAGAATCCGCACAGTCGATGCCTGGCTATGACGCGATTGGCGCGCATCCTGGGACTTGCTGCTTACGTCCTTAGCACTCAGGAGCCGACGCCGTTGCTGCTGCTGCTGCTGTGAGATAGCTTGGCGCTGGCGCTCACGGGCAAGATTTCGTTCCTCATCACGACGAGACTGATTTTCGCCTTTTCCTTGTGTTGTGGATGCTTTTGTTCCCAATTTGTGCGGACCATCTTTAGCTCGCCGTTCTCTCCAGCCATTGCGACGGCACTCCAAGAGGTCTTGTAGCATAAAGCGTGTGCGTGCAGCAAGCCTCGTTTTATCTCTTGAAAGAACAGAGAGCCGCTTGCAGTACCTAGAAAGTGTAGTGTCGTAGCTAAGGCATTGTTAGAGATAGTGGACTCAGGGTAGTGCGCATCGAGCTTGGCCTTAGATGCGGCTGGTGACTCAAGCTGCTTGCCAATTGTGAGGAAAAGCTTTGCTGCAGCTTCTATGGACTCGTCGTCTGGAACCGCGTTAGGATCATCGAGTGACCCAAGAAGTAGCTTAATACATTCATGCATTATCTTTTCTTTTAGAAGTTGCTGTTTAAAGAGCTCTCCAATAAACTTGACATTGCCCAGCATGCGTCGCTTCAGCTTTGTGATCCAGATTTCCAATTCAAGTTCATCTGGAAGTTCCTTGGGTGGCACCCCTTGCTCTGCAGCAGCCCTTGTGGCGTCTATGGCGGCTTGCTTCGCATTATCTCTTGCCTCACGTGCTGCTGCTTCAAGGGCTGCTGAACCGCCAGAACTTCGAACGTTTCGCTCAAACTCTTCTTGGCATTGATTGAGAAGCAAGCGTTTGAAGGACGCTTTTTTCATTGCATCTTGTTGGGCATCTGCCTTAGTTGCAAACGTGCCAAATAGCTTGCTTTTGCCATTATCAAATAGTCTGGCTTCAGCGTCTTGTACCACAGCAAAAACCTAACAGCACAGTGTTCAATTTTGAAGCCCTCACACGCTAAACACAGAAACCAGACAACTCCAGGTCGCTGCTCGGCAAAGTAGCAGCACACTAGAGTATTGTTCTTAAGAAAGCAATCTGATGGATGAAGCTGTAGCTGACCGATTCCAATTTCCTCAAAGTCATTATCTGGGGAACTTAGGAGTAGGTCCACAGATGAAAGCTTGGGTAGTGGTCGTAACTTTGACGTGTCGACATCAAGATCGGCAATCCACGACCAAAGTCCAGTAGATTCATCTTTCACAGAGCGAATAAAAGGCCAGACACGTGTTTCCTCGGCAAGGCGTGCACAGAGGGCCGCATATACAACAGCAAAGTGCGGCTCATCAACTGCCTTGTCAAAGATGACACCAATCACTCGTCGAAGCATTTCAGATGATGTCATTTCCAGTTTGCAAAGCTGTCCTGAGAGCTTTTCGAAAGATTGCGGGGTCATTTTGTTCAGGATTGCGGTCACTGTATTTAGTGACCCCTCCAGTTCATTTGCGTGTTTGTGCTTGCGATCCCAGCGATGGAATGTTGTTTTAAGCGGCTCAACCGCTTCAGGGCCCCAGTGGTCTTGAGAGCAATCCTTTTGCTTAACTCGGTGACCGCGATCCCATTTGTGTGCTGCTGCAGTATGCTCAGTCTTGCGATGGCGCCCCCCTCTTGTGCTTTCTATCCCGCGGCGAAACGTCTGATCACGTCTTGGATCTTCCATTGACCCAGTATAGCGAGGGCCAGTCCCACCTGATCCGCCACCTCCCGCGCCAGCACCGCCACCCCGCGTGGTACCTCCAGGCCCAAGGCGCCGAACTCCACGAAAATCTCCTGCTGTTGATACCCCTACTAAGAAGCTTGGTAAATCGGGTGGAGGTGATGTGCTGCGCTGAAGACGAAGCTCAAACAGTTCTGACTTCGTATATGTGCGCGGGGTCATTGATAAAATGCCGTTAATGGGTTGCTTCTGCAATATATCCTTCCCTAAAGGTGGCGCTGCCACTGTGCTAACGTCTTCCCAGGAATCTCGTATCTTTGCGGGTGCTGTCGCCTCATTCACCACTTCGCGTGAAGTTCGAAGCAAATTTTGATCCTGACAGTGGTCGACTGAACTTGGTCTCACGACTGTGATCAGAGAGGCAACAGACTTCCTATCCTTCTTTTCAATTGGCTCAGGAAGAGGACTATGGGATGATGCATTGATGTTTTTTTCTAAATGTGTGTTTAATTAGTTCAGGTTGGTGGGTGGTGAAGGGGCTCACCTGCTGACTTCCCAGATTTAGTTGCGGGCATTGTCTGTCGTGGTGCATGCACTATATCTGCTGCAGATGCCGATGTTCGAGGGGCGGCTACTTGCGATTCAGTCGTAGTTATAGGACGCAAGCAGCCATCTGGGACGATAGGTGGAGCAACAACGGGGTGACTGTGGATCTCAGTGTGGGACTGCTCCTACACAGATGAGCCAATCTTCTTCGACCCTTTACATATTACCCTAGACGAACCTTGTCACCATCAAGAACTGGGGAAGATTGGGCAGTAGCCACCTCGGTATGAAAGTCAATCTGCGAAGGCATCCTGTGGACATCATAAAGTTACAATTCGACAATTTCTAAACCAATGACTCTGCTATCTCGCATGTGGGCATGCGGAAAGCTATTGGGATGTTGCGGAGGCAAATACTGCGCTGTACCTCTGTGTGCCCACGGAGCCTGAGAATGCGGTTGTCGGCAGACAAAGCCCAGATAACATACCATGAAATTAGTGGGAATTGCTCCATATTGGTATGATATCTGTGGATATGGGTATTGCTGCTGATGTAACGCAGCAGGTATGCCGCCCGGAACAAACTCTGCTGCATCTGGTTGCAACGTACGGGGTGCCTGAGAAAAGTATGTACTGAGAGATGTCGTTGGGCGAAATAGCGACATTTTCCCGCTGGTTTGCTCTAGGCAATCTGGCTGTGGGCAGGGGATGGTGTGGCGTCGTATCGGCCGCAACTGAGTGGCTAGTTTCGCCACTGACTTTGCTGGTAGTGGGATCAAGGCTCAAAGAATCCTTAGCATCCTTAGACGCATGCGTTCCCGTCGGGGGCATTCTCCGTGGCGTGGTATTTCAGAGCGAGTAAGTCAGAGCGAGCCTTGGTAGATGTACGATACTCTTGCCCGGGGGGCGTATTGACAGAGGCAAGCCGGCGAGGATCTGTCTTACCTCCCAACATAAGCCCGTCAGTTTTGCGGCCTACTTTGGTGTCGAATGATAAATGAGCGTGAAGTCTTGAAGGCAGCTGGGCGTAGTGCCATTACGACATTTCTCCATTCCCAAATTGCGTTTGAGCTTGTGCGTATTTCTGGCAAGGTCTTTGACGTGCTGGTTATGCATTTCTGATTTCCCCTGCGGGTGTAGGTTGTAGTCTTCGAGACCAATATTCCAATCCAGCTGGCTTTCTATGCTTTACTGGAACACGAGTCGTCTGCGGCCCCACTCTGGGACAGTTCACGCCGGGAGTTTGTGGGTCTCATGACGATTACAGATTTCGTGGATATTTTGCTGCACTACCATGATCAACATGGACGCACTGGCGCAGCCATTGAAGTGCTCGCATCTCGTTCAATAGCACAGGTGCTGAGCGATCCTGTCGCTGGAACACTTTTTAAACATGCAACAGAGATGTTTGCGCAGCCCAGTCCACTTCAACCACCTTCACACGACCACGCAGTTGACTATGGGGGCCTCATTGCTGTCGACGCAAACGGTGTGTGCTGCACCTCTTTATCCGAATATCATGACGCGCCTCAGGTTCTTTGTATGATGCATGTGGCGCAATGAGAACCAATAAACGACGATACTTGCCCATTGTCACGTCGGAGGACTGTGGGATACTTGCTGTGGTAACCCATGTTGATATACTCGAATACTTTGTTGCAACGTTTCGGGAAGAACGACGCCTCTTTGACCAGCCCATCCAGGAGTTAGGTATTGGCACTTTCGATGAGGTTATGACTGTCAACACCACGACTTCACTTGAAGATGTGTTGAAACTTCTTTGCAGACGTAATTTAAGCTCAGTGCCGGTCGTTGACAAGTCGGGTCGCATAGTTTCCCTGTATAATCATTCTGACATTACCTTTCTTGCAACTGCAACTGATGCTGACTCTGTCGTCGTCAACCTTGGGTCCTCGATTGAAGATGTTATCGCGCAGCGTCGCTCTGATGAACCATTACATACTTGTTCACAGTGTGCTACGCTCCAGTTTGTCTTTGAATTCTTCGCGGATGTCAAGTTTCGGCGTCTCATCTGCCTTGATGTTGACAGGAGGCCGGTTGGAATTATCTCGGTTCGCGACCTCCTTTCGTACTTTGTCGATTGAAACACGCAGCAGGAAGCACAGGCACTAGTCATCAGATGCTTCGAACAACTCCCACTCCAACTTGACTCTTGAATGATAATCAGGATGATTATTAATAACAACAAAAGTTCACTGGCAAGTCAAGGACTCGGAAGACCTATAAAAGGCAGAAGCTCCTAAGAGCCTTCTCCCTGCTCGGTCAATACCCAACCGGAGCGTCGAAATAGTGATGAAATAGCGACAAGAAAATTTCAATTTCACGTGGAGACGTGGAAGCGCCGTGCATGCGCATCTCCCACAAGAAAAGGTAAGCAAAATTTCCAATAACCACCATGATCAGTGGGAGGGTCTGTCAGTCGAGCCGACAGCTTGAGAGGGCCGGAACCCCGCGATTAGTACTAATAGTAAGAACTGCCTGACTTAGTTGGATGGCCAATGTCATGCCCGTCGTCAAGTCCGTGACACCGTGACCGCGACCGTCACGGGCGGCCCGGGTGACCGGACTCGGACCCTGAACTTGACTTGCCGGAGTCACGGTCCGACGGTCCGAGTCGCCGCCGAACTTGAACATACTATCACGGCCCATGGGGGGTACACCAAGCTTGCAAGGTGATTTTGGTGTGCCCCCGAGTGTTCGGGGGTAGCACCAGGTGTGGGACCCCTTGACCGATCCGCCACTACTAGTTATTCCCATCCTGGTCTAAAGATCCAGCTGTATATCTTCCTTATATCTTCCTTTTCGCGGTCGTAAGCGCTATGCGAAAGTGAGTAAGGGACACGAAAAGGGAATGACCTTCTTTTCCTTCTAGGTACAGACTTGTTGCGAAGAAAGGCGAGGGTACTTTTAGTGAGGTTTTGAAAGCTCAAAATGTGAAAGATGGGAAGTATCACGCAATCAAATGCATGAAAAATCACTTTGATTCGATCGATCAAGTTAGTTCGTCCGTATCTAAAATAATTATATGAGCGCCCATCAGGTAAACAATCTTCGAGAGATCCAAGCGTTGCGCAGGTTATCTCCACATGGGCACATTATAACACTAGAAGAAGTCCTCTACGATCAACCAACAGGGCGTTTGGCACTTGTGTTTGAGCTTATGGACGCCAACTTGTATGAACTAATTCGCGGTCGGCGTCACTATTTGAACGCGCAGCTGATCCAATCTTACATGCATCAGCTTTTAATGGCCTTGGATCATATGCATCGCAAAGGAATTTTTCATCGCGATATTAAACCAGAAAATATCCTGATTGAAAATAAAAGTGACGTCAACAAAGGACTTAAGCTGGCTGATTTTGGATCTTGCCGTGGGATATACTCAAAGCAACCTTACACTGAGTATATTTCCACCCGGTGGTATCGTGCGCCAGAGTGTTTGCTCACAGATGGCTATTATGGCCCTGAAATGGATTTGTGGGGTGCCGGATGTGTGTTTTTTGAAATTACTTCGCTTTATCCGTTGTTTCCAGGAACGAACGAGCTCGACCAAATTAATCGTATTCACAAAGTCCTTGGAACTCCTGACCCACATCTTATAAGTAAGTTCAAGCAAAATGGTGCCGCCCACGTGAACTTTGACTTCCCTCCTCAAGCTGGGATTGGCATTGCACAGTTGATAAAACACGCCACTTTAGACTGCGTGGAGCTTATGATGAAGATGCTCGTGCACGACGCCTCGGAGCGTATTTCTGCACGCGAAGCATTGCGGCACACATATTTTATTGCAGCACGCGAATATGAGACTCGAAGACAAATTTCCATGCAAGCAATTGACCACAGCGCAGCAACTCTGGAGAGAGATGGTCTTCCTTTGCCTAAGGGATTGCCCACTATTACCGGCAACGTGGCTCACGCCCCCGCGAAGGACGTAGGTAAGAAAGTGATGAAGGGCATGCATCAGAGCTCTGTTACTCGGGTGGGTGGACAGACAAAATACTCGGTCAAGGACACGCACATTGATGACATGGAGGGCCCGGGAAGTCTACCACCTATCATGGGAGTCATGGGAAATAATAAAATGCAGCAATCTTATAAACACCAAACACTGGATAAGAAAAATGGAACTAAGAGAAAGAAAAGACTGAGGTCGTTTGAGAGCAAACACATGTACAATGCATCCAGTTATGCCCAAGGGAATGCAAGTAGAAACTACGTTGGTGCTGGCATCTTGGCACAGCAAGGTTCAAATCAAAACAAATCATCGAGTCATTTTAGCTTTTCGTCACAATCAAAGGCTAGTTACATGCACGTGCCTTGTTCAAATGCTGGTCGCCAGCCACATCTTCAAACCCGCTTCAAGAAGAAAACCTAGTTCGGCATGTAGCTTCGCTATGCTTCAATTGGTAGTTTGAAATTTGCCACACGCCCTGGGCTGGATCTTGTCGGCAGCTTGGGACTGACCCCCCCCTCCCCCCCCGGCGGGGTCCGGCCCGGCGGACACATCCATGGGCGGGCCCACACTGCCGGGGCCGCAGAGAGGACACGGGGCGGATCACCGAACCCCAAATTTGCCGTATCTCTATAACTAGACGTCTTGGCCGGTGCCGCCAAATTGAGCCAGAGGGGCCTTCTACCCCTCTAGGACGTGACTGAGACGGGTAAGCGAAACGATTAGGTTTGGAGATTTTAATGGCCTACGAAGGTCGCGCCAAGTGAGATCGCCAGTGCCAGTGGCGTTTCGTGCCGCGTCAGGCGACCTATGTGGCAGCCCATCGGTTACCCGGCCGCGCCTACGCATCCACCCCACGCCATAGGTACCGGAGCCCCCCTGGGAGACCAAATTACCAGCATAGAGGCGAGTTTTTATTTTTCAGTCCAGAGGTCCCTGAAATACCCGCACGTTAGGCCCCAGGCAAGGGGTACTTTAGTCCGCTTTAGCGTTTGGCGTCCGTGCGGCTGCCCATGCGGCTGCCGGCGGCAGTTCGCGGTGCGTGTGGGCGTCCGAGCACCCAAGCGGCCCTCAGCAACTTTTTTTTTGCGCGCAGGCGCAAAATTGGCCGTGAACGATGCGCGAAAATCGAAGCCTCCACGCGACACGTCTCTTTCAGTGCTCTCTCCACCCCTCCCGCGGTCCCGGAACGAGTAAAAAATTTTACTTTATAAAAAGTACCATATACGCGCGATGGTGTGCACACAGCCTTAACGCAGCCGTTGAGCGTCGTCGCGCCGCGAGGCAGCCTCTCATACCCCACCGACCAGCGCTCGTCTTTGGTTCCAGCGAAAACCGCCGGGAAGTGAGCCGTAGTGCCCCCGTTCG
>Ga0310343_10001988_pt1 | contig 10685 bp, 7 predicted proteins | sample HC15DNA2025_MG_FD_203519 | JGI IMG/M metagenome (GOLD analysis project Ga0310343, IMG submission 203519) | Marine microbial communities from station ALOHA, North Pacific Subtropical Gyre - HC15-DNA-20-25_MG | ecosystem: Environmental > Aquatic > Marine > Oceanic | place: Pacific Ocean: North...
AATGTGTATATAAGTGCTCTTCTTGTTGCAAAATCTCCTTCATAATCATCTTGAAACGAAATATTATCCAAGACTATAGGCACATCTCTTTTTTCTCCAATCACATCTACTAAATCAATAGTTACGTTAAAAGATGGTTGAAAGTATGGTAATATTTGTTCTACTATTTGTAATGCGTCATCATTTAATTTAACAAGAATATTCAATTCAAATCCAATATTATATGGAACAGGCATGAATACTTTTCTAAGTTTGCTTCCATCTGATGCTTTAAATGTTTGAGTGATTCCACCTTTTCTCGTTGCATCATAAGCAATATTTGTAGTTTCAAATGACATTCTTGGTAATGTAATCTGAACAGCACGATTTAAATCTGGTTGTTGCTCTAATCTTGCTAAGAATTTTTGCATTGGTCCGTAAGCAAGAGGGACTCTTATGTCACTATTCTCTTTGCCAGCACCATCACGATGACGTATATGAATATCATTAAAAATTGTACCAAACGCAATTATGGTCTTTCTGAGTATTTCGTGATAGTAGTATTGTCCTAACATTAGAATGTACCGAATGGATTACCTTCTGAAAAATCGAGTATTTGATCTGCTTCACTTTCAAATATATCGTTTGATTCAAAGGTTGTATCTTGATTTTCCTCATTGAAGAAATCAAGTGAATAATTTGTCATCACAGAGGAACCGAACGATACCACTGTAGTAACACCAGTATTATTTAACGAAACCTTACTTATATTAATTTGACCAGCACCTATGTTTGTAACAGTTGCTCCAGATCCAATCACAGGTAGTTGTCCAAATTCAAGTGTATTTAATTCTTGATTTAGACTAATTCCAGATGTATTAATTCCTGTAAGCAAGGTTGTTGTGACACCAATTGTAGCAACCGTGGTCAAACCTACAATAAAGTGTGTGGATTCAGTTGCTTGAATAGTCTCGCCAGGAATAAATGCTGCTTGTGTAGTTCCAATACCAACGTTTGAAATTTTAAGTATTTTTGTATCAGTATCCCATTCTTTGACTCTTGCTTCAATACCTGATGACATACCTCTTATAATTTCACCTCTTTCATAATTACCAACACCACTTATAAGTGATGGATTTGCGATTGTTACAGTTGGAGTCTCTGTATATCCGATACCAGCATTTCTGATTCGTATATCTGATATTGTATTATCTGCTAATAGATTAGCTTCTGCAACAGCTGGTGATGTGCTAAGTCCTGTTATAGTTATTGTTGGTGTTACTGCGTATCCAACACCATTGTTTGACATTGTAAAGTCAACAATACCAAAGTTACTTAATTCTACAGCGGCAGTTGCTGCTGCACCTACCCCACCTCCACCAGTAATCGTGACTAATGGTGGTGTTGTATATCCAATACCTGCATGTGTTAGTTCAATTCTATCAATAGAGAATATTCCTCCTCTAGTCGTTGTAATCGCAACTGCTGTAGCGTTTATATTACCAGCGGCAAATGGAGCAGTTGATATTGCAACGTTTGGTGTGCTTGTATATCCACTTCCATCATTATTCAATATAATCTCTCGTATATATCCTCTATTAGCAACGTTTAATTGTGCGTTAGCAGTCGCAGTTACACCAGTTCCAATTAACTGAAGAGTTTGAATAAATCCAATATCCTCAACCTGAGAATCAATTACATCAATGCCAGTATCAATAACTTCATCTTCATATTCAAAGAGTTCACACTTAAGTTGATATACATAATTTTTTCCTAATTGATAAAAAGGATCTTCATGTTCAACAAATTTTACTTCAAACAATCTTGCTCCTAGTGGAAAAAATATTATGTCTCCTTCACGAGGTCTTGTAGATAATTCATAATCATCATCTGCACTCAAAAATGGTGATATAAAATCTTCAAATCTTTCTTTTGATATAGTAACTGTAAGTTCATCTCTCAAACTTACACCAAATTTAGTCATGATGTCTCCCTGACCACCATAACCTTCAAATGTATTTACATATGCTTCTAATAAAAAATTATCATCAAAGGCAGATGATTGCACTTCTTTAATTATTGTTTGTTTTCTTACAAATTTTCTTGGAATATAAGTTACTTCAACACCAAATATTTTAAGGTGTTCATTTATCAAATCCTGAGTGAGTCTCTGCTCACTTTGAGAACCTTGTAGAAAAAAGGGATTTAATGCCATCAATCATTACCCTATAAAATCAAGAGGAGGTAACTCATGTTCTAACATCATTTTTTCTCTTATTCTTTCTATCTCTCTTTCGGCATCATCATATATTTCACGACCATTTAATTCAATGCCACCTGGTAATTTAACTCCTCTAAATTTGATTAAATTCTGTCCCCATTGTCTTTTTATTAATGCAGTTAGATAAAGTTTGACAAAGTAATCATTGTATACCTGTGTAAAAGTATCTGGATCTAATGCTCTGTGGCAATCTAAAACTAAGAAGTTTCCTTCTTTTTGAGCACCCCAATCAATATCTAAGTATAATCTATCTTGTCTCTTGTTAAATCTAACTTGTGCTTCAGGTGTAAGTAAAAAATCAATATCCTCAAGACGAGTTTTTGTCATACTATATTGAAGTAATTCAACAGAATTGAAGTAATACAAATCATTTAAAAATAACTGATACTTAATACTAAACATGCTACCAGATATTGAACTGGTATCAAATTTAAATATTTTATTAACTCCTACAACAGAGTCAGGTATTTGTAAAAAATTTGAGTTTTCATAAAATGTGGTCGTTGTTGTTCCGTATCCAGGTATATTTGTTGATGTTGCATTTGTAGTAACTATACCAACACCTGTCTTACTATTAATAGCACTTTCACCTGGCACATCTGCACCTAGACTCCTATCAATATCACCCTGTGTGATTTCATATTTGAGATACATTCTCTCAACACCATCAAAATGACGTTCGTTAAAGAGTTGTATTGCATCATCTACTAAGTCATCAACTTGATCATCATCTACGTTTATCTCCAATACAGGAGCACCCAACTTCCTAAAACAGTAGTCTATTAATTGTTGTCTAGTTGTTGGTTTTGCCATCTTCTTCTTCTATTTCTGCTAATAGATTTTCGTATTTTTCTTGAAATTCAAGTTTTTCTGCCATCAATTCTTTTTGTGCATCTAAGTGATCTTGAACAATCGTTTGTAATTTTGCTTCAAGAAGAATATTTTGGTTGGTTAATGTAGAAATTTTGTTATTGTAAATTTTAATCAAAGTGTTCACATCAACATCATTATTTTGTGCCATAGTTTAGAAGGAGCCTCCATCAATTGTTGTTGTCCATTTAGGAATGTTGTTTACATCGGTAGTTAGTATAAAGTTTGATGTTGTTATACCTGCAGCTGTACCAGCAGCACCGACTTGTTTACCTGTAGTATCAAAATAAACGATACCATTTCCAGTGGAGTCATAATCACCATTCTGGAAATAGATTCCCTTTATATCTAGGAAACCTTTTGTACCACTTACCAGATTATTTACTATTGTTGCTTCAGGAATATATGTAAATGATCTTTCAGGTGCATTACTTGCATCACCACCTAAGTCGTGGTATCCAAAGAATCCTGTTTTCTGATTACCAGCACCTGAACTTGTATTATAACCAAATGCTACACCACGATCAGTATTTGTGTCAACATTTGCTGTAACAGTTAATTGAGTTGTAGTTGCAATACCACCAACTTGAACAGCATTATTAATTGTAACTAATGCTTCACCTAAATCATAAGTTGAAATAGTGGTTCCAGCTGCTATGTTTGTTCCAGAAATACTATCACCCGTATTAATACCAGCAGTCGTATCAAGTTTGATTGTACTAACACCAGCAAGTGCTGTCATCATAACAGTCCTTGTGCTAGTTGTAACACCTAAGTTAATGATTGGATCATTTAGATTGACTGTAAATGAGTCAACCGTTGTAGTTGTACCATCAACTTGTAAATCACCTTTAACTATAACTGTACCTTCATTACTTAAACCATCAGGAAATGGGTCAATGTATAAAAGATTACCATGACCTTGTTTAGTTGAAATAATATTAGATGAAATTCCAACACCACCTAATCTTGCATCTATGGCAGTAAGTGTTCCTCCTGTTTGGAAAATATCACCTTGGAAAGTTGATATACCAGTAACTAGTAAGTTACGGATAGTCATTTCATCAACAAACAAATCATCTTTAATATGAAGATCACCACCTACAAATAAATCACTAATAAAAGTACCAATACCTGTGAATGTTGAAACACCAGTAACACCTAAGTTTCCACCTATATTGACACTCTTCTCTATACCTACTCCACCTTCGACTGTGAGGGCACCAGTGTCTTTTGTGGCAGAATCAGTAACATCGTTCATTACGATTGCTACACCGTTCTCGTAGACCCAATCAGCACCTGTTACATTAATTCTATCATCACCAGATTCATCATATGTTATTTTTGAATCCTTACTATCACCAAAAGTTAAAAATATATTATCTCCTACAACAATTTCACCTGCACCATTTGGAACAAAGAATATATCACCATCTGTGTTTGTAGATGAAAGTACGTTTGCATCTAATCTTAAATTATCTACATTCCATTGATCTACCTTTCTATTCTGGTCGAGAATAGCAACAAAACCATTTGCAGCAGTTGATGCGTTAGCTGCACCTGCAACTGAACCTGCTGTGTTAGTTAATAAATCTGTAAAATATCTACCACCTATTACTTGCGGATTTCCTGCATTATCACCAACAAATAATCTATCACCACTGTTTCCTTGTGTACCACCTCCACTCAGGGTTACACCAAGTTCACCAAATTGTAAAGACGATGGTGCTGACGTACCAGTTGATCTTTTTATTCTTATAAAACTAGCCATCTCTAGAAGCTACCTCCGTTTATGTCCAAATTCTGTGTTGCACCTGGAGTTAATTCCAATGTTCCAGTCCACTGTTGAGTTGTGCTATTGTATACTAAAACCATACCATTTTGTGGATTGGTGACATTCACATCACTAAGTTCACCAAGAGATCCTGCTGACGCACCAGATAATGAGGATGTAACCTTAATGGCATTTTTCTGACCAACTCTAACTTTGATGTCTGCCATTATTTTGTAACTCCCTCTCTAACTAAAACTGAACCTTCTAACACTCTTGTAACCTCACCAGATGTATCTGTAATCAGAACATCATACATAAATCTACCTGGCTTAAGAGAAGCAGTTTGACTTGTTGTAAGTCCAACTCTTATTCTTCCTCCAGTAGCATTTATAATTTGTGTTGAGAAATCAGTTGCTGAACTGCTACCTGGATGCTTTCTCATCTGTGCAGTTGCAGTGAAACCAGTCAGATCCGTAGCAGAATTAGTGTCTGCACTTTCCAAAGTAAAAATTTGAGAAAATGTAGTTCCAGTATTAACAGTTAGATTACTTACGTAAACTGCCATTTAAAAACAATATCAGGATTCTAGATATATTTATATTTCCAGTAACCCGTCTATTTTGATGCTATTTGTTTAAGTAAAAGTTTTATCTCTTCAATATCTTCTTTTATCTGATCTATCTCTCTTCTTTGATTAAGTTTTGATGCTCTCATTTTTTTATATTGAGCATACCCCTGAGTGTCACAGTTAACAATTGCACCAGACTTTTCATCTCGGTATAAATTTTTATGATTTTCTACTTTTATCATGCTAATGCGATTGTACGTAAATCTTTAAATGAAGGTGCTTTTGCCTCATTTGTTCCACTCATAACTATTTTAATCCTATATCCAATAAATTCCTCTAAATTATCAACTGAGAATTGATACTCAGAAAACTCATTATCTAAATTAGGTAGAACAAATGCATCTGGTAAACCACTATTTTTTGATTCATCAATTACTTGATCTCCAAAACCATCACCTGTGGTATCTTTAAGATTATCAAAACCAGGAAATAATTTGTATGATAATTCACTTTCAGAAGCATCCTCTCTAATTAGTTGATACAATACTCTGAAATCTGCTGATGCATGTCTAGAAGCAGTTAATAAAACTTTTAGTGAGGTAGCAGCATTTTTTAGACTTACTGGATTACTAATATAAACTGCTGAGTGAGGATCTCCGATTGGTCTCTTTGCTCTTCCATCTTTGACATAATCAAAAATTGGTTTGTTTATTCTTGACCTTGAATAAATTATAACTCCATTTTGTGTATCAATCACTGGTGACATATTTGACTCTATTGATTCAAATGTGATTCCCAATGTAACTGAACGATTTAAAGGTAAGTCAGTTAATCTATTTACTTCATTTACTCTTGAAGCTAACAATCTTGGAGTGCTTAGATTATTTTCTTCATTTAGTATGATATTTTCAAATCCCTGATCTATAAATGAAACCTCGTTTCCACCTGCACTAGTACCAGAAATAGTTCTAATATTTGTTGTTAATCTTGTATTTTCATTTGGAACAAGGGCACTAAATTGGGGTGCAACCATATCAAACTGATAATTTTGTGATGCAAAGATATTACTACCTCCTAAATTTGCTTCATCATTAAAACTTACTTGAGAATCTCCAGATGATAGTGAACCACGATTTAAACTTAGATAGTAAGAATCCATATCTTTTAAATCACTTAAAGCAACAGGTGTTTGCAACATGTCATGAGTTTTATTTATTTCTCTCAAATCAAATCCATTTAATTCATATTTAAATAAACGATCATCTATTTGATGAGTGCGAGGTATAGTGCTATCCACTCCCCTTGTTCCTATTCCAAGTTGATTTACTCCAATGCTATCATAATAAATTATTTCATTATTCAATTTAATGTATCCTTGTGTAGTAGATATACCAGAAAATGTAGAAAATTCAGATGTGCTAGCCACTGATATCACCTGATCATCTAGACTTAATGAATTTGTTAATAAAACTGGTATTGAATCAGGTTCAACATCGGCAATAGTTACAAAATTATTATCAGCTTCCATAGCATGGTTGTAATGACTTACCTCAATTATATTTCCAGTATACTTATCATCATAAGTTGCGGATGAGAGAATTGTAGTTGATGCTAATGATACTTGAGAATTACCGTTATCTACAACTAATGCCTCACCAGTTGTAAATTCCTCTCCCTGTACATTCTTCAAGTAAAGAGTACTCTTTCCTGTTGTAGTTTGTACAGTGATTTGAGCATTTCTTCCTTTTGTTACGTTACTTGTGGTTATTCCAAGAACATCACCTACAACATATCCAGCTCCACCAGTATTACTTGTTATATTTGCAGTAACAATTTGACCAGAACTATTAGTCTCGATTCTAGCTGTCATTCCACTTCCATTACCAGTTATATTGAATAAAGGAACTTGAGTAAATATTTGACTTGTTGGGAATCCTTCACCTGCGTTTGTAACAGTAAGAACTCCTACAGGACCACCTATATTTTCAATATATCCATGAATTGCAGTAGAAGATGTAGAATCACTAACCTTTACACCATTCAATAATAAACTATCAGTGTCTGATGTGGTAGTAATTCCAACTTTTAATTTTCTTGGTAAAGTTTTAATTGAATTTGGAAGTAATCTTCTAATATTCTGAGAGTCAATATCTAAAGGTGAATTATAGAAGAATGCTGTGCCAGGTGAGTCAATCGCAAAATCAGCTCTATAGATATTGAATTTTAAATCTTCATTCTGACTTGGAGACCAAAGAGATCCATTTTGAGATTTAAATAAACTTCCACCAACATATTGACGAGTGACTATCACACTTTCTGCATCTGGTAAACTTTGAGTATTAACAGTTTTTTCACCCATTTTTGCACACCAAACTTCATAGTTCACTGATGTTTCAGCTCGAAGAACTATAGCATAGTCTTTACTAGGTTCAACATAAACTGGTGATGGGAATGTAACTCTTGTTGGGACTTCAGCATTGTTCGATACTTCTATATCATTTGGATTTAAAGTAACTGTGGCATAATCCTGCAATAGAACATCTGTAGGAGTTGCTAAATCAGTTGTTCTTAGTTCAACAATCAACTTTACATTTGGATCTTTTTTCGCAAAGAATAAATCAATAGATGTTATAAATGCACCAGTTTCATAAATTCTAAATGTTTGAGCTAATGGATCTTTACCTTTCTTTGCTTTTCTAGCTTTAGCTGCGTCTTTAGCTCTCTTCTTAGCTGCTTGCTTCATTGCGGCTCTCAAAGCACCTGCAGTTCTTAAACCAACATCTCTTGTATACTTTCCACTAGCACTAATACTTCCATATTTAGTTTTTGTAACACCTTTTGCACCACCTGTGTATCCCGATGCACCTGCATTTCCACCACCTATTGTTGCACCAGGTGTCATATTACCACTTGGAATATTCGTTCCATAAGTGCCTTTAGCAACTCTTGTTAATGAAAATGCTTGAGATGCTGTTAATCCACTTGTAAATCCAGCATTAGTAAATCTGTTAGTTCCAGGTATCCTTTGACCAGACATGAAGTATCCCCCAAATAGGGTTTTACTTTTGCCTCCACCTCCACCACCACCATTGTAGTAGTAAACAGGCTCAGGTTGTCTCACGTTAACAACAGTGTTTTTTGTTGTATTTACAGTTCCACTAGTATTGTAACCTTTTTCTGATACACTAATATTCAATTCACCTGGTATCTGTTCTGCATTTATTGAACTTGATGTAAGAGTGAAAATACCTTTCCCAGTTTTAAATCTTAGTGGTGGTGGAGGTGAAGTTAAAGGGTCTCTAAAGAAGAATGATCCAAATAAATCACCAAAAGTATCAGCTACCAATCTATGATTTGAAACAGTTGCTTGTGCTTTGCTTGTTTGACCTAATATTGTAAATCCAGTTTTAATATATCCATAAAAACTACCTTTTGCTTCATCTGCCAGTGAGTTAAGGTCTATATTTAAAACTGTGGAAGATGCTGAATACGCAGTTCCTAAAGTAAGTGTTGTATCATATGGATTTGCATTATAAACTTCTGTTGGTGTATTATAATCTCCTTTCTTATGATTTGGTTGAGCTAATCTAAAAATACCAAGTTTTTTAGAACCATCAAATACTTCAACATTTTCTCCCTTGGTAAAAATACCATTTGTCATTGTAATTTCAATAAGTTTAGGAACAAAATCTAAATTTGCTGTCTTATCAAAAAATGGATAATGTCTTGTAACTGGTCTTAAGGCTATGGCTTCAAAACTAACGTTTCGAGATCTTATGTGAGTATCTGGAACCGAACTTACTTTTATCTTTTCAACATACGTTCTTGTAACTGAACCTGTGACTGTTTTCGTACCACCATCAATCTCAACGTTTCTTACCCACTGATCCGATTGTGGATCTAATTTAATTTCACCAAAAAAAGTTGTTATATGGAATGGATTTACATTATTAACTCTCGATGCAAGAGGTTGATTGATAAAACTTACCTCTTCATAATTTAAAGTTATCAAATCTCCAGTCTTTCTGACATTTTCATCAAGTAATTCTAAATTTGCTGAAAAATCTGCTGTATCAGAGTTGATAGTTGGGTTTAATGCTAATTCTGGTTTGATTGACCAAAAATATTTTGGAACTTCTAATGTATTTTTATCAGAATCAACAGCACAATCACAATCATCATTACCAATATCAATTAAACTTACACCTTTAAAATCATCTACAAAGAATCCTGTTTTAAATCTAGATAAACCGTCAGCATCTTGAATTTGTAAAGTTTTTGTATCTAATTCAAGTAAACTTAATGATGTTGTTGTTTCTAGATTTGCTATTCTATCTTCTAATTTACCAATATCTTTCATGGTGAATCTAACATTATCTTCAATTGTTATCTTCGCATCATCTGGATGATAAAGATATGGTGGTAATTGAATGGTTGCGATATTCATTCCATTTTCAATATCAGCAGGAGGTTTAGGATCAATATTTGAAATTCCTTGTATGACATTTAATCTACCCAGAGTGTCTAACACTACTCTGTCAATTCTAGGAAGATAATGATCATATCCAACTATTGAACTTTCATCTGGGGTAACAATAAATGATGGATTTATATTATTTGCAAAGGTTCGGTTTGAAAAAGCAAATGGTGAACCAGATCCAGAAAAATCAGATACTCTAGGTCTAAAATCAATAGTATCTGATGCCCTAACCCCTGAATCTATCATTGGTATATCTGTGCTATATCTCTCTTCAGTGTATGAACTTATTGTATAAAAATCACCAGTATCATTAGAGGGAACTTGATATTTATCAAATACTATTAACAATTTTCTAGATGGTGCAGTGAAATTACTTTTTCTTATGATGCGTGAATAATCATAGAATTGTTCTCTTTGTCCTTTATCTAAAATAAATTCATTTGTGATATTAATATGATTACCAAAGGATATATCCTGTAAACTTGTCTGAATTGCAGATTCAGAAAATATCATCGTTTCTCCAATTGCAAAATCAGTTGATGTAATATTAACAATTTCTAATTCAGTAGATGAAAGTCTTGAAGTTATCTGTGCTACTGCTCCTGTTGTTTCACCATATATTTTTTCACCCAAGATAGATTCAGTATCTAAACTTAGTCCAGAAGGAAATGTTAATTTATCAAGTGTTGGTGCTAAAGCATTTGTTGATTCAAAAATACCAATTATTTTTACA
>Ga0310343_10001989_pt1 | contig 10684 bp, 14 predicted proteins | sample HC15DNA2025_MG_FD_203519 | JGI IMG/M metagenome (GOLD analysis project Ga0310343, IMG submission 203519) | Marine microbial communities from station ALOHA, North Pacific Subtropical Gyre - HC15-DNA-20-25_MG | ecosystem: Environmental > Aquatic > Marine > Oceanic | place: Pacific Ocean: North...
AAAAATTCAATATTAAACTTAATTATATTGTCGTTAGCTCCATTATTGCTGCAATAGGGATTATTCTTTTACTCTTAAATTACTAAGATTTATGACTACTTTGGAGGTTTCTAATTTTGAAATTGATGAAACTGAGGGTGTTTTTACTTTTAAAAATGAAAATACAACAATAGGCTTTGTTAGATTTAATGAGTTTGGTGAGGTAGAGTATATTTTTGTTAATCCAATTTTTAGAAAACAAGGGTTAGCAACTAAATTATTACGATTAGTAAAACAAAAAACTGGAAAAGAAATAATACTACAAGAACCAATTAGCCCCTTAGGATCGAAATTATTAAAATCATTAAATAAATGGAAATAAACTTATTATTTTTTTTTACCGTTGTTCCAGCCATAATTTTATATGGTATTGCTAAATCAGGCTTAGGCGGATCCATGACTTTAATTTCTGTTCCGTTAATGACAATAGTGATGCCGCTAAATCAAGCTTTAGGAATTATTTTACCAATTTTAATATTTTCAGATTTTATTGCTGTTTATAAATATAGAAAAGAATTTGATTTAGGAACTTTAAAACTAATGGTTCCATTTGCAGCTATTGGAATAATTATAGGATCTTTCACCTTTTCATATTTTTCAGAAGATTTATTAAAATTTATAATTGGAGTAATGGGTTTCTTGTTTGCAGGTCATTATTTTTTTTTTAAAAAAGACAAAGAAAAAAAATCAGAGAAAAATTTTCTTAAAGGTGGAACATGTTCGGTGGTTGCAGGTTTTACAAGTTTTTGTGTCCATGCAGGAGGGACACCAACTAGTTTATACTTACTTCCGCTTAGAATGAAAAAAGAAATCTATGTTGGAACAAGAATATTTTTTTTCACTTTTGTGAATTTAATTAAACTTCCTTTATATATTAATTTGTCTATGACAAATTTAGATACTTTTAAACATTCAGCAATATTATTTCCAGTTGCAATATTAGGAATATTGATTGGATATAAATTACTTAAAATTATTGAAGAGAAATTATTTTATAATATTTTATATGCTTTAATTTTTGTTACTAGTGCAAAGCTTTTGTATGATTATCTGCTATGATTTAATAACACATTCAAAATTAAAAAAAATGGTAGATAATCATTATTAAAATGAATAAAAAATTTAACCCAAGAATAAAAGCAAGATTAAGAAAAAATAGACAAGTTTTAAATAAAAATATTGATAATTTTTTTGGTTGGGTTAAAGGTGCAAAACTTGTTGAGCTTAAAGAGTGTAATCCTGAAGAAGATCCTGTTAGACCAGAGTTGGATAATAAGTTTAGAACAGGATATGGAAGAAAAATTTTTGGTGTTGAATATCAAGGTGAAATTCATGCTGTAATGTGTTTTGCTTATACAAATGAAATTCCAAAAAGTGTTGAGGAGTTAGAAAAATTAAGCACTGATGCATTTCTACAAACAGCTATGAGAGATCAATCAGGTGGTCAAATAGCTGTAGCTTATACTGTATGGTCCAAAAAAAAGGGCGGAGGAAAATTAATTGTAAAAGAAGTGTTTAAAAATATAAAAAAATCCAATCACTTAAATAGATTAGTAACTCTTTCACCACTAACAGAAATGGCAACTAACTTTCATGAAAGAAATGGTGCTAAATTAATTCAAATTAATGAAACTACACAAAATTTTGAATATAAAGTTATGTAACAATGAGATTAATTAAACTTTATTTTATAGTATTTTGTGCTTTATTTATTTTACCGTATTCTACAGTTATGGCTTACGAAGAAGCAAATTATGAAGTTTTCTCAAAAAATGAGGTATATGAGATTAGAAAATATTCTGATCGTTTAGCAGTAGAAACAATGACAACTGGAATAGATAGTAATTTTAGAAAATTATTTAATTATATTTCAGGCAGAAATGATACTCAGGAGAAAATTAAAATGACAACTCCTGTTACTCAAGTTGAGAAAAATGGAAATATGAGTATGCAATTTTATTTACCTTCTAAATTTAATTCAGAAAATGTACCAAATCCAATCAGGAAAGACGTTAAAATAGTTAATATTGAAGGGGGATACTACGCAGTGTTGAGGTATTCTGGTCGAGCATCAGATGGAAATTTTCTTAAACATAAAGAAATTTTAGAAAAAGAGTTAAAAAAAAATAGCATTTCAATTATAAGCTTACCTATTAGAGCAACATATGACAGCCCATTTACCCTACCAATGAATAGAAGAAACGAGGCTATGTTTAAAGTGGAATTAAATTGAAGAAATCAAAATTTAAAGCAATGGTATTATCTTGTATAGATCCAAGATTTCAAAATATAGTCCACAATCATTTACAGAAAAAAAAATTAATAGGTAAATACAGTGCTTTTACAATTGCAGGTGCAGCTGTTGGGGTTACACATAATAAATTTAAGCAATGGCATAAAACGTTTTATGATAATTTAGGAACCTCTATTCAATTACATAAAATAGAAAAATTAATTGTAATTAATCATAAAGATTGTGGTGCAGCAAAAATAGCTAATGGAAAAAAAGAATTTAGCCCAGCTATTGAAAATAAAATACACAGAGTTTCGTTTTCTAAAATTAAAAAACAAATAAAAAAAAAATTTCCAAAATTAAAAGTTGAATTAAATCTAATTTCTTTAGATAGTAAAATTACTAAATTCTAATTATTGATTTCTTATTAGGGGATAAACTTTAGGATTTAGATATTTTACGTTTGTTAGCAATATTAAAATTAAAGTAACGAAACCAATTGAAAATCCTAAATAAATTAAAACTTTGAAATCAAACATCCAAACTAGCTCAAAAATATTTTCCATAATAAATTTTGAACCAATCACTGCAAATAATATTGCAATTAAAATTACAGATTTAAAAATAATAATGAATTCAATCAACGATGAAAAAACAATTTGTTTTTTTGAAAAACCTAGGATTTTAAAGACTAAATTTTGATATTCTTTTACTTTTCCTTGAACCATAATTGCACTTGAAATTACAATTAAACCAATAATAATAGTAACAGCTGAAATTAAAGTAACCGCAATAAATACTTTATTTAAAACAGCTGTAACTTTAGATAAGTAATCTGCAATTTTTATAATTGATAAACTTGGCATGATCTGAACCATTTCAGTTTCATCAAATTTATCTGAATTAAATTTTGCAGTGGCCAAATATTCATGGGGCATTTTTTTTGCAAATTGAGGATTAAACAACATTGCAAAGTTGATGCTTAGATCTCGATAATCTACTTCTCTAAAATTAATTACCTCACCTTCAATTTCTCGTCCATAAACATTTAAAGTAAAAATATCTCCTAACCGGATATTAAAATCTTTAGCAACTTTTGCATCTAGAGATATTTGAAGTTGATTTGGGTTTGATAAATCCCACCATTTACCATCTAAAATTGCGTTATCATCAGGTATATTTTCTACCCAAGAAGATCTTCGTTCACTACCAATTACCCAGTAACTATCATTATCTGGTTTAATATAAGTGTTAGGATCGACACCATTAATTTTTACAATTCCAGAGGATACCATTGGCACGATTTCAATAGATGCGTTTGGATCCATATTTAAAATACCTTTTTTAAATTTCTCTCTTTCTCCTTTTTGAATACCAACAAAGAAATAATCAGGCGCAATATCAGGAATAGATTTAGCAATTTCTCTTTGAAAATTTGTACCTACTAAGGCTAGGGTTAGTAACAAAGTGACACCTAAGCCAAGTGACATAACTGTAATGGGAGTTATACTTTTTGTTTGTGTAATATTTTTAATTGAAATTTTTAAAGAAATTATTGGACTAGATTTGAATTTTTTTAGAAAATAAATGATTAATTTTGAAAGTAAGAAAAATACAACTAAACACACAAAAAAAGCAGCAAAGTAACCTAAACTATAAGAAGGCTGTTCAGACCCAACTGTGAATAATAAAATTAAAATAGATAATAAAATAAAGCTTAGAACAACTGATCTCTTTGAATAATAAAATTGAAGGTTTTGAAATACGTTTCTAAATAAATTAGATGCTTTGACTTGGTCAATAGAACTGATTGTTGGGATAGAAAAAATTACAAGTACCAATAATCCTACTAAAAATATTTTAAAAAAATTAAGAATTGAAAATACTGGATAAACATTTAATCCCAATCCATCAGATAAATATTTATCTACTATTGGCACAATTAAGAAACTCGATCCATAAGCTACAACAGTGATAATAAATAAAAGTATAAATAACTGTAGGTAATATAGTGTTTTAATATTTCCTGAATAAAAGCCAACTGCTTTCCGAACAGCTATCGACATGTTGTTTTGATTAATAAAAGAAAGCAAAGTATTTGCTATTCCAATTCCTGCAATCAACATTGCACTAATAGATACTAAAGATAAAAATTGAGAAAAATTACTAATAATTCTTTTTATTCCACTTGCAGAATTTTCAGGATATCTAAGTTTTACTTTTTGATCGTCTTTAAAGATTTCTTCAATTCGTAGTTCAATTTCTTCTGGTTTATCATTTTCATTAAACTTAATTTTGTATTCATAGTTTAAAAAGCTTCCAATTCCGTTTAGTTTTAGAATTTCTAAAGTTTGTTTCCCTGCTAAAGCCCAATCGCCGAATGCAACAAATCCACTTACATCTGGTACTGATTTAATAATTCCAATTACTGTAAAATTTTGATCTTGAACTTTTACTATTTCATTAATTTTAATATTAAGGGTTTTTGATAAACTTTCATTGATCAGGATAGTGTTAGGTTCTTTTTGCATTCTTTCATAAGCACCAATTGGCTCATACACAACATTTCCATACAAAGGATATTTTTCATCTACAGTTTTAATTCTAGTAAATAATGATTTATTTTTTTCTCTGCCAATAGTTGAAAGCATAGTGCTGAACTCAATCATTTGAGAAACAGTTGCAAATTCTTTTACTTTGTTAACTAGATCTAAATTTCCTTGATTACGATTGTAATCAATCTCTAAATCTCCACCCAAAAGAGCTTTAGCATTATCATTTAGTTCTTTTTTAAGACTATCTTCAATTGTGAAAATAGCACTTAAGATAAATAAACTTATAAAGAGTGTTAGAATGATACTGGAAATTTTATGATAATTTCTGCTTAAATCTTTTAAAGCGTATTTAAATATCAAACTAAATTCTGAAGGATTATTTAATTTTTCCATCTTTAATTTTCACTTTTCTTTTAGCCCTGTCAGCAAGTTTGGGGTCATGGGTTACCATGATTAAAGATGAACCTTCTTCTTTTACATATTTAAATAAAATATTTGCAATCATGATAGAATTTTCAGTATCTAAGTTTCCTGTTGGTTCATCTGCTAAGATTAGTTCAGGTTTCATAGAAATTGCTCTAGCAATAGCAACCCTTTGTTGTTCACCACCTGATAATTGACTTGGTAAATTATTAAAACGATGTTTCAAACCAAAACGATCTAATAAAATTTTTGCTTCTTTTTCTGGATTTTTAAAATTATTAAGTTCAAGAGTTAAAGCAACATTTTCAACTGCTGTGTAATTAGGAATTAAATAAAAAGACTGAAATATTATTCCAATATTTTTCTTTCTTATTTCAGATACTTCGTCTTCAATAAGGCCTGTTATGTCTTGATCATTAAAAATTATTTTACCAGAGGTTGGTTTTTCTAAGCCCCCAATTAACATTATTAAACTTGTTTTCCCTGAACCACTTTCTCCAACTACTGAAACAGTTTCTTTTTTCTTAATATTTAAATCAATATTTTTTAAAACATTTATACTATCTTTGCCAGTTTGGTATTTGAGATTTATTTTTTTTAATTTAAGAAGAGTGCTCATGAATAAAAGTTTATTTACAAAAATTTTGATAATCTTTCTAGTGAACATAAACGCAAGTGCAATAGAAAAGGTAGTTTTATTTGGTGATAGTTTGATGGCCGGTTATGGATTACCTAAAGAACAGCATTTATCAATAGTTTTAGAAAACAATCTTAATCAAGCTGGGTTAAATATTAAAGTTATTAATGGAAGTGTCTCTGGTAGCACGTCATCAGGTGGATTAAATAGGGCTGATTGGAGTTTATCAGAGCCAGGTATTGATTTAATTATTTTAGGATTAGGTGCTAATGATATGCTTAGAGGAATCCAACCAGAGGAAACGGAAAAAAATTTAGAACAAATAATAAAAGTTGCTCAGAATAAAAAAATTAAAATTATTTTAGCTGGAATGATGGCACCAGATACTCATGGGGAAAAATATAAAAAGGAGTTTGATGCTATTTATCCAAAGTTATCAAAAAAGTACAATTTACCACTAATCCCATTTCTTCTTGAAGGTGTGGCACTTAATCCAAGTTTGAATCAACAAGACGGTATACACCCCAATAAAGATGGAACAATTAAAGTAAGTGAAACTATAAAAAAAAGTATTATTAATATAATTAATTAAATGAAAATCTTTCTATCTATATTTATCTTATTATGTTGCATTAGTTTTGCTCAAGCTCAAAATACAAATATTACTCAAAATTCTGATTTGAACTTAAATTGTAAATTTGAAAAGGTAATTTTAAAAAATCCAGACCATAATTTTGAGTCTTTCACAAAAGATCAAATTAAAAGAAAAGATATTAATAAGTTAATAATACAGTCTAAAACACCAGACGTTCTAAATGTAAAAAATTTATCGGAATTTTTTAATAAAATTGATTTAGAGGTTAAAATTTCAAATAAGGATATATTCTTAATTCAAGCATTCGATAAAGAAAGGAATTATTCTGAGTCTGCAGTCTATACTAGAAAAACAGGTGAACTTATTCACGAAATCACAAGTAATATAAAACAAGAAGAAAAAGAAAAAGACATTTCTTTTTATAGTTGTAAAAATAACAATAAAGACACTTAAGACCAAAGACTCTAATTCTAATATTTGATAACATCTAACTATGAAGAAGGTATTCCTAGTAATTTTGTTTTATTTACTATCTCAAGTTAGCCTTTTAGCAAATGAAAGGGATGTTAGACTGAACCAATTGTTTAATGAATTAAAAGTAAATAAATCAAAAGTAGCTTTTATAATTGAACAAGAAATTTGGACTTTATGGAGCACCCATCCAACAGATGAAAAACTTACTGCAAGATTAGAGGAGGGTTCTCAATTTGTGAGAGATCAAAATTATATAAAAGCAAAAGATATTTTTACTGAAGTAATTAATCTTGATCAAAGTTGGGCTGAGGCATGGAATAAAAGAGCAACAGTGCTTTATATGCTAGGAGAATTTCAAAAGTCACAAGATGATATAGATAAAGTATTAGCCTTGGAACAAAGGCACTTTGGAGCTTTAGCAGGGCAGGGTTTAGTAAATATTCAACTTAAAAATTATGAAAAAGCAATAAGAAGTTATGAACAAGCACAAGAAATTTATCCTGCAATGAGATCACCAAAAATTATGATTAAGCAAATAGAAGAATTAATGAAACAGCAAACAATATAATGTGTGGAAGATACGTAGTAAAAAACCCGGTAACAAAAACTAATAAGTTAGTAAAGTCAGCAATTCAGGTTGAAGATACTGAAAACTATAATGCTCATCCATATCAAAAACTGCCTGTCATAAAAAAATATAAAAATGGAAATACTTTAGAAAATCTTCGATGGGGTTTAGTACCTAGTTGGGCTAAAAATAAAGATTTTAAAGCTTTAATTAATGCAAGGTTAGAGACCATTGATGAAAAGGTTTCATTTAAAAAACTAATAAAAAACAATCGATGTGTTGCAGTTGCAGATGGTTTTTATGAGTGGAAAAGGGAAGAAAAAGAAAAAACTCCCCATTATTTTACTTGTGAAGATGCTAGTCCTATTTATTTTGCTGGCATCTTTGAAAATGATCAGTTCTGTTTGATTACAGAGGAAGCAAAAGAAAATATAAATGAAATTCATAACAGACAACCTGTTATTTTAAATCAAGCAGATATTAATCGCTATTTAAATTTAGAATTGCAAGGTTCAGCATTTTTAAAAGAACGCAAAATACCTGATTTGACTTTCTATGAAGTTTCAAAAGATGTTAATAAACCTACAAATAACAGTGCATCTTTAATTCAGAAACTCTAATTAGTCTCTAAAATTAACAAAGTCAGTTGGAAGTCCTATATCAATTGCTTTGATTGCAGCGATAGCTTCTTGAAGATCATCTTTCTTTTTGCCATCTACTCTTAGTTCGTCACCTTGGATTTTAATTTGAATTTTAATCTTGAGCTTTTTAATATCAGCAATAATTTTTTTAGCATTTTCTTGGGTAATACCTTCTTTCAGTTCACTTATTTGTCTAATTGATCCTCCCGAAGCTCCTTCTGAATTTTTAAATTCTAATACTCTTGGGTCTACTTTTCGTCTAACTAAATGCGTCTGCAATAAATCATTTACCTGTTTTAATTTTAACTCATCAGGCGCATTGATTGTTACCGTTTTATCTTTTCGTTCAATAGTAATATGTAGGCCTTTAAAATCGTAACGATTACTTATTTCTCTTAAACAATTAGCTAAAGCATTATCAAATTCTTGACAATTTACTTTACTGATTACATCAAATGAAGGCATATTATATTATACAATATTTAAGATCAAAATTTAAACTAAATATAAAATCTATTAATATTAAGGCAATTTATCTTATTGAGTTAATTATAAATATAATTATATTTAATACATGCTTACTTATATTATTCCTTTTTTGATTCTTATTTTGGTAGTTGTTTTTATACACGAATATGGACACTACTATTTTGCTAGAAAATATGGAGTAGGTGTTACAGATTTTTCAATTGGTTTTGGTAAAGAGTTATTTGGTTGGAATGATAAATCAGGCACAAGATGGAAAATATGCGCAATCCCTCTGGGTGGATATGTAAAATTTTTTGGAGACAGAAATGTATATTCTCAGGCCGATCATCAAGAAATTTTAGAGAAATACAATGAAGAAGAAAGAAAAAAACTGTTTACATTAAAACCCTTATATCAAAGGGCATTAATTGTGTTTGGTGGCCCTTTAGCTAATTTTTTATTAGCTTTAGTTATTTTTTTTTGTCTTTATACATTTGTTGGTAAAGATTTTACTCCTGCTGTAATCAGCGAAGTTCAAGAAAACAGTCCTGCAATGATTGGTGGACTTAAAGATCAAGATATAATTTTAGAAATAGATGGAAATGAGGTTAAAAGTATTATGGAAGTTTCTAAATTTATAACCTTGTCTACTGGTGATTTTATAGATTTCAAAGTTAAGCGTTCTTATGATGAATTGATATTAAAAGTAAAACCTAATGTTGTTGAAGGTGATGATGGATTAGGTAACAAAATAAACAAAAGAATGGTTGGTATAAAATTGTCAGCTTATAATGATAAGATTAATCATGTTAAATTAGGACCTGCAAAAGCACTTTATCACGCAGCAAATGAAGTTTATTTTGTAAGTGTTTCCTCACTAAAATACATTGGAGGGATGATTTTAGGTAAGGCAGACACTTCTCAATTGGGAGGTCCAATTAGAATTGCAAAAATTTCTGGACAAGTTGCAACTTTTGGAGTGTTGGCATTTATTAGCATGATGGCTTATATTTCAATAAGTTTGGGGCTTATAAATCTATTTCCAATACCAATGTTAGATGGAGGTCATTTAATGTTTTATGCATTTGAGAAAGTTTTAGGCCGACCTTTATCTCAAAAAACTCAAGAAGGTTTTTTTCGAATCGGATTGTTTTTGTTGCTATCGTTGATGTTTTTCACCACATTCAATGATCTAAAAGACCTAGGTTTATTTAGATAATTTAAATTTTAAAAAGTTCAAAAAGTTAATAAATTCAGGGTTTATTTAAGTTTTTACAAGATATTGTGTGTTCTAAAAAAGTGAACACTAAAAAAAAGCTTGATTTATCAACGTTTATGACAAGTATAAATATTAACCAACAAAACCGGAGCTAAAATGAACAAAAAACAACTAATTGCTAAGCTTTCTGGCTCATTAAATTTGAGCAAAGCAGATGCTGAGCGAACTTTTGATACAATTACTAACACTATTTTAGATGCTCTAAAAGGTGATGATTCAGTAAAAATTGCTGGATTTGGTACGTACAAAGTCGCTAAGAGAAAAGCAAGAGTTGGGAGAAACCCAAGAACTGGTGAGCAAATTCAAATCGCTGCTTCTCAAAAGGTAAAATTCTTACCAGCAAAAGCTTTAAAAGAAGTATTCAATAGATAATATTTTTTTTTAACAGCCCTAACGTATTTTAAAACACGTTCAGGGCTGTTACTATATGCAAAAAATGCATAGCCACTTTTCCTAATCAGCGTTACTTTAAAATTTTATTAAAACTATAAGACATCATTTAAACAAGTGGAGGTCTTATGACTAAATTTATAAAAAAAATGTCTGCACCAATTCTTAGTTTAATATTTTTATTAAACATGAGTAGTGCAGGTATGGCAGAGACAACAGTTTCTGCTGAAGTTCAAGCTATATTCAATTCACTATTATTTTTAATGTGTGGTTTCATGGTCATGTTCATGGCAGCGGGTTTTGCAATGCTAGAATCTGGTATGGTAACTTCTAAAAGTGTTTCTGTAATTTGTGCAAAGAACATTGGTCTTTACTCAATTGC
>Ga0310343_10001990_pt1 | contig 10684 bp, 8 predicted proteins | sample HC15DNA2025_MG_FD_203519 | JGI IMG/M metagenome (GOLD analysis project Ga0310343, IMG submission 203519) | Marine microbial communities from station ALOHA, North Pacific Subtropical Gyre - HC15-DNA-20-25_MG | ecosystem: Environmental > Aquatic > Marine > Oceanic | place: Pacific Ocean: North...
GTAACGCTTTGAAACTTCAGCCCAATTAACTACGTTGAAAAAGGCAGTAACGTAATCCGCTCTTAAATTTTGGTAATTTAGATAATAAGCATGTTCCCAAACATCAATTCCCAATATTGGAGTTTTGCCACATCCACCGTATTCACTTCCCATGATGGGGTTATCTTGATTTGCAGTAGAGCATATTTCCAGTTTTCCGTTAACAGAACATAACCATGCCCATCCAGAGCCAAATCTTGTCATAGCTGCAGTTTGAAACTTGGCTTTGAAATCATCTAGTGATCCAAATGCCTCTAGTAGTGCACTATTGAGTTCTGGACTCATTTCCCCATTTACCGGGCCCATAACTTCCCAGAAAAGTGAATGGTTGAAGTGCCCACCGCCGTGGTTTCTTACTGCTCCTCTTTGCGCTTCAGGAACAGAATCTAAATCAGTAATCAATTCTTTGACTGTTCTGCCTTCAATTCCTGCAGCTTCCACAGCTCCGTTTAACATGTTAACATATGCGGCATGATGTTTGTCATGATGTATTCGCATAGTTTCTTCATCTATGTATGGCTCTAATGCGCTGTAGTCGTATGGTAAATCCGGTACTTCAAATGTCATGGATTATTATGTAAGAGACATAATAAAAAGTTAACTAAGAATTATCTTATTCGATATCCTCTTTCATTATTAGTCTAGTTGGATAAGCGAGTTTAACATCCTGCTCTTCAAATTGTTTTAGAATCTCTTTGACGTAATATGATTTTGTTGATCTCATCAATGGTGCATTAGGAACGTAATATCTAATTTCCATAATTACTTCTTGGTCCCCAAAATCTCTTAGAACAATTTGAGGAGGCTTAGGTTTTTCTTGACAAATATTCTCATTATTTTTTGCAATGTTAGTAACAATTTTTTCACCTTTTGTAACGTTTTCCCAAGTAGGTACTAACCCTAGTCTTATTCTAACGCGCAAGTTTTTATCGGACTTGTGATTAAAATTTGCTATTACATCTCGGGTAAAGAGTTTGTTTGGTACTGACATTAATACCCCATCGGTTGATCTCACTCTTGTAGTCCTTAGTCCTACTTCAGTTACATCACCCCAACTTGAATACAAGCTTCCAATCTTTTTGGGAAGTAAAATTCTGTCACCTTCCCTAAATGGTCTATCAATCATAAGGAAAAGCCCTGCAATTATATTTTCAATGGTATCTTGTGCAGCAAACGCCATCGCTAACCCAACAATACCTAATGCAGCGATAATTCCTGTAACATTAATTCCTAGAGCATTTGCAGCGACTAAGAATACGTATAACCATAATGCTGTACTTATGATTCTGTAAAGAAAATTTTCTACTCCTGAGTCTACATAATCATATTTGCTCATTAATCTTCTAACAATTCTTAAAACATAGCTAACAAGAGGTCCACCTATGATTATTGTCAACAGCGCAGTAACAGGTCCAAATTCAATAATCTCGGTACCACAAGCAATTGTAGGCTCGAGGTCATTTGGGAAATTTTCCAAACACGTCATAGTTCAACCTCGGTATAGGAGTATAAAACGACTTTGCTAAGCTTGTCTTTAAATTATACGTCCCAATCAAGTATCATGGATATTTCGAAGTACAGGAAAGATTTTCCATTATTGAATAATGAAGATTCGCTAGTCTATCTTGATAGTGCCTGTATGACTCTCAGACCTCAGGAGGTCATAGACTCTATTACTGAATACTATACAGAGTATCCTGCATGTGGAGGGCGTTCTGTTCATAAACTAAGTTGGCAGGTAACTGAGAAATTTGAGATGGCTCGTGATAGTCTCCGTAAATTTGTCGGTGCCGAACAGCCATCAGAGATAGTTTTTACTAAAAATGCTACAGAAGGAATGAATATTGTAGCAAATGGTTTAAGATTGAAACAGGGAGATCACGTTTTGACTTCTGATAAAGAACATAATGCAAATGTTGTTCCTTGGCACCATTTGTCGAAGTATAACGGAATTAATTACGATGTTTTGCCGCCTAAAGATAATTATTATTTTGATACGGAAGCTCTCAAAGAATCATTAACTTCAAAGACAAAATTATTTAGTTTTGTTCATACTTCAAACTTAGACGGCCACACTAATCCAGCAAAGGAGATTATTGAGATTTGTCACGATAAAGGTGTTAAAGTTTTGATGGATATTGCTCAATCTGCACCTCACAAAGAAATAAACGTAGTTGATTTAGATGTAGATTTTGCTGCAGCTAGCGCACACAAATTTTGTGGACCAAGCGGAATGGGAATATTATATGGAAAATATGATGAACTATCTAATCTTGTTCCTACATATGTTGGAGGCTCAACAGTTATTAATTCGACATATGAGGACTATAAATTGTTGCCACCTCCTTCTTGTTTTGAGGCTGGACTACAAGATTATGCAGGAGCCATTGGTTCTGGAACTGCAGCTGAATACATTATGAAAGTCGGTAGAAGTAATATTCAAAAACATGAAAATAAGCTTAACAGAATAATGTCTGATAAATTGAAAGATTTTGATTCAATTGATGTTATAGGTCCACCTGATGTTTCGCAGCGAGGTGGAGTTTTCTCTTTTAACATTGATGGTTGGGATCCTACCGAAATAGCAATGCATCTCGATGAAGAATATAACATTGCAATTCGAAGTGGTATGCATTGCGTACACTCTTGGTTTAATTCTAGAGGCATAGATGGAACAGCAAGGGCGAGTGCATATCTATACAATAACGAGTCAGACGTACTTTTGTTTTCCTCAGCAATTGAAGAAATGCTAACAAAAAATGGTTGATTATCCTCTTGCATCTTCTGAGGAGGTCTTGAATCAAAGTGTAGACAGATATTCAAAGCCTGACTTCCCAGTTTACAGATTTGTACCAGGACTTCATCCTCATCCAGTCAACAGTCCTGAAGGTCATAGTTATGGTTTAGAGGACGAACATGTAGAAAAATGGAATTCCGATGACTGGAAGTATAATGAAGACTACCTTTATGGAATTGATTTGTACAATTATCATTTTTATTGGGAAGCTCATGAAGCTTGGGAAGGGTTGTGGCTAGCCGCGGCAAGAAGAAGCAGTGAGCATATTTTTATTCAAGGATTAATTAAGACTGGAGCCGCCCTCCTGAAAGTTAGAATGGCTAGCTTTGAAATTCAAGATTTAATTGGGGCTAGAACCCTTTCAAAATCAGGAATGGATCTTTTATCTCGTGTTGGTGTCTCAAAATTTATGGGTTTAGACATTGTTTCCTACCTAAAATCTTATTCTGAATTCATTAATCCTATATTTGACAATAAAATTCCGGACATAAATCAAAAAACTCCTAGAATTATTTTAGATTTCTAGCTTTTACTTACCATAGGCCGACTAGATCCACACTCAGGACATAATTGACGATCGTCTTTATATTTGTGATTGCAAGCTGGACAATGACTTGCTAAAACCTTTTTTCCTTTTATCATGGTTTTATTTTTTTCTGCCGTAACAAGTGTAACTTCACCTTTTTCGTTGCGAGCAATTTCATACCTTCCAGACCCTCCCATTTTCATTAAAACCTCAGGGGGGAAAGAAACAGTTCCAAGTTCGTCTACAATTAACTCTCTTGTTCCTTCTAAATCGTCTACATCGAGATTAGTTCCGTGTTCAGCCACAAATCGCCCGTCTCGTAATTCTAAACTGCGGTCACAAAAAGAAGCAACTTCATCACTATGTGTTACGATTAGGAAAGCAACGCCTTTTTCTGCATGCAATTTTCCAAATAATTCTAAAACTTCTCGACTAGTTATTGGATCTAAAGCACCTGTGGGTTCATCAGCAAGAATTAGCTTTGGATTAGTTACTAAAGCTCTTGCTATAGCAACTCTTTGTTGTTCTCCTCCCGAAAGCGTTGCAGGCATGCTGTTAACACGTTCTTCAAGACCAAGTTCTACTAAAATATCCATCGCCTTTCTTTTTGCCTCAGAAGGTCTTATATCTTTATGACGCAAAGCTTGAGCAACATTATCGATTGCACTAAGATCAGGTAATAGATTTCCTTCTTGGAAAATAAAAGAAACTGTTTCCTGTCGCATTTTAACTAGCTCAAGTCCAGTTCTCCTAGTAGTTGACTTTCCGTTTAGAATAACTCCGCCTGCTGAAGGTTTCATTAAAACTCCTAGACATTTTAATAGAGTAGATTTTCCAGAGCCAGATGGACCAACTATAGCAACAGCTTCTCCCTTCTTAACAGATACGTTTAATCCTCTTAAAGCAACTACATTTCCATCTTCGGCAGTTGATGAATATACGTGATAAAGTGCTATTGCTTGGAGAATTGCGTCTTTGTCAATCTTGTCGTCCATCATTTTTTCTGTAAACTTAAGAGCTTCTATTTCTTCATCAGAATCTTGTTCTAGCTTTCCCTGACCAGTTGTATGCTCAAATAATTCTTCAGGCACTTCTATTCCCCCTTTAGCACTACAGCTAAATCAGCTCTTAAGGCTCTCCTTGTGGTGAATACTAGCGCTATAACAACCACCGTCATTACACCTAAGGTAACTTGAGTGATAACCCACCAAGGCCACTGTAATATCCTGCTAATTACAGCCTCCTCGCCTGTTCCTGAAAATAGTTGAAATAAGAATCCAAATATATTAAAGAACCCATTAAATGCAAGAGACAGTCCCATGCCTAAAATGATTCCCAGAATCATTGAAAAGAAAACTATCGATAAAATTTCGAATAAAACAAGTCTAATTATCTGTCCCGGGCTTGCTCCAATAGCTTGCAAAATAGCCAATTCTTTCTTTTTTTGGTTTAGTACTAACGATAAGAAAACGAATGCTGAGGCTATAGCTGCAGCACTTGCTACGATATATTGTAGCGTGAATAGTCCTTGAGTTCCAAATATTATGCCTCCATTCCTCTCCACGTTCTCATGAGTGGTTTCCCAGTCATCAGCCCCCTCAAATTTGGAATCTGCAGCTATTAGTAAAGCTAGAACCTGCAGTTCATCGTTATTCAATCCATCTACATTAACAATCCATGTCGTTGCAGTTAGATTATCTACCTCCTGGTCCCCTACTAAATTTCGATATCCTTGCTCGTTAATTATTAGATAATTATTCATTTCATTAGTAGCAACTCCTGGTATGAATTCGTGAATTCCTATGTATCTCATTGATGTTTGGTATGAGCTAATTTGAACTTCAAAAGATGCTGGGAAGTAAACTGGAAATAATAGTGGAGTTGGAGTTTCACTGAATCCAGTTTCACAATTGTTACTTTCATTTTGAATGCTTCCATCAGGGCATGTTGCACCTTCAAAATTAGGAGAAGTTAGGTTAACTGGATAAAATGAAAACGCACCAGAAAGGTTTGCACCTGTAAAATCGAGATTAGCGATGTTATCGGAAGATACAACGAAAATTGTATTTGTTAAACTAGCTCCCGTAAAATTCGCTTCCCTAAGATTTACGTTATAAAATAAGGATTCATTCAAATTTGAATTAGCAAAATTTACACCTGATAAATTTGTATTAGAGAAATCAGTTCTGGAGAAATTCCTACTGCTTAAGTCCTGATTTGATAAATCTATGCTTGACCAGTCTCTGTCCATGAGGTTTGTATAATATTCAAAAGCTTCACCAGGAGTCATAGTAGAGTTTGGATCGACATTAGTGAGTATAATTTCTGTTTTTTCCCAAGTAAAATTCATTACTTCAGATTCTTTTTCATTTTCTTTGTATAATCTATCTACAGAGTCTCCAAATCTACCAGAGCCCTCTAAATCAAGAGAAAAGGCCATATCAGGTCCTGCTGAAAATCCTCCACTCTCGTATGCATTTATTGCATCAGAGATATCTTTTCCTGGAATTGCTTGAGGGAACCACTTAAGTATATTTTCACTGCCATTCATCAAAACATAAGCGTTCGCATCAGTACCATCCTCGGATTCAAGAGAAATCATAGGTACAGTTAAGGCATTAACAGTAATATCCTTCGAACTAATATTTAGAACAGCTTCTTCGATCTCCGTAGAAGTCATAGGTTCAGTAGAGTAAATCTTAATGTCACTACCTATTTGTAAGTCTGCGGTTCGCTCGTCAACTAGGGAACCTGTGTATCCTTGTACTGCAGCGAGTGTAACAATAGATAGAGTTAAAAGCATGATAAGAGACAACCTTGTTGTGGATTCACTAGTACCCGTGTTCTGAAGACCACGTTTGACATCTGATAGTAAAGGTGTTCTCTTGAAGAAGAAAAGCATGATTTTAGGACCATAGGCTCCAAGTCTCGAAAGTAGAAGAGCACCTCCAATCCAAAGCATGAAAGGTCCAAATATATTAATCAAACCTCCTAAAAACCAATTACTAATTATTCCGGTTCCACCAGTTGTTAGTTCTTGGTATGTATCGATTGCCCCTAGGGTACCGATGAAAAGCATAATAACGTGAAGCCATGTTTTTGGTTTTCCTGATTGTGCAGTTTTCTTTACTCCTTCATCAATTTCCATTTCCAGGAATTTTTGGGTTCTTGATCTTCCAAATAATAAAGCTAAGCCAAGAGTAGCTAGAATAGTGAAAAAAGTTGCACCTAAGCTCAGAACTGGATTTATATCAATGTCTAAGCTTTCAAATTGCATGAATCCTACACTTGATAGTATAACGGGGACTGCAAAAAATGCTAGAATGTAACCTCCTACCCAAGCTGCGGAAGAGATTATAAACAGCTCAAAAAGCACCATTCCTTTCAATTTGTCGGCAGTTGCTCCAATAGACCTGTGGATGCTAATTTCTCTTCTTCGTTGCTCAAGAGAAAGTTCTAAGCCATAGATTAGCAGATATAGTGACAAAATAACTACAGGAATCATCAAGATGTAATCAAAAACTTGCACAAAACCGAGAACAAATTCAAGCCATAGAATCGTTCCACTTATAATATCAACATAAAAAATCTTTACGTTGCCATTGTCGTATGTTTGCTTTTGCATGTCATTTGATATTTCGTCAAGCCAGGTTTCAGCAGCAGAAATTGATGCTGTCGGTAGTAAACTTCTATCGACGGTTATGCCCAAATATACGTGATCTTTGTCTATTAAAGTAATTTGTTGTTCTTCACTCAACAATGTCCATGTTGAGTAAATAGGATTAGCAGCTAGGACAGGGTTTCCCTGAGGCCATGGTTCATAAATTCCTAAAATTGTAACGTTCTCTAGAGACATTTTAACCTGACAGTACATTAGTCGGTATTCTTCACCTTCTATTATTTCACCAGGGCAATCTTCATCTTCCATCGCACCTGGAAGGCTTCTTTCATAAGTGTATGTGAAGGTTAATGTGTCGAGATTATCGCCCACTTCAGCACCTGCAGCAGATGCTATATCCAAGGGAATGTAAATTCCTCTTTCGTTATTAACTTCTTCATGGGTTTTCCATTCTCCCATTTCATAGATTATGTTTTCAGATAGTCTCTCTGCCAAAACCCCGTCAAAAGCTTCAGGACCTAAGAAAGAAATTGCCCTAACGTTGACAACGGGAGGCCCTGTCGTGTATTCATAATTCCATAAATCTTTAGTGTTCCATTTTTTGTCCTGTTCTGAAGATTCAACATTCTCCATAAACAATGGTGATGCGTAGAATGCAGCATCATTCCCCCAGCTAATCTCACTATGCAATCCACTTTTGCCTAAAACTAGGGTACAATCATTGAATTCTTCTCGCAATACAACTTCATCACACATTTGCTGTAATACAGCTGTGTCGTTTGTCCATCCAGAAGCTCCCTGTTCAGGAGCTGATTTAAATTCAATTTTTGAATCGAAAACAGTCTGCTCTATAGATTCCTCAAGAAAAGCTTGTGAAAGTCCCACTCCATAAATTAGAACAAGCGTAATAACTAAACTTGCAAGGAAAACTCCTGCAAATACTGCCAATCCTCTTTCCTTATCCCTCCAAGAAGTGAGAGTTGCTATTCTTAGATTGTCAGGTAAATCCGTAATTCTTTTTTGTAATCCAAAAAACCTTTCTTTCCACACAGTTATTGAAAAAAACCATGAGAGCCAAGAAACTTCAGCATTACTCATTCTTCTTCCTCCTCCTCATTTATCCCCCAAGCTGATTTGATATCACTTGCAGCAACAACTCCATCTTTCATTAGTAACATCCTATCTGCTTGTTTTGCAAGATTAGGGTCGTGGGTCACCATTAGAACTGAAATTGGATTTTTACCTTTAGTTAAAATCTTGAATAACTTCATAATGTCGCTACCACTTTCAGCATCCAAGTTTCCTGTTGGTTCGTCTGCTAGTAGAAGTGGTCTAGAACCTGCAATGGCCCTAGCAACAGCGACTCTTTGGCGTTGTCCTCCCGAGAGTTGCTCTGCACCAAAATTTATTCTATCGCCTAAACCAACAGTGGTTAAAGCAGACTTTGCTTTTGCTTCAGCTTTATGCTGGTCTATACCTGAAATTTCTAATGCCATAGCAACATTGTCTAATGCACTCAAGTGTTCTACCAGATGGAAATCTTGGAAAATCCATCCCACGCCACTTCTTCTAACGTTTACAACTTTGTTTGGAGCCTTAGTGCCGTATTTGAATTTTTTTGAAGTTTGATCAGAACTTACATCTTTGAGTTCTATTTCTCCGTCATCTCCGGGTAATAAGCCTCCAATAATATTTAGTAAAGTTGACTTTCCACATCCTGAAGGACCCATCAGCGCGACTAATTCACCTCTTTCAATGTTTAGATTAATGCCTTTCAAAACTTCAATTCTAGTATTAAATGCCCTTGAACCAAAACCTTTCTTCAATTCTTTTACTTCTAATAACTGCACAATTTTTCATCAGTGTTGTCCTATAAAAAATGATTCACACATATTCTATTTGATCAGTAAACTACTTATTGGTTTTAATTAATCTTTCAGTATATTTTCTTACGGCCTCTTCCATGCTAATTTCTCCTAACAAAACACGGTTTGCGGTTTCTTTATCTATTGTGATTAATCCTTTGGATAATCTACGGGATTGCTTCTGTATCCAAGCTATTTCACCATCCTTCGGACTGTAGTCAACGGGTTGATTTGTCTCAGGCAGTCTTGCTGCAATTCGCATTGCAGCTTCTATGTGACTACCATTCCCGCTTCTTTTTTCATCTATGAATTGTATAATATTTTTGTAGTCTATTAGCGAATTTACGATTATATTTCTAATCGGAGGACTTCCTAATCCAATTTTTATATTTTGAAGCCCGATTTCGTTATCTATAGATGTTATGACACTCACCATTGAACCAATATCGTCAAATTCTTTCTTAAATAACAAGTGCTTATTTGCCAAAGCTACTAGTCCACTTATTCCACCAGGATCAATACCTACGGTCAGTCTTTTTTTTTGATAAAAAGCACATCTTATCTTCAGTTCAAGTATTTCTAAATTTCCTGGTACTACGTTTGGAGTCAGAAAATTTTTTACGATTTGATCCGTAACTAGAACATCAATTTCATGGTCAAATTCGGGAATTTTCCTTAGATGTTTTAAATTAAATTCGGCATTCTTTAATTTTCTCGTTATACGATTTAATTTGGAAAAGTTATCAGTTAAAATTCCAATTCTCATGGTTTAGTCCACTTTAAACTTATCCAATATTTTTCATAAGCTAAAACAATAATTTTATTCACGCCATGACCGACCCTAATCATTCTAGCGATATCGAGCCAGTTATGGTTCTTTTGTGTTATATGAATTAACCAAGGAGCGTGTTCAGATTCATAATTGTAAACTCTGTAGTGAGTTCCAAATTTTAGTCCAGAGTGAATTTGGTATCCTAAGTTAACTAGTTCTTTCATTTTTGGATCATTATTGGTGTTTTCTAGACTATCTTTCAATTTGGTTTTTGGCCACTCTATTAGATTGGCAATATAGTAGACTACATCGCCCTCGTTATCAACTATTCCAATTTGAGTTCTTCTTTCAAAACCCATATTTAGTTCCTTTATTACCTTACTAAAATCTATCTTATCCTGAAAATAATAACTATAAACTATAGCTGAAGCTGCAGATTTAGTAGATGTATTTCGATCGTAAAGTCTTAAACCTTTTTCATCAGATTTAACTACTAATCCTCTTTCTTTTAAATCCCGATAGGTATGGTAAGTTAGTCTATCTCCTTTTAATTCTTCGACTTCATCATCAGTCAGAACTATGTCTTTTCTGTCATTAGAATACAGAGCTTCATAACTAGTAAGTAGTAAGTTTCCTCCACTTTGTGGCGTTCCTGTATTTCCTTTATTGTAGATTTGGGCCGCTATTTTTTTATCCGTTACGATTATGTTATTCTCAAATTTTTCGTAAGTCAGACCTTCACCTCTGTTAATAGCTTTACCTTCCCTGCATCACTTAACATTCTTGCATTATACTTCGGTATTGATTCTGTGTCTCCACTTTTTAGTGTATAATTTTTAGCATCCATTCCTGTGAAGGTAGGCAAATCTTCCAGTACTCTCACACTTAAGTATTCTGAACTGTCTGATTTGTCATTAACGTTTTCCTCAACGTTTTTTTGAGTTTGAATTTTAGATTTTTCTTTAATTTTTAATTCTACTTTCTGTTCGGCTATAGCTTCTTTCTTTAAATCTGTCTTATCTTCTGCTATGAATTCAAAATCAGTACTAAGTAGAGTATTCTCGCG
>Ga0310343_10001994_pt1 | contig 10679 bp, 11 predicted proteins | sample HC15DNA2025_MG_FD_203519 | JGI IMG/M metagenome (GOLD analysis project Ga0310343, IMG submission 203519) | Marine microbial communities from station ALOHA, North Pacific Subtropical Gyre - HC15-DNA-20-25_MG | ecosystem: Environmental > Aquatic > Marine > Oceanic | place: Pacific Ocean: North...
GATCCTGATGGTTTTAATCTCAAAGATTGCAAAACACAAAGAAACTTAAGCAATGAGGGTATTGAGCAATCAAAGAGAATAGGAAAACTTTTTAAACAAAATAAAATTCTTATAGATAAAGTTCTTTCTAGTGAATGGTGCAGGTGCAAAGATACTGCTTATCATGCTTTTAATAAATATGAAGTCTTTAAAGGTCTCAATTCTACTTTTACGCCTCCGTACGATAAAAATGAGATAAAACAAATTAAGCAGATAAAACAATTGGTTAGTGATTGGAATAGTAAAAATAAAAATTTAGTATTTGTAACTCATTATAGTGTAATCACAGCAATAACCACTGCGGTGCCAAGTTCAGGAGAAATAGTAATTACAGATAGAAATTTTGAAGTTCTTGGAAAAATAAAAACTAAATAAAACTTTAAATAATCTTCAACTTTTTTTCCCAATTCACTGCGCTTATTATTATTTTTTTTATGTTATTGAACTTTGGTTTCCATTTCATAGTTTTTATGAATTTGGTTGGATTGGCAACTACATATTTACTGTCCCCAGCCCTTTTTGGTCCAATAGAAAAGTTAATAGTGTTATCAAATAGTTTATTTGCTGTTTGTATTATTTCTTTAACAGAATACCCTTTTCCATAACCACAATTAAATACACCTGATTTATTTCCATTCAGTAAATATTTTAAAGATAATAGGTGTGCCTCAGCAAGATCAGATACATGAATATAATCTCTAATAGGTGTACCATCTCTTGTTTTGTAATTATCTCCATTTATCAAAATTTTTTTTCTTTTTTTTACCGCTACTTCACTTACAATTTTGATTAAATGCGTAGAATATTTTGAAATCAAACCAGTTCTCATTTTTTTATCTGCCCCTGCAACATTGAAGTATCTTAAAATTACATACTTTAAATCATTTTTTTTTGATAATTTTTTTATGAAATTCTCTATCATCAACTTTGACTTCGCATAAGGGTTCAAAGGACTTAACTTATTATTTTCACTAACTTTATTCTTTTTAGGATTACCGTAAACAGCAGCAGTTGAAGAAAAAATAAGTTTTTTTAAACCATTTTTTAAGCAAATATTTAAAAAAATTTTTGTTTTTTCGTAATTATTATAAATATACTTTTTTGGAAATTTTACAGACTCATCTACTCTTATTAAACCAGCAAAATGTATAACTAAATCAAATTTGTATTTCTGTAAAATTTTATTAATTCTTTTAACATTTGAAATGTCAGAATTAATAAATTTCGCTTTTTTAGGAATTAATTTTTTATTACCCGTTAATAGACTATCTATAATTGTAACATCATATCCTCTATCAACTAGCAAATGTGAAACATGACTGCCAATATATCCGGCACCCCCGGTAATAAGTATTTTCATTTCAAGCTTTTATACAAAAATATAATAAATTACGAACAATATCAAAAAATATTCAAAAAAAACTTTAATATTTTTAAGGTTTTGCTCACCTAATAATTTTTGTAGATAATTACTTAGTAAGTAAAATCCCAGGTGTGTTAAGAGAACTGCAACTACAGCACTTATTACTACAGTTAGAAATGTAAAATTCTTAAACCCATAGTACAAGGCCAATACAAATGTTACCCAAGATATCTTTGATATGAAAATTTTAAATAGTATAGCCGTTTTTTTGCTAAAAACTGATTGAGCTTTTATAAAAGAGTAGGACCAAATGAGACCTATGAGAAAACTTAAATATTTAATAATCATATGTGATAGTATCATTTATATATGATTATAAAATCTATTTTAGCTTTCGGAGCAGGATTTATAAGTTTTTTAACACCTTGTGTATTACCTATCATACCAGGCTATATTTCATATATATCTGGAAAACCGCTACCAGAATTGGAAAAAAATAAAAACGTCGTCCTTTTAAAAACAATAATTTTTTCATTAGGTTTTTCATTGGTTTTTATTACTCTTGGCGCTGCAGCTTCTGCAGTAGGAAATGTATTGTTATTTTTTTCTAATGAGTTGAGAATTTTTGCCGGAATTTTAATTATATTGTTCGCGTTGAATTTTCTTGGGCTTTTAAATTTTAATTTTTTAAATACCCAAAAAAGGTTTGATACAGGAGATTATAAAGATAATTTAATTTTTCCTTTAATTGTAGGAGGAGCTTTTGCATTTGGATGGACTCCTTGTATAGGACCAATTTTAGGATCAATCATTACTTTATCTGCGACGGAGTCGACTATTTCAAAAGGGATAATTTTATTAACTTTTTACTCTCTAGGCCTAGCAATACCATTCATTCTATCAGGTTATTTCATAACAATTTTTATTAATACTAAAAAAAATCTGTCTAAATATTTTGGTTTAATAACCAAAACTGGAGGATTGATTCTTTTAACGACTGGTGTGTTGATTCTTACTAACCAAATACAGGTAATTAGTTACTATATTCTAGCAACTTTCCCATTTCTTACAAAATTAGGTTAATATATACATTATTAAATGTATGAAATAATTCTTAATTCTACAATTTTAACTATCACTTTAATTTCTGCTGGTCACTTTTTTTCAAAAATAATCCTTCAAAACAAAATTCAACTTGAAATAACCTACTATGGAATTTTAGGAATTGTTTTTTTAAGTATTTTGAGTTTTATACTAAATCTCCTAGCTCCACTAAATGAGATGATAAGTAATTTTATTTTCATTTTCATAATATTAAATTTTTTTATTATTAAATTTAAGAATAAACTTCAAATTACTAATTTTATTAAGAAGATTATTGTTTTAATTTTATTAAATATTTTATTAATCTCGTACTCTAACTATTATGATCCTGATGGAGCATGGTATCATTTGCCTTTTTCAAGACTTATAAACGACTATAAAATAATTTTAGGTTCAGCTTCTTTACATCCAATGTTTGGATCACATTCCATTCTTCAATATTTTGCTGCATCCTTACATAACTCGTTGACAGGGCCTGATGGTGTGCTTTTTGTGAATTCATTAATAGGAGCATTTTTTTTAATGTTTTTTTACGAAAAATATAAATTAGAGAAAAACTTTTATCTAAAAATTTTTCTCTTTATGACATTAGTTTTATTTTTTATTGAAATGAATAGGGTAAGTGAATACGGAAACGATACTGGAGGCCACCTTTTCTTTATTTTAACAATTTATTTCTCTCTTAAGATATTATTGGAAAAAAAATTAACTTCAAACGCCTTTAAAGAAATCTGCTTGCTATCTCTTTTTACTTTTTTCATTAAACCGTTGCTTATTTTTATTTTATTTATTCCAGCATGGCTTTATATCAAAAATAATTTGTATAAAAATTTTAGTTTTGTTCCTTTATTCTCGGTGTTAATTACTTTTTTTTGGCTCTTAAAAAATACTCTTTTGACAGGATGTCTTATTTATCCTCTTAATTTCACTTGTATTGAAAAATTAAGTTGGTACTCATCAAATTCTAATTTTTTAATATCCGCAAAAAATTCAAGTCAGTTTTCAGAATTGCATTCAAAAGGTTGGAAAAACTTCGATCAAAATATTAGAAAATTTATAAATTATGAAAATGAACTAGAAAAAAAGAAAAACTTTAAGAACTCTTTTGAATGGGTAAATTCATATGTTGAAGGAGGTTACTACAATAATATTTTAAAAAAGATAGATTATTACATTATATTTTTATCTTTAGTTTTTCTTATTTTATTTTACTTGTCGAAAAAAAGTAGATTGAGGCGAGAAAAACTTTACAAAAAAGGAGATTTAAAAAAAATTAATATCCTATTTTATCTAAATTTAATTTTCTTTTTCATATTCATAATAAAGTTCCCAGACGGTAGATACGGATTAAGCTATATGTTTGTTGTAATATACTTTATATTTATTTACATATTTTATTATTTAAACTTTAATCTTAAATTTTTAAAATTGATTAAAATTTTGAATTTTTCCTTAATCATATTATTCGCAGTTTTTTTATTAAAAAATTCAATGAGAATATTAACGCAAAACGAGATTGCTAGTCCACTCCCTGATATAAATTATAAAGATTCTCAAATTTTTAAAAAGATGAGTAAAAAAATTGAAAATGGAAAAATATTGGAGATTTATTACGGTGATGCAAAAAATATAAGATTTGCTGAAAAAAATTTATGTAAGTATTTTAAAAGCCCATGTATACCTAATGAGAAATCAATTGATGATTTTATAATAGAAAAAAAAAGTGATTATTTAATTTTAAAGCTAAGAGAAAATTAAATTTAATGGAAAAAAAAATTGTTATTATTGGAGCTAATTCGTTTATCGGCAAGAACTTAGTTAAAGAGATAGGTGAAAAAAGATGCATTCAATTAAGTTCAACAAAAAAAAACAATCTTATTAATTTTAATTTAGGTGATGATTTAAATACATTAATAAAATACCCTGACGAAGTAGAAAAAATAATTTTACTCTCATGGGACAGAAGAAATATTAAAAAAGAGGGAAAAAATATTAATATTTTCGGTATTGAGAAAATATACGAATATGCAAAAGAAAAAGGTATTCCAATTTTTTTTGCCTCTTCTGTTAGCGCCATTTCAAAAGTTAGTCTATATGGAATGAACAAGTTTTTATGTGAAAATATTTTAAAAGAGAATGAAAATAACCGTATACTAAGATTAGGAATGGTTTTATCTGAAAACGGGGGATTAATTTATAAAATTAATAAAATATTTTCTAAACTACCAATCATTTTTGTACCAGGTAACGGAAACTTTAAAGTTAATTTTGTCAAAGTAGAAACAGTAATAAAAAAATTTCTATTAAATCCAGATAACTTATCTCAAACAGAAAATATTGTTGATCTTAACGAAAAGTTTATAAATTTTTTGGTCACTAAAAATAAATTGAAACTATATGTCCCTCATATTTTGACAAAATTTATTCTATTTATTTTTACTAAGGTATTTAAAATTAACTCTAGTTTCACATATGATGGATATTTAAGTTTAATTAATGATCCAAATGAAATAGAAATAGGTTCAAATGAGTAATGATATATCAGAAAAAACTAAAAATTATGAATTAACAGTTTTGTTACCTGCTTTAAACGAGGAAGAGTCTATTGGAAGAATAATAGAGGAAATAAAAAATGTTTTATCCAAAAAGAATATAAATTATTGCATATTAGTTTCAGATAACGGATCATCTGATAATACAATTAAGATTGCAAAAGATCACAATGTTTTAATTAATCATGTTAAAGACAAAGGTTACGGGTCAAATTTAAAAACTAGTATAAAGGATGTAAAATCAAAATATTTAATTTTTTTTGACTCGGATGGCTCTTATGATCCAAATGAGATAGTCCCTATGTACGAGGAAATTAAACAATCAAATATTGATATGGTCTATGGCAACAGGTTAATTAGGCAAGAAAAAAACTCTATGCCTTTTTTAAACAGATATCTGGGTACTCCTGTGCTGTCTAAATTAATTAGTATTTTTTTTGGTTTAAAAGTCAAAGATTGTAATTCAGGTATGAGGATGCTTAAGCTTCAAAGTTTTGAAAAAGTGAATTTTTTTTGCAAAGGAATGGAATTTGCTTCAGAAATGTTTATTAAATCAAAATTTAATAACTTAAATATTAAAGAAATTATAATTAATTTTAGAAAAGATTTTAGGTCAGGTTCTCCTCACTTATCACGGTGGAGAGACGGCTGGAGACACTTAAGATATATTGTAGCTAATGCACCAGACAAATTTATTAACCTATTATCAAAAATCTATCTTATCAATTACGCTATAATATTTATTTTATCTTTTTATAATGTTGATAATAATTTTCCGAGATATCATACAATCTTCTCGTTACTAGCAATAAACTATCTTTTCTCCGCTTTTTTTTTAGGAATAGTTAGTATTAGAATTTATTTAGTTAATATTTCAAGTTTAGAAAGTAAATTGATCTCTAGGTTAAAAGAAATGAAAAAAAATAATATGCTGATGAAAATATTCATGTTCTTTATATTTCTTACTATAATGGAGTTAATTATTGTTTTATTAAAATGGTATTTAACCGGTTTTGGTGAACTAGCTGAAATTAATCATATGATTAGAATATTAGTTTATTCAGCAGTTGGATCCTTTTTTATGTATTTTGATTTGCAATTAGAATCTAGAGAATAGAATGCAACATTTTGATTACATAGTTATAGGTAGCGGATTTTCTGCTTTTCCGGCAGTACAAAGATTAATAAATAAAAAAAAGAGATTTGCAGTTATAGATATAGGACAAAAGATTGATAAGAAATTATCAAATTTCTATGAAAAAAGGAGTTGGAAATACATCGAAAAAAATAAAAAAGAGTTAACTCAAAAATTAGATGAGCTGCAATCAAACTCTTCAGTAAAGTTGTCCTATGGGTCAAATCACAGTTACTATTTTTCAAAAAAGTTTAATAATGAGCTAGGCTCTAACTTTGATCAATATTACTCCAAGTCATTAGGTGGATTTTCTAATAATTGGGGAGGCGTACTTTATCTTTATAATTCTAGAGAGCTTAAAAATTGGCCAATTTCAAAAAAAAATCTTTACAAAGATATTAATGAAATTTGTAAAATGTTCCAATTAGATAAAAAATCAATTAGTCAACTTATAAGTTTCGAAAAAGAAATTTTAAAAAAAGATCAGTTTTACAAAGACGCTGTATTAGCTTTAAAAAATTGTAAATCGAGAGGGATGTGCATGTATGGCTGCCCCGAAAACAACATCTTGAATATAAAAGATTTATTTAAAAAACTAATAAATAAAAAGAAAATAAATTATTTTCCAAACTTAAAGTTAGAAAAAATATCACAAAAAAAAGCTATCGAATTAGAATGTACTAATATAAATAATATGAAATCCAATACCTTTTCTGCTAAAAAAGTTTTTTTAGCTGCTGGCCCTGTTTCAACTTCAGATATTATAATTAAATCTTTTGACGAAATAGAAGAGCTGAGAATAAAAGATAGCACAATGTTCGCATTCCCAATAATAAACCTGAACAAAGAAAAAAGAAAAATTGGTAAACAAATGTGTTCAAAGATATTTAAATATCACAAACACAATGATAATTTTCTCATTCAAATTTATAATGATATTGATTTTTTCTTACATAAATTGCCAAAATTTTTGAGAGTGTTCTTCAATGATTTTCTAAAACTAAGCATTGGCATAGGATATTTAAGTTCAAAAGACTCTCCTGAACTTGTTATGAAAAAAAAATCAAATAAAGATATTAATTATTCATCAAATAAAAAATCTAATCTCTTAAAAAGAATCTATTTCTTATCATTATTTTGTATTAAAAATTTCAGCAAGGGAATGGTTACTTTACCTTTTTTTCAATTTAAGTTTAAAGATTTTTCCAGTTATCATTTAGGATCTTCTTTACCAATGTCAAAAAAAAGCACAAAAACCAATAAGGCATTTACAGATAATTTAGGTAGATTAAACAATAATAAAAATATTATAATTTTAGACTCTTCAAATTTTTCTGACATACAACCTGGCTCAATATCTTTAATGAGTGCAATAAATTCTTTAAGGATAACTAAAGCAAATATAAAATGATTTAGAAGATTTTTAATAATTTGTTAGCAATTAATCTATTCCCCTTTTTATTAAAATGAACATCATTCCAAAAATAATATTTCTTATAAACTTCTAAAAATGAGGTTCTTTTTTTTTCTTCGAAAAATAATGGGAAAAAGTTTATAAAATTACTACACCTATTTTCACAGAATTCTTTCCACATTACTACGTGCTTTGAGTTAGCCACATCATTTTTAATTTGTTGAGGCCAAGGGTATACTGCAAGGCTCATTTTTATATTATTATCTTTTAAAAGTTCATGAGTTTTTGTCATGGTCTCTATCAGAAGTTTTTGAGATTCTTTGATACCTAAGTTATAAGAAGGATGCTTATTTTTTTTATAATATGTCCACTCTGCTTTTGTAGCAGCCTTTTCATTAAATTTTGGGATATCTGTTGTTACTATTGGAGAAATATTTTTAATTTGTCTACTTTTTTTAATCACAAACATATAATAATTTGTAAATGGAAAATTTGACCTTAAAAATTTTCTTCTTTTTAATCCTTTATCTTTCTCATGCCTTTCTGAAACTATTCCATTATCATCTAATTTGTAAAAAACACTATCATCATATAAGTCGCTAATATCTATAAAAAAAATAATGTGTTTAAACTTGTAATTATTTTCAATTAAATATTTTATTTTTGAATAGTAAATGCTTGGTGCGTAAGATGTAATACCTAAACTAGCCACTTTTGCATTATTTTTTTCTTTTGCAAACATCCCAACAAAAGTATCTTCATAATTTACCGATGTTCCTTCAACAAATGAGTCTCCCATAAATCCAAAATCAAATTCTTTACCTCTTTTTTTTTGACACTCAGATCTAAAACCATGATTATCTGTACAAAAAATATACTTACCCTCAAAACCTCTGGAATTTAAATATTTTACATTAGGCAAAAAAGAGTGGTGAAAAACCGGGTGATCGATACGCATCAGTCTTCCGTAAAACTCTGTTTTTACCAAGTAGCTGTCTAACCCTCTTAAAATTAATTTTCCGAAAAAAAAATCGATAATTAAAGAAAGAATAAATGTTATTAAAATTACGATAATAGTTTTTTTAAAAAAAGAGATACCGGACCTTATATAATTCATTAATCCTTTAGAAGTTCATCTAATTTGCCACTTCTATTTGCTTCCTGGAGTTGGTCATTACCTCCTACATAATGTGTACCAATAAATATTTGTGGTATTGTTCTTGCTCCATTAGTTCTTTGTAACATTTCTTTGGCTTTAGTTGAGTCTTTCCAAATATCAAATTCCTCTATTTCAACATTTTTACTTTTTAATAATGCCTTTGCAGCATTACAATATGGGCATGGATCCCCTGAGTACATTGTTACTTTTCTCATACTTAATATATATCAGTTATTTTGATTTTTTCTCTTAATTTTTTTCTTTCTAAATTAAATTTTTTTCGATGTTTTATGCTTTTATTGTGAACTCTTTTTCTCCAAAGTCTAAATGAGCCTGATTTAAGATTTCTTCGCATTATTTTTATTACATCCGACTCAGATTTACCTGTTTGCTCTTTGATTTCTTCAAAAGTAATTCTATCAGCCCATGCAGCCCATATTATCCAGTTTTCATCTTTTTTTTTAGGCTCTGGATTTTTTACTCTTGTTTGAGGAATAAAACTTTTTTTCTTCATCAAAAACTATATAATCATAAATATAATGTTTCCCACAGATTTTTTTATTTTTTTACAAATAATTCTGTTCATGTTTATTACACCTGGGCCACCTAGAGTGGTTATAGTTTCACATACACTAAATTACGGTTTATCCAGATCTATTTGGACAGCCTTAGGTGACATCACAGCAAACTTTTTTCAAGGTGTAGTTGTTGTTTTTTTTATTGGAACTTTATTAAGTGATAATCCACAAATTTTAAGGTCATTAAAATGGGCAGGTATTATATATCTGATTTATCTCGCATATGATACTTTGAATTCGAAGATAAAATTAAAAAGAAATAAACAAAAAAATCTAAAATCAACTTTTTCTTTTTTCAAGGATGGATTTTTAGTTGCAGGCCTTAGCCCAAAATCAATAATATTTTTTGGAACAATTTTTACTTCGTTCATCAATTTTACTTCAAATTATTTTGCTCAATTTTTTATATTAATTTTTACCTACGTTACTTTAGATTTTTTAACTTTAATGGTTTATGGTTTAGCAGCTAATAAAGTTTCTATTTGGTTAAAAGGAAATCCCAAGTTTTTAAATACAATTTCTGCGTGTGTTTTAATTTTTATAGCCATTTATGTAGCTCTTTCACAAAATTATTAGTCAATTCTGCCTGTTGTCATTTTATTCATTTCTTGTTTAAATAATTTATTAATTAATTAATTAACAGAGAGGAAATAATGAATAAATTAACAAAACTATTTATTACATTTATTTCAGCTATCACATTGATGCTATCAAGCATATCATCTTCTTTTGCAAAAGTTGATGGTGAGTACATAGTATTAGGTGCTGCAATTTCTCTAACTGGAAAATATTCTTCAAATGGAGTTCACACTCAGAACGGTTACAACATGGCCGTTGACAGAATCAATGAAATGGGTGGAGTTGAAGTTCAAGGGAAGAAATATAAATTTGAGATCATTTATTACGATGATGAGTCAAATCCAAAGAGAGCCGCGCAATTAGCTGAAAGACTAATTAACCAAGATGGCGTTAAGTATATGCTTGGACCGTACAGTTCAGGTTTAACAAAAGCCATCGCACCAGTAACCGAGAAATATAAAATTCCTATGGTTGAAGCAAATGGTGCATCTAGATCTTTATTTACAAAAGGATACAAATATTTGTTTGCTGTGTTATCACCAGCTAACCAATACCTTGAAGTAGCTATCGATTTAGCCGTAGAGAAAAACGGTGGTAAGCCAGTAAGAATTGCTCAAGCATTTGAACAGGATGCATTCTCACAAGACGTGAGATTAGGTATCTTAGATGCAGCAAAGAGAACTGGATCAGAGATTATTATCGATGATAAATTACCAAAAGAACTTAATGATATGGCAGCTACACTAGCTAAAGTAA
>Ga0310343_10001996_pt1 | contig 10677 bp, 12 predicted proteins | sample HC15DNA2025_MG_FD_203519 | JGI IMG/M metagenome (GOLD analysis project Ga0310343, IMG submission 203519) | Marine microbial communities from station ALOHA, North Pacific Subtropical Gyre - HC15-DNA-20-25_MG | ecosystem: Environmental > Aquatic > Marine > Oceanic | place: Pacific Ocean: North...
TTAAGCAACGGTGTAATTAGCGTAAAAGAAATCATTAATGAATATAGAAAAAGAAAGGAGGACCATTTTAAAACAGGTAATTTAAAAGGTTTAAAAAGAAATATTTCAGCCTTTAATTCCAGGCTTTCTTGGAGGTGTCATTTTATTCAAAAATTAGAAGATCAGCCGCAGATAGAATTTAAAAGTATGCATCCAGCCTACGAAGGCATAAGGGATGAGTTTATTAATGAACTTTATTTTAAATCATGGAAGGAAGGTAGGACGGGATTTCCAATTATTGATGCATGCATGAGAAGTTTGATTCATACTGGCTGGCTACCTTTTAGAATGAGGGCAATGTTAGTTAGCTTTGCAAGTTACAACCTTTTAATTGATTGGAAAAGATCAGGTGCATACCTTGCTAAACTGTTTACTGATTTTGAACCAGGTATTCATTACAGTCAGATGCAAATGCAATCAGGTGTAACGGGAATAAATGCAATAAGGATTTATAATCCCATTAAACAATCATACGATCAAGATCAAGAAGGGACTTTTATTAGAAAATGGGTTAATGAACTGAAAAATGTTCATTCTGCCTACATTCATGAGCCCTGGAAAATGAATAAAGATTTACAAGAAAAATTTAAATGCTTTATAGGAATTGATTATCCAGAACCAATTGTTGATCAAGGCAAATCTTCAAAATTTGCAAAAAATTTAATTTATTCAGCCAGAAAATCGAAAAATTTCAAAAAAAACTCTGAAAAAGTATTTAACAAACTTGGAAGCAGAAAAAACAATACCTCACCAAAAAGAATTAAAAACAGTACCAATAAAAATCAACTTTCTTTAATTGATTAGTTTATCTTTTAATTGCAAATAAGTTATATTAGTAAAATTAATATAAACAATTAAATCAAATGAAAATATTAATTGTTGGTGGCTCAGGAATGGTTGGAACATTTATTTATCCTTACATTTCAAAACATCATGAAATAAAAATACTTGATATAAATGAACCTAAAATAAGTGAGTGCGAATTCATACAAGGCTCAGTAAATGACGAAAATGCACTTATTAAGGCACTTGACGGCACAGATTGCTTTATTAACCTTACAATGAAAAACCCTCAAGGAGGATCTTCAAAAAATCAAACAATTGAAGACATTAAAGAAAATTATGAGTTAAATAATAAAGGTCTCCATATGTTACTATTTCATGCACAAAAAATGGGAGTTTTAAGGGGAATTCATACAAGCACTATGAGTGTGCATCATAGGGATCCTAGAAGCCTTGAAAATAACGGTTTCTATCATAGTGAAGAAAGTGTAAACATGGATACGCCATCTGTTTATGGACTAACTAAATCTTTTGGAGAGAGAATATGTGATTATTTTTGTAGATGGTTTGATATGAATATTATTGCATTGAGAATCACTGGCCCAAGAAACAAAGAAGACTGGGCAATTCAAGTAAAAAGATCCATTAATGATAATGGAGAATATTTAGGAGTACCTTCAGAAGATGGGCCAAATTTATGGGTTACTCATGAATCAGACCTTGCTGATGCTTATTTAAAATCAATTGATTATGTTTTTAAAGGCTCAAAAAGATTTGATAGTATATTTATAGCTGGTGATCCAGAGCAGAAAGAGCATAATTTAAGCAAAGCAAAATATCTCTTGAACTGGGAACCAAAAAAACATCATAAAGATTTGATATGAAAATTGAAAAAATAAATAGCTTTCTTGTAAGAGATCAATTCATTGTTGAAATAATTACTGACAAAGGTATAAGCGGAATTGGGCAATCAGCTTGCTGGGCTTATCCAGAGGCAGTTAAATCAATTGTAGATAGATTCGAAAATATATTGATTGGAAAAGATCCATTTATGATTGAAGAAATTAATCAATTGCTTATGAGAACAGGGCCTTTTAGAGGGTCAGTTTTGTCGGGGGCCATTTCAAGTATTGATATTGCCCTTTGGGACATTAAAGCCAAATTTTTTGAAACACCTATATGGAATTTATTAGGAGGCAAAGTAAGAGATAGGATAAGACTTCATCTACTTTTAGGAATAGTCTACGGAAATAGTAAATCGAAAAATGAAGGATTATATGAAAGTGCAAAAAAAGCTGTAAAGGATGGATTTACTGCCTTAAAGATAGATCCTCTTCCAGATAATTACTATGACCTATCTCTTGATAAATTAGTAAAAGATACTACTGAGACTGTTGCTGCTTTAAGAGAGGGTGCAGGTAGTGAAGTAGATATTATTTTAGAGATTCATAGGAAATTAACCCCTATGACTTCTGTTCATTTGGCTGAATCAATGAAAGAATTTAATCCTATGTTTTTTGAAGATCCGATTCAAATAGATAGTATAATTTCGCAATCAGATATTGCAAAAAGGGTTTCAATTCCAATCGCTAATGGAGAAAGAATGCATTCAATTTGGGAATTTAGGGAATTACTTAGCAATGGTGGCCCTCAATATGTTAGACCAGATGTTGGTTTGGCTGGCGGTATAACGCAAACAAAGAAAATAGCTGCAATTGCTGAGTCATACCACTCAGCTTTAGTAACTCATAATTTTTTAGGCCCAATTTTAACTGCAGCTTCTATTCATATTGATACATCAATACCAAATTTTATTACTCAAGAATATTCTCTTGATGATGAATCCAAAAAAAATGATTATTTAATTTCATCTTTAAAAAGGGAGGGAGGGTATATAATTACTCCTGAAAAACCTGGCTTAGGAATAGAAATTGATAAAGAAAAAATGAAGCAAGTACCTTATGAACCATTAGATTTAAGTGATCAGGTTCCCTATAAATTTGATGGTTCAAATGCATTTTCAGTATAAATTATGAATCAAAATAAAGATTACGATAATAAAATTAATGAAGATGAATTAGGACCATTAAAATTAAAAATATCTCCAAGAAGAGGTTTAATAGTAATTGGAATTATTTTTATAATTATTCTAATTATAGGTATGTTTGCATTAATTATTGATTTCTTATTAAGAAACTAATCATTACCCTGGAAGTTTTTTTCAATAATTTCTTCATCACCGACTTTCCTATCTTTCCAATGTACTGATTTAGTCAAAAAAGTAATAATGGAAAAAACACCAACCACCACAGTAATTGTTGTAATTATTGGGTATAAAATTCCGTACCTCAATCCTTGTTTTGATCTATAAGATGAAATCGCCCAAGAAAGAGTTAATAATCCCCAAATGGAATAAGCGATCATTTCCTTTATTCTTGTTAATTTTGAACCAAAGAATTCACCTAACATTATAAAAATTGGCATCAAACCCATTGATAAAAACAAGATTAATAATAAAACAAATGGGATTAATTTATTATTGAAGAAAGGGAAAATTGACTTAGAAAGGCCTTCGAGTGCCTCTTTTTCAGATGAATAAGAAAAAGTTGATAATCTTTCAGTCCCATCAAAAACCCTTAAAACATAACCATTCTTTGAAATACATCTTCCAAGCTCGAAATCATCTAATATCTTTTCTTTAATAGCCTTGTGCCCACCAATTGAAAAATATGCACTTTTTCTGAACAACAAGAATTGCCCAAATGCTGAAGAAAAAATTGGATTCTTATTTGAAAAAATTATTGGTAAGCAAGAAAAAATAAACCATCCTATTGTAACTGAAATTACTTTATCAACAGCTGTTTTTGTAATTCTGTTAGGAAAAAGTGATATTAAATCTATGTCTTTATTGTTCATTTCACTAATTGATTCTGCAATTGTATTTTTTTGCAACTTTGTATCAGCATCAATAAATAATAAGAAATCACCTTTTGCGTAATTACTTAATTGATAACAAGCCCAGTTTTTTCCTGTCCAGCCGTTTGATTTCTTTTCGCCTTTGACCACACTTACTGACTGAAATTTTTTTGATAATTCATTTACAATTTCAAAGGTTTGATCCGAAGAATAGTCATCAAGTACAATTATTTCTAAATTTTTATATGACTGATCTACTAAAGAATATATACATCTTTTTATATTAATCTCTTCATTTCTTGCAGGAATCAATACTGAAACCAATGAAGAATCTTTATTATGATCATTTAAGATGGGTTTTTTTATAAATATTAAATTTATTACCCCCATTATTGCTACAAGGATAGAAAATGCAAAAAGAGAATAAAATAAAAAGAGTGCAATAAATTCAAATAAGTTTTCCACTTTTATGCTTTCCTTTCATTAATCCAGTTTCTGAATATAATTTTTTGATTTAATTCTTTTCTATGTTTATTCATTACAAGAATAAAATTAATTAGGAATATTACTATATATTCTAATCCAAATGAAAAAATTAAAACCCAAATCAGTATACCAATCCATCCAAATAATATGGTCCAAATATGAGTTTTTTGAATTAAATGAGAAAAAGCCATCATTAAGCAAATTAATGGGCCAATAACTCCTGAAGAAATTGCTAACCATATTCCGCAAGTTACAGACAATGATTTACCTCCCTTAAATTTCAGAAATGGTGAAAAAATACTACCGCTTATGGCTGCCAAACAAATAAAAATTAATTCATAACTATTTATTCCGTAATTTATAGCAAGATAAACTGGAAAAAATGATTTTGAAATATCTAATAATATCGCTATTAAGCCAACCTTAACTCCAGACAATTTTATAGTGTTAGTGCCGCCTGGATTTTTATCTCCGATAGTTCTAATATCTGTTCTTGAAAATACAAAACCTAAAATTAATGACCATGGGACAGATGACGATACAAAACTAATTAAAATCCATAGTAGAAGACTCATAATTTAAAACCTCTATGAAATAATTTAAAAGATTGATTTTAAAATTACAAACTTAGAACTAGCTAAGATAATTGGTGAATGAATTTAATCCAAATTCATATATGACCCAAGCTCTAACAACAAAGAAAAGTGTTACAAGGAAAATTATTCCAAAAAGTGATGCAATAAAACTAGCCCCAAGAAGTAAAATCCAAGGGTTTATTGTTAACTGTTTTCCTTCTGATTTATCCATATTCAAATATGATATCATTCAATTATTATGAATGAAACACTTACTGATTTATTAAATAAAGTTTTTTCAATTTTATCTATAGTTTCAATAATATTTTCTTTGATCATTATTACAATCTTTATTATTAGGTCTCCTAAAAACAATATTGTTATAAATACTAAAAATATTTTGATTGAGTACAATATACTTTTTGCATGGACTATTGCATCTCTGGCTTCAATTGGAAGTTTATTTTATTCTGAAATATCTGGATTTGTCCCATGTACATATTGTTGGTACGAAAGAATTGCAATGTACCCATTAGTTATAATTTTGGGAGTTGGCCTCATAATAAAAAATAATCAATCATGGCTTTTTGGCCTTCCTTTATCTGTAATTGGATTACTAATTACTATTTATCATTATCAACTACAAATATTCCCTAACCAAAGTTCTTTTTCATGCTCAACTGAAGTAAGTTGCACTGGCACATGGATAATGGAATTTGGTTTCGTAACTATGCCATTTATGGCATTATCAACATTTTTACTAATTTCTGTATTATTATTACTACCAAATATTAAAAAATTAAAATGAGTACGAATAAACAATCAAATAAGAAGAATTTAACACCAATATTTGTTTCTGCTATAGCAGGTTTAGTTGTTATATTTTTTTTAGCCCTTTTTCTTATCCAGCCTTCATCGAATGAAAATTATCTTGGTGGAGATATATCTGTTACAGGCGAAGAATTACCTGATCTTTCAACAGATTTCAACAGGGATTGTGTGCTATTTGAAAATTTGAATTATTGCCAACAACTTGAACCAGCTGCAAAAATGAAATCACCTATTATTACTGGCACAGACCTAGATGGAAATTCATTGTCTTCAGATAATGGTACGCCAACAATTTTACTCTTTCTTGCTCATTGGTGTGGTTATTGCCAAGTTGAGGTAGAAGAGATTCAAGAGTGGGCTAATAATGGCGGAAACATGGGAAGCGTAAAGTTATATTCAATACTTACATCTATTAATTCTGGCCAACCAAATTATCCACCAGACAAGTGGGTCAAATCAGAAGGCTGGCAGTTCCAATCATTTACAGATAATGAATTAAGCGGTGTCGCTCAACATTTTGGTATTAGAGGCTTTCCTTTTTGGGTCTTAATTGATAGCAATGGAGATATAGTAACAAGACTTTCAGGTTCTTATACAAAGGATCAGTTTGAAGTAATTTTAAGTAATTTAGAACAATACGATAAAGATAATTAAATTCAGTATCTATTCTAATAATTTGTAGAAATAAAATGATCTGATTTAATATATTGATAATTTATATAATCATTGTGTTTTCGATCAACTCTCTATAATCAAAAGGTGAACAAAGAAAATATAAAAAAGTTAATATCGCTAATAATTGAGGGATCTGGAGATAATCATGCTCGAGATGGCCTTAAAGGTACGCCAGAAAGAGTTGCAAACCTTTATGAAGAACTATTTTCAGGATATAAAAAAGATATTAATGATATAGTAAATAATTCACTGTTTGATACAACTTTGGATGACATGATTGTTGTTAAAAATATTGAATTTTCAAGTATATGTGAACATGAAATGACACCTTTTTTTGGAATGGTAAATTTAGGTTATATTCCTAATAAGAAAATAATAGGTCTTTCAAAAATTCCTAAAATAATTGAAATTTTTTCTAAAAGACTCCAAGTGCAAGAAAATTTAACTAATCAAATTTCAACAGCCCTGGATTCTATAATTTCTCCTCATGGGTTAGGGGTTGTTGTAGAGGCAAGGCATACCTGCTCAATTATGAGAGGAGATAATTTTTCAAGTTCAAATCTAATTACAAGCTCCATGCATGGTTCCTTTAGAAGTAATTCAAAAACAAGGCAAGAATTTTTAAGCCACATTGAAAAAAATATCTTATGAATGACCAGATAATATTAAAAGGGATAATATCTGAATGCATTATAGGTATTAATGATTATGAAAGAAAAAATAAACAGAAAGTAATTGTTAATATTACAGTATTTCATGAATTTTCAAACTTAAATGATGATATAAAAAAAACAATAAATTATTCTGATATTTATAAATTCACAAAGAAATTTATTTCTGGAACCAATTACAATTTAATTGAAACACTAGGCGATAATTTGGCAAAAAAAATAATTGAAGAATTTAATATTAAAAAAATTAGAATTGAATTATTCAAACCTTCTGTTTACGAAAAAGATGAAGCAGTGTCAATTAAATTAGAAAGAGAATCAAAATAAATTTTTGTTAATAAGATTTAAGAAATATTATAAAATCAAATTATGTTATCCATTGGGTGTTTAAAAGAAAATAATGATCATGACTTTAGGGTGTCTTTGACACCAGAAACTTCAAAGAAATTAATTAAAAAGAATATTAATGTATATGTTGAAGAGGATTGTGGAATAAAATCTGGCTTCAGCAATGACGATTATTCAACAGTGGGTGTAGAAATATTAAAAACACAAGAGTCGTTAATCGATAAATCGGATATATTATTATCTATAAACCCTCTTGATATAGATTTTTCTAGTATCTCTAAAAAAGCTACATCAAAAATATTTATAGGGAATTTTAACTTCAATAATTTGGTTCCAGATAAAAGGTTTACTTTTCTGGCGTTAGAAAAAATCCCAAGAATTGCCAGGGCTCAATCAATGGACATACTTTCATCTCAGGCTTCTATTGCTGGATATCAAGCATCCTTGCTAGCTGCTAACCATTTAAATAAATACTTCCCAATGCTTATTACTGCAGCTGGCACAATCTCTCCAGCAAAAATTTTAGTAGTGGGTGCTGGAGTAGCTGGTTTACAAGCAATAGCAACCTGCAATAGATTAGGGGCCAAAGTAACAGGGTTTGATGTAAGAGAATCAACAAAGGAACAAGTAGAAAGCGTGGGAGGGAAATTTTTACAACTGGATTATGAATATAATGACTCAGATGAACAAGGTTATGCTAAAGAACAATCCGATGAAATACAGAAAAAGCAAAATGAATTGCTCTCAAAATATATAGAAAATTCTGATTGCGTAATTACAACTGCTGCTATTCCTGGAAAGCAAGCACCTAAAATTGTTACAAACGAAAATGTTCAAAATATGAACCCCGGAAGTGTGATTATTGATTTAGCAGGAGAAACAGGAGGCAATTGTGAACTTGGAAAATATGGAGATATTGAAATACATAATGGTGTAATAATTGATAAGCCAAAAAATATCACTAATTTAGTTGCGGAGCACTCAAGTTTAGTTTTCTCAAGAAACGTTGAATCTTTTTTAAATTTAATAATTAAAGAAGATAAAGTTAATCTGGATTTAAATGATGAAATTATAAAATCTACTAATCTTAATTTGGGGGCTTCAAATGAATAATGAACTATACCTAATTATTATATTTGTTATGGCTATGATGCTTGGTTATGAACTAATAAAAAAAATTCCACCAACATTGCATACTCCTCTCATGTCAGGAACAAATGCGATTTCAGGCATTGTAATTATTGGTTCAATATTGGTCATTACTAGCACTTCAGACTTGATAGTAAATATTTTAGGTTTTATATCTCTTCTATTAAGTAGCATAAATGTTTTTGGAGGATTCATAGTTACTGACAGGATGCTAGAAATGTTTAAAAAACCAAAAAATAAGGATAAAAAATAATGGATACTATATTCATAATTTTTTATTTTATTTCGTCAATATTTTTTATTTTAGGAATAAAAATGTTAAGTAGCCCCACTACTGCAAGAAAAGGAAATTTCATTTCATTTATAGGAATGTCATTTGCAGTAACCACTACACTACTAATTGTTGATTATGATTTAGATTCGATTGTTTTCATTTCTTCAGGGATTATTATTGGCGGTGTTATAGGATTAATTTTTGCTAAAAAGGTTCAAATGACCTCAATGCCTCAAATGGTAGCAATATTTAATGGTCTTGGAGGATTAGCTTCTTCATTAATAGCATTTTCTGAAATAATTAAATCTGATACGGCAATTTCTTTAAATATAATATCTATAAGCATATTCATAAGCATTCTTATCGGATCAGTGACTTTTTCAGGAAGCATTACTGGCTTTTTAAAATTACAATCTTTAATTACAGGTAAACCAATATTATTGCCATTAAGGAATTATCTAAATTTTATTCTTTTAATTTCAATAATTGGCTTGATGGTGGCTAGTTTTTTTTATAATGAACAGACATTAATCTTCTACATTCTGATTGGTTCTTGCCTTTTACTTGGCATCTTAATTGTCTTGCCAATAGGTGGAGCTGATATGCCAGTAGTAATTGCATTATTAAACTCTTACTCAGGAATTGTAGCAGCATTTACTGGGTTTATTTTTAGTAATATTGCGTTAATAATTAGTGGCTCTTTAATTGGTGCTTCAGGTCTAATTTTAACAAGAATTATGACTAAAGCCATGAATAGGTCCTTGGCAAATGTAATACTTGGAGGGTTTGGTGCTACTAAGGAAAACTCTGTTGATGAGGCTTCTGATAAAAGCTACAAATCTGGATCAAGTGATGATGTAGCATCTCTTCTAGAATATTCTGAAAACATTGTAATTGTACCAGGGTATGGCCTAGCGGTTGCACAAGCTCAGCATTCAATTAAGGAGTTATTAGATATATTAATCGAAGAAGGAAAAAATGTTGTTTTTGCTATTCATCCAGTTGCTGGAAGAATGCCAGGTCACATGAATGTTTTATTAGCTGAATCAAACATTGACTATGAACTTTTATTAGACTTAGATCAAGTAAATGAAAAGTTTTCACAGACGGATGTTTCTATAATAATTGGTGCAAATGATGTTGTTAATCCTGCGGCAAAGTTAGATGAAAATAGCCCAATTTATGGAATGCCAATACTTGATGTTGAAAAATCAAAATCAATTGTTGTTTTGAAAAGATCAATGAATACAGGTTTTGCTGGTCTTGATAACGACATTTTTTATAATGAAAAAACTATTATGTTTTTTGGTGATGCAAAAAACTCCATAGATTCTCTAACTAAGTCATTAAAAGAATTACTTTAATTAAATATTATTGAAATTAAAAATTCTATGAAAATTTAGTTTTTCAATATTTTCAGTATTAGAATTTATTTTTGAAATTCTTATCATGGAAGGAGAATATGGAGCATCTCTTAATAGAGCTCTAGAATTATCTTGTAAAAAATCTGGACCCATAGAAATTATCTTGTCATCAAAAGAATATTGATATGCATATGGATTATTTAGTTCCTTTACTTTTTCATTTAAAAAGAGCTCATTTATTCTTGCAATGATCATTGTGATGGAATTATCAGAACCGATCCTGTACATTTCTTTAATGTAGCGATTTGATATATCAATTCTCATTTCCATTAACGCATTTATTGAAAATTGAAAATTAATTAACTTATCAGGAATTGAATTTATTTGGTCAGGTGTTAAAAAATATACTGTTTTAGATTCATTATTCAAATTATTTATTTTATCAAGACCAAATTCTATATTAAACTCATCACAATTCTTATTAATATGGTATGCAGAGTAAATTAACATCTCAGGTAAATCTACGATTACGTAATTTTTAACAATATTATTTTTAATTAAAAAAA
>Ga0310343_10001997_pt1 | contig 10677 bp, 10 predicted proteins | sample HC15DNA2025_MG_FD_203519 | JGI IMG/M metagenome (GOLD analysis project Ga0310343, IMG submission 203519) | Marine microbial communities from station ALOHA, North Pacific Subtropical Gyre - HC15-DNA-20-25_MG | ecosystem: Environmental > Aquatic > Marine > Oceanic | place: Pacific Ocean: North...
TGGCTCGTAATGTAAGCAAGGGAAGAGGTGGGCGCAGTAAGCAGGTCAACTCTGCAGTCCCAAAGACTGTCGATGCAATAACCACGATGAGCGATGCAGACCCACTAATCGCTGAAGCCGCTCGTTGCCGCTATAGGTTACAGAGTCATCTTTGAGAATATGCACCTTTCGATAGTTTTCTTGACCTATTCTGCTAGAAATGTAGAGGCCCTTAAGGGCCTCAACGGTTAAACCGAGTTCTTGGGTCGCCGCACTCGATGTCACTCTCTGAGAACGACTGGTACTCGGCGCTCACTCGCCCAAGTAGAACAGCTTCTACAGTTATGCTACTACTAGGTGGGTGGGTTCTATTACTTACAATAGTCAATATTACAACTGGAGCATATTCTGCCGCAGGCCTGAAAGTACTATGGCTTGGATTCCTCAGTAATGGCTCTCTGGGTGACGTAAACACCAACCACGATGGGATATCAATTGTAGTCGACGATATTGCATTCGGCATGCTTGGAGTTGTCTTGGTTGCCGTAGGTCATTTGGGTATGAATAAGGCCGTTGAGGGTGGTACAATATCAGCAATCAGGAGTCTACCAAGCTGCATGTCTGGACTATTTTCTGGTGAACATGGAATTAGAAAGACTGTTGCAGATTGGATGATTGTATCTGGGATTGTGTTCTATCTTTCTTGGTCAGCACTTTACACTGGTTGGGTAGACGTTGGTGTCTACGCTGTTACTACAACTCTATTCATGTTCGGTTTTGGCCTAAATATGTTAGATAAGGCCGAATCTTGAGATTATTCTCAAGCTCTATCCATTGCTGCTAGAAGTTCTCGACAGCGCGATTTGGAATCAGAGCCAGTCCACCGAAGTACGACTCCTCGATTTGGCTGTCCATAGAGTACCACAGCGCCTAATGGGGCCATTGGATGGAGAAGCAAAGGTGCAAGGTCTTCTTCACCGTCTACATCGATCAAAGTCGTCTTGCTTTCATTGCTCCAAGCCTCTAATGCACCTGCACAAGCATGGAATAAATCGGCATTTAATTGACCGGCTGGATTCTTACAAGTGAGTCTTTCATCGTAAAGAGATGTGTCGATTGTAGAAGCTTCTTCCCATTCCTGCCGCTTAGTCTTACCATCGATTAAAGCGATGTCCGCTGGACTTCCGAAATCTTGTAAGGCTTTTACCGTGACATCTCCAACTGCGATAATTGGGCCGTGACTACCAAATATTTCTTCTAAAACGGCGCGCATTGCTACACTCGTATCATCCTCTGGGCCCTCAAACAATTGACCGAATGGATCTTTGAGATTCACTTCGACCTCTTTTGTTAAGATAAGATCGGCTTCTCCCACATTCTCCGGAAGATAGGATTGGCCTTCTTTGTCTATCTCACCTTGGCGAATTCTAGAGCTAGAAATTGGTTTGCCTGCGTGACCCATTACATGCTCGACCTTGAGGATTTCAAGAGGAACTAAGCCATTACTCTCGCGGGCTTGATTAATTCTCTGGCAACCCAATACTGTTTCTGGCGTACACAATATTGCTGAAGCATTTTCGTGCCAAGGTGCAGGTCCATCTTCGTCTTCCAGTAAATGAATAGATATTCGAGAGGAATTTTCACCAATAGATTCGACAAATTTTAATGATCTTTCAGACCATGATTCTATTCGAGGGTCTTTTGCATGAGCTATTTGGTCGCTGGTTAACCATACCTCAAGTCTTTGACAATTTGATAGACCATGCTCAATCAGTGCCCTATGCCCTGCATGGAAGCGGTCGAAGGTGCCGCCAACCAGTCCTAGTGAATGCATCGTTAACCACCGGGTGTATCAAGTCTTGAGACCTTTGGAAAAAGTGTGTGCCCCGGGGCGTAACGGTGACTTTCATAGCGATGCTCGGGCACCTGACCCACCCCGGGACGTCTGTTGGACTGTGGGGTTGTCCCGTAAGTCATTCCGGTCTCTTCCGTTCTCGGTCATCCGGGGACCCATCACAATCCGACCGCATGTTTTGCACCGACGATCATTCCCCAGCAGTGGGTCACGTCGGTCTTCGACATACGGCAAATCCCGTTCCGTGGTACCGTGATTCATCCTACTAACTCCGGCGTGGGGCTTTCGTCGGCACGGTGTTGCCGGTCGGGCAACGCTGGGTCAAGGGGTCCCTTGATGAACCCCTCGCATAGAAATTCGAATAGAAAATGAGGGTAATTTTACAAATTTTCTGTATTTTACCAACTTTAATCACAATTGACTTTGTGCACCGGATAACCCCTCATGATAACCGGAAGTTCGTAATATGATTCTCTCAGAAATATGGGAATCACCTTGCATTGCTACCTCATTACTAATCGGTGGCCATTTCTCGATTGGCTGGGCTAACCAACCAACCATTGGGTGAGTTCTTCCGGTACTTGGTGATCCGCCCTCTAGAACTGTATCAAGCGATTCCAGCAGGTCTAGAAGTGGAGCCGCAGTTTCTGGTAAGGTTCCTCTTTCACTCCTTGACCTAAGTCTTCTAGCGAGCGAGTTACGAATTTCAGGGCTACATCCAGGGTGATACCTATCACTTAGCCCTGGCGCACTACTAGGTTCGCCTTTTGGCCTTAGGATTGCAGCACTCCAAGATATTGGATTATCAAACAACCAATCCAAAGAAGATTCCTCAGATAGAAGATTAGTCAATAACTCAGGAGCCAATAAAGCCCACCAGTCTAATGGTAAATTGGCAATTATGACCTCCAAGTCTTCTATCTGCAGTTGTTTAGAATCGCGAATTCTTTCTACCAATAAAGACCAAATCTTGAGATCGTGGTCGATTGGGAATTCATTTGCCCTTCTCAAAATCCCTTGCAGAACAGGACCATAACTAGTCACATCGACCTGTTGGCTTGTGTAAATCCAATCAACTGATTGAAGGGCGGCTAGAGAATTACTTGGTGGATGTACAAGCCAAGCCTCTAATGCCCAGCGGATAAGATCCTCCTGCATATCTTCGGGCAACCATGCTGCATTACTGAGAAGTTGGGCTGCTACCCAAGATGCACCTGGAGACGCATTTGTTGGATCGGTAGCTGGGCGTGTGCGAAGTGCTATTTCGGAATCATTGTGAAGAAGTAAGCGAAGTTTATCAGCAAAAATCTCCAATACTCTTGGAGGCGCTTCATCAGCTACTTCTGCAAGTCTCTCAAGTGGTAAATATTCCAAATCCAGTAGGGCAATCCATTCAGAATCAAGTCTAGACCGTAATCTCTGCCAACGGTGCCATCGTGTCTTTGGAGGAGATGCAATCCAAGCGGCTATTGGATAACTCGCCTCCATCATGTTCGACCAGTCCTCATTTCCTTCAGGGAATTGAGCAATTGCTGAACCTATCATTGATGAATCCTCTATCTTGCTTGAGGATTTTTCATCTTCTAAACCTAAGATGGCCCATGGGGAAGGTGCTACCTCCTGATCCTCAGTTACTTCAGGAGCTGTAGGCACGGGGTCTACCAATCGCACAGGCAAATCCCTACCACCAAGAGTGCGGAGCCTTAGCCAAGGTAGAGGCCTTAGTGGGTCTACAATAAGTTCATCAAAAATTTCTAGCGATTTGCGAGGTTGAGATGAAAGTGTTAATCTCAATTTGGGATGAGAAATAACAGCGCTAAGGACGTCATCAGGGATTGTATCAGGAATCTCTAGAACTAACGGAGGTCGTTCTTGCTCGGATACTGCCCATTCGATTAACGATGTTGCTGCCGTAGTTGATAAGCCACGGGTATCAAAAAATCTCAATCCGCTTTCTTGTGTGGAGAAAGTTGCTTCCTTCCAATCCTTCCTAAAGCGTCGCCAAGTTGATTCATCAGTCCTTACTCTTCGAGTAGAGGTCAAGCGTTCTCTCAGACTATTCAGCCTACGACGTCTTTCAGAAGGGGTCAATCGGGGATGTGCTCGATTTATCCATGAATCCAAACAAGAAATAGGATAATTCTGGCCACCGGAATCTAATCCCCCTAAATCCGCAATTACCATTGCGTTGGCTCTAGCAGTTCGTAGTAGCATGCTCCTAGGTAACCTTTCTTCCATAACTGCAGATACCGGATCTTTTGGGCGAATATCCGGAGATTGGTTATGGCAATTACCGAGAACCCATGCTCCTCTGTGGTGACTAGCTTCGGGTAGAGGAGGATCCGGACGACGTGATGGAGGTTCAAACCAAATCCCAGGGGCCAGTGCTACTGGTCTGTCTGGATCTACTAATCGTGCTCTAACTATTCCAAGGGTATGATTTTCTCCAACATAGGACGAAATGGTTTCTGGATTATGACTTGAGGGGGGTTCTAGTAGCATTTCCATGTTGGTTAGATCAAACCATCTCGGAGATCTCTCTCTCAAGACGGCCCAAGTCCACGAGACCCCTTCGCTTCCTGTGGAGGGGCCTTCGCCAACAGAGCTCCTCAAAGGTCGATCTGGGATTAGAACAAGTGGAGATTCTATAGGGGCAAGAATTCCCAATAGAATATTTCCCCCATCTCTAGCAAGTAAGCAATAATTGTGAGAAGTTGAAGGTAATGGTAGTACCTGAATTGCCCTCGCCAATTCGTCTGAACGTATTGCCTCCCAACCAGATTGCGTAAGATGTAGACGTGCACCACGTGCACCAGCCACTTGGTCACTTGCGACCAGTCCGTCGTTTCTCATCCTTCTTAGTTCGGCAGAAGCGTGGGGAATTCTCAATCCTGTATCGCGTGCGAGAATACTGACTGTTGTTCCACCGTCGGTTAATCGATCTAGCAATCTACGACGGTGTGCACTACGAATTCTCTTGAGAACTGGGAGACCGGAAGACGAATCGACGATTTGTGGTTCATCCGACACTAATGACCCCCTCCTAATTCAATTAGTTCAAGTCACCTACTTAAATTATCCTTTTTAGTTACATTTCATTACATATTTCTTATGGAAAAAGTAACAGTTTTATTTTTACACCGACTTTGATTGTGTAATCTAGTCATTTCTGTGCAACTATTTGTAACGAAGGGAGCCTGTAAGGTGCAGAACTGTTATATCAACGCCAGCCGTCCTGTCGGTAACGGACTCGATATGCGGTCGGTTTGACTTGGAGGAATAGACAGGAATGGATTCACTTAACCTGCGTAAACTCATTCGAAAATACCTCTCGGAGCGTCCGCGAAATACAATCGAGATTTCTGCTTGGCTAGCTAATCAGATGGATTCTGCGAACAATCACTCGGACATAACAAGAATCCTAGAATCGGATGATCACATAACCCGAATAGGAACTGTTCGAAAGAGCGGTATGAGAAGAACTGAATCGCCTGTGTCTGAATGGGCATCCAATAGCTGGGTTGAACATCATGAGAGAAATGAGGCCGGGCAAAAAAAGGAGAGATGAAAAATGCGAACAACAAGACTACGTCAGAAAATAAAGAAATTCCTAAACGATAGAGGAGAGGCAAATACCACAGAAATACTCGAACACGTTAACTCCACCATGAGGCATGGAACAACACCTCAACAACTTGGAAACGTTCTATCAAAGGACAGAGATATACTCAAGATTGCCACAACAAAGCGTGGCGGCGCACTCTCCGGTCGTTACGAAATCTGTGTTTGGACATTGAAGCCCGGGGTTCTAGAAGGCGAGAATTGAAGTTAAGACTTGACAATCAGTCTTCTAATTCTATGGACCAATCGCCGCTACGAGCTAGACTGTTCATTGCCGCTCTATGAGCAAACGCATTTTGACTCTCTTCATTTGAACCGCTCGCCCAAGTCTGTAAAGCGTGCGCTAGTAATGCCCTACCGTAAGAATAAGATAATTGCCAAGGATGTTCGGCGGCCATACCATTCATCAGATTGAGATGTGCTGTTGCATCCTCATCTGACTGACCGCCGGATAGGAATACAATACCAGGAAGCTCGTGTGGAACATGTGCGGTAAGGCAATCCACCGTCATTTGTGCTGCATTCTCTCTAGTTCCTTGATCTTGACAGGATTTCCCTGGTAAGACCATGTTTGGCTTGAGTAAAGCCCCAGGGATGTGGACGCCCTGGACTTTACACTCTGAAAAGGTGGCATCGAGTATTCTTGCGGTGATTTCGAAACATGTTTGTGAGTCGTGAGTACCATCCATCAACACTTCTGGCTCAATTATTGGGACCAAGCCCTGTTCCTGACAAATTGCGGCGTATCTAGCAAGAGCATGTGCATTTGTGGAAATATTTGCTTCGCTGGGCATACCATCTCCAATTCGAATTACTGCTCGCCATTTTGCAAATCTAGCACCTATAGCGAAGTACTCCATGCACCTTTCACGTAGTCCATCCAATCCTTCCGTGACCTTCTCACCATGATGATTAGCCAATTCCTTGGCCCCTGTATCTACTTTGATTCCAGGGTGGATCCCACGACTTGCGAGATATTCGGGTATTGGTGTACCGTCATCCATTTTTTGACGGATGGTCTCATCAAAGAGAATCACACCACTAATTGCAGATTCGTATTCAGGTGTGGCAAAGATGTTTGCTCGGTAAGCACGACGAGTTTCGGGAGATGGTTCAACCCCCACTGCCTCAAGTCTATTTGACATTGTTCCGTTGCTCTCATCCGCGGCCAGAATCCCTCTCCCGGGCGCTACAAGTTCTCTCGCTGTTTTCTCAAGTAGTTCGGTGTCCATTGTCGAACCTCGACCGGACGTGGTGGGATTAGGCAAAGAATCCTTTGATGGTAAAGTATGGAATTTACTTCATGTTGAGCGAATGTTATCGACGAACTTGTGAACGCCGCTTGCTACATCGATGACCTCTGATTGAACTGAAAATCGACCATCTGACAATTCTTCAACTCCGAAGGTTCTACCTGGACAAACTCCAGTTCCAATGAATACTGCATCTTCGCTAGCGCAGAGTTCATTTCTCCTCCAAAGTCTCTCTATATCGCCATCAATCATCGCTTCAGCGCGCTCCCTATGTCCTTCATTCTTGAACACGAGTCGCCCCTCGAATGGAGCGTCTAAACCTCTCAACGCAGTGGCTGTAATTACTCCCTCAGGGGCAGCCCCAATTCCCATTAGCATATCAATTTCCGATTGGGGGTCGGCGGCGTTTAGCGCCGCTGAAACATCTCCATCCCCAATCAATACAACATTCACATTATACTGATTTAATTCTGAAATTAGTTTCTCATGTCTAGGTCTATCCATTACAACGATATTGAGTTCAGACTCCTTCTTCCCCAAGGCTTCAGCAGCGGCCTCAACATTGTAGGCGGTCGAAGCATCGAGACTGATCACACCCTCTAACTCAGCGGATCCGGCGATTTTGTTCATGTAACAATCTGGCGCATGAAGTAGAGTTCCCCGTGGTGCTGCGGCAAGGACTGCCATTGCATTTGGTAAGTCATGTGCCACGTGATTTGTGCATTCGAGTGGATCAACTGCAATATCTATCGAGGGAGCATCTGGGTTGCCTTGCATAGACCCTAGTGGCTCTCCAATCCACAGCATGGGAGCATCATCTCGCTCTCCTTCTCCGATGGCAACCCTACCATCGAATGGAACCTGATCAAAGATTGCTCTCATGGCTTCTACTGCTGCGCCATCAGCGGCTTTACCGTCTCCCTTACCTCGCCATGCGGCCGCTGCAACAGCAGCGGCTTCGGTCGCGGCAAGAAAATGACTCTCTAAATCGATGGTCGCCATGAAGACCTCGAATAGTGTTCAGCCTTCAATCATGCGGGTCGCCCTTGCTCTTTCTAAGAACCCTTACTTCGTCTATTTGAGCGGCTGGATATTGACCATTAGCATCTTTTTCCACAGATTTTAGCATGTCCCAAGCACACAACAGGCCAGCATTAACTCCGCATAAAGCCTCCATTTCAACACCGGTTGTCCAGTGTGTCCGTACTGAAACAGTACACCTCAGAAATTCATCATCAACGGACCAATCGACTGTGCATCCTTCAATTGGTATAGGGTGACAATGAGGGAGAACACGTGGTGTTTCTTTAACAGCTTGAATTACCGCAACTGTAGATGCTTCTCGAACATCTCCTTTTACAGAGCGACCATTTTTCACAATATCCAAGCTTTCAGATGATAGTCTAAGGACACCTGTAGCAACAGCTTCCCGAGCGATAATTGGTTTTGACCCTACATCGACGATTCCAGTGAATGAATCCTCCATTCTTCATACCTCAGAAATGCCGAGGGTCTACTACTTATTCAGTAATCCCCTTCGAAAAGATGAACTCGATGTAAAGAAACTAGCCGAGTCCGGACTTCCAAATTTCACCGTCGGCACGGACCTCTTTTTTCCAAAGAGGGGCTTGTGATTTCAACTCTGAAATCAGCCATGAACAAGCTTCGAATCCTTCTTTACGATGAGGACTACCGACGTGAATGCAAACTATCGGCTCCTCTGGGTGTACAGCTCCGGTCCGGTGAGCCATCACCACTGAATGAACCGAGAATTTTTCCACAGCCTCCAGTCCAAGTCGTTGGAGAACGGAGGGGAGCATCTCTTCCCATGCGTCGAATTCTAATTTTTCAACTTCTACTCCGTCTTCTAGCCCTCTAGTTAATCCAACAAATGTAACTACGCTTCCACAACCTTCGGTGTCAATTTGATTGCGAAGTGCTTCAGGATTGAGTGCATCCTCTTCCACTCGCACCACTACCCGGGCCATACATCGCCATGCACTCATAGTGCTTCAATGCCTCGACTTAGCGAGGAACCATTCAAAACACGACATCTGAGTGGGTAAATTGTGTCTGGACGCGTGGACATTCTAGGAGCGGGCCTTTCGGGACTCTCGGCTGCTACTATACTTGCACGCAATGGTTACGATGTCCACGTACATGAGGTTCGTAAGGACTCTGGTGCTAGATTTGATGGAGATTTTCAGGGTATTGAGAATTGGACAAGTGATGTCGATTTTTTTGAGGAAATGCGTCAATGGGGGTTAAATCCTGACGAGTTCAAATCTGATGCATTTAGTATTGTGGATCTAATTCATCCAGATGATGAAATAACCAATCCGATTACAGACGGAGTTGCGTTCAGAGTAGTAGAAAGAGGAACTGATGAACATTGTATTGATCAAGGATTCAAGAGAATGGCACTTGATGCAGGGGCAACTATCCACTATGGTACAAGAAAAGAACCAAACGAGTGTCAAATTATAGCGGCCGGGCCTAAGGATTCAAGCGCAGTTGCATTTGGAGAAATTTTCCATACAGATCATGAAAATATCGTCGCATTCCAACTTAACGACAAGTTAGCGCCCGGGGCATATTCTTACCTGATTATCATCGATGGAATTGGGTTAATTTGCACCTGTCTTTGGAGACAACAAAAGAAGTCTGGTAGGTATCTGAACGAAACCATCGCTTGGTACGAGGAGCATTACGAACTGAACAGGAAACCAATCAAGAGAGTGGGAGGTAAAGGTGACTTTTCTATTCCCGATCGGTACATTCACGATGGTCGCCATTACGTTGGTGAAGCAGGTGGTTTACAGGACTTCATGTGGGGCTTCGGTATGCGCTACGCCATCACTAGTGGAGTATACGCTGCACACTCCATAATGGGTCAAAGTGACTATGAGAAAAAGGTCCGTAATCACCTAGTACCATTGATTAAGGTGAGCGCAATAAATCGGTTCTTGATGAATCGTTTAGGCGATCGAGGATTCAAGATGGTTGCAAATTACTGGATGCGGCATCAAGCCCGGAAGGGAGATGGCCTAGAATTCATGAAGTGGGTTTACCAACCGGGGATTTTTAGAAAAGCGCTTTGGCCTGTTGTTCGCCTAGGGATGTTAAGGAGAAAAAGGATGGATGATGGCAGAACAGTATCAAGGATGCCGTTCAGAAAATCTCTCTCTCGAGATGTTTGGGAACCTACAGTTCGGGCTGAAGAAATCGGACAACAATGGAAGCAAATTCAAAGAGGCGGGGGCGCCATTTCATTCAGCGAATCTGATGATTGAGGGTGAATTTTTACCACTGCCATTCAGCCGTTTGATTCATATCTCGACCTACGGTCGCCAAGTTATGACGTCATGGCCAGACCTAGAGCCAATGCCCAACCGCCTAGTGAACTACGGAGTAACTGACAACGGTATCGCAATCATCGAACTTGCGTCGAACTCCGCTGGTGCTCCCCTAGAAGGAGACGAAGTAGGACCGAACACCTACACTCATGAAATGATGAGAGATATCGACACCGCCGTCGTAAAGGCTCGATTCAATGATGATGTTAGCGTGATTCTAATCACCGGTAATGGACACAAGTTCTTCTCGGCCGGAGCATCAATTCAGATGCTAAACTCGGTTACTCCTGGATTCAAGTACAATTTTTGCCTTCATGCAAATGAAACTCTAAGCCGGCTTGAACAGACTCCAAAGTTGGTAATTTGTGCTATCAATGGGCACGCAGTTGGTGGAGGATTAGAGATTGCAATGGCTTGCGATATTAGAATAGCAAGAAAGGATAGTGGAAAGTGTGGACTTCCTGAAATCAATCTCGGTGTTCTAGCGGGTACTGGAGGTACGGCTAGACTATCACGAATTATAGGTAAATCAAGAGCTCTTGAATACATGGTTAGTGGAGAATTAATGGCATTTGAGAAGGCTAAGGAAATGGACCTCATCAACGATGTTTGG
>Ga0310343_10001998_pt1 | contig 10676 bp, 14 predicted proteins | sample HC15DNA2025_MG_FD_203519 | JGI IMG/M metagenome (GOLD analysis project Ga0310343, IMG submission 203519) | Marine microbial communities from station ALOHA, North Pacific Subtropical Gyre - HC15-DNA-20-25_MG | ecosystem: Environmental > Aquatic > Marine > Oceanic | place: Pacific Ocean: North...
AAGCAAAATGCACCAAAAAGGCCAACTTTAGGATCTACACCAGCTATACCTGAAAAAGCAATTGCTTCTGGGATCATTGCAAAAGCAACAACTAACCCAGAGAGAATATTTGATTTTGGATCATCTAACCAATTTTTAGATAAATATCTTGAGAAATTTGACATTGTAAGTTTCTTTATAATTAAGAAGTTACCTCATAGAGGAGGCAAAATACCTTGTGGATCACAAATATTCTTTAAAGTTTTTAATTCATCAAGTCTATTCCCAAAGGCTAATGAGATTTCTTCTTTATGAGAATTCAAATGATTATGCAACTGAGCTAAATGAATATTTGGATAAAACTTTTTAAGTTTATTCCATGATTTATACATCCAATCCATAACTACTTTTTTTTCTTGAGGATCATTTTTTTTCCAGGATGCATATATCCAGGGTTTCCAAGAACTTTGTCTATGAACGAAAAAGCTTGAGCCATAATTTAACTTTTTAGTTTTACAACCAAGTTGTTGAGAAGCAATATAACAAGAATTATTAGGCTTATTGTCCATTATTTCTCTCAAACATTTTATAAAAATTGGGATTTTATTTTTCAAATCTTCTCCAAGAAGACTGATAACCTCAGAATGGTTATTTGCATTTAGCTCATATAAATCCAATTCCTTTGGGAAGAAATTTATTTCGTTAAAGTTCTCATAAAAATTTTTTTCTAGAGAAGGAAATTTTTCTAGGCTCATTAAGTATTTTGCTGTTCTCTTATCCTCTAATTTATTATTGAGTTCGGCAAAAATATATATGTAAATTTTTTGTGCAAATACATATTGAAGACTAATATTTTCTGGAAATTCCTCTGATATTTTAATTATTTCTGAAAGCTCATTTAGATTTACAAATCCTTCAATAATCTTAATTGGATTAGACTGGATAGTCTTAAGACCTATTTCGGTAATAATTGAGAAAAAGCAAGCAGCACCTTTAATTGCTTCCCAAATCAATTGTTTTTCTGGACTTATTCGATTTTTTTTTAAAGATATAAAATTGCCATTACCCAAGAAACCTTTTATTGATTCAATATTATCAATTGCTAGTCCATATGCTCTACTTAGGGGACTTACTCCACCAGTGAGTATATAGCCTGCTCCAGGAAGTTTGGAAAGTCCGATAGGAAAACTCTGTTTATGTTTTTCTAAATAATTTAGTAGATCCCCCATTAGCACTCCACCTCCAATTGTTACTAAATTGCTTTCTGTATCTAGTTGAATATTGCTGTAATTTTTCCTTAGATCGAGAGTCGTAAAACCATCTTTAGCACAACTTGAGGTTGTACCTCCACTACATACGCAAAGATGCTCTAATTCTTTTTTAGAATAATTATCTTCATTGAATATTGAATCATTAACGGAATAAATTAATTCCTTAAACTTTGCATTCTTTGAGTTTATATTTGGAATTTCAAGTAAGCTTTTTTTTTTTCACTGCTGAATATCGTTCTCTACTATTATGGTATAAAGAATTAATTCATTTTGGATAACTTAGATTCGAAGTTGAATAATAATGTCGCGATCCTTATCTGTGGACATGGGAGTAGAAATAAACTAGCCATTACCGAATTTCAAGAATTAACAAAACTTATTCAAAAAAGATATCCAAACATATTAGTTGAATATGGTTTCTTAGAATTCGCCAAACCCACCCTTGTTGATGCCTTAGAAAAGTTAAAAAATTATTCTATAAAAAAAGTAATTGCAATACCCGCAATGCTTTTTGCTGCTGGTCATGTAAAAAATGATATACCTAGCCTGCTTATGAATTATTCAACTAAAACAGGCATTGAAATAATTTATGGAAGAGAATTAGGTATTAATAATTTAATGATCAGCGCTGCTTGTGAGAGAGTTAAAGATGTATTTAGAAAAAATAATTCTCTTAAACCTGAAGAATCATTATTAGTTGTTGTTGGGAGAGGATCTTCTGATCCAGATGCAAATTCCAATGTTTCAAAAATTACAAGAATGATAGTAGAGGGAATTGGTTTAGGGTGGGGGGAAACAGTTTTTTCTGGTGTAACATTTCCTCTTGTTGAAACTGGTTTGAATAATGTTGTGAGACTTGGTTATAAAAATATAATTATTTTCCCTTATTTCCTTTTCTCAGGAGTGCTTGTTACACGCATCAAAAGGCAAAGTGATTTAGTCGCGATTAATAATCCAGATATTTCATTTATACATGCAAAATATCTTTCATCTCAGAATTATGTGGTCGACACTTTTGTAGAAAGAATTGAAGAAACTCTTCATGACGAGGGTACAAATTTCATGAATTGCTCCACTTGTAAATATAGATCAAATTTATTTGGCTTTGAAAAAGAAGTTGGATTATTACAAGAAAGTCATCATGATCATGTAGAGGGTTTAGGAATAAGCTGTGATTTATGTGATGCTGAATGTAACGGTGCGTGTGAAATACAAAATCAATTCCAAGCTCATAACCAAGAAAAATTAAATTTAGAAGAAGACGATCACTTAGAACGTGAACAAGTGAAAGGTCATAATCATGAACATCACCATCACCATAGTATTTATCCAAATTCAAAACACCCCTTGGGACCTGTCACGCTTCGCTTGCCTAGTGAAGATCAAATCTTAAGAAAATCAGTTGAAAATAACTGAATCATCTGTCTCTATCTTGGCCGAGTCTCAATAGACTCGCCATATATAAGTATTGCTAATGTAATTCCACCAGACTATTTATCGCCTTCTTTTCCACAAATCAGTAAAAGTTTTCCACGTCCAAATCCACATAGGATTAGAAATGCCAATATTTCTAAAAAAAAACAGGACTTCAACATTATTGTTGACTTTTCTATTTGAACTTATCAATTTCTTGGTTTTAAAAAGTAATTTTAAAATAATCTATTTTATAACATGAGTCTCATATGATAATTAAAAAAGTTTCTTAGTAAATTTATTTTGACTTTTAAATTAAGAAACACAATCATAGTAATGTTGAAAGAATAAATTAATGAACAAAGTTAGACAATCAAATCAACATGATATGCAACTCGAAAAGTGCTCTTTAAATAAAGTCTCTTTAGAAACTGAGCTTTCAGAAACTCTCTACAATACAATGAAAGATTTTGTATTAACTAATCCAACTTGGGATCAATATAAGCTCATAAATTCAGCATTAGCTACTTTTCTAGTACAAAACGGATGTACTGATGATTCTGTTTCGGAAATTTATTTAAATCAATTATTTACACCTTCTAAGTCTTTTTAATATTTAGACAGGCTCTTCTACTTAAGGCCATCATAGTTAGTGTGGGACTCTGCCATGATGAAGTTGGCCAGCAGGCACCATCTAGTACGATTACATTCTTACATCTCCATAATCTATTAAATTTATCCACTACACTATCTTCTTCGCTAAATCCCATTGGAGCTCCTCCAACTTCATGAATATAGTAACCTGGAGGTGGAGGACTATCTGATAATGCAATTAATTTTTTTGTAAATATATTTCCCATTGGGATATTTATAAGTTCATCAATATTCTTAATCTCTCCATTGGCAGCTTCTATTGATTTTTTTATTGTAATTTTCATATGTTCAGCCATACATAGTTCATTTTCACTCCATTCGAATTCAATGTGGGGAATAGGAATGCCCCATCTATCCGTTTTGTTTGATAAGGAAACTGAGTTTTTCTTTTGAGGTAGTACTTCACCGTGTGCGATAAGAAAGCCGATAGATCTATTAGGATCTTTTTGTAAAAATTTAGGTATTCCAAATCTATCGATTGCACCCCAGATACCATAACCTCTATGGAATTTGATGTTATCAATTTTTGGTAAATTTGTTCCAAATGGAATGAAAAAGCTTCCTGCTCCAGAAAGATCGGGAGAATTATCTATTAACTTTTCTGATTTCTCTGCTTTTGGGACTGAAAAAAATCTACATACAGAAATATGATCCATTAGGTATTTTCCTAATTTTTCAGAAGTATCTTTAAAACCTAAGGAATTTGATTTGCATTCTGAGTTCAGTAGTATTCTCAGTGTTGAAATTGTTGATGCGCAAAGGAGAATTAAATCACAGTCTAATATTTCTTTGTTCCCATTTGCTAGGTTTACTATAGTTATTTTTGATGCGAGTTCTGTTATCTTATTAATTTCAAAAGACTCTACTAAGTGATTAGAGATTATTTGAACATTCCCAGTATCTAAAGCCTTTTTCAAAGTACTTCCTATGCTAGAGGATTTTGGCCATTGTTTTTCTTTTACAGATGAATTTCGGTCAAATCCTCTTGATTGAATAAATGGATAATTTAATTTTGACTTTACTTTGCGACCAAAAATATTTTCGTTTTCTGTAAGGGGGATTTCACCTATGTATTTACCGTTCGGAACTTCTTTAATTCCATCTTTTTGGCCATAAATTCCACAAAAATTTTCAACAAAGTCATAGTGAGGGGAAAGATCATCGTAAGAAATAGGCCAGTTGGGTCCAAAGCCATCTTTCTTAGCGGGTTGAAAGTCCTCTGAAGAGAATCTTAAGGTGATACCTCCCCATGTTAATGATCTTCCTCCAATTTGTTTCCCTTGAGTCCACAAGAAAGGTTTCTTTTTCGGGAACTCGTAGGGATGATTTAATTCATTTGAATATAAATCAGGATTATTTTTCCAATAACCAGGATGTTGGCACTGATTAGAATGTTTCTTTGTTAAGACTCCTGATAATCTTTTTAATGAGCTTTTTGGCTCATAATTGCTTGCTTCAATCCTTTTAATCTTTGGTCCTGCTTCTATTAATAAAACTCTAATACCCTGTTGAGCTAATGTAAGTGCTGCTATACCTCCTGTGGCCCCAGAACCAACAACAATTGCATCATAAGGATTTATATCCAAAATCTAGTTCGTTATTTTTAATTTCAATAAATATAGCATTCAGTAAATAATTAATTTCTAGATATCGACTTTAGAAGTTAAAATTTTACTTAGTAACTAATCAAAATAAATGAATTTTATAATTTTAACCCTTTTAATGATTGTTTTAACTTTTCCTTCTAGAAGCTTTGCAGCACTAGATTATGGTAAACAATCCTTAATAGGAGCTGATTTTTCTGGATCTGATTTAAAAGAAGCGACGTTCTATTTAACTGATTTACAAGATGCAAATTTATCAGGCTGCGAGCTTCAGAATGCGACTCTGTACGGAGCAAAATTGAAGGATACTAATTTAAGTAACTCCAATCTAAGAGAAGTAACTTTAGATTCGGCTGTTTTGGATGGAACAGATTTATCAAATACTAACTTGGAGGATTCTTTTGCTTATAGTACACAGTTTGAAAATGTAAATATCCAAGGGGCAGACTTCACAAATGTTTTTTTGCCAAAAGATATTGTTCGGAAATTTTGTGAAAGTGCCTCTGGTACAAATCCATTCACAAATAGAGAAACCAGAGAAACTTTAGAGTGCGATTATATTTAAATTTATGCACATAAAAGTTCTTTTTTAATTTTTCTTTGTTTAAAGAGTGATCTTCCAACAGGCCAACCTAAAGTTGATAAATGTCTCATTAAAGAACTTGAGTAATTGAAATAAAGATTGTCTGAATGCTTTATACCAAGTTCTTTTAAAGTGGCTATTAATAAAAGCAGATCTTTCTTGCTGCCTTTTTTCATATCTAATAAAATAAAAAAATCAGTTGATAATTTTTTTTCTAAAACCTCATCATTTTCAGCAAAACCAACTTTTAGTGAACTGAATTCATCAGAATAGAGTGTATAAATTATTCCATTTTTAAATTTTTCCGTAGAAGTATCTAAATTAAAACTTGTTGATATTAATGTTTTCCCTTTTATAATTTTTCTTTTATTCATAATTATTTGATTTTATTCTGAACTATTTCGTATTTTTCTAGGAGGTTATTTACTTCTGCTAGTGCAATCCTCTTTTGACATGCCGAATCATATCTATTTATTGCTACTGAAGGTATAGAACCTTTGCTTTTCATTTCCCTTAAACCAGTTTCTAAACATTGAAAAGCAACGCTGGATAGATCTCGACCCTCTGCTGCTGCCCAAACTTTCAAAAGATAAGTAAGATTTGATGGTACTGAGATCTGTACTTTGTTTGAATTTGAGGTGTTTAATGCAATATCATCTAGACTAATTTCTTTCGAGGAAATAGTTTCTTTAACTTTTTTCTTCAAAAATTTTACTTGGCTTATAGCGTCCTCTTTATTCTTGATTTTTTGTTCTATCTCAAATAATTCTTCTTCTGAATTGATTAAAGCTTCTAATGCCCATTTAGCATCATCTTTTGCAATGGCGGTTCTGTCAAGCCATTCATCTCTTATTTTTGACCAATTACTAGGCATAAGGTTTATGCGATAATTCTATAATAAATAAATCTAAATAGATTGTCTACATATTCTAACTAGATTTAATATAGATTGTATAATATTTAGATTTTTTTTTAATCCCTCATCTAGGAAATAATGTTTTTAAGCAATTAAAATTTTAGGATTTATCCAATATGATTTTATGCGTATTTTTTTTCTGTAATTTCTAGCGATTTATTAGATAATTCTTTTTTTAATTTTAGTTATTTGTTCATTTAATTAAAAACTTCAGGACTTTTAATCTCTTTCAATAAGTTCAATTTTATATCCATCGGGATCCTCAACAAAAGCCAAGACAGTCGTACTGTTTTTCATTGTTTTAGGTTTGGTTGTTACTCTACAACCATTATTTTCTAATCCTTGGCAAATAAGATGAATATCTTTTACTCCAATAGCTATATGACCATATTTATCTCCAAGCTCATAGTCTTCAGACTTTTTCCCCCAGTTATAAGTTAATTCAATTACAGAGTTTTCTTTTTCTGAGCCATAGCCAACAAATGCCAAAGTGAATTTTCCATGAGGGTAATCCTTTTTTCTTAATAAATTCATTCCTAATCTATTAACGTAGAAATCAATAGATTTATCTAAATCTCCAACTCTCAACATTGTATGTAGAATACGCATTTTGAATTATGAACCTTATTCAATTATCTAATATTAAATAAACATCTGCCAAAGTTGATATCTTTGAGGCTAAGTTTTTAATTAAGTTCAGAAAAATTAAGTTAAGATATGAATACTAAGTTTCAAAAAATATTGAATCAGATATTCCAAAGGCTCTCTTCAGTATTTTTATATACTTTGCCTTTAAAGGCATCAATACCTTTTGGATATTATTTGTTCTATAAATATTCTTTTTTGAAAATACTGTTATTGCTAACGTTTCCAATAGCAATAATTGAAAAATCTTTGCCTTTTGGTAGTTTTTTATTATTTATAATTTTGTTTGCTGGATTAGTAAGAAATCCAAAAGTACCCTATTTCATTAGATATAACGCATGCCAAGCATTACTTATTGATATTGCTTTGATAATAATTTCATATCTCTTAAGTATATTCCCCATAGTTGAATTAGGTTTAATTATTTTTATATTTACACTATGTATTTTTATTTATTCTATTTACCAATGTATCAATGGAGTTGAACCTGAAATACCTTTAATTAGTAGATCTGTAAGAATGCAAATTTAATGAGATTTACAGATTAACTTGCTTCCTTCAGCACTCATTAAGAATAGATTTCCATCTTTTTTGACTTGCTTCTATTACTTGCATTGGTGGATTAGCTCCCTCTATTTCAAAGGCTTTAATTAATGATTTATTAGCTAATAGGCCTAATCTTGCTGCCTCTCTTTGCCTAGAGCAAACTTCTTTTCTTGACCCCTCTTTTAGACTATTTTCGATTTCTTTAAGAATTTGTTTAGCTTCGTTTGATTTAGTATAAAAATCATTCATATAAACATCAAGTGCCGTATTAGCAAAAATTTCAGCTGGAGAGATTATTTTGACTAAGCACACTATAAAACTTGTAAATATAAATATTCTCATAAGAATCTTAAGTAAATTTTTTGTCTGATCTTTTTAAAACTAAATAAAAGGTAAGAACGCTTATTGTTCCTGAAGGGCCTATTAAAACATGCCAAAATTGATTGCCACTAATTGAGAGATTAGTTCCAAAGAAAGTTGTAAAAAAAATACCAAATATTGGGTAAAGTATAAAAAGCCAATCTTTAAAAACTCTTTGCCAATTTATTATCAAAAAAATACTTATTATTACTTGAAAAAGAAGAGCAATATTTTTATCAAATAAAAAATAAGAGATTATTGAACATAAAGAAATAAAAAAGTTAGTTGTTTGAATAAATTTATTTTTTATAACTGATATTGATAAACATGTTAGGCCTAAAGATAGGAAAGAATAAAATAACCAATTAAATAAAGAGGTATGATCTACATAAATCCAGGATGTTTGAGTATGATCTATCATTTCAGAAATTGAAGCTAAACCTAAAAAAATAAAGCCAAAAGGAATCAATTTGTTCTTGCTTATATGTTCGAATTTATTGATCGATCTAATTCCTAATAATATTGGAATGATTGCTGCTTGAAGATGGGCTAATAATAAGATCGAAAAAAACAAAATAAACTCTTAAACTCAATATATCTTAGATTCATATACATAATAGTTCTGATTTATCTTAGGAGAGAAATATACCATTGCCCAACTAAAATAATTATTATTGTAAGAACAAAAGGGAAAGCTGGATATTTCGTTTTAAAATTAGCCGGTGGCCAAGGGGACCAAGATATTAATCTTCCCTTCGGTTCATTAGAAATAAATCTTTTTTTTGATTTTTGGGAAACTGAATTATTAGTTGCAAATCCTTTACTCATAACTAAATAAAAATACCCTAACAAAAACTCCAAAAAAAAGCGTTTTTATAATGTGGTTGACTTTTAGTTATAATTTCTTGAATTAAAGGGTTGTATTTAAGATAAGTATCTCAGAGATTCTTTAAAAATACTGATAATGATACTCTTGTAAATCAAGAAAATCTCCTAATATTTCTTATTACTTTTTAAGGCCTATAAAATTACTAGTTACTTAGTTATTATTACTTTGATAAGTAAATTATTATTATCACTACAGACATTAAAACAATTACGAAATTCCATATAGTTGATGATTTGGTACTAAGTTTTTGAATCCGAAAAGGAATCCCCTCATTCATAAAAAGAAAAGTAAGTCCCATTATCAGAAGTATTGGAAATCCTAGTGCAAAGAATAATTCCATAAAAAGAGATTAATTATTTAAAGATTTGTTAGATTTTATTGGTAAATTTTTTAATAAGGATGTTTTCTAAGCTTTTAAAAATAATATTCCAATGATTATTTATCATCCAATTAATATTCGATATTAATATCTTCTGGTAAATCTATTTCTTTGCAATTAGTCCTTGGTATGGGTTGTATTGCACCAGCAATTTTAAGTTCTCCAATTACGTCTTTTTTATCAAAATCCAAAATTATTTCTGCTTTTCCATCCATATTATTGACAGTAACGATGTGGTTTACATAAAAATTAGATCCTTTTATATAACTTTTTATAAGTTTAAATTTAACTCCTGAGATTGTTTTTAACTTGTAGGGGTAAATGCTATTAGAAAAATAATCATACTGATAAGATTTCCCCTTATTGTCAAATATGAAAAGCTCATCCTCTTGTTTAAGAAGTTCTTGATTTGATTTCATTAATTGTTTAATATTCCCACAAGAAAATGCACGAAGTTTCGGTTTAGAAGAGGAGCAACTACTTAATAAAGAGATAAAAACCAAGAAGGGTATAGTAAAAATTTTTTTATTCATTTTTTCGATTATAAATTTAATTAAAGAATACTATTGTTTTGGATAAATTGTTAATACTTATTTCATAAATAAATACTTAGGGAGGATGAGTTGAAAAGTTTTAGAAAATAAACTATTTAATAAATTTTCTAGAAGATATAATTATTACTTCAGCAAACGTTTCTTCTGAATGTGGTAAAAAGGTACATTTAATTCAATAATCTTAGGAAATAATGCACATAAATCGTAGGAAATAATTCACATATAATATTTTATAAAAAACTCTCTAATGAGAAATTTTTATAAGACTCAATTGGAGACTATGAAGGGTTGACAAAAAATTAAGTTTTTTCTTAACTATAAGTTTTTTTATTATTTATTTCTGCAAAAAAGTATTTGAAATGAAATCTAATTCCCATCTACTTTTCTTAATTAATTTGTAGTTAGGATGAAGTTTATAAGATTTTAATTTTAATAGCGTTTTAATGCCAGTTCTATAATCTAAACTATTTAAAGCTCTATTAAATAATGTTGATCTTTGCATAAAAGGAATTTCTTCTAGATCAGTGCTTTTTACAGAAGGAGTACTATTTTGAAAAATATAATTTTCATGTAATACATCAATTACGTTGAAATCCTGAAAACTATTTTTTTTATAATTATTATTTTTTGAATTAACAAATTTCATATGGAAATCCAATCTACCGTGAAAGCTTGAACCTTGATGAAGAAGTAATGGATCAAATAATAAAGCTGTACCAATCTTTCCATCAATTTCATAAAAAGATTACTTTGGACGACTAAGTGAGAAAGGAAATGATCTTATAGCATTATCAATTTGACGATTACACACTATTGATTTATTGCCATAAAACTCATATTCTTTCTTTAAAATTCGAAAACCTTTTTGAGGTAATAAATATAT
>Ga0310343_10002002_pt1 | contig 10669 bp, 8 predicted proteins | sample HC15DNA2025_MG_FD_203519 | JGI IMG/M metagenome (GOLD analysis project Ga0310343, IMG submission 203519) | Marine microbial communities from station ALOHA, North Pacific Subtropical Gyre - HC15-DNA-20-25_MG | ecosystem: Environmental > Aquatic > Marine > Oceanic | place: Pacific Ocean: North...
TTATTGCCCTCGGCGGCAATTTTCTCTCGGCCACCCCGGATGTAAAAGTCGTCGCCGAAGGCCTGCGCCGCTGCCGACTGACCGTGCAGGTGTCCACCAAACTCAATCGCAGTCATCTCATCACCGGCCAACAAGCACTGATCCTACCCTGCCTCGGCCGTAGTGAAAAGGATGGTGACCAGTTTGTGACGGTGGAAAACTCCATGAGCATCGTGCACGCCTCGCACGGCAAACTGGAACCAATCAGCCTCACTGTGCGTAGTGAACCCGCCATTGTCGCTGGCATGGCGAAGGCGGTATTGACCGAGGACGACACACCTTGGGCTGATTTTGCCGAGGACTACACCCTGATCCGAAAACGCATCGAAAAAACCATTGCCGGGTTTAATAATTTTGAACAACGCGCCACCGAGCCCGGCGGATTTTATCTGCCCAACAACGCCAAGGAACGCCGCTTTGCGCAGGACGATAAGGCGCCTTTCAGCATTCATCCGCTGGAACCTCTGGAACTTGCGGACGATCAACTAGTGCTCATGACCATCCGAAGCCATGACCAATTCAACACCACCATCTACGGCATGGACGACCGATACCGCGGTGTCCGTGGCGAACGCCGGGTGGTGTTCCTCAATCATGAGGACATGACCGCGCGCGGACTGGAGCCCGAGCAGCCCGTGAACCTCACCAGCCATTGGCAGGGCGAAACCCGCGAAGCCAAGCTCTTCCTCGCCCTGCCCTACGATCTGCCCCGCGGCTGTGCGGCGACCTATTTCCCCGAGACCAACGTCCTCGTCCCGCTCGACAGCACCGCCCGTGTCAGCAACACGCCCACTTCCAAAGCCATAATCATCACCGTGGCCGCGGCCAATTAACTTGCCTCCGGCGCGCGCATCCGGCAAACACAGACTCACCAACCCGATGCAGGAAATTCGCTACAAATTGATTTGAATGGGCCAACAACTGGGGCCCTACACCAAAGCGGAGATTGATCAGCTGCTCGCCAAAAACGAAATCGGCCGATCACACATCGTGGAACTGCCCACCGGCGACCGCCTGCCGCTCGGTGAATTTTTGAATCAACTGCAGACTCCCCAACCGCAGGCCGCGCAGGCGACCGACGACAGTCAGCAGTTTTATCTCGCGATCGGTTCCCAGCCTCAAGGCCCCTACTCCACCCGGGAAGTCACGGAGTTTATCGAAAACGGTTCCATCGGGGATGACATCCAAATTCTCGTGGAAGGCGAAGACGCTTGGCAAAAGATTTCTGAAATCCACGCGTTCCAGGGCATCCTCTATCAGGCGCACACTCGCAAGGCCTCCATACCCACTGCAGCGGCCCAACCCGAAACCGCCGCCGCCGAACAATCCCGAAAAGACATCACGGTCTTTGTTGAAGGCCAACGCTACGGACCCTACACAGCCGCCCAGATTTTGCAGGGCGCCCGAGAAGGGTTAATCGATGGCGATGCACTTGCCACACGCCCCGGCATGCCCGGCGCCACGCCCCTCAGCAAGTGGAATGATTTTCGAAAAACCCCGTTTCAATTTCGCTCCAGCCAAAAACCCGCCACGCGCCATGCCAATGACGGAATGCTGGAACTAACCGATGCCTTGAAAGGCTATATTTTCGCCGGCCTCGGATTCATCCTGTGGACCCCGCTGGCCTTGGTGGGGCTGTTTTATGGCGTGCGTATTCTGCGTGCTGGCGCCCTCAAGCATGGCCTCTCGCAAGCCGCCCTATCCCTGCTCGGCCTCGGCCTCTGGGGATTTGCCCTGATGCAGACCATGGGCAACGCGTCCTGATCGCCAACAGATCAAACAAAAAAGGGACGAGGTGGAACTCGTCCCTCCCGGAATTATTCCGGATGAATTATACGGCCACTTTCATGGTGCCCGCCGCTTTTTTCGACTTGGGCTCAAGCCCCTTGAGCGTCTTGACGGTTGGCTTTTGCCGTCCAATTTTCACCGTGTGTTTGCCCTTGCTGTACACACGCGGCTGAAAGCTCGCACCCTTGGCTCTTGTCGTATAAAGCACTTCGCCGGTGGCGTCCTCAATCACCTGCACCACCGGGCGCACGCCCTTGGCAAACTGCAGCGTGGGCAGCCAGCCGACGACCTCGCGGCCGTCGTTGGCGTCCTGATTCACTGTAATCGGCCAGCCGGCAAATTGTGCCTTATCGCCTTGGCTCACATCGCAGAAGCGTGGCCAGCACTCGAAGGTGATCTGCCGTGTCTTCTTGTTGAACCGCGCAAGGCCATAGCCGTCGGCGCGTTTCTTTTCGTCATTGCGATCCTCCGGATTGGCATAAGCCATCATGGAGATCTTGTTGCCAAGACCGTCCTTGAAATCGCCGGTCCACGGCAGCGGGCTGTTAGGCACAGGATTGGGCCCTGCCTTTTCGTCGAGCGGATGCCACCAGCGCCCGTAAATGGTGTTCACCAAGGCCGGGCCGGTGAAGCCGTACGGACCATCGCCGTGTTCCTCGATGCCGTGTTTCACGGTCACCGCGAGATGTTGGTCGCCGCACAAGTGGACGGCCCAGGCGCGGCGAATCAACTTGAGCGCATTACGGCTTGGGGTCTGCGGCCAACCGTTGCAATCCAAGTCCGCCAATAACCGGCGATCCCGACCGCCGTGCATGTGCACCGCGCCGCAAAAGGCGGTTTGCGAAAGAACACCTTTCATCTCGGCGTTAGTCCAGTCGGTCGACCAGTCGGCAAGAAACTTTTCCTGCCGCGGGCCGAGCAATTGCAGACCGGGCAAATCGATCTTGTTGGGATCGTACTTGGGATCATTGATGTGATCTGGGCGCGGTCCCATTTTCGGAATCTTACCGGCCGGGCCGGTCTTGAATTTGCGATCCTCCAGAATCGCGAAGTCCACGCCGCCCACATTGAGGCTCGTGAAGTACACGCCAATGCCGCGATTGACCGGCTTGGGATCCGCCGGGTCCGGCAGACACGAGGTCTGCTGCCGTTGCACCTGATTCACATACTTAACCGGAAACTTATAGCCGCCATCCGCATCGCCGGGGATGGTAGACCGCTTGCCGCTCTCGCCCCATACGTTACCGTGGCCCACATCGTGATCGTCCGGAATGCAGATCGTCGGACGGTCCCGGATGATGTCGCGGTACTGCATGCCAAACTCAATCCAACCGGTCGTGTTCTCGGTGTGACGGTAATGTTGATCCCCCCCGAAGAACAACAAGTCCGGATTATGATGCCTGATATTCTCGACAATCTCCTGACGCGGACCGGTGGTGCGGCTGGAATTACATGAAAGATTCGCGACAACAATCTCGTCCTGATTCTTCGGATCCTTGCGAATGAGCCCCTCGAACTTGGCCTTCTCGCCGTGGCACACGCGGTATTTCACATCGTGCGAATCATCCCAATTCTCGATTCGGAAATGCGCGTCCCAGCCCGGGTAATGCACTTCCGCCTTGGCCGCCACGCTCCATTTTTGGCCGGGCAACATCAGTTCCAAACGCGCCTCGCGTTTTTCGCCAGGCATCAGCGGAAACAACTGCGCGGAGAGTTTCAGCACGCCGTTTTGGTGCGTGTACATGGCGAACGCCACCACCTGTTCACGTGGCACATTCATGCTCGGCGGCGCGCCCTTGCGGCCTTTCGGTGCCGGCTTGCCGTTGTTGCCCGGACGCGTCCACCACTCGCCGGTGGTCAGGGATTCCAGCCGCGGAAAGTCCGGCCCGAACGGCTGGGCGGCCTCCTCTGCCTTGAGGAATTCCTTGGATATCACCAATGCCCCGGCACTGGCCGCGGCGGTTGCCTTGATCGCCGTGCGGCGATTCATTTTTGGTTCACTCATATTGTTAAACTAGTTGCGTTTTACAGTGCGCTTTGGCTTGTGCTTTTCACCCTTGGGCATGATTGGACTTTCCCAGCCGGCGAGGTCGGCGGGCTTCACGTTTTGCGCTTCGCCATTGAAGGAAAAAGGCGTGGGTTGATACGGGCCGACGAAATCGACGTTCATGTCCGCCTTAATTTCCTTCTCCATGCCCATGCACCAGAAGACGCCGTTAATGATGCAGCGGCGCACGCCTTCGCTGATGATATCTTCCGAACCACCCTGTGTGCTTGCAAACACGCGGCCTTTCTTGCCCTTGGCCGAGGTGTATTCGCGCACCCAAATGCTCGGGCTGGGCGGCTTGTTGGCCAGCGGTTTACCGTCGGGTTTCATGGAATCGAGTACCTGGTTTTTACCGAGAATCACCGAACCTTCAATCGGCACGGCGCTGTAGGCACCTGCCAGAGCGTGCATGTCGGTCACGCCACGCATCACCGGATGCGCCTTGTGTTCAGGCACCACAAACATGCGCGTGCTGAACTTATGATTGCTCCCATAATGGCCTGCCCCTTCGCGCGGTCGCCACGTTTCGCCGAGCACCTGGCGTCCGAAACCCCAGTCATACTTCTCGTTGCGCGAGTTGAAATTGTAATAGGCGTACTCGCCCTTGAGGCCGTTGAAGGCATGCGTGGTGGTGCGCAAGCCAAGCACGGGGCCGCCGCGATCGAGGTACGCGGTGAATTGCTTCATCCATGCATCGTTCGGCGCCAGAAAACGCAGGAAGAGAAACATCATGTCCGCATCCTTGAGCGCCTCGATGCCGGGGACATCCGAGGAACCCGCCTTGATGTGGCCGTTTTCATCGAGCCCAAAGAGCACGGTGCACTTGAAGCCATAGCGCTTGGCCAGGATGCGCGCGATGGCCGGGCAGGTTTCTTCGCCGCGATATTCGTGGTCGCTGGCGATGAAGACGATGTGTTTGCCCTTGCCGGGCCCTTCGGTGCCCTCATAAACCAGCGGCCCGGCCACGGCGAAGGCGGCCAATTGCAGGAAGAGAGCGAGTACGATATGGATAGTTTTCATTTTTAAAATCAGATTATTTGAGTTGGAGAATGCCGAGCTTGCGGAAGTCGATCGCCATGTTGCGGTTGCCGTGCAGTTGAATTCCGATGGGGCCTTCCGAGATGGCCGAGTCGCTCTTGTAGGTCATCACCTTTTCGCCCTGCAACCAAACGGTGTATTCCTTACCAATGGCCTGAATGCGCATCTGGTTCCAATCCTTTGCCTTCAGCAGCTTCTTAATATTCTTGGCCTCCACCGGATAGCCCTTACCGGGGATGTAGGGCGAGCAGGTCATGTCGCGCTTGAGTGAGCCGCTGATGCCGATTTGAATCTGGTCTTTGTTGCGCACGTGCACGCCGCTATCCACCACGCCTTCACCAAAGCGGAACTCCAGCTCCATCATGAAATTGCCATACGCCTTTTCCGTCCACAGCACTGAGCCCTTCTTCTTCGGTCCACTTTGAATTTTCAAGACGCCATCAACCGCCTTATACCAACCGGCCGCGTCATTGCCCGCGGGCACCTTCCAGCCAGAAAGATCCTTGCCGTTAAACAGCGGTTTCAAAACCGGCTCCGCCAAAGCCCCGCCGGCCAACCCGGCCCACAACAAAACACCCAAAAGCTTGGAGTACATGCGCGCAGTGTGCCCGATCCCTTCCGTGAATCAAGCCCGCAGGCGGTTTTCCCCATTGACCCTGTCTCGTACCCGTCCAACACTGGTGTCATCATCATGAACCTTTGCCATGCCATTCTGATTCTGCTTGCCCTTACGGTTACGCTCCCTTCCCAAAGCAGCCGCACCATCGCCACCGTGCCCGAGCAGCCGAGCAACCGCTTCGGCCGCCCGCTCTTTCAAGGCCTGCAATACAGCGACACCCCGACCGTGCCGCTGGCAAAAATGGAATACACCCTGAAAGACACCGTCACTCTCAATAAAAGAGGCTTCAAAGTGATGACCGTAAACACGGCGGGGTTGCAATCGAAATAACGACAATGGCGGTCTTTTCAATTACAGGATTGATCGAGCGATCGCTTCAAGGCTAAGACCCGTCCGCAAGATAATGATGGTAAACCAAACAGAGAGCACGCGCCACCTTCGCTCACTAAGAAGTGGGTCATGAAAATCGAAAAACTTAAACCATGAACTTTAATAAAAAAGCCCTGCTTACCATAATTTTCAGCATGGTGATTACAATTAATGTTTGGGCAACCAAACCAAACATCATCTTCATTTTTGCCGACGACTGGGGCTGGGGTGACCTCAGTTGCCATGGTCATCCCTATCTGAAGACCCCTCACATCGATAGGCTTGCCAAAGAAGGTACGGACTTTACTCGATTCACTGTGGCAAGTGGGGTTTGTTCCCCAAGCCGTACTGCAGTTATGACCGGTCATTTCCCCGCTCGCTATAACATCAACGGCCACTTTGCCTGGGTACCCAGCAATGCAAAGCGCGGTATGCCCGATTGGCTAAACCCCAAAGCACCCCTGCTTCCACGCATGCTGCAAAAAGCTGGATACCGCACCGCTCATTTTGGGAAATGGCACCTTGCAAATAACATGATCACCGATTCACCGCTACCAAGTGAATACGGTTATGATGCGTATGGAGCATTCAATTGTGCCGGAGAACAAATGCCCGTGCACGAGGACGCCAAGCACACGATCGCTTTCATTGAGAAGTGCAATGACGAGAAAAAACCCTTCTTCATAAACCTATGGATACATGAACCCCACACACCTTTCCACACCGTCCCAAAATATCGTTGGCGTTTCCGTGAACTTCCCGAGCCGGATAATATCTACGCCTCAGTCCTTTCCCACGCAGACGATCGAATTGGCGAAGTCCTTAACTCTCTAGACAGGTTGAAACTAACAAAAAACACCCTCGTAATTTTCAGTTCAGACAATGGACCCGCTCGAGCAGCTTCCCCTACCGAGCTAACACTAATGCACGATACTGCCACAGGAGCAGGATACGGTATTGGTGCTGCAAAGGGTATAACCGGAGGTCGCAAGGGCTACAAAGCAGCCTTATTTGAGGGCGGCATTGGCGTTCCATTTATTGCCCGATGGCCTGGAAAAATTGGGGCAGGAAAAGTGGACAATCAGTCTCTTATCTCTGCAATCGATCTTCTTCCCACCTTCTGCGAGCTTGCCGGGGCTAAGTTTCCGGCAGGCTACCGCCCCGACGGAGTCAGCCAACTCGAAACACTCAAAGGCCGAAAATCACCCACCCGCGAAAAACCACTTTTCTGGAAAGCACAATCCCGATGGCCTGCACCCAAAGGCCGACCTCACCATTGGGTATCTTTCGCAGTCGTATACAAAAACTGGAAACTCCTATCCAACAATGAATTCACCCACACAGAACTCTACGACATCACAGCAAACCCCTTTGAAAAAAACGACCTTACCTCAAAAAACCCAGAAATAACCCAACAACTCATTAAAAAAATTAAAAACTGGGAAGCCACTCTTCCGACGCAACCTACGGGAAAAGTTTTCTCTGCGGAACGCGGAAGCCTGAACCCTGAAAAGTAATTTAAAATAACTTAGAGAAAACATCTGGTATATCATTACGATCGAGTAAGATTGTCCTCGCGGTACTGCACCAATCCCATCGACAAGTCCAAACCTCCACCCTATACTCAGGCATCCATTTACTCACGCCATGAACAAATTATCCCGCAGAGATTTCGTTAAAACATCCGCCGCCGTCAGCAGTTTTTTTGTACTGCCTTCAGGGTTGAGAGCCAACTCGCCCAACAGCCGGGTTTGTACCGCCCACATTGGCACTGGCGGCAAAGGCAGAGTAGATACCGGCGAGTTAGTTAAACACGAACGTGTGCAGGCAGTTGGATTCTGCGACGTAGACCGAGAACGCGGTATGATCGATTCGTGGCTTTCAAAGCACAAGAGTGCAAAGTTTTTCCAAGACTATCGAGAGATGCTGGCGACCCTCGGAGACAAGGTCGACGTGGTTTCTATCTCTACACCGGACCATACCCATTACCCGGCCACAATGGCCGCAATGAAGCTTGGCAAACACGTCTTCACGCAGAAGCCCTTAACGCACAAGCTTAGTGAGGCACGGGAGCTTGCTGAATTTGCCGCGGAGAAAAAACTCACCACACAGATGGGTATCCAAAACCAGTCCCGCGCTGCTTACCGCTTCACTCGACACCACATCAAGGCGGGTATCATCGGTAAAATCAAGAAGGTCTACGTATGGAGCTTCAAGAACTGGGGATATGATGGCAAACCATTCGCCGAAAAATCTGTCGTGCCTGAGTCGCTCGACTGGAATCTCTGGCTCGGCACGGCGCCGGTTCGACACTTCACCGAGAAAGTTTATCACCCCGGTCAGTGGCGGAAAATTCTTGATTTCGGTTGCGGCACATTGGGTGACATGGGGATTCATATCTTTGATACACCTTTTAAATCGCTCGATCTCAAAGATCCTCTGTGGGTCGAGGCGGAATGCCGCGCGCCCAATGGCTTTGGCCATGCCGAGACAAATAAGGTACACTACGGTTTTGCGCCCACTAAATATACCACTGATAATTTTACCTTCACATGGTGGGACGGTGACGGGGCTCCTCGCCATAATGGAAACCCTGATCTTCAACTGCCCAACGGCGATAAACTACCCAGGCAGGGGGCCCTGTATGTCGGAGAAGCAGGCCGGATGGTGCTGCCCCATGGTAATGGGTACCCCATCCCCACCTTTTATCCCGACTCCGTTCTGGATGGCGTTAACAAGAAGGAATTCAATGACGTCAACCACTACACACAATTTCTCGACGCTATCGAGGGCAAAGACACGACCCTCGCCGGATTCGACTACGCCGGACCGCTGGCCGAGTCCTTATGCCTCGGTGTGGTTGCCTGCCAATTTCCCGGCAAACGCCTGAAGTGGGACGCCAAGAAAATGCGCGTGACCAACCTCGCCCAAGCCAACCCGCTGCTCAAAGGCAAGTACCGGAAGTTTTAGTGCTCACCCAAACCGCTTGTCCGTTGGTGGAACGCGTTTGACCGGGTGTTCCGGCCAAAATCATGCCCGAGCAACCCATCACTATTACGGCCGCCGAAGTCATCGATCTTCGCGTGCCGACTTCGGATCAGATGCTGGGTTCCGATCCGTTTCATGTGGCACCGGATTATTCATCAGCGGTATTGCATCTGGAAACCAATGCCGGCCTGCGGGGCGGATCGGTGGTATTCACCGCCGGCGCGGGTACAGACTGGATTTGCCACGGCATCCGCGATCTCTGCCAGCTAGTGGTTGGCACGCGGCTCGATGAATTCACCGCCGCTCCGTTGCAACTCTATCGGCGACTAATCGATCATCATCAACTGCGCTGGCTGCACGACGGCGTGTTTCGCATGGCCGCTGGCGCCGTGTTGAATGCCATGTGGGATCTCTGGGCCAAATCCCTCAATCAACCGCTCTGGAAATTGCTCGTGGATTTGGAACCGGAATTTGTTGCCGACTGCATCGACTGGCGCAACCTTGGCGATGCCCTCACTCGCGAGGAAGCTATCGCCCTCCTGCAAGCGCGCCGCGCCGAGGTGCCCCAACGCGAAGCCGCCATGGCCACGCGCGGCCCCAAGGCCTACTGCACCGCCGGCTGGCTAGGCTTGAGCGATGAAGAAATCCTCGCCACCATCCGCAAATTGCAAGCGGAAGGGTTCGATGCATTCAAGCTGAAGGTCGGTCAGGACTCCGCCCTAGACGTGGCGCGAATTCGGTTCATGCGCGACTCCATCGGGCCGGACTCGCAACTGATGGTTGATGCCAACCAATACTGGGGATTGGCCGAAGCCAAGCAACACATCGAGCAATATCAACCGTTTGGCCTGAAGTGGATCGAGGAACCCATCGCCCGCGACGATGTACTCGGTTATGTGGAATTGGCCGAGACCTTCGCCGATGCCTCCTTTGATTTTGCCTGCGGCGAACAGGCGGCGTCGCCCGTGATCTTCAAGCAACTGCTCAAGAGCGGCGCGATTCGATACTGCCAAATTGATGCCGTCCGCGTCGCAGGCGTGAATGACGTGATGGCAATCATTCTGCTGGCCGCCAAATACGGCGTGCCCGTCTGCCCACACGGCGGCGGCATCGCCCTCTGCAATATGATCCAACATTACGGCATATGGGATCAGATCGCCGTGGCCGGCCATTCCGACACACAACTGGTGGAGTACATCGATTTTCTGCAGGACACAGTCGAACATCCCGTGGCTGTCCGAGACGGCTGCTACGTCATCCCCACCGCTCCCGGCTGGGGTTTGGAATTCCGCTCGGACTTCATCGTCCAAAACCGCTATCCCGAGGGCGCCCAATGGATAGATCGGCCGGCCCATAAAAAAGGTGTTCAGTTCGAGGCGAACTAAACGCGCATCTTATGCTCGCGCCGGCGGCAGTTTTGGCCGATTCTCAACCGATCCAATGAAAAACTGCGCGCTCATTCTATCTTCACTCCTCTGGACCGGATCCATTTGGGCCGATACGACCGAAAAGCCAAATGTGCTCTTCATAATTTGCGATGATTTGAATGATTACGTGACGGGCTTTGGCGGACATCCGCAGGCAAAGACACCCCACATCGCGCGCTTGGCCAAGACGGGCGTTTCCTTCACTCAAGCGCACTGCAACATACCCATCTGTAATCCCTCGCGAGCCAGCCTGATGAGCGGACTCTACCCACACACCTCCGGAGTGTTCGGGTTTGAACATTGGGATGCAAATGAGGTGCTGAAGAATTCCCGCACCATGATGGCGCATTTTCG
>Ga0310343_10002004_pt1 | contig 10664 bp, 13 predicted proteins | sample HC15DNA2025_MG_FD_203519 | JGI IMG/M metagenome (GOLD analysis project Ga0310343, IMG submission 203519) | Marine microbial communities from station ALOHA, North Pacific Subtropical Gyre - HC15-DNA-20-25_MG | ecosystem: Environmental > Aquatic > Marine > Oceanic | place: Pacific Ocean: North...
GGTGCAAGGAACACCAGCAACCAGAGTTGGTATCAACTCCATCGTCCCTGCATACACATTAGATGTAGATGGTGATTCAAATGTCACAGGTACAGTTCGTCAGGCTGGAACGAGTGTTGTAACTCTCGCATCAGCAGCTGCTGTAGGAGATGCAACTGCTCTCGCAATCGCTTTAGGATAATCACAAAATGGCAAACACGTTCAAATTAAAAACAAAAGCAAATGTGGGAGTATCCACAGTGGGAATATACACTGCTCCTGCCGCAACAACGACTGTTGTGATTGGTATCACAATGGCAAATACTTCTGGATCTGGTGTTAATGTGGGAGTTGGAATCACTCGTGCAGGGACAACTGAAGATGTGAAGTTACTCAAGAATGCTCCGATTCCACAGGGTTCATCACTTGAATTTATGGCTGGAAACAAGATAGTATTAGAAGCAACAGATACAGTAACGGTAGATAGTGATACAAATAATAGTGTTGACGCTGCACTAACAATTATGGAGATTACATAACGTGGCACTCACCAAAGTTACAGGTCAGGTTATTAACGATACCACTGGCTTAGTGGTAGGTGTTACCACTGTTGGTGGTGGATTAAGTGCTACCGACGGATTTTTTAGTGGTATTGTAACTGCTGTAGGTAATGCATCATTCTCTGGAAATCTTACAGTGGGTGGTGTTTTAACGTATGAAGATGTAACAAACGTTGACTCAGTTGGACTGATTACTGCGAGAAATGGTGTAGTAGTTGGTAGCGGAATAACTTTAAGTAAAGATGGTGATATATTCTTTACTGGTATTATGACTGGTAATGGTTCTGGATTAACTGGTGTTGCGAATACAGATGTTATATTTACGGATAAATTAAGTGTAGGAGATAGTCCAGAATTAATTGCAGTTGGCATTGGTTCAGATTTAGAACTATTTCATGATGGCACAAATTCACATATTAAAGATGATACAAGTTCAACTTTAGTTATTACTAATGATGATTTAAGACTAAAGAGTAGTGGCGATGAAATGTATGTTCGCTGCGTAGCAAATGGTTCAGTTTCTCTATGGTATGATCAAAGTAGTCATGCCACTGCTAAACTCGCTACTAGTGCAACTGGTGTTACGATTGATGGAACAGTCGCTGCAACTTCTTATACTGGTGATGGTTCTTCACTGACTGGTATTCAAGCTGGTATTCAAACTTCTGTTCCTAAATCAGTATCAGGTATTACAACAGTTTTAGATCTTTCAAAGGATGATTTTAAAATAACTGCTGCTGGTATTACAACCATAGATGTCAGAGGAGGTTCAGAAGGAAATAGTCACACACTCAGGATTCATAACTCAGGTATTACAACGGTTGGATTCAGTACATATTTCTTATTCCCATCAGGTTCAGCTCCAATCATACCAACAGCAGATGGTACAATTAGTTTAATATCATTCACAGTTGATCGACAAGGTGCTGTTGGACTTGCAACACAATTATTGGCTGGTTCATCTGTTAACTTTAGTTGAGGTTAGATAATGGCAAAGTTTACAGGACACACGATCACAAGTGATAGTGCGTTAGGTGATGCAAAGATTCAAAGAAGTTTAAGGTTTAATGATAACGACAGTGCGTATCTATACACAACGCCATCAAGTGCTAGCAACAGACAGACTTGGACAATTAGTGCATGGGTTAAACGCTCAAGTGTTACAACTGGAACATATCCAACTATTTTTTCATCTAACAACAGTAGTAATTATGGTGCTAATGGTACATATCTTTGGTTTTATACCACAGACGAATTAGGTCTTTCTATAGGTAGTGGAACTTATTATTTAAAAACTAATGCAAAATTTAGAGATACTACTTCTTGGTATCATGTGGTTGCACATATTGATACTACACAAGGAACTTCTAGTGATAGAGTAAAACTATATGTAAATGGTGAACAACAAACAGATTTTGCAAACGCAACCTACCCAACACAAAATTATAATACACAAATTAATAATACAGTTCAACATACCGTTGGTGCTAGACGTTATACTTCGATAGATAATTATTTTGACGGCTATCTTGCAGAGATAAATTTTATTGATGGATACGCTTATGACCCATCATACTTTGGATTCACTGACTCTCAAACAGGCATTTGGATGCCAAAAAGATACGAAGGAACATATGGCACGAATGGATTTTATTTTGATTTTTCAGATAATTCAAGCACAGCATCATTAGGTATCGATAAAAGTCCGAATGGAAATGATTGGACAACAAGTAATTTTTCTGTGAGTGCTGGTGTTGGTAATGATTCTGTGACTGATACACCTACAAATAATTTTTGTACTTTAAATCCGTTATCTTTAACAGCGACTGGTGCAAATATTCTTAATGGAAATTTAGATTATAAATCAGATAGTAACTACTCCATCGCAGCTGGTAATTTCACTCTTAAAACTGGAAAATGGTATTGGGAAGTAACTATTACAGCAGCCATGTCTGGTGGTAATGGTCAGATTAATGGAATTGTTAGAGGCGAACACCCAAATAGTAACGCTTATGTTAGTTATGACACTAATGGTAACGTGTATGGTATTGGATATGTATATAACGGTAGTATCCAAGGAGCTTCACCAGATGGTTCTACAAATGCGCCAGGAGGAGCATCAGGACTAGCAACCTATACTGAAGATGATGTTTTAGGGTTTGCAAGTGATATAGCTAACGGAACTTTAGCATTTTATAAAAATGGAAGTTTACAACACACAATTACAGGTTTAAATTCATATGATTGGTTTCCAGCAGGATCAGGATATGGAACTTCCAGTACAAATTCATTTAATTTTGGACAATTAAAAACAACCAGCACTACATACGCAGATGCAAAGGGTCATGGAAGTTTTAAATACTCTGTTCCTTCGGGATTTTTAGCTATGTGTTCAGCAAATTTATCCCCAAATGTTCCATCAATAGTAAGACCACAAAAACATTTTGATACTCTACTTTATACAGGTAACGATTCTAGTGATAGAAATATTGAAGGTTTAGAATTTAAACCTGATTTTGTATGGATTAAAAATAGAGAAGGTAATGACTGGCATATGTTACAAGACTCTGTAAGGGGAGCAAATAAAGTGTTGTATTCTAATAGAACTGACGGTGAAGATACTGACAATACAAATGGTCATGTTAATTATTTCATGAATGGTGGATTTAATGTTACCGCTGGCGACTCAGGTAATGTTAATGAAAATAATGAGGATTATGTCGCATGGTGTTGGAAGGCTGGTGGAAATTCAAATACTTTTAATGTTGATGATGTAGGATATGCAAGTGCGTCAGCAGCAGGGATTACGGAAGGAAGTATTTCACTTACTGGAGCATCAATTAATACTAAGGCTGGATTTTCTATTGTTAGTTACACAGGAAATGGTACTGCTGGAGCAACTATAGGTCATGGTTTAGGTGTAGCTCCTAATTGGATCTTTGCTAAAGTTAGAAATGCAAGTCGTAGTTGGGCAGTTGGAACTGATTTTAGCCCTTGGACTTTAAATATAAGATTAGAAGAAAGCTCTGGTTCAGCTGATACAAGTCAAAGTCAAAGCCAATGGTATGAAACTGCCCCTACAAGTTCTGTATTTTATGTTGGCGATGGAAACACAGGAAATTACTCAGGAGATACTAATGTAAATGGTGAAAATTATATTGCTTATTGTTGGACAGACATTCCTGGCTACTCAAAATTTGGCGGTTACACAGGCAACGGAAGTTCAGATGGAACATATGTGCATTTGGGCTTTAAGCCAGCCTTCCTGATGGTTAAGAAGAAAAGTGGAGCAAATAGTTGGGTAATATATGATGTTAAAAGATCAACCTCAAATGTTATAGATAATTATCTTATTGCTGAAGGAGCCGATGTTGATAATACAAATTCAGCTGTAAATGTTGATCTTCTGAGTAATGGTTTTAAATTTTACTCAGGTTATGACATTGTAAATGCTGGTGATTATATTTACATGGCTTTTGCAGAACAACCAGGCGTGACACCGTTTGATACATTTTCAAATGCACGTTAAACTTATAAATAACTAAAAAGATAAATGGCATTCACAAAGATTACTGCAGCTGGTATTGGTTCAACGGAAACCGTCACGTTGGATGGTGTTGCTGTAATCAATAACGAGTCTATTGGTGGTAATCTGACTGTCACTGGAAATGCCACTATTGGTGGTGTTTTAACCTATGAAGATGTTACCAACGTAGATTCTGTTGGAGTTATCACCGCAAGAGCTGGTGTTTTAGTTGGTAGTGGTATTACTTTGAGTAAGGATGGTGACATCTTTGCAACAGGTGTTACAACATCAACAACATTCTCTGGTTCTGGTGCAAACTTAACTAATTTGCCTGCCGCAAATATAACTGGTACACTTCCAGCAATTAGTGGTGCAAACTTAACAAACTTAGATGCATCTGATTTAGCATCTGGAACAATTCCTGATGCACGATTCCCTGCAACATTGCCTGCGGTAAGTGGTGCAAACCTGACTGGAATGGCTGCTGGTGGTGCTTTCGTGAAGGGAGTTATTGGTGTCACAACATTAACTCCTGTTGGTATTGAGACATCAACAGTCACAAGAAAAGACCTCATCGGGCCTGCTGGAAACACATCTACAGGTGCTGGTAGTTCTTTCCATGGCGCTTATATGGGTGATGGATTTCTATCATTCAATACTGAATTTAGTAGTTCATCTGGATATTATATCTCTACATTCACAAATGCACTCGTCGCTGGCCCAATGCAGTTGGGGTCAACCTTGACGATTGACGGCAACTTCACAATCGTATAGGAGGAATCATGATTACAATCGACGGCGGAACTGGTATTATACTTCACAACGGAGTGGAGATTGCTTCCGATAAAATGCATGATCAATGGGTAATTGAAGCTGACGAAAATATAACCACTCAAACTACTTTGACTAATTGGACGAGAAGTTCACTGTCAGACGCTGCTCCATATCTAACTGGAATGAGTCATAGTAGTGGAGTTTTTACATTTCCGAAAACTGGAGTTTATAGAGTTGATTTTAGATATGGTTATTACAAAAGTGATAATAAAAGATATGTTGGTGCATTAATCTCACTAAGCACTAATAGTGGAGGCAGTTACTTTGACCTTGGAAGAAATTATACACATTTGTATGATACTGGCAGTAGCAGCACATATAACAACGCCAGTGTTTACACGCATGTTGATGTTCAAAACGCATCAACATATAGAATTAGATTTCAAGTTGTACCAGTTAGTGATATAACCCTTTATGGTGCTACTGATGATACTAGAACTATGGTGACATTCAACCGAATAGCGAACACCTAAATAACATCATAGAGAATTAAACAATGGCTTCAAAATTACGAGTAGATTCAATATTGCCAGTTGACGGCGCCCCCACAAGTGGTGGAGGTGGTATCATTCAAATGGTAACTGGGTCGTCAACCACTAGACTGACAGCTCCAACTAATACTGGTTCATATTATAATACATATGTGAATGCGACCATTACACCAAAGTTTAGTACAAGTAAAATATTAATAATTGGAAATGGTGATGTTCAATGTCAGGCTGATACCACAGGGTCAGTTGGACTTGCTCGTAATGTCACAAATGCTGATGGAGATGTTCCGACTAACGGAACACTGTTGGGTACAACTTCTTCTGCTGGTATAGTGAATTTTCGTTTCACTGCTGCTATGGAAAATATTCCGATGACAATTATGCATCTTGATTCACCATCAACTACATCTGCAACCAAATACACTGTTGTTCTTGGAAGAACATCTGGCAGTAACAATATTTCACTTCCAGGCAATAGCGGTGCTAATCCATTTACAATTTATCTTTTTGAGGTATCAGCATAATGTCAGAACTCAGAACCAATCGAATCGTACCAAGAGACGGACTCACATCTGGAACAGGAAAAGGTGGTGGTGTCATTCAAGTTGTTTACGGTTTTGCTACAACTCAAGTAAGTCATACTTCAACGAGTTTTATAGATATCGGACTATCAGCTACGATAACACCAACGAGGTCAGATAGTAAAATTATAGTTCAAGGAAATATTGGAGGAATTGAAACAAGTGCAGACAATAACTATGGTGAAGGGAGATTATTAAGAGACTCAACTGAAATTATTGGAGAGATAGATCCTGGCATCGGCTATACAGGTGACAGCAATAGAGCGGGAACTAGTAGTAGTTACTTTATTTTAGATGAACCAGCAACCGCAAGTGCGATTACATATAAAGTTCAATTTAGAAATGCTGGTGGAAGTGGCACCATTACCACTCAAACTAATAGTTCTAGGTCAGCTATCTTATTGATGGAAGTCTCTGGATAATATAAATATAAAAAAAGGGGGAGAGTGAACCCAAATGCCGTACATAGGAAGACAATTAACGCAGGGTAATTTTATTAAACTGGACGATTTACAGTCACAGTTTAATGGAACGAAGACAACTTTTAGTTTAACTGCTGGTGGTCAAGCATATAAGCCAGGTTCAAGTAATGCACTATTGGTATCATTAGGTGGTGTCATACAGGAAGCTGGAAGTGCATATACTCTCAATCAAGACGAAATAACATTTTCAAATCCACCGACTGCTGATGCAAACATCTTCATAATTGCATTAGGTAACTCGGTTAGTATTGGTGTGCCTGCTGATGATTCAGTTACTAACGCAAAATTAAGTGCTAATTTAGGAGAATATAGTGGTATAGGTACAATCATTCTGACTGGTATCGTCAGTGCGACCAGTCTTCGTGGTAGTGGTGCATTATTAACAGGAGTATCTGCTGGTAAGTTTATATCTGAAACTGCTGGTATTGTCACAAACACACCTGTTGGTATCAATACTTCAACTGTTGATGATAAAGACCTGACTGGTATTGGTAATTCATTTAAAGGTTTATACATAGGTAATGGAATGGTCATACATGATAGTGAACTGACAGGCACTCACTACATCGGAACCAGTTTCCGTGGTATGATGGCAGGCCCAGTGTCAATCGCTGGAACTTTGACCGTTGACGGCAACTACGTTGTAGTCTAAATAGTAAAACAATTAGGGGGAAAGTGAACCCAAATGACAGTAATTAATCCGAATAGTATATCTGGAATAACAAGTATCACTCTACCGAGTGGTGATGGTAATGTATTGACAATTCATACAAACGATGGTGTAGAAAGATTTCGTATTGATAGCACAGGAAATGTAAAAGTAGGAACTGCTGCAACAATAAGTCCAGATGGAGATTTATTTGTCACAGGTGTCACAACTGCAACGACATTTACTGGAGCTCATAGTGGTAGTGGTGCAAACTTAACTAGTCTGCCTGCTGCACAACTCACTGGTGCATTGCCAGCAATATCTGGTGCAAACTTAACAGGTATCGCTGCAACTGACAACGTAAGGACAGGAATCTTAGATGTCGCTGGTATCGCCACATTTAGAAATAACGTTAATGTAGGAACTGCTGTTACAATTACAGAATCAGGTATAGAGGCGACTGGTGTTGGAATCACGGTTGCAAATATAAATGGTGGACAGATAGGTGGTCGGAGAAACAAAATAATTAATGGCGAATTTCGCATAAATCAAAGAAGTCATAGCGGAAGTTCTGGACATAATGCTTACACATTGGATAGATGGAAATATGCAAGATCAGCTAACACTGAATTCTCACAAGATCAAAGCACAGTTACACCAGATGGTTTTGCAAATTCTGTCAAAATGACTTCTATAGGTTCTAATGGGTCAACTGGTGCTAGTGACTATGCGTACTGGAGATATCATATTGAAGGTCAAGATTTACAAGACTTAAGTAAAGGAACATCAGCAGCACAACCCTTTACTATATCCTTTTATTTTAAGTCTGATGTTACTGGAACTTTTGCAATATCTGTACAAGATGCAAACAGTAGAATGTGTAATGCAAATTACACAGTGTCTGACACAAACTGGAATCGCTATGTAATCACAATACCAGCTGATACAACTGGAACTATAGCTAACAGTACTGCTGCTGGTTTAGAAATTAATTTTTGGTTAGTCGCTGGTTCAAATTATACTTCTGGGTCTGCGGTACATACATGGGGTTCTTACAGCGCTTCTAGTTTAGCAACTGGTTTTAATGCACATATAACTAGTAATAGTGTAAACCTATATTTAACAGGCGTTCAACTAGAGGTCGGGTCTCAAGCCACCGCTTTTGAACACCGTAGCGTTGGTGAGGAGCTTCATCTTTGCAATCGCTATTATTATGATGTTTTAGGCCCAGCACCCGAAACTGATTTTGCTTTTGCTGTTGGTATGAAATACAATTCAACCTATAATTTTGCTGTGGTAAATTTTCCTGTACAAATGAGAACAGTCCCCACTCTTGAATCAAGCACTACTACCAACGCTTTTTATAAACTAATTGGTGGAACTGTTGATGATTATGCTACTAATGTAATGTCTAAAGGTGGATTAACTGGTGCAAGAATATATCCCAATGATGGTAATGATGATCATGGGTCTGCTGGAAACGCTGTAGTTCTTCATGCAAATAACACATCAGCATGTCAACTTAGATTTACTGCGGAGCTTTAACTATGGCATTTCCAACAAACCCAATTTATAAATTAATAAAAGAACCTATAAGAAATGAAATTACAGGAGTTTTTAAATATAGAGATACAATGTTACTTTCAATTCCAATAGACGAAAACAACACCGATTATCAAGAGTACCTCGCTTGGGTCGCTGAGGGAAACACGGCAGAAGCCGCAGACTAACCTAAATAACTAAAACAAAGGGGGAAAGTGAACCCAAATGGCATCAGAAATTAGAGTAGATAGAATAACACATACCGCAGGCGTTGGTACGATAACACCATCGCCTACAGGAGTTCATATTGCTGGAATTGTAACTGGAACCACATTCAGTGGGTCAGGTGCGAGTTTGACATCACTGCCTGCCGCACAAGTTACTGGAACATTACCAGCGATTAGTGGTGCAAACTTAACTAATTTGGCTGCTGCAAACTTGACTGGAACTATTGCAGATGCACGTTTTCCAGCAACGTTACCAGCGGCAAGTGCTGCAAACTTAACAAGTATTCCCGCTGCCAATGTCACTGGAACATTACCAGCATTAACTGCTGCAAACTTAACAAATATCCCTGCTGCAAATATTGTTGGTGTATGTACTTCTGGTCTTACAAAGACTGGTGGATTTGGTAAACTTATACAAGTTTTACAAACAGTAAAAACTGACACTTACTCAACAAATAGTACAAGTTATGGACTAATTACAGGATTAACTCAAGCAATTACAGCAACTTCAACGAGTAATAAAATTTTGATAAACGTCACTTTATATGGTGGTAATAGTGGAGCTGAATATGCAGTTGGTTTTCAATTAGCAAAAGATGGAAGTGCAATATCTGGAGCTATAGGTGCAGCATCAGGTAATAACCAAGAATCAGGAACAATAAGATTTAGGCAAGGTAATACTAACCATGCAGAAGAAGGCAGTTTTATGTTTTTAGATACACCAGCAGATACTAGCGCTCACACTTATGGAGTTTTAATGAAAGTATTTAATGGTAGTTATTACGGAAAAGTAGGAACTACAGGAGCAGATGGTAATTATAACCAGCATATGAGGTGTCCTTGCACTATTACAGTTATGGAGGTAGGAGTTTAATTATGGATCATGACGCAATAAGAAAAGCTTATCCAAACATCGTTATAATAGATGATTCTTTTGTAAATTATGGATTAGACGCAAGTGGAAACAAAGTTTCTATCGTTCAATCAAATGTTGATGCAGCAAGAGTCGAATTAGATAAGTTAAATTATAGAATGGATAGAACCAATGGTATTGGAACAACTGCTGGCTACGATACAATTACAAATCAGTTAGACCAACTCTATCATGATATGAAGGATGGAAAACTTGGCGCAGCAGCTACAACTGGTAGTTGGTATGTGGGTATCACAAGTGTAAAAACCTTATATCCTAAACCATAAATAATTAAAAACAATGGCCTTTTACATTAAAAAACAATCAATCTTAATGGACTCTAAAACAGTCTATTATACAGGAGATTCAAAATGGTCTGAGGCTCTCTCAGAGAGAAAATCCTATATCTCTGAGTCAGCTGCACAGGCTCAGATTGCCAATCCTGACGGCAAGAACGGTGGATTTACAGGATCCACGATTGTCGAGGAATAAATAACTAAAAAATAGAACGATGCCTTATATTGGTAATCCCGCCGTAGTCGGAGATTCAGCAAACACATTTAGATTACTCGATGATATCACGTCATTTACTGTGACGTTTGATGCAACGGATTCTGATGTGGTATCAATATCTGGTAACACTTTAACTTTTAACAATCACCGATTCGTTACAGGACAGAAGGTTACATATAATGATGGTGGTGGAACTGCGATAGGTGGTCTTGCAGATGGTTCATATTTTATAATTAAGATAGATCAAAATACAATCAAACTGGCATCGAGTGCATCAAATGCCACAGCTGGAACCGCAATCGACCTTACAAGTGGTGCTGCTGGTAGTTCACATACTCTAAACCTTGCATTTGATGGAGTCAATACA
>Ga0310343_10002006_pt1 | contig 10659 bp, 14 predicted proteins | sample HC15DNA2025_MG_FD_203519 | JGI IMG/M metagenome (GOLD analysis project Ga0310343, IMG submission 203519) | Marine microbial communities from station ALOHA, North Pacific Subtropical Gyre - HC15-DNA-20-25_MG | ecosystem: Environmental > Aquatic > Marine > Oceanic | place: Pacific Ocean: North...
AAAAGTGGGCCGGGTTGGATTTGAACCAACGTAGGCAGAGCCAGCGGATTTACAGTCCGCCCCCTTTAACCACTCGGGCACCGACCCCCACTATTTGAACTTATCAGTTAATGGTCACTTTGTGTGAAATTGTTTTGGTTTTTTTGTTTCTTTCTAGATAGCATTTAAAAGAAAAGACTTTATTGCTGATGAATATTTTATTGATAAATGGCCCAAATTTAAATTTATTGGGAACACGAGAACCTGAAATTTATGGTAATAAAACATTAAATGATATTGAAATAGATTTAACTAAAGCGGCTAAAGAACAAAGTATTAATCTTGAATGTTATCAAAGTAATCATGAAGGTGAAATTGTTGATAAAATTCATGAGTCTGTTAAAAAGATTCAAGGTATTCTTATAAACGCTGGTGCTTTTACTCATACATCAATTTCTATTCGTGATGCTTTAATCGGATCAAGAATCCCATTTGTAGAGTTACATATTTCGAATATTTTTAGTCGAGAAGACTTTCGTAAAGAGTCTTTTCTTACAGATAAAGCTATAGGAATAATTAGTGGATTCGGGATATCTAGTTATTCTCTAGCTCTGGATGGAATAATTGGATATTTGAGTAGTAAAAAATAAATGCTAGTTGATTTTAAAAGGCCTTCATCCCGTATTAAATATTTATCCTCATTAACTTCAGATGAGTGGATCAATCTCGCATTATCTAATCCAATAGAAATTCTCATAGATCATGCTCATTGTGAAAGAAAAGCAGCAGGAGTTGCTATTCAATTGATGTTTAGATATCCATTAGAACCCAATCTTGCCGAGGTTTTGAGTCCTATTGCGAGAGAGGAATTAGAGCATTTTGAAAAAATACTTTATTTTTTAAAGGATCTTGGACATTCTCTTAAGGCTTTAAAACCGCCTCCATATGGAGCTGAATTGGCTAAGAATATAAGAAAGAAAGAACCTAATAGAATGCTTGATAGTTTTTTAATAGCTGGATTGATTGAAGCAAGAAGTCATGAAAGATTAGGCTTGCTTGCACTGAATTATGAAAACGAATCTTTTAAAATCCTTTATGAGTCTTTGCTTGAGAGTGAAGCAAGACACTTTGGGGTTTATTGGAAACTTGCGCAAATTAAATTCTCGAAAAATCAAACTTTCAAAAGGTTAGAGGAATTATCTAAGATTGAGGCAGAAATACTTTCTGAGACTTGCCTTATGCCAAGGGTACATAGCTAGAAATAATTAAATAAGAATGTTAATAAAAAATATTTTAAGAGTATTCACAGACCATAAGGATGATTATCCATCATTAACTATTGTTGGGGTTGGCCCTGGAGATCCATCCCTTTTAACAATTGCTGCAATAGATGTAATAAAAAAAGCGAAAGTTATAGTTTTCCCTATATCAGATGATAATAAAAAGAGTTTTGCGGCAGAAATAGTCAAGGAACATATCAAATTTAAAAAAAATATACCTATCATCTTTCCAATGGCTAGGCAGGATTGTGATCCTGATAAAATTTGGTCTAATGCTGTAGAAAAAATTGTGAAATTTATAAAAAATGGTGAATCAGTTGTTTTTCTATGTCTTGGCGATACTTCACTTTTTGCAAGTTCTTCGAATATTTTGAGGATAATAAAGCATAATTATCCCGAAATTATTACTAAAACCATACCTGGTATTTCTTCTTTATCTGCAGCAGCAGCTTTGAATGATTTTGATTTAGTTAAAAAAGGTGAAACTTTAATAATCAAAGAGTGTCCATCTTCAAATGCAGAATTGACATCCCTAATTAAAGAAAGCAGAGGAAATAAAACGGTCTTAGCTATAATGAAAGTTGGGAAAAGATGGAATTTAGTTAGGGAAATCTTAAAAAAAGAGGATATTATCAAAAAATCATTAATTGCTTTAAGTGTTGGTATGCCTGATCAAATTATTCAATATGCATCGCAATATAAAAAGGATATTATGCCTTATTTCTCTTTGATTTTGATAAGATTCGATTAATGATTAAAAAGCAAAATTTAACTGAAAATCAATTTACGTGGCCAATCTGTAAGGAACTATTAATTCTTGTTCTTGAAGATAAGGTGAGTGATATTTTTGTTTGCGAATTGGTTTGGGAAAGACTTTTTTATAAAAGAGAACTTTCTAAGAATGATTGGGTTCCTAGTGCATTAACCCCTTCATATTGGTCAGAAAAATTTGAAAAGGCTCCTCAAATTATTTCAGAACGAATTGCATCAGTTCATTTGACGCGCTCAATTCCTAAGGAATATAAACAAGGATTGAAAAATTTTCTTAATTTTAAAGGTTATAAAATTAATGAACTCTATCCAAGAAGAACAAGAAGAGCGACCGCAGTAAATTGGTTAATTTATTGGACCATTGAAAATAATTATTTTTCAAATGATAATTCTGTAATTCCTAGTCCGAGTTCACCGCCTGTTAACCCGGCAAGAGGACATTTTGGTGATCCAGAAATCACTTAAATTTTTTTAGTAGGGTAAATGATTATAATAAAGGTATAGTTGTAATAGATTTTTACCTTCTTTGGAGAGAAGAATTGATTCTTCCAAAAATAGCAATTATCGGAAGACCTAACGTTGGGAAATCAACGATGGTTAATCGTATTTGCCAAAGTAATGATGCAATAGTATTTGATAAACCTGGAGTAACAAGAGATAGAACTTATCAAAATGCTTCATGGGGAGGTAAAGAATTTCAAATAGTTGATACTGGAGGTTTAGTTTTTGATGATGATAGTGAATTTCTCCCAGAGATAAGAACACAAGTTTTCTTGGCTTTAGAAGAGGCTTCATTAGCTTTACTGGTTGTAGATGGAAATCAAGGTGTAACTGATGGTGATTTATCAATAGCAAAATGGTTAAGAAACTCAAGCTGTAAAACAATTGTTGCTGTTAATAAATGCGAATCTACTACTTTTGGAATCTCTTTAGCTTCAGAGTTCTGGAAATTAGGATTGGGCGAACCTTACCCTGTTTCCGCTATTCATGGTTCAGGTACTGGTGACCTTTTAGATATCATGATCAGCGAACTTCCTGAAATTAATACCCATGATGAACAAGAAAAGATAATGATGTCAATTATAGGAAGGCCAAATGTTGGTAAATCTAGTTTGTTAAATTCAATCTCAGGAGAAAAAAGAGCAATAGTTAGTGATATTAGTGGAACTACAACTGATTCAATAGATACGCTTATTAAAAGAGGTGATAATCAATGGAAAATTGTTGATACTGCTGGGATAAGAAGAAAGAAAAATGTTAAATATGGTACTGAATTTTTTGGTATTAATAGGTCTTTTAAATCAATTGATAGAAGTGATGTTTGTGTATTAGTTATAGATGCTATGGATGGAGTAACTGATCAAGACCAGAAGTTGGCAGGGCGAATAGAGGAACAAGGAAGAGCTTGCATAATTGTAGTAAATAAATGGGATCTTGTTGAAAAAAATAGTTCAACAATATATCAAGTAGAAAAAGAACTTAGATCTAAACTTTATTTTTTACATTGGTCAAAAATGATTTTTATATCTGCTCTAACTGGACAAAGAGTTGAGAATATTTTTGAGCACGCTCTTAATGCTGTAAATCAACATAGAAGAAGAGTTACAACATCTGTGGTTAATGAAGTGCTTAAAGAGTCTATTAGTTGGAGAAGCCCCCCAACGAAAAGAAACGGTAAGCAAGGTAGACTTTATTACGGTACCCAAGTAAAGAATAAACCTCCCACTTTTACTCTTTTTGTGAACGATCCTAAATTATTTGGAATAACTTACAGAAGATATATTGAAAAACAAATTAGATTAAATTTAGGCTTTGAAGGTACACCTCTTATTTTGCTTTGGAGAGGAAAACAGCAAAGAGCTTTAAATAAGGAAGTTGAGAGAGAAAATATTGAGTTAATTCAGAAAGATTAATGAATATACTAACTAAATTTTCTATTGGACAATATGTTGTTGGTAATAGTAGTTGGCTTAGAATTATTGATAGCAGGTTAAAAATAATTGCAGTATTAATATTTCTAATTACACCAATTTGGGCTGGTCTTGTTTGGAGATTGGGTTTGGTTTGTTGCTTATTATTAATTACTTTTTTAAGTTTATTGCCTACGAGAGTATGGTGGCGCTCATTGATACTGCTTACGTGTTTATCATTATTAATTGGATTTTTGTCATTACTGGCAACTACTGATATTCAATCACTTGATGGTTATTTGAGAGATCCAAATGAATTACAAGTGATTTTGGAGAGTGGTCAAAGAAATTGGGATGTTTTAGAGATTCCTTCTAAGAAAATAGGGGGGATACTTTTTGGTCCATTTAGCTTATCTAGGAAAGCTTTCGAATTAGGAATTAAAAGTTCTACTTTAATATTCACCGTTATCCATAGTGTGAATTTAATGCTATTGACTACATTGCAAGAAGATATTATATGTGCGTTAAGCTGGTTTGTGAATCCATTAAAGAAAATTGGATTGCCGATTGATAAGTGGCTATTCCAATTGTTACTTGCATTACGTTTTATTCCATTAGTTCAAGAGGAATTCCAAAATATAATCAAGTCAGTTTCTGTTAGATCTATTAATTTTAGGCATTTAGGGTTTAGGAAATCTATTAATATCTTATTAACCTTAGTTGAAAGGTTATTTCTTAATATTTTTTTGAGAATTGAACAAGGCGCAGATTCATTGCTCTCAAAGAAAGTAATTATTGTAAAAACTAATAGATTTAAAACTCCTAAAGAAAAAACTCCTCTAAGTTTTATTGTTAATACATTATCGATATGTTTTATTTTAATAGCAATTTTCCTCAGAAAACTGTATGGTGCATTATGAATAATTAAATATTTAAGTTTGAGTTCAGAGCGTTATTTAAACCATCCAACATTTGGAATGCTTTATCAAGTATCTCTTGGTAACGAGGGGAAAGATATTTATGCGACTCTATATGCACAAAAAATGTTTTTTCTGGTTGAATTTAAACAAAGAGAAGTTTTTTTTGAAGTTATACCTTACTTAGATGCACGTAATCAGTCTGAGCTAAACTTGCAAAGAGCACGGAGGCAGGGATCTGAAGAATTGTTAAAGTGGGAAAATTTATTTACACAAACTTTTTTATAGAATGTGGATCCTTCAAATTTCTTAAAAATAAAAAATAAAATACCAGATAATGTAAATATTCTTGCCGTTAGCAAAGGGTTTAAAAGTCATGAAATAAGAATTATTAATAATTTTGGCCAAAATGATTTTGGGGAAAGTAAATTTCAAGAAAGCTTTCAAAAGAAAAATTCTTTAACAGATCTTGAACAAATAAAATGGCACTTTATTGGGAAAATACAAAGTAATAAAATAAGAAAAATAGTACAAAATTTCCAATATATCCATTCAGTTGATACATATGAGAAATTAGAAAAGATTTCTAAAACTTCTCTAGAAGAGATGAAAAATCCATTAATAATGTTGCAAGTGAAGTTAAGAGATGATCCTAATAAAGGAGGATTTAATCCAGAATTTTTATTAGATAAATGGGAAGAAATTCAAGAATTGAAGAATATTAATTTAAGAGGATTAATGACTATCAATCCAAAAGGACTTAGTTCAAAAGAAAATTCTGATTTGTTTAAAAAATGCCGATCACTTGCAGATTCCCTCCTCCTCCCTGACTGTTCAATGGGGATGTCGGGAGATTGGGAGGAGGCTATAGGAGCTGGATCGACTTGGTTAAGATTAGGCTCTATAATCTTTGGAGAAAGGTCTAAATAGAAAGAAATAATTATTTTTATATTAAATCTTGATTTTTAACTTGCAGTGATGAATAAGTAACGTTATTTAAGTATAGGTAGTTTATTCATTCAAAAAATGGATTTATTGCTTTAGGTTCTTTGACCTTAGTAATTAATTTTTAGGGGATTTAAAAGGTGTCACTTATTTCTCGATTAAAGGCAGTTGTTGCAGGTGATGAGTATCTCGATGATGAATTCGACGAGTTGGATTATGAATCAGAGGATGAATTTAATGAGATCAATCATTTTAAAAAAAATCAAAAGCCTTCAAATGCTCTTGCCAATTCAAATCCATTCGAATTTATGAATAACAATAGATCCTCAAAAGTTGTGGGCATGCCTGGTATTTCTCATTCCTCAGAAGTTAGTTTAATGGAGCCAAGAAGTTTTGATGAAATGCCTAAAGCTATTCAAGCATTAAGAGAGAGAAAAACGGTAATTTTAAATTTAACTATGATGGATCCTGATCAGGCTCAAAGGGCAGTTGATTTTGTTGCCGGAGGAACTTATGCGATTGATGGGCATCAAGAGAGAGTAGGAGAAAGTATTTTCCTTTTCGCTCCAAGTTGTGTGAATGTATCTAGTTCTTTTCCTGAAGAGGCTTCCCCTTCAAATGCACAAATAAAAAATAAATCACAATATAATCTAGAAAATATTACAACCCCTGAGCCTGCATGGGGTAACTCGAAGTTAAGTGCCTATTCCTGAACTGTCGGTGTCGAACAAAATTGGGGTTATAGGTTTTGGAAATATTGCAAAGGCAATAATAACGCCTTTATTAGATAAGAAATTAATAAATCCACAAGATGTATATTGTTTAGTAAATACAAAAAAGACGCTAAATAATTTAAAAAAGAATTATAAATACGGTATTAATATTTTTCAAGCCAATACTAATGATTCTTATCTGGTTTGGGACTGTAAAGTAAAACTTCTATCGATAAAACCACAACAACTTCAAGATATCAATGAGATACAAAACAATAATTCAAGTGGGAATTTATTAGTTTCTATTTTGGCAGGAGTTTCTATCGAAAAGTTAATTAGAAAATTTCCAAATCATAGATGTGCGAGGGTAGTAACAAATATCCCAATAATAGTTGGTAAAGGTATAACTGGTATTGCTTGGGGTGAGAAAATTTCTCAAGACCAGAAAAAACTTACAAAGAAATTATTTGAAAATTCAAGCAAAATATATGAGTTTCGAGAAGATTATCTTGATATCTTTTTAGCTCTCACTTCATCAGGGCCTGCAATAATTGCTTTAATAATTGAAGCCTTAAGCGATGGAGGATTAAGTGGGGGGTTACAAAAGAAACTTTCAGAGGAGCTTATCATAGAGATGATCTTAGGTACTATTTATTTACTTAAAGAAAGAAATATGACTACAAATGATCTAAAAAATATGGTTACTTCACCAGCAGGAACAACTATTTCAGCTTTGAGAGTTTTAGAAAAAAAGAGTGTAAGGTCAGCTCTTATTGAATCAATTATTGCTTCTAATAACAGAAGTAAAGAATTTCGTTAATTTTTTTAAGTTCTTAGTAAATCAAGATAAACCTTTTCTAAAGCATCTATATTTTTTTTTATTGTATATTTTTCAAGAACGCGTTCTCTTGCTTTTTTCCCGAGAGTCTTAGTAAATGTTGGATGTTCTATAAGAATTGGGATTATCGTTTTTAATTGCGAGGCTACGTTATCAGTTGAAATAATTATGCCTGCTCCATTTTCTAAAACCTCACCGTCGGCCCCTGCGTCGGTGGCTACACATGCGGTACCTGTAGACATTGCTTCTAAAAGAGATAATGACAAACCCTCTACTAAGCTCGGCAAGAAAAATACTTCGGCTATTTGCATTATTGCGACCCTAGTTTCTAAATTTAATTCGGCACCCCACCAATTTAATTTCTCTTTACCAAGGTTAGAAAAACTATTTTCAAGTGTTGGCTTCATTGGTCCATCTCCCACAATTACTAATTTGCAATTATCTTTTTTTGTTTGGCGCCAAGATCGTAAAAGTGCTTCAATATTTTTCTCATTAGCAATCCTTCCCATATATAAAAAGATTCTTTCATTTCCTAGTTTGTTTTTTACCTGATCATATTTTTTATTTTTTTCGGAATAAGGTTTCCAAATATTTTCATCAACTCCGTTTGGAATAATGATTTGTTTTTCTTTAGGCACTCCTAATTTCTCAAGAACATTTTGTTGAGGTTCAGAAAATATAACTATTTTATCGAACTTTGCTAGAGAGGGAGCATATAGTTGATACGTTAATTGTTGAGTGCTCGCAGCTAAATTTCTATTTTTTGCATCAAATGGTGGGTGAAATGTTCCTATAAGCGGAACATTAATTTCATTGCAAAGCTCTGGAAGTCTAAAGTCTAAGGGAGATAAAGTTAGGCTCGCATGAACTATATCGGGTTTTAATCTTTCCAATGATAACCTTAGCTCTTTTTCCGCTCGTGGGGAGGGGATTGTATAAACTTGGGACTTAATTAAATATGGGAGACTTACATCAGGATCATTTGCCAGAAATAATGGTTTTGATGAATTTAAACTAGAGGGGTTGTCGAAATGAATAAAACTAATTTTATGCCCTCTAGCTTTTAATTCCTCAGTAGTTGAATTACCATAAGTTACATTTCCACAAAAAGGAGATTTTTTACCTAACCAGGCAATATGAACCACATTAAATGTATTAACTATTTATTAAGTTAACAGTACAAGCTCCCAAAATCATAATTTTAAAATTTTTTTATAGTTTATGAAAATGCTAACTATATAATTCTCTAAGCATCTTTAGTGAAGATAGATCTTTATCTAATTGAAAAGCGATCCAAGTTTCAATAATAAATAATATTTTAAGCCAAACTTTTTTAGGTCCTAGTAATTCGCCATTTGATTTTATCGGTAATTCGGGGAAAAGAAGTCTCTGTAATAGTGCAACTTCAGATGAATTAATTTTTAGATTACTTTGAGGATCTTCTATGGATGAAAACCCCTCATTCGGCAAATAATAACAACTCCATTCCCAATTTCCTAATGGCGGAATAATAGGTTCTCCCGTTTTACAACAATGATGAATTGGTAAATTAATGCCCCCGATGGCTAATAGATGAATTAAAGATTGAATACTCATTGAAAGCATTTTAATATCCTCTTCTTTAGATTCTTCATATAAGTAAATTCTATCAAGATGTGCAAGAACACAAGATAAATAGTTTTGTTGCTTGTCATTATTACCTACTAATAAAAACGTTAATTCAGTTATTGCTTGCGCGGCTGCAAGACATTCAATATTTTTCCCTAGACCAGAATAGCTTTTTAATATTTTAAGTTGACGTACAGATTTAAGATTTCTTTTGCCAAATATCTGCAGACTTAAATATGTTAATGGAGTTGCTGCAGCAAGACTACTTTTTGGACGCCTAGCACCAGGAACCGCTAATCGAACAATCCCATGCTCATCGGTAAGAATAGTTATTAATCTATCATTCTCGCCCAATGGAGAAGCTTTAATACACAGACCTTCTAATCTGCACTCACCAGAACCAGACATTTAAAAAACTTTTACTTCTTGAAAAATCTCACAAAAATTAGAAGTTCCCACGCAACTAATTCCATTATCAAACAAATCAATAACTTGTGTCAGTTTTTTTATACCACCTACAACTTTTGTTTTATTTTGCGGGCCTGTTATTTTTAATATCTCGGCAACATCCTTTGATGTTATTGGAGGTCCAAACCCGTCTCCAAATTGGAAATTTTTTATTCCTAATTCCAACGATATTTCTATCGCACTATAAAATACTTCTTCTTGTAGTTTTGATTTATTTAAAATTATTGAAACTGGTAATCCAGATAATTTAACTTGCTCAATTTCAGCAGCAAAAGTTTCTAAATATCTTTTGGATAAATTGATAAAGTTTGGAATATATTCAATTCCGTTTGCACCATTATCTTTTGCGAAACAAACTAATTCTTCAATAAATGAGACTGGTAAATCTGCTAATGGGTAAGAAATGAGAACGTTTATTTTCGCGCTGTAATTACTCAGAAGATTTTTAAAATCAGCTAAATAATTCAGTGAAGTTGAAATATTCTTGATATTATATTTTTTTATTAAATCGCAATTCTTACAGAAATCTTCCCAGGTTAGATAGGGGTTAATAATGATTGCATGAATTTTCTCGTTTAATTCATATTCAATATTAGACATTTAAAAATTATTTAGATTGAATTAGTCCATAACCTCCATGATTCCTCTTATATATAACTTGAAGTTCATTATTTTTCTTATTTCGAAAAACATAAAAATCATGATCAATTAGATCTAATTGTTTTCTTGCTTCTTCTGATGAAATTGGAGTCATTTCAAAGTATTTATTTTTTATAGATGGCTCAGGCAAACTTGCTTCCATTCCCTCTTTAAATAAAGATTTATCTAAAAATCTTGATTCCGTATTTTCAATTGGGAAAGACTCTTTATTTTTAAATTGATTTTTATGAACTGTTTTGTTGTTCCTTTCTTTGTATTTACGTAATTTTCTACAAAGTTTATTTGAAACTAAATCAATGCTTGAATATAAGTTTTCAGTTTTTTCTTCAGCTCTAATTATAGTGCCATTTGCAAAAATTGTAACTTCTGCAGTTTGAAACGAGACTCTTGGATTCTTTTCAATTGAAAGGTGTATATCGGCTTCTTTAACGATATCCTTATAATGATGAGTTGCTTTTTCTATCTTTGCCTCAGTATATTCTTTTAATGCTCCAGTGAGCTCAAGATTTTTCCCATGGATTAAAATTTTCATAACAAATCTAAAAATATTTACTTACTTTCTAAATCTAC
>Ga0310343_10002008_pt1 | contig 10652 bp, 8 predicted proteins | sample HC15DNA2025_MG_FD_203519 | JGI IMG/M metagenome (GOLD analysis project Ga0310343, IMG submission 203519) | Marine microbial communities from station ALOHA, North Pacific Subtropical Gyre - HC15-DNA-20-25_MG | ecosystem: Environmental > Aquatic > Marine > Oceanic | place: Pacific Ocean: North...
GGTGGATCTTTCTATGCATCTAATGGGGTATCCTGAACCTGCGTACGTAATGGGCAATACTTTCTCCGATTTCATCACTGACAAGAACTTCAAAGGGCCATGGGGAATTCCCGACAACGCTCAAGGGGTCAATGACGTTGAAGCGGCCGCCCATGGATTCGTCACATTCAAGACCGGACAGACTCTGAGTCTACAGGTTTCTTGGGCTGAACTCGTTAAGCGTGAAGAAGTATCGGTCATATTCCAAGGTACTGGGGCCGGCGGGAAAATCGAACGTCTATTCGGGATTGATGGGCTAGATGAAACCTGCATCGACAGCTGTGAGTTGTACGTCCAGGAGAACGGCAATTCAGTCAATCGCGACATCATCGTGGATACCTGCGAGGATATGGGCAGATCTCGTTCGGCAGCTAACTTCATCTACACGATTGAGGGTAAAGAAGAGCCGCTCAACACCCCTGATCAAGCGGTATCGCTCATGAAGATTATCGACGCGATCTATGAGTCTGCCAAATCCGGCAACCCCGTCGCCTGTTAAATCAAACGGAGAAAGATTCTATGAAAAGAAAATTGAAAATGGGCATGGTTGGCGGGGGGCGCGGTGCGTTTATCGGAGCCGTTCATCGTATGGCCGCCAATCTTGACGGGCAAATCGAACTCGTTGCCGGCGCCTTCTCATCAGACCCAAAAAAGTCGCAACTTTCAGGCAGGGACTTTTATCTCGATCCTTCAAGAGTTTACGGATCTTACGAGGAGATGGCCAAGAAGGAAGCCGAGCTTCCATTAGGCGAGCGTATCGATTTTGTCAGTATCGTCGTACAAAACCATTTACACTTCGCAGTGGCCAAATGCTTTCTCCAAGCGGGTTTCAATGTCATCTGCGACAAACCGCTCGCCTTCGATATGAGTGAAGCTAGGGAGCTTCGACGCATCGTCAAAAAATCAGGGAAGGTGTTCGCTCTAACCCATAACTATACTGGATATCCTATGGTCAAGGAGGCCAAGGACATGGTCCGTAAAGGGAAATTGGGCCGCATCCTAAAGGTAGTTACCGAATATCCACAGGGGTACGCGACTGGCGATATTCTAAGCAAAAATAGCGGCAAAATCGCCTCGTGGAGAACCGATCCGAAAGTTGCTGGAGCCTCAAATTGCATGGGCGATATCGGTACCCACGCGGACAATCTAGTTGGGTACATAACCGGATTGGAGATCGATCAAATCTGTGCAGAGCTAACTACCTTCGTGCCTGGTCGCAAGCTAGATGACGATGGGAACATTCTGGTTCGCTATAAAGGGGGTGCCAAAGGCGTCCTCTATGCATCGCAGATTTCCAACGGCGACGAGAACAATCTTAACATTCGCGTGTACGGAGCCAAAGCCTCTCTGGAATGGCATCAAGAAGACCCCAATGAGCTGATCGTTAAGTATCACGACAAGCCGCGACAGATTCTTCGACGCGGAAACGACTACGTTTGCAAGGCCGCTGCTGAAAATACTCGCACGCCATTCGGGCATCCTGAAGCGTTTATCGAAGCCTTCGCCAATGTGTATCTGGCTGCTGCTAAATCCATTGCCGCAGAAGTGAGCGGCAGAAAGCTTCCAAAGAATCCCGATTTTCCGACCGTCGAAGACGGGCTCCGCGGAATGGCTTTTATAGCTACCGCGGTTAAAAGCTCTCAGAGCAAAATGAAGTGGACAAAAATGGTTCGTCACTAGTGTTCCTTCACCACTAGCTGCTAATTTCAGCCGCAAATCCGCCCTGTTCGCGGGTTGGCGATTTTCCAATATCCACATACTCTCGAATCGTTTCGAGAAACGCGCTCGCACCAGACGAAAGATAACGGCGCTCGTGTGTCAAAGCGAACAGTAGCCTCGACATCTTGGCGGACTCCAAAGGCTTGAATACAACGTCGTGCGGCGAAACATCTTCCCGAGCCGTTTCAGGTAGTATGGCCAAACCCAAGCCGCAATGCACCAAGGCCTTCGCCGTATTCACTTGGGAACACAAGCCGGCGATATCAGGCTCGAAATCATTGAGCTCAAAAAACTCTATCACCTTTTCCCCCAGCGTAGGAGACTCTCCAATCAGTATCAGCCGTTCATGTTTCAGTTCTTCCAAGGAAATAGCTTTCTTGCCGACTAATGAGTGGCCTAAAGGAACAACCAAATTCAAAGACTCTCGCAGTATTGGCTCTGCAAATACGTTTGCGGCTTTTCCAGAATAGGAAGAAATGACTACTTCGAGATCCCCATTAATAAGGTTTTCAAGCAAGGAGCGCCGAAGATTCTCATTCACTTGGATTTTCAGCTTTGGATAGCGATCCTTGCAGGTTCTTAGTACAGGAGACAGTAGCTTCGGCGATACTGAGGGCGTTACTCCGATCTGTAGTGTTCCTTTTGGCTCCCCCGCCCCTTCCTGGATCTCTCTCAAAGCGTTGTCGGCTTCCATCAGAATATTCCGAGCCCTCTTCTCGAAATAGGATCCAGCTATGGTGAGCTCTATCCGCCTGCCCAATCGATTGAATAATCGATCTCCCAGCTCATCTTCTAGCTTAATGATCTGAGCGCTCAGCGACGGTTGAGATACGTGGCAGTGCTCGGCCGCCCGGGTGAAATTCTTCTCCTCTACTACAGCCAAAAAGTATCTGAGCTGATGCATTTCCATAGTTTTAAACTATTATTTCCATACATAATAAGTATTTCAAGTTATAACTAAAATGCGCGATAATGCTCAACGTCAGCAAACACTGACCGAAAAATGAACACACAGACGAAAAGCAACCTAATCGCATCCATCATCCTGGCTCTCGTGCCATTCGGATTCCTAAGCCTTATCGCTCCATCCGGAGACCTCTTGGCGGGCCTGGCAGTCACCGCTGCTCTAATTGGCCTGGCATTTATGGATTTCAAGCAAAGAGCCTACTCTAGCTTTAAGCGAGGAACGCATCCTCACTTCCGATAGATTTTAGCTCAATTGACCTCGGTCAATGCTTCGAATCCAAAGATGTATGCGAGCCATAATTGAATAAGAAAATAAACCGGCGGGAGGATTCCTGCCTGTTGCCGCACATCGCCACCAAACTCAGCGTCTGCCGTGTTAATGACCCTCAAAGTGGTTAGTCCCGAAGGGCCCGTTCTCGCATACACGGAGAAGTCATCCATGAGCTCCCTATAGAATTGCCATCAGGCAAGTCGGACAGCCGAATCAACTCGTCGGAGCTCGATAGGGCTCGCCTCTGATCGTCGGAATTGGAGTAAAATCCATCCCTTGGATAGAGTGTTAGGCTTTCCACTGATCCACCTCTCCCTGAACGATCAGCCTCACAGAGTCCAATCGCAACCGGGTAGAATTTATCGCCACATCGATACCCACAATCTCCTGTTTCGCCAGTTCGATTTCTTCCGGCAGGACATTCGGATTGATCCGCTTGAGGCCGATCAGCCTTTCCAGCTCTCCACCCAATACTCGCTTCATTTGGGCCTTAGCTCCTTTCTTCAATAAATTAGATTCCTTCTCCGCAATCGCTTCGGCGGAATCGAGGAGGGTTGACAAGATCTCTTTGGAGAACCCCGAATCTTCAAGGAATCGACTAATCGATCCATTCCTCAATTCCGATTCGATTATCTCTGTATCTCGCTGGGCACCTACGTCCCGCCCACTAGCATCAACTAGCACCCGCAGCGGAGTCGTTGCCATAAACCGTTCGACATGCAGCTTGGAATCAGCAACCGCCTCCATAACGAACACCGCATCCAGAAAAAGATTCGATTTCTCCGAATCAACTAAGGCAAAACTAGCAACGCCCTTTTCTGAGTTTATCAGTAACTCCATAGATTCGTCAAAGAGCGGATGGTCCTTGGATATGAATCTGATATCTTCTCGGGCAATGGCTCGAGTTCGGTCGAACGTAGCAAGCAACCCTTCTTCAGGAATTTGTGGATACGAGTCTATGTAAGCATACCGTGAGTCGAGAAAGACATCTCCCCCTTCATGTTCCTCAATCCGAACCCCAAAAAGGTCCATGACTTCCCAAAGGAGTTCTTTGGCCCGATTGTCCGATTCTGCTTCCCGAATCTCCTCTATCACATTCTTGGCAATTCCTGGATCGAACGAATTAAGCTCGAGTAATCGATCTCTTCCACGACGAAGCTTCTCATCTAGAGACTCTCTTAAATCCAGAGTCTCCTCGATCAACTTTTCTAGCCCATCTCTATCTGACCGCACTTTTGAGGACCCATAGTCTATCGCTCCTTCAAGAACCTTCTTTTCGAAAGCTCTTCGATATTCGGCCACACCATGAACACAGCTTTCGAACGCATCTAATCCTTGGTGATACCAATCCGCCAGGAACTCCTGAGCACTCCCTACTAGGTAGGGCACATGGATCTGAATCGTAGCGGTTTGTCCGATACGATCGAGGCGCCCAATCCGCTGCTCGAGCAAACTAAGATTAATGGGCAGGTCAAAAAGTACCAGATGATGAGCGAATTGAAAATTCCTCCCCTCACTTCCAATTTCGGAGCAGATCAGCAAGCGGGCCCCTTCTTTTTCGGCAAACCAGGCTGCATTACGGTCTCTTTGAACCAGTGGCAGACCCTCGTGAAATAGGGCCGACTTTATATTCAAAACACTCTTCAACGACGTGTCGAGAGCGATGGCTTTTTCCTTCGACTTACAGATCAAGAGTACTTTCGCTTCCCGCTTTTCCTTTAAAAAAGCTGCCAGCCAATCCATCCGGCAATCCTCCGAGAAACCATAGCGTATGCTATTCTCCTCGATGCCATTCTCTACCTGAAACTCTTTCAATATACGATTGATCTGTCCCGTGCTATTCTCGCCGCCATCCAACGGAGCTGGGCAATACTTTCTCTTAGGAAAACCTTTCATATTGAGCCGGGTATTTCTAAATACAACTCGCCCAGTTCCGTGCTCATCAAGCAAAGCACGTAAAAGGGATTCTTTGGCTCCCTTCAAACCAGATTCGAAATTAGAGAGCTTGGTTTCCAAGCCTTCTAGGTCCTTAACGAATATACGTTTTAATTGTCTTCGATCATCGCTTGAGAGCTCCTCTGCTTCAACGATACGATCCGCTATAGTGGCTATAGATTCGAAATCCTCGGCTTCCTGGTTGAAAGCCTCCAGATCACTATAACGGTCCGGATCGAGTAACCGCAATCTAGCGAAATGCCCCGCCACACCGAGCTGCGTTGGCGTCGCTGTCAATAGTAGTAACCCTGGGCTGACGCGGCTCAGGTTTGAAACCAAGTCGTATTGTTTATTTGAATATTCCGGTGTCCATTCTAAATGGTGTGCTTCATCGACCACGACATTGTCCCAACCCGCCGCACATGCTTGCGAACTGCGGATTTCGTTATTCGCCAGGTAGTCGATCGAGCAGAGTATAAGTTGCTCATCAAGAAACGGATTCTCTTCGCCGTCTCCACTCGCAACCGCCCTGCAACGTTCCTCGTCGTAAATATTGAACCACAAGTTGAAGCGACGCAGAAGTTCAACAAACCATTGGTGAACCAGCGATTCGGGCACGAGAATCAATACTCGCTCAGCTCTGCCAATCGATCGCATTCGCTGGATAATCAAACAAGCTTCGATCGTCTTTCCTAAACCCACCTCATCTGAAAGCAAAACTCGAGGGATCTGTCGCGAGGAAACTTCACGCAGGATATACATCTGGTGAGGCAGGAGATCTACCCGCCCCCCCATAAAACCTCTTAGCGAGGAGCGTCTAAGCTCATTTCGCATAGCTAGCGTCCTATGCCTGAGATCGAACTCCGAGCTTAGCCCAGTATCTCCGATGAGGAGACGATCATGAGGTGACCCAAAAGATTTCACCCAAGCAAGCTCATCTTCCCGAGCGGATTCTCCTTCACCGCTATATTCATACAGTAGTTCATTTTCGACGATTTCATCAACGAGAATTAAACGACCATCAATCGTTCCCACGCTTTCCCCCCTGCTAACGGAAATTCGCCTTAGTACTTCTGTATCCGAAGCATAACGTCGTGTTTCTCCAGATCCCGCAAAGTCGATCTCGACTTGAAACGGTCTCACCTCAACCACAGATCCTAAACCTAATTCAGGTTCCGGATCGCTAAAGTAGCGCTGACCTATAGCGAAACTATGCATAGACTAGGCAGAAAGCATACTTTCCGCTTCAAACCAATTGAAAACAGACAGTCCAAAAAGAAGCACTCATCACGATGCCTCCATCGAACGGTAAGTTCTGAGGACCGTTCCTCCAAGGGGCCGCTAGCCATGCTCTATTGCCCAGCCTGAGATCACTTCCCGCTTCCACTGATTTACAAGGCTCTCCTCACTTGTGAAAACCACCATGGTCGGCAGAAATACTCTAAATCGAAATGAACAGCACTTTCGTTTTGAACTTAGACGTGGGACGTATAAATAACGTCGACCATGACCGATCTGAAATCGCCCAGAATCTCAATTCTATATTGTCGGCAATGTCGATGGATGATGCGAGCCGCTTGGCTAGCTCAAGAAATTCTGACTACATTTTCCGAAGACATCGGAGAAGTGGCCTTGCAGCCCGGAATCGGAGGCATCCTAGAGATACGTCTAAACGACAATCTGATTTTTTCCAGAAAGGAATCCGGACGATTCCCAGAAGCGAAAGAAATAAAACAACTCATTCGCGACCAGATAGATCCCAAGCGAGACCTCGGGCATAGCGATCGCGGACAAAAACAGAAATAACGCTACTAAGCTCCCATAGCTTCCGCCCATTCGGCTTCTTTAAATCCGACAATGGCGGCATTATCTCCAATCAAAAAGGGCCGTTTGACCAAGTTTCCATTGCTTCGGAGAACAGCAAAAGCGTCTTTCTTTGACATTGATAGAAGCGCTTTCTTTAGCCCAAGTTCTCGGTAGTCTCTACTCGACACATTAAAAAGGCGTCGCAGATTGCCATCGTAAGCAGCCAGCATTTTATCCAGCTCTTGTTCGCTCGGAGGGATATCCCGGATAGGAAAATTCTCGTATTCGAGTCCGTTTGAGTCGAGCCACTTCAGGGCCTTTCCACAACCATCGCATCCTTTATATGAATACACTTTTAGCATCGTTATGCTTCTACCAGGCCCTTTTCAGAGCTCAAGAATTCTTTCGAGTCTCAAATAATTCGAGCCATGGGTTCCAGCTGCCTGGAGGATCCGCCGTCAATGAAAGTCTGCGAGCCCCTGAAGGAAGCTCAAAATCTAAGCTTTGGGCATGAAGTAATAAAGGGTTATGGGAATCACTTGAATAAAACCGATCCCCTACAATCGGATATCCCGTCTCCAAACAGTGCAATCGTATCTGATGCGTTCTTCCCGTTTTCGGTAAGGCCTGTATCCAAGAATATCCATCAGTTGAATCCACTTTTCGAAAGGTCGTAACGGCGGACTTCCCCTCAGTTGGATGGCAGCGGAACCGTCCCGGCGAGACAGGAGCTATATTCGTTTCGATTTTTGTGATTCGGCCATCCCAATCCCCTTTGACGATCGCCCAGTACGCCTTTCTCACACGCTTCTTCTCAAACAGCTCCGAGAAATACCGGTTCCACTTGGCATTTAGCGCGAACATTACCAAACCGCTAGTATCGCGATCCAGTCGATGGAGTGAGCGAACGCTACGTTGAGCATAGGAAGCCACCAAATCGCTAAAAGACATCTCCTCTGAGACTGACCGATCAACCAGGATTCCTGGCGGCTTGTTGGCAACCAAGAGATCCTCATCTTCATAAACGATTTTCAACAAATTTTTCAAGGCCCTCTCAGGTAGGGTGATTCTATCTTCGCGTCAATCTTGGCTACTCGCCCATAAGATCGTAAAGCTCCACAAGAGCGATCCCTGTCTGGTCGTTTTTCCCAGATACAATAGCTGTATAAAGACCTGGCTCGAGCCAGACGACCATAGCGCTATCACCACTTCCTTCTTCTAAAGCAAAGGCACCCGCCGAAGACATGAATGATTCCAATTGGGCCTTCTCTGGATGCGCATCCCAATCGTCATTCGACTCGATTACCGATGAGCCACGAAACAGTCGCAAAATCGTGTCCGCTAATACGCCATTAACACCTTGAGCCGCTAGGCCCGAGCCAACCGCTCGCAAGAGAATCCGCTTGGCCAGATTTCCTTCGATAAAAAACCCTGCTATCAGAACCTCATTACCAGTGCCCACCGGGCCTCTCATCGCTACATTGGCCAAGGAGGCTCCCGAATCGTCCGGATCTCCATTGTATATCTCTACCAACGCGATCCCCGCTTCGCTCCCGTTATTGGAAACAATAGCCGTGTAAACGCCGCTCCCCAAAGTGAGCAGATCAGCGCTATCCGCGGAACCTTTATCCAGTGCGAAGGCACCCAACCGGGCCATCTCTTCCGCCAATGTACCAGCAGAGGCACCGTCTACCCAATCATCGTTGAAGCCGAATGGGGTTGAATTGCCAAGCTCGTAGAAACTGATGATGGGGTCCTGAAGATATTCCGCTACCCCAAGGCCCTCTAAGCCAGGTCCAGCGGCTCGGACCAAAAGTGTTTTATAATCCGATCCGCCTACGGAAAATCCAGCAATGATGTCTCGTTCGCCTCCACCCGGCGAGCCCCTCAGGGCGATGTTATAAATCCGCTCTTTGTTGGGGCTCGGTACAGCATAACCCTCTATTGAACCTGAAGAAGCGAGATTTCCCCTGAACTTTGGCCAAACAGAATTCGATAGTCTCCCCTCATTTGAGAACGCATACAAATTTCCGTCGTTGTTTCCCAAATAAATCCGCCCTTCAGGCGCGATCGCTACCGAAGAATCAATGATTCCCGTAAACGGCACTCGCTGCAAAATGGTCCCGTCGGGCGACAATAAATTAAGATAGCTTAAGGCGGCCTCAATAAAGGAACTGACATAAATGCGGCCTATTTCATCAACTACTGCCGATGTATAAATATTAGACCCGATGTCCGTTCTCCAATCCAATTCTCCCGTTCTGCTGATTGAGTACAAGTATCCATCTCTCGAAGATACCAATACGTTGCCTTCTATTCCCAGTGTTGGCGAGGCTTCGATTTCACCTGCCGTTTCGTATTTCCATCTCAACGACCCATCGGTCGTGTCGATAGCATATAAGAAATAGTTATTGCAACCAACGAATAAACTACCCTCTCCGTCTATCAGACAACTGGAAGTAATGATGACATCCCTGGCCTCCGCCCCTGGCTCGACAGGCACTTGGAATGCCCAAAGCTCGTCACCCGATTCATCATCAAGGCAAACCACCGATCCTTCGCTCGTCGCTGCGTAAAGGTCCCCATTTGGCCCTATAGCAAGGGAAGCGTCCACTTCGCCTTCAATATATACTTCCCAAAGAGCAAATCCATTCGGTGACAAGGCATAGACAAAACCATCCGCTCCCCCAAAAAATATTCTTCCGTCCTGGGCCACTGCAGGAGAGGAAAAAATCAAGCTTCCCGTCACGAACGTCCACTCAACTACTCCAGTCGCCGCATCTATCGCATACAAGCTGTTGTCCCATGATCCTATGTAGATCGTCGATTCATCAGGACTGAGGGCAGCTGACGACTCAACCCAATCTCCTGTTTGCACTGACCATCGTTCGTTGCCTTCATCATCGATGGAGTACACTCTCCCATTTAAGGCCCCAAAATAAATGTTTCCCGCACTATCTAGTGTTGGAGAGCTAAATACCACATCCCCAGCTGAAAAACGCCAAAGCTCGTTTCCAATTTCCGCGCCAAGCTTGATTAGGCTTGCAGCAAATAGGCATAAAACGAAAGCGATCCTATTGTAGCGAGAAAAAGTCATATCAACTAACGCCTAAATTGCTTACCGAAATGATTGGGGCAATGGCATGGACAACCTGACCTCGCTCCCGGAGGAGGAAGTCCTTACTAGCTCCAAAACCGCCCCAAGGTGTCGGGCAAGCTGCTGGCTGATGGCCAAACCGATTCCGGCCCCATTAGTTTTAGCGCTCTGAATGGGTGCGAAAAGATTCTCCCGGGCGGTAATAGAGAATCCTGGACCAGTATCTATCACAGAGAAAACGGCTTGCCCATCAGCCGCTTCGATTCTCACCTCGATTTCCCCGCCGGGCGACACAGCATCGATCGCATTATCGAGGAGGTTGGAAACAATAAGCTTAGCAATATTCGCGTCTCTTGCTGACATAACTAAGTCTCCGATTGCCCGTATTCCTAAATCGATTTGCTTTCCCTTTAGGAGCGATAAGTATTTATTATTCAAATACTTCTTAATTTCGACTCCTGATAGCGTATCTAGGTGGTCCAGTTCTTCGTTTCTCAGGACATCCACGACTTCATTAATCATGGACTGCATCCTGTTGGCGGCTTGTCTAGCATATTCCCAATCCTCGTCGCCAGCTCGACTAGTGCCAGCCGTAGAAAGGTGTTCACTGACTCCTGCCAAAGGATTCTTTAAACCGTGAATCAAATGGGAAGCGACTGCTCCTACGGCCGAGGTTTTCGCGACCAACGCAAGCTCAGCATTAGCCTGAGCCAATCGGTTCGCTCTTTCAGCTATAGCATTGCGGGCTCTTCGCAATCGCCATCCAAGCCACAGAAACACAGTAAATACCAAGCTGGCGCCTCCGATAAAAGCCCATCC
>Ga0310343_10002014_pt1 | contig 10643 bp, 12 predicted proteins | sample HC15DNA2025_MG_FD_203519 | JGI IMG/M metagenome (GOLD analysis project Ga0310343, IMG submission 203519) | Marine microbial communities from station ALOHA, North Pacific Subtropical Gyre - HC15-DNA-20-25_MG | ecosystem: Environmental > Aquatic > Marine > Oceanic | place: Pacific Ocean: North...
TCACAGACTCTATCGTAATAAAAACCATTTCGATTCCAAGCACTATCGAATTCATATTCTTTTATAAGTTCATTTGTCACACCCATACTTAAGCGAGGTACCATTTTTACATGATTGACTATATCAATGCCATCATCATAATCAAGTTTTGAATATCTAACACCTATTCTTAACCATTCACCACCCCAAAATGCTTTAGAAACTGAAAAACAAATTTGTTTTATACAATCGTTGTCATCTAATACTAAACCTTTTGATGTTGGAGCATGACAAAAATCCAACATTAATGGTATTTCTGATTCTATCCATTCGTCATATAACTCATGTATCTGGCCATTCCCAGTAAATGGCATCGACAAAATTCTACTTTTATTTGACAAGAAAGGATTGCTATTTTTATTTGCTCCTTTATGATACATGAACTCGCCGTCTACAACTTCAGGCATACCTCCATGTGAAATATACCAATGGTCAAATGCTTGTATAGAACCACAAGTTATAGTTTTATGTGGATAACTATCGAGTTTGGAAAAGTCATTTAATTTAGACATCTTTACCCATGAGGTAAAGTTCTCTAAAAACTCGTCTGAAATATCATTCCACAAATAAGAATTTAAATCTAAACTTTGTATGAATTCTTTTTGCTCATCATCTCTAATCGCTCTCAGGTCTTTCCAAGAATCCTGACAACTGGAGAGTGTATTTGTCTGTTGTTCCACCATTCATTCCAATATGTAAAGAGGTCTCATCAAACATTAGACCTTGATTTGTTTTCCATTTAGTCCAATCATACCAATCATTTTTCTTTTCGTATTGAATCATATGACCAGGATTCCAATCATTTAAATGTATATTTGCTCTTACAATTTTTTTGTTTTTAGCGTCATATTTCTTTTTTATTTGATAAAAAATATCTTTATGTATAGGTATCACCTGTCCAGGAGGTTGACATATTGTAGATATTGTCAATATTTTCATATGCAGTTGATGCTCCAAATCGTCAAATGGAATGTCATCTTCACTCCACCACAACTGATTGATTACCGTATTCTCTTTTACATATCGTTCACTCCATTGATACTTATCATGAACATCTTTCTGTTCGTGTACCTGATGAGAAATACAACTAAAATCTTCATCATAATTAGCATCAAGCAAATGCGATAAGTCTGCCTCTACCTGTATCATTCTAGGATACATTATTCACTCCTATTTTTAAATGTTCTGGATATGTTAATAAATTTACATTCCACTTTCTATTACCCACCCATTTCTTTAATTCATCTAGTCCATGTTCATTATTTTTATGTAATACGGTATTAATCGTAACAAACCACTCTTTTTCTAACTCTTCTACAGTATTTATTATTGTATTCCACTCAGAACCTGTCCTGACTTTTTCGTTTAGTTTTCCATAGCCATCAATACTGACTAAAAAACTTACCTGTTTACATTCTCTCCAAATATTTTTCCATTTTTCTTTTGGTTTAAACATGCCATTAGTCACATAGATAACTTCTAATTTTTTTCTATTAAGTCTTTTCAATAATTGATAATGTTTTTGAGTCATTAACGGTTCACCGCCTAAAAAGGTTACTTTTTCAAGATTAGGAATATTTGTTAATGGTTTTATATGTTTTATAATTCCATTAAATTGATACGACCATTCCTCCCAACATGGGTCACATTTCAAATTACATATATTATCAAATCCTATTTCTAAATGTCTTAATTTTATTTCGTCACAATCATATTGCTCATTAAATTCCTCTCTAAGTGACTTAACACCATTATCTTCCTCTTCCCAACATTTAGAACATTCTGGTAATTTTTGAGTTTTGAATTTTTTACGTAATTCATCATATTCGCTAGAAGCCAAAACACCATTTACGTCTCCATCAAATTTTTGAATTGGTCTTTTAAAACGACAACACGGAAAAACTCTATCATCACTTCTGATATTTGTGTAATTATATAAAGCAGAGCATTTAAAAATAGTCTTCTCTTTTTCCATCTCTTAGTGTATCCAATGTAACACAGTGAAAACCGCCTGATATTGTTCTAGCATGTCTCATATTTAATCCTATCGATTCTATACCATATGACGATAATTGTTTTCTTAAAGACGTTTGATTGACATCGACAATTACAAGTTCTTCATTAATACTCAACAAGTTTAATCCTATATATGGAGAACAAGGTGAAATGCCATTTGGCAAAGAACTGCCTATATCAATTATATCATCAAAAAATATTTTATCCCATTTTTCAAAAATTTTAGGATAATGATTTTTATTTAATCTTGCACCATTAAATAACACAAGCCCAGGTCTCAACGGTATGACAGTAGAATCAAAATGTGTATATGCATAAAAACCATCTGCTAAATGAACTTTATATCCTAAAGGCTTAACAATACTCTCAAGCCATCTCGCACCTTTTATTGTTCCTGAGTTTGAAACCTGAAATAATAAATCGTTACCCATTCTCACAATGTTGGCGGCATCAAAAATAATTTCTTTATCCAATACCGTAGGTTTTGTTAAATCTTCAAATGTATATAAATCATCTAATAATCTAGGTTTTGGGGCTGATATCCATTGAACGCCTTCGTCAAATTGTTCATATAGAAAATTTCTGTATGCAAATGTTTCAAAGTATCTTGACCTCATAGCAGATGGACAATCTATTATAAGATTATCAAGAGGTAATAATAAATCTCTTGGACAATAATTATACCAACCAGTAGATTGCCAATCAGGACTCGAAAATACATTAGAGTGTTTTGTTTTTTCGGGTCTTCTAACTTTAACATCTAATTTTTCAAGTTGCAAACTTAAATTATCTAAATCTTCATTCGCCTCATCTATAATCCATTGTGGATAAGCACCCTTTAACTCTTTGACCTCTTCATAATCATATCCTGCATATGAAAAAGACATGACAGACAAATCCATTTTTGGGTGGACCATATTATCGGCAATACCCACAAAACACTCTTTTAATTGGTCCCAGTCATTATGTGATGATATCATAATTTTTTAAATTTTTATCTTTATATTATTTGAATAGGCATCTTTTAATGCCCTTGATTTCAAATTATATAAATGATGATAATTATGTTCTATTTTGGGTACAATATTTTTAACAATATTAACTAAATCAGAATAATCTAATAAATTAATTTCTTTTATTTGAAGTAAAATGTCTTTCAATCTTGAATTTTTATTTTCGTCAATATCAAAAGAATAATCAAATAGTTCATCGTATAATTCAAAACCAGATTTTTTTAAAGTTTCATACCAATAAGGACCTGCTATGCTAATAAAAGGTTTTCTATAAAAAAGTGATTTAAAAGATTTTTCAGAAAAATGGGTGGACATATTATTAGAACCTTCAGTTACTATATCTATCAATCCTAAGAAATATTCTTTAGGCACCCCATAATCATATCGTTCTTTGAAATATCCATTGGGATAACATTCAGGTATTTCAGTTAATCTAATATTTTTATCTATGTTACTATAATAACAATTTATATTATTTTCTTCAATGAATTTTAATAATTCCACTCTATGACTCCTATCAGAGTTAACAGTAAAATTCAATGATACAAATTTTTTCAAAATATCATCAGCAGAAATTTTGAAATCGCATTGAAAATATTTTTTATTTATAATATATTTGCAAAATAACATCCATGGTTCGCATTTGAAAATATTATTATTAGTCAATCTATGAACATTTATATCAAGAGTATAAAAATTTATTTCAAAATTTTCATAAAATTCAGAAACAGAAGCATTTATACACTCAACGGAATCGAAAAAATTTATTTTACTATCCCAGTTTTCATCTAAAAAAACATTAATCATAAATGAAAGATAATTTTGTTGATTCATACGTTTCTGAATGAAACGCCTCATCTAGTTTTAAAAATTTATACTCAAATTCATCATAAGAAAAATATTTGTTTCCATTGATAAATTTTATACAACAATCAAATAGAATTTGATGATTACACCATGATAAATGATTCACTCTTTTATCATATCTGCGGTTTAAAATTTCATCGATATTTTCTTTTATCTCATAGAAAGAAATATTTTCTAAAGATAAAGGAAACGTGTTTTTAGATTTATATTCTTCGATATAATCGTTGTGAAAAATAATTTTTGAACATGATAATTCTTCAATATATTTTTGATAATTTAAATTATTCTCAACATCATTCGGAGGGTTATTCGATAATATTACAATCAACAAATCTTTATCTGCAAATCCATATGGATTGCAAAGTTGAAAATTTTTTATTTTCTCGATTGTATATTCTGAATCAGAACCTGATTTGCCGTAATTAAAATAATGCCTGGGTTTATAGAAATCAACTATTTTTTCTATCCACATTTTAGGTCTATCATCTTCTTCTACAGAACCCGATTTTTTATTGATTCGAATATTATCAATATATGAATCACCAAAAGCAAATATTCTATGATACTCCATGATGTCCACCATGAAAAAATGATTCTGCTCTTCTTCCCCACCACATACATTCTCTAGCCCATTTTTCTAAATCACCATCATAATCTACATATGGGTCTTTCATTTTGTCATATTGTTTTTTGATAATATCTTCTTTGATGTTGTATTTTGTATCTAAAAAACTTTTGATTTCATTATAGAATCTATCTTTATTTTTTACAATATTGATTGAGGTTGCTTCTTCGTATTCCCAATAAATGTCAGATACATCTGGTATTTTTCTACCCCACGGTATCTCCCTTTCAAACACTCTTTTTGTTGAATCGACAGTATTATAATATTCCTCATTTAACATTGTACCACTATCATTCATCGCCCAATCAAATAAATCATCATAAAAATTTCTCATCGTAAGATTGTATTTACTCTTCAGTTCTAATGACAAAATTCTCAACCAGCCTAAAAAATGAAAAGTTGTAATGTACCATTTCCATCCAGAAGCCTCTATATAATCTTCAAATGTCATAACATTAGAGCCTACAACAACATTATTCAAATCTTCCATAAGTTGTTCTGGTGGATGTTCATGATGATAAAAAGCAGGTGGTGTTTGTCTTATCTTGACACCATATTTTTTTAGATACGCATCATCTCCGAATGGTGTATTTGGAAGAGCAACCATCACATAAATGCCTACATAGTTGTGATAATCTATATCATCCATTAAAGTATACAACCCCTGCTTGAAAGTGTCAAGTGTCTCCTCAGGTAAACCAAGAATAGTTTCTATATAAGCAGGCATTCCTCTCTTTTTTAGATATTGTATAACTTGCTTTAAATTTGTATTCTCATTTGCTCGTTCTACCGCTTTTAATGTAGGCGAATTCATTGATTGTAACGCAATGGTCACACTTTTATTCAGACCTGCTTTCCACAAATCTTCCGCTATGTCAAATAGATAAGGTTTTTTATGTTTAGCCCATGTAATATTCAATGCGTTAGGATAACCATATTCTTGATAATTTTTTATTAATAAATCAGATATAATTTTATGTTCTTTGAACATGCCAAAATTATTATCAATCAAATGCAAATACTCAATTTTTCTTTTTGAAATCCAATTGATTTCAGCGACCATTTTTTCATAATCTTGCTTTATAACTTTTGTCCAATGTCTATCTCCAACCTCACAAAATGTACAAGTATATGGACAACCTCTTTCCAGTTCTATCAGACTTTCCCAATTATATGTATTTGTTTTTATAAAATCTAATTCATCAAATAAACCATCAAGATATGGACTAGGCATTGATGGAAAATCTTTAATTCGACTTTCTAATGGTGTACTGAATGTTTGAGTCGTAATACCGTTGACTGTTGAAAAATCTTTATTGTGAATGATTGCTTTCAGCAAATTTGAAAAAACTATTTCACCTTCATTATGGACGATTATATCAACATATGGACGTTCTTTTAAAAAATCAGAACATCTACCATATTTTGGTGTACCTAGACCACCATAAACAATCAAACAATCTGGATTTATTTTTTTTATCTCTGCACAAACTTTATCTGATATGAATGTATTCCATACAAAATATGAAACACCTACAACATCATGTTTAGCCAATTTCTCAGCGGTGACTGATACATCAAACTCACCATCAAGTACATAGAACCAATCATGAAGGTCAAAAGAAAAATTATTCGATATCTCATCAATCGTCCTACAGTAACTCCAAATACATCCTGTTGAATAAGGCAACTTAACCTGATTTGCAAAAATATGAGAGAGTTCTAAAAATGCTAATTTACGCATTATCCTCTTTTTAGGTCCAATGTTACGCAATGAAAACCGCCTCCTAAAGTTCTTGCGTGTCTCATGGGCATCGGTATGCTTTCAATTCCATATCTCAATAATGTTTTAATAAGTTCTGTTTGATTTTCATCAACTATTACAAGGTCTTCGTTTATACTTAATAAGTTCATACCAATAGAATCAGATGAAATTCCAGAAACATCTGATTTTGTCATAGGAAAGTTATGAAAAAATATTTTATCCCATTTTTCAAAAATTTTTGGATATTTATCAGTTGTTACCCTAAAACCATTGAAAAGCACGAGACCTTCACGCAATGGTACAATTGTACTATCCATATGGGCTCCTGAATAGGCATCACTTTCAATATGTATGTTATATTCAGGAAACATGCTATGTAACCATCTTGCACCTTTTTCATTGCCACTATTGCTCACTTGATATAACAGATTCGTACCAAGACGAACAATGTTCGGAGCATCAAATAAAATTTCTTCATTCATTAAAGTAGGTTTACTCAAATCATCAAAATTAAAACTCTCTTCTTTATATCTTTGTTTCGGGGCCGAAAACCATTTAGCACCATCGTTAAATGCTTCATGTAATATTTCATCATATGACCAAGATTCGAAAATTCTACATCTCATCACATGTGGAACTTCTACAATACTTGTTCCAAGCACTAAAAAAATATCACGAGGACAATAATTATGCCAACCAGTTGTTTTCCAATAGGGCGTGACTATTGGAGCATCATGTTTTATTTTTTTAGGTCTGTAAACCTTTATTCCCAATTCTTTTAATTTATCACTTAAATCTTCTAAATCAGAATTTGACTCATCAATAATTTTATCACTATATGAACCTGTATACTTTGAAATTTCACGATATGATAATCTTGCATACATAAAATTTTTCATTGATGGGTCTGGTGGAGGAATATATGCAAAATCCGCTCTACCAACGATAACCTCTGAAAGAGGTTCCCAATCATTTACTGAAAACACTTTCATTTTGTAACTTTTTAAAAATATAATCTATTCGTTGTTCCATTTTTAAATTATGTAAATCTGAAAAATTATTAGATATTTTTTTACAGTTTTGATAATTATGTTCTATTTTTTCTTTTATCTTTGATATTTTATTCATTAATTCAGGTAAACCTATTTCTAATATTTTTTTGCTTTCATCTATAAAAGCATTAAGTCTGTTTTTATATTCAAAATTGTCAAAAGAATAATCAAACAATTCATCATATAATTCAAATCCATTATCTACTAAAAATTTATAATATCCTTTACACGCAAATCCCAAAAAAGGTTTTTTATAATATAAATTTTTAATAGTTTTTTCCGTTAAGTGAGATGTTAGTACAGTTTGTGTTTCGCAAAATAAAGAAATAGCCGATTTCAAAAACTCATCAGGAACGAGTTCATACAAACAGTGAGGTTTTGTGAAATCAATTTTATCAATATATTTATATTCTGATTTTGATGGCGGATAATAAATATATTCATCCGAATTAAATCCATTACAATCATATTTTAAACTACCTACAGAAAAATCGCCTGTAGTTTTAAATAAAGAACCTTCTATGTTTAATTCAAAACCATCATTATTAAAAGTATAGTCAATCATTCTCATAGAATTTCTTCGATATGACTTATCTATCCAACCCATATTTGAATAGATGAAATTATCGTATTCAAAAAGTTCTTTTATCACATGCAATCTACACATTTTTTTAGCACCTGATAAAAAAATTGCATTGTATTTTATTTCAAAATCATTATGCTCTAGTTCATAAATTTCATTTAAAAAATATTGATTTAAAAAACACCATGGGTAACAATATAAAGTGATTTCAGAATCAAATCGACCAGACCTGGTCGATTTGATTTTTTGTTTAATGGTATTAAAATTTTCAAAACATTTAATGTCTGGACAAATAATATGAATATTTTTATCTTTTAATTTTGAAATATGATAAAATAAGGATTGAAAACCTGAAGAGTGTTGGTCATGTTCTATATCACCTAATAGAGGATATAATGAGGAGGGTTCATTTAGATTATATAAACAAAATTCATTCTTATGTTCAATTTGCCTATACCAATCTTTATTATCTTCATGAGAATATTCTACTTTAAACATGACCGTTTACAACATTGAGGAGTTGTCTCAAGTTTTTCCCATTTCTCAGGGGTTATATATTCTCTATAAATCTTTAATATATCATCCAAAGAATGACGCTTTAAAGAATTCCAATCATCAGGTAAAGAATCTAGGTATTCATCAAAAAAAGTTTTATCAAGTTGGTGATATGCATGTATGGTACAACAAGGATACACCTTGAAATCAGAAGATATTTCTATTTCATTCCAACCGCCATTATTATTACGTGCAATACAATTAACTATCATTTTTATATCAAACAATTTTTAATGCATATATCGGGACATTTATCACTATTCCATACTTTCTCATTTAAAGATTTGTCAAATTCTTTTATAATATTTTCCAATTTATTCGTTTTCAATGAATTATCTATATGTTTTATCGTATCATCATCTATTTTATCTTTTATTGTAATATCATTTAAATAAAAAAAACAACAAGGATATATTTTTAAATTCAAATCAATTTCATATTGATTCCAAGACTTATTAACATAATCATAAAAACCGCATTTTATTTGTTGATTTTGCATAGGTAGAAATTTGTTTTATTGTCATTCAATATTTTTTCAACGGTTTTAATTTTATTTTTATGTAATTTAGAATAGGGCCTACCATTAATTCTCGCTTGAATATGTATATCATATTTTTTAGCAAAATCAATCGCATACTGTAATTGATGATAATTATGTTCAAAAATAGTATATTCCCATTTAGTAAATTTGTGTTTTGCCGATTCTATCATATTAGATAGTGCCAAGTCTGTTTTTACGCCAATTCTATATTTTTGATTTATCTCATCAGTAACTCCATCAATACCAAAAACAAAATGCAATTTTGAATATTTCAGTAACATTTTTTTTATCCATTTTCTATTTCTCAATCCTCCGTTGGTGAATATCTCTATTTTATCAAAAACCATAGACGATAAATTTATCAAAACTTCTATTTTTGGGTGCATTAAAGGGTCACCTACCTCACCACAAAATTTTGCGACTGTATGCCCATAATCATTGTTTTTCAAAAAAGAAATATTCTCTAAAATAAAATTTTCAAAATCATCTAATGATAAATGTTTAAAATCACTTAAATAATTTTCGTTATTAGACCAATTCTTATTGTAATCTAATAATGAAGTTCTAAAACAACTAGGACATTTAGCATTACAATGCGAAGTGATTTCAAAATTAAAAAGTAAAAAAGGCGACATTAATTAGCATCCATAAAACTTGAAAATTCTGTTTTATGTTTCTCATACATCTTTTTTACGATAAAAAACCTATCTTTTTTAATTTTAAATTTAGGTCTTTGGTTTATTTTTATATAAATTCTTATTTTATATTTTTCTGAAAATTCTAAAACCTCAGGAATTTCAAAAAAATTATGCTCAAAAACTAAAAACTGCCAAAAAGTTTTTCCGTATTTTGATTTATTAAAAGATAGCATGTTACCAATTGCCCTTTTCGTATTTACTCTTTTACGATAAATTTGATTGGTATCATCATATAAACCGTCAATAGAAAATGTCATTTGTAAGTTTTTATGTTTGTTACCTAACTTCTCATAAAAATTTGACCTTCTATTTCCGCCATTTGTTACAACCCTAAGTGATTCAAAAATTTCACACCCAAAATCTATAAAATTCTCAACTTCAGGATGAACGAGAGGGTCGCCTAATTCACCTTCGTAAGTTACATTTTTATTTTTAAAATCTTTTATATTTGCATTTATTATTTTTTTAAATTCAGAAAAATTCATATGCGTTTGATTTAAATTTTCATGCAACTTTTGATTTGGGTCAACAAAAGAATGTCCATAATCAGGATATCTTTTACAGGAAGGACATGCGGCATTACAATAACTGGTTATTGAAAAATCAAAATGATTTAAATCTTTTGATTCATTTGTAGTCATTCCTTACCTCGATGAATTTTTCAATCCAATCATTTCGTTTCTCAACAAATACTTGAGGCGCCTCATCAACTACGGCAATAATAATTGCGATGTAGGGTATTGATATACCTGTCATTTCTTCCCACATAACAGAATAAGCCGAACCCTGCATGAAATAATTATCAATCCACTCCCATTTTTTAGGCTTATTAGATGTCTTGAAATCTATTATGTGTTTTTTACCTCTAAACATACCTACGCAATCTACA
>Ga0310343_10002015_pt1 | contig 10634 bp, 13 predicted proteins | sample HC15DNA2025_MG_FD_203519 | JGI IMG/M metagenome (GOLD analysis project Ga0310343, IMG submission 203519) | Marine microbial communities from station ALOHA, North Pacific Subtropical Gyre - HC15-DNA-20-25_MG | ecosystem: Environmental > Aquatic > Marine > Oceanic | place: Pacific Ocean: North...
CAGGAACTGTTTGAGAGTATTCATAAAAACTGTCACGTTTGAAATGACGATGTGAATACTTGTAAACTTTCTCTGATAGTTTATCATCTACAAAGTGGTCATAGATTGAAAGACCATCATCATTTTTAGAATAATTAATTCGAGTTTTCATCATTGTCGGAAAAAACTGATTACAAGCATTACCGATAACAGATGTATTTCGAATTATATTATCGCCTTTATGCATTTCGTGAACTGGAAAAGATGACATTTTATTAAATTGTTCTATAATAGCATCTTTATTCCAACCCACTCTCGGAGGCAAACCAAGTTCATCCCAAGCATATGCGATTGTCTTTCTCATGTCAGTCAACCATTGACGAAACTCATCATCTGACATCCAAAGAATTTCTTCGAATGTCTTGTTGACTTCATGGTCTAAAACGTAATCATTACGTTCATAATAATGTTTCATTTTTTTATACCGAAAAAATATAAATCACAAATTGCACCATTTACTGCAAAACTATATGTAACAAATAGTTTATCAAAATCTATAAAATTTGTAAAGTGTTTTTCATTTAAATTCATATAGTATTCCCAACCTTTTTCAACGGTGAGAGGTGAAGAATATAAATCTGTTCTAGTAGTTCCATGCTCTGGTCTACCATCAGTGGCACAAGTAAAAAATACCATTCCATTAGGTTTTGTGACTCTTATCATATTTAAAAAAGTCTCTAACCAATAAGGATTATGCTCAAAACATTCAGCTGAGCATGACACATCAAAAGTATCATTTGGTGCATCATATTTTTGTCCTTCACTTACTACATCTACTCCTGGTCCTTCTCCTATATCAATTCCTAAATAATCACAATTATCAAAAAACTGTCTAATAGAACCATTTATATCTAAACTACCAACTTCTAATACTTTTTTTTCATTAAAAAAACTAGGATAAATTTTTTTTAATGATTTTACATATTCTAATTGTTCAGCATGTGACATTATGCTCCTACATTCCAAAATAATGTTGTACCTGTATCACCATATAGTTTTTTATCTGAAAGTTCTTGAATAAACTTCCATGCTTTTGCATCGTATGTAGGTGCAGAAGGAAATGGTGGCATTTCTTCTTCTTTTACTGGTTGGTCAAACTTGTATTCACTACGATGGTAAATTGCTCTGCCTATTTCTCTTTCATTCATAGTATGCCCCACACTTACAACATGTATTTTAGCATCAGGCCATGCAAGTTGCAAGCCTCTATTTAATGTTCCGCTCGACCCAACTGTCCAAACTTCAGATGGATTTATAGGAAGTTGTCTTGCAACTTTTATAATTGAACCTAAAACGGTCGGATGCTCAAGCCCTAAAGGTAATACTTCTCTGTTAGGAGATTCAGCGGCATAATCTTTTGCACGTTTTTGTGTAACTGTCAACATACCATTTTCTACCCAATGATAATCAACACCTAATTCTATACCACGTTTTTGATATTCGGTAAGATTTTTCTCATCACGTTTAGCCATGAACAAAACCGCTTTTTTGTTATGACGTTTACATGCAATCGGTAAACTTATTTGTGCATATCCTGTAGCAGGGCATGAACCAAAAACCCATTCATTAATTTGTTTACTTGAGCCTATTAAATAATCTATGAAACGAACCTTAGAACCAGCATTAAGCATATCATCTCTCACCACGAGAATTTCATCGTGTTCGATTAATTGTGGTTTAGGATAAGGGTCGGTCCAATCTTTTACAAGTTCAAGATAATCTTCATCAGTCTCTTCCCATAGTGTACTCATGTTATAAATCCAAAATGTTTTTCGTTATCAAATTTATATTCTCTAATTATTTCATCATCGAATGAAAATTTTAAATTAGAATTTTTTCTTATATCAATAATTTCACATATGCGTTCATTTTTATTATCAATTTCTAACTTTATTTTATCTTTTTCTTTAAAAATCTCTATATCAAATTGAGGTATACAAACAAATTTATAATTTTCATCTTTTTTAAAAGGTAATAAAATAAAATTATATGAATTATCTTCATAAAAAATTGTTTCGTAAGGAACAAAATATTTTAATTTTGATGCATAATTAACTCCTTTACCAAACTGCATTTTGCCTAAAGTATTATCTTTTAATTTTTTAGAGTGCATTGCTATTCTCAAATTATGCTTTAAACTAATATGAGAAAATAAAACTTCTAATACAATATTACCAAAAGAGCAATACTTATTAAAATTTAAATAGTTTATGAAAGTTTGTGCATATTTTAAATTAAAAGTAAAAAATTCTGTATTTAAAGATTTTCGAGTAGTATTTTCATCATAGTATTCATAATGAATACCATCTACATCACATTCTCTAATTTTTTGAATATTATCAGGAAGTTGTTTTAACAATTCATGATTAACGTCATAATTCATAAATGTAAAATCAGAAAAACCTTGACTTGCTCCTACGGACATTCCTGAACACATTGAAGAAAAATGTGCATATCCATGATAAGGAATATGAAAGTTTATTGTGTAATTTTCAGAACGACTAATCGCATCAGTTTTTAAGAAAAATTTTTCTGTCACTTTATTTTTTAAATCCCAATTTAAGATAGGATTATTTTTATCATATACTACATAATCAAAAATATTATATATTTTTTTTGGTATATTTTCAAAATGAGTGCAATAACATAGCTTTACATTTTTTAATTTCGATAACTCATCAAAAAAATCTAATGCTACTTTTTCTTTGTCTTTCGTATCTAAATGTCCTGCGACTATTATAAAATGGTCTTTCAATCAGTCCAACCTTCACCTTTTAATAGGTGTTCAAATCTATGTTTCATTACAGTCAAAAACAATTTAAATAACGTATCTTCGGTATACGTTCCATTACTTACTATCAAAGTATACATGTTCTTCTATTTTTTTAGATTTAGAATTAAAAGTGTCATTCATCATACACCACCAATCATACCAATCAGGTTTTTTTGTTTTCCATGTAGCGAATCTACGTTTTTCAGTTGCATAGAAATTACGATAAGAAGGAATTGAAGACTTTACACTCAATTTATATTCATCAGGCATTGCGAGTGGCGGGTCTGACCATCCATTGTCTTCAAGATTGTGAGGTTTTGTTTCAAGATATTCACGTAAATCAAGGTCTGTTTTATGAAACTTACCATATCTTTTCGTGAATTCAGCACACAAAGCATCAAATAACTTATACAACCAATCATAATGTTGAGTGCTAGACCGAACCCAAACATTAGAAGGATGTTTATAATGGGCGGCAAGATATAATTTATGTTCTCGGTCATCTGATAATCTCCATCTAGTCAGTTTGTGACCTCGTTTATTTTTTGTATCATATGGCACACCGTCAACAATTCGATGTGCAGTACACATTAGTTGAGCATACTCAACCACCATTTTTGTGACATGTTTATCACAATGATAGCTTGCGGCCACCACTGGATTTTTATCAAGAAAAAATATATTCATAATAATTTTCTGGCTTGTTCGTTTGCAACAATATCAATTACTAAATGTACTCTATCTTCTTTTCCTTCATTTACTGCACGATGAGGTTTTCTAGTGTCTAACAACCAGGCCTCATTAACTTTCATGTTAGCAGTTTGTTTATGTCCTGTCAAGTCCCAAGACTCGAAAAGAACTTTGTCATTTGTGATGATAGGAAAATGTATTCTCATTAACTTACCATCACCAACACCTGAATCGGTGTCAACTAAATCAGTATGACGGTCTAATTCACCATCACCTGATTTTAATTTCATAAATCTTATACGATGTACTTCATCTGCTTTGAGCATTTTTACAAGTTCTCTCACTTCAGCAAAGTCATCATATAAGTATGTATCTTGCATCTTAAATTCAACATCTTTATTTTCTTCTTTCCATTTTTTATTCATCTCTGATGGTTTTGTCATAAACTCAGGTTCAGGTCTGTAGCCTCTTAACGAAACTGCTGACCAAGATTTGCGTTTATTATAATTTGAATAATGGTTAGAAAATGCAGGAAGTTTAGAAAGTTTTTCTTGTATTGAAGATATAAGATGTGATATATCAGTAGGCAATTTTAATTTTACGAGATTATGGTATTCTGTGTCAGGTACTTCAGGATGCTCTCTAGAGCCTCCATATATGTCTATAGAATATGATATAAACCAATACAAAATTAATTCACCAAATGTGGTCACTTTTGTACCTACTTTTTGAAAACCCAATTGAGTATCAAAAATATCATTCGTTGCAGTATCTTCGGCCCAAGAGCATATCCAGACATTAGTTTTATAACTTCGTTTCACATGGTCATAAAACTCTTGCTGACTTTCATGTGAATAATCTGTAAAAGCAAATCTATCAATTTTGACATCGCCAGGTTCACGATACCCAATTGGTATGTCTTGATACATGTAAATAGGTGAGCGAGTTTTACATTCTTGAATAGTGAATGTAGACCCTTTAAGATTGACTACCGTGCCATTACTCAAATGTTCGGCAATGTCATTCTTTTTCATCTCTGAAAAAGGTGAGCAACTAAACTTATTATAGTTCTCAAATCTTTTAGTGTGTGCTAAAAGAGTGTCAAGGTCTATTCCTTTCTGCCACTCTTTCATCTGGAATTCTTTTTGATTGTTTGATTTTTCGTTCAAGGATTGTATCGACATGTTCTTTCAATTCTCTCAATTGCATAATATTCATAGATTCTAAATATGGTTTAGTCCAAGTCATCATGTCATTTCTTTCGCTCGTCTTCGTGCCTTTCTGATATATATTTTTCTCCGTTTTTTAGCCTGTGACATGTGCATCTGCTTAGCTCTATCAAAAAAAGTATATCCATTGAGATGGTCATATTCATGTAATATAATTCTAGCAGATAAATCAATGAAACTTCCAGAAAAAAGTTGACCTTCTTTATCTTGATAATTAACCGTCACTCCCTGAGGTCTTGAGACTTTAGGATAAAGACCAAACCACGTAAGACATCCTTCTTTTGCAAGAAGTTTTTCATCTGTTACAGAAACAACTTTTGGATTAAACATCACCATTGGTTGTTCTTCATGCACTATTGCAAATGCTCTTGCATTGATGCCAATTTGATTTGCAGACAACCCAAGACCACGATAAAAATCCATGCAATTAATTAATGTATCTTCAAGTTTTTCTGCATCATCTTTATCAAAATTAAACTCATCAAGTTTAGTTGTGATTAGTTCGTGGTCTTCTGCTACTAAAGGAAGAATCTCTACTTTATTTTCAGTCATACTATCCTGCTAAAGTTTTTATGTTTCTCAAATTTAATCATGTTCTTGAACTTATCATAGAGAACTTCACCTTTATGACTTATTACAAAAACGTTCGATTCATTACCAAGCGAATGAAGTATTTTGAGAAAGTCACTTGTGCCATCTTCATCAAGTGAACTATCAAACACTTCATCAAGAATGAGTAGATTTGTACTCATACTATTTTTCAACTTGGCGATTGCTCTCCATGTGAAAAGCAAGGCCAAGTCGATTCTCATTTTTTCACCTTCACTAAATGATGCATAGGTGAATTCATCACGAAATCTAGATTTAATTGTCTCGTTAAAATTTTCATCAAGATTAAACGATACATAAAAATCCATAGATGCCAAATACTTGTTTATCAATTTATTCATGATAGGCAAGTATTTCTTTATGATAGTTGTTTTTATACCACCATCTTTGAGTAGTACACTCGCAACTTCATATATTGAAGACATATTACTATGTTGCTCTTTCAATGTCAAGAGATTTTTTTGGTCAGACTTTAATTTTTTGAGTTTCTTTGATGCATCTGTGACATCTGCACCTTTTTCATTTAGTGTCTGTATCTCTTCATTGACCTTTTGTATGTACTGATTGATTGCAGAAATAGATGCATTATGTTTTGTAATCTCACTTTGAAAATCTGTAATCGATTTTTGTGTTTCGGTCATCTCTTGAATTGACTTAATCGACAATTGCAATTCTTCAGCAATTTTAATTACCGCCTCATCAAGTTCTGTTTTCTTTTTCTGCTTCTCTGATATTTCACATTCTCTGTGGTCTTCATCAATCGTCTGTTTACAAACTGGACAATCTGTATTTTGACGATAAAACTCAATTTCTTTTTCTACCTTTTTGAGATTTTTACTTATCTCATCTTCGTACTTTTCTAACTTTCTCTTTTTGTTTTGTTGCTGGTCAAAATCTTTGACCAGTTCATTCAATGCTTTAATGCGTGTTTCAACATCTGCAATTTGTAAATTGTATGATGCAATATCTTCGTTTGACTTGTCTATTTTATTCTGATTTGCAGAAATCAATTGTTCATTATTCTGCTTCATCTTTGAAATATAATCTTCTTGCAACTCTATCGCATTATCATTTTTTGAAATTTCTAATTCATTATGACCTACATCCTGTTTTAGTTCTGACATTCTATTTTTAAGAAGTAAATTCATTGTAGAAAACACTTCTATATCAAGCAAATCTTCAATAATTACTCGGCGGTCATTTGATTTCAATTGCATGAAAGGTACAAAAGACGAACTGCCGAGTATTACAATTTGAGTAAAAGACTTATAGTTGAGTTTGAGAATATTCTTTTCAAGATGTTCTTGATAATCTCTGGCCTTAGAATCTTGATTTATCATCACGCCATCGACTTCAATTTCAAAACGATTAGGTTTGATACCTCTACGAACAAGAAATTGTTTTTTGCCTATAGAAAATTCTACTTCAGTAAGAGCATTCTGCTCGTTTATAGAATTTATGAGTTGTGGTTTTTTTATGTTGCGAAATGCTTTACCGAACAGACTAAAGGTAAGAGCATCAAGTATTGTAGATTTACCGGAACCGTTTTCACCAACAATCAAAGTTGCTGGATTTCTTTTTAAATCAACTTCAGTAAAATTTTGACCAGTTGATAAAAAATTCTTCCAACGAACCTTATGAAAGTTTATCATAATTTGATTTCAATATATCAATAATTTCTATTGTTTTAGAATATAGTTTTGCATGTACGATGTCTCGCATATGCATTTTACCTTTGACTACTGATTTACAATCATGCAGTTCCATTTCAAGAACCGATAACTCATCAAGTTTGTTTTTCAGTAAGGAGTTGAGGTTTTGTTCCATTCTCAAATTGATACTCCGTATCTTTCAATTTATCTTTTATCACATCATTAATATGAGTATTGAGTGTCACATCTCTTTCATGTGCCTGCATAGCAAGTTTCATGAATACATCATCAGATATATCCAATGTAATAGTTTCCATTTTTTCTTTAGGCTGTGATTTCATAATCCAATGCTTCATTGTAGAGTGTTCTTATAAGATTGTCAAGTTCTTTTTTATTTTTCTGAATGTTTAATGTATCTATGTAGTTACTCAGAATGGTCAAAGTATCTTCGGCCTCATCGACTACAGAATCATCATCTTCAAATTCCAAATCAACATTTTCGACCACAGAAACATCTGCAACATCTGCTTTGTAAAGTTCATCAAGCATCGTGTCAAACCAATATGGATTGTTCTTTTCAGTAACAACAACCTTAACAATAGTACCTGTGTAAATGCTATAATCTTTTTCTTTAATGGTTTCAAATGTTTCTTTACTATCATCATAATATATTTTATAGAACATATGATACGGATTTTGTATGAATTCTAGTTCTCTTGTATCCGTATCGAACACATGAAAACCTCTTGCATCACCAAAATCAGACCAAGTTATTTCATAAGGATTACCAAGATATGTGATACCACCTTGTGTAGATTTGTGATGAAAATGTCCACTATAAACTAAATCAAATTTAGAGAACATATCTGCACCAAAACCTGCATCACAAAAATGTCCTCTATGCATTTCAAAACCATTAATTTCAAGATGACCCATCATAATTTGTGCATTAGAATCATTAATAGCATCAAGACATTCATTATAATTATCTGAATTAATCCAAGGCATCATGAGAATTTTAGTGCCGTCAAACTCATGTTCTCTTGGACTAGAATAAATCCAGGGTTCAAGAATATGGTCTGCGGTACTAAAAAGTTCTGTGAGTGAATTGACCTTATTTGTATTTTTGTAGTAGATATCGTGATTGCCGACAATCATATGCGTGTCAACGTTCATCTCCCACAATCGTTCTACAAAATTTTCTCTCAAATCATTTGCGGTCTTAAAATTAATATATTTTCTTCTATCAACGACATCACCTAGATGAATACATGTTTTAATATTATGGTCATCAATATAAGGAAAAAATACATTGTCATAAAACTTCGAGAAATAGTCTGCAAAGATTACACTATCGTTTCTCGCACCCCAATGTGTATCTGTAATAAGTGCTATTTTCATATAGAGTATATACCTGCGTATTCTGATACAGTTTTCTTTTTTCTTTTGGCGGCTTTCTTTTGTTCAAATTCTGCAATAAAATCACCTATCATTATTCTCATATCATTGGAAGCCACCTCTGTCATATATTCACCTTTACCATGTTCATTTTGGTCTATATTGTCCTCAAGATATTGCAGTCGTTCCATTTCTTTGTATTTTACATAAAGATGTTTTTTCTCTTTTTGTATTCTGCGAACAAATGCCCAATAAATTATTTGAGTAAAGTATGCAAAAGGGTTAAGTGATTTTTCAGGATTAAAATTATGAACATATTGAAGACAATTTTCTATACCATCTGATATCATATCATCTTTAAAAGCATAATTTATAAAATTTGGACGATACGACAATCTCTCTGCAATTAGTAAAAAACATTCTCCAATATAATCAGGAACTGGAGGAGACGGTTTATCATTTTCTTTAGCCAATGCTATTTCTTTTTTATACTCAATCATAGCATTTAAAAAATCTTCATTATTAATATAGTTTGACATAAATCTCCTTTAATATTAGTAATGAACATATTAACATATATCACAAAATAAGTCAAACCGAGCAAGGCTTGACAAACGTTAATAATACTGTTATCATGGGTATGTACCCGTGAATGATATTAGTTAAGGTATCCTATTTCTTGTTCTAAGTTTGATGTTGCTTCTTCTGGATTCTCTGTATTTTCTAATGCTCGATTATACATTGTAATGAATTCATCGTTTAATGTTGCTATTGTTACTATTGATTTAGCGGCTAATGGAACTTTCTCATCATCAGTAAATGGTATCCAAGGCGTGAAACTATAATGTATTGAAACATCGTTTTCTGCTGAAAACAATTTAAGAGGTTTTTTTAATTTGAGAAATCCTTTTTCAGAATCTTTCATATCTATTTCTGCAAATATTCTGTCGCCATTAGTTAATTGTACAAATTTGAATTTATTCTTTTTCATCGTTTCCTGAAATTGGGACTGTGATAATTTTGTAGTCGAATTGTTCTTCGTTGTATATTTTAATACGTTCAATGAAGTGTAAAAGAGTAAAGTTTTTATATGATTTGTAAGATAAGTCATCCGCGATATCATAAAGTGTTGCAATTTCTTTAGTTTCATTCTTTCTTAATCCTCTTCCTATACTTTGCAAATTTCTCACCCTTGACTTAGAAGGAGAAGCAAAAATGACATTGTGAAGGTTAGTAATATTGATACCAGTAGAAAAGGTGCCGTAACTCGCAACAATAATGGCATCTTTTTCTTTTTCAACAATTCCTCTAATTCTTTCTCGGTCTCCTGTATCTGTTCCTCCGAAAACAAAAAAGACTTTTCGTCCATTCGCTTTTTCCTCTATTAAGTCGTATAAGATTTTTCCGTGTTTTTCTACTAATTGAAAAAGAATGAGTGTATTAGTATTTAGTTTTAGTGCTAGGTTACGTATAAAATTATTTCTTTTTTCATTTTGCACAAGAAATGTAATCTCTTCTTGATATTTCATTCCTTTCAAAAAATGAGTAATATCTTCTGAATATTGTAAAACTAAACATTTAATCTCAAATGGTGAAAGAGTATTTTTATCTATCAATTCTTTAGTTGTTACTACTTTATATACTTTACCAAAAAGACCCTCTAGCATTAATTGATGAGTTTGAGAACCGTCCAATGTTCCTGTGGTACCAAATTTATATTTTGTTTTAATTGTACTTTCCATGATTGATGACAAAGATTTGGCTTTAAACTGATGAGCTTCGTCACCTAAAATCATGTCGAAATCCGAATAATAATTTGCCGGTAATTTGTATAGTGATTGCCACGTTGAAATATAAATTGGCCTGTCTGAAACTTTATCTCTTCCTTGAAATATTTGGTGAATATTTTCAGCAGAATTCCAACTATCATCTTTTGCGTATTCATTAAAATCACTGGACATCTGTGCTACTAATGAAGTAGTAGGCACAATAACTAAACATTTAAAATTTGATACTTTTTGTTGATAGTAACGAATGAGTAGATATATTATGAAAGATTTGCCAGAAGCCGTAGGAGATAATAAGAGACATCTTTCATGATTGATTGCATATAAAAACGCATCAATTTGATAGTCTCTTGGCTCTATAGATAGATTTAAATTTCTAGCAAATCTTTCAAAATCACCTTTATCATATTTATTAACAACTTTAGGAAAACTTTTATATTCTATTTTATATTCACGG
>Ga0310343_10002016_pt1 | contig 10634 bp, 5 predicted proteins | sample HC15DNA2025_MG_FD_203519 | JGI IMG/M metagenome (GOLD analysis project Ga0310343, IMG submission 203519) | Marine microbial communities from station ALOHA, North Pacific Subtropical Gyre - HC15-DNA-20-25_MG | ecosystem: Environmental > Aquatic > Marine > Oceanic | place: Pacific Ocean: North...
AACAAGTTAAGAAAATATAAAGAACTTAAAAAGTCAGAAGACATGGAACGTAAAAAATTAGCAAGTTTAATGTATTCTAAAGCAGGTGGAGACGAAGCACCTGCACTTTAAGTAGTGTTATAAATTCTATTCTACGTCTGATAAATATTTGCATACAATGGTACAAACAGATACCAAAAACACGCATCTTACACTATTTTGACAAAAAAGACATCAAAATAGGCCCTTTTTGTCTATAAAAACACATTATTAATAAGTACAAATACGACATAACTACAATCCACAATCGCGGAGAGTGGTTAATATTATGAATTATATAAATTTATAGGAGCACAATATGTCAGAAAGCAAAAGTAAACTAGAACAAGTACTAGAGTTCTTACTTGCTGAAGATAACGAACGTGCCGAAGAGTTGCTTCACGAATACGTTGTTGAAACTGCTCGTAAGGAATACGAACGTATCTTAGATGATGCTGAAGTCTCAACAGAAGAAACTGTTGCAGAAGCAGTAGACAGCGAAGAAGAAGTAGCAGAAGCAGAAGAATCCGAAGAAGAAGCAGTTGAAGAGGCTGAAGAATCTGAAGAAGAGGCTGTTGAAGAAGAAATTGACCAAGCAGATCCAGAAGCAGACTTTGTCTCAGACGTTGAAGAAGCGGATGAAGATATCGAAGCAGATGAGATTGGCGAGGAAATGGAAGACGGCGAGATTGAAGATAAAGTTGATGAACTTGAATCTGAACTCGAAGACCTAAGAGCTGAATTCGAAAAACTTCTTGATAAAGAAGATGATGGCGAAGAAGGCGAAGACGGTGAAGAAGCAGAAATGGATGCAGACATGATGGACATGGACGGAGACGACATGGACATGGACGCAGAAATGGAAGAAGAATCCGTTGAGTATGACCTAGATGAAGAAGTTGATGAAGATGATGAAGTTGTTGAAGAAGCAACTAAATTATCTGACAACGTTGCAGAACCTAAAGGTGGTGAAGCAGACAACAACGATTCAGGTAATGCTAAAAAAGGTCCTAGCAAAATTGTTAGCCCACATGGACAAGGTGAACCAGTTAAAGTTAATGACGGCGGAGACGGCGACAGTGGCAATAACTCACCAAAAGACAGTGGTGGATCAAGCAATCTTAACGTTGAACCTAAAAAAGTTTAATTTTTTTTAACGGAGTAAACGGTGCGGAAGTTATATGAATACATGAGTCCTGAACAAAGTCAGATCCAATTAATGGAATCTAACGATGGTAAAGACTTATACATGCAAGGATTGTTCATTCAAGGTGATGTAAAGAACCAGAATGGACGAGTATATCCGAAGGATGAAATCAAGAAGGCCGTTGAAAACGTTACAGAAAGACTGAATAAAGGTGAAACTGTGATGGGCGAATTAGACCATCCAGAAGAGTTACAAATAAACTTAGACCGTGTAAGTCATATCATAACAGAAATGATGTGTAATGATGCAAACGGAATGGGTAAACTCAAAGTTATAGATACACCTATGGGGAATATTGCAAGGGCTTTATTAAAAGCAGGTGCAAAATTAGGTGTCAGCAGTAGAGGAAGTGGTAATGTAAATGAATCAGGTCGTGTGTCTGATTTTGATATTGTTACTGTAGATATTGTTGCACAACCTTCGGCCCCAGATGCCTATCCAAAGACTATATATGAGTCTTTGTTTAACATGAAAGGCGGTAGCATGATACATGATATTGCCAAAGACTATACACACGATAAAACCATAGGTGCAAAAAAGCATCTAGATAAAAGTATCATTGATTTTATCAATGAATTAAAATTGAGGTAGGAGACTACTATGGCAGAAAAATTTGAAGACCTAATCAAGTCTACCGAATTGACCGAAGAAACACAAGGTCAAATCGTCGAGGCCTGGGAAAGTCGTCTATCCGAAGCCCGTGAGGAACTTACAGCAGAATTAAGAGAAGAGTTTGCTCAAAGATATGAGCATGACAAAGGTCTTATTGTTGAAGCAGTTGACGGTTTTATCAAAGAAAGAATCGAAGCAGAAATGCAAGAACTTGCTGAAGATAAACAAAAAGTCGCTGAAGAAAGAGTTGCTTACAAAAAGGCTGTTAGTGAACACGCAAAGAAACTAGAAGGTTTCATTGCTGGACAACTTGCTAAAGAAGTTAAAGAGTTAAGAGCAGAACGTGAAAACGTTCAAGCACACGTAGATAAACTTGATAACTTTGTTGTTGAGTCACTTGCTGGAGAAATTAAAGAATTCCACGAGGACAAACAAGCACTAGTTGAGCAAAAAGTGAAAATGGTTAGAGAAGGTAAGAAACAACTTGCTGAATCTAAAGCAGACTTCATTAAACGTGCCGCTGACAAAGTCGAGACTGTTGTTAATAAAGTTGTGTCTGACAACGTACAACAGTTTAAAGATGACATCACAGCCGCCAGAGAGAATGACTTTGGTCGAAGAATATTCGAATCTTTTGCAAATGAATATCGTTCAAGTTACTTAAACGAAAGTTCAGATGTTAAAGAACTAGAAAAAACAATCGCTGATGTTAAAAAAGAACTTGCAGAAAGTAAAGCAGAAGTAGAAGCGAAAGCAGAAGCAACTAAACTTACAGAAAGCAAGTTGAGAATAGCAGAAGACAAGTATGCTCGTAAAGAACAACTTGACGAATTGCTAAAACCTTTAGCAAAAGCAAAAAAAGAAATTATGGTTGACCTTCTTGAAAGTGTTAAAACAGAAAACCTTGAAAAGCAATTTAACAAATACTTACCAAGTGTTTTAGACGGCGAAGCACCTAAAGAGGATCGTAAACCATTAACGGAATCAGTGACATCAGAACACACTGGTGACAAAGATGTTCAGCCTTCAACTGAAGATGGACAGGATATCGTCGAAATTGATGCTATCCGTAAATTAGCCGGACTTTCAAATTAGGAGATAAGAAATGGCAGAATTATTTGAAAGCAATTGGTCAGCAACCAAGGACGCACTTTTAGAAGGACTTAACGGTTCAAGAAAAAGTTCATTAGACGTTGTTCTTGAAAATACTAAAAAACATCTTCAAGAATCAGCATCTAGTGGTGCTACTCAGGCTGGCAACGTTGCTACATTAAACAAAGTAATGTTACCTTTAATTAGAAGGGTTATGCCTTCAGTTATTGCTAACGAATTAGTTGGTGTTCAGCCAATGACTGGTCCAGTAGGACAAATACATACTTTGAGAACAAGGTATGCCGAGAGTGCAACAGGTGTTAATCCTGGTGATGAAGCACTTTCACCATTTAAGATTGCAAATGCTTATTCTGGTTCACCAGATGCAACAGCGGCTTCAGAAGGAACTGCTGGTAAGAAACTAAGCATCCAAATCTTAAAGCAAACTGTTGAAGCAAAAACAAGACGTTTAAGTGCTAGATGGACATTTGAGTCAGCTCAAGATGCCGAATCTATGCATGGACTTGATGTTGAAGCAGAAATTATGCAGGCACTTGCACAAGAAATCGTAGTTGAAATCGACCAAGAAATTATCGGTTCACTAAGAAGTCTTGCAGGTTCTGGAACAACTTTAGACTTTAACTCTGTGACTGGTACACAAACATACGTTGGTGACAGACACGCGGTATTGGCTATTGAAATTAACAGAGCGGCGAACAGAATCGCGGCTAGAACAAGAAGAGGTGCAGGTAACTACATCGTTGTTTCTCCGGAAGCATTGACTATATTACAAAGTGCATCAACTTCAACATTCGCTAGAACAACAGAAGGTTCTTTCGAAGCACCTACTAACACAAAACTTGCTGGTGTCCTTAACGGATCTATCAAAGTATTTGTTGACAGTTATGCGGCTGATGGAACAAAAGTTTTAGTTGGATACAAAGGTTCAAGCGAAACTGACGCACCTGCGTTCTACTGTCCGTATATCCCATTAATGAGCACAGGCCCAGTTATGGACCCTGCTACATTTGAACCTGTCGTGTCATTTATGACAAGATACGGTTACATCGAACTTACAAATACTGCAAGTTCATTGGGTAACGCGGCTGACTACGTTGACGCAATAACATTGTCAAACGTAGCATTCCAGTAAGAATTAAATTAATTCTTATTTGCGAACGCAAATAACTTTAAAAAGCACTTCCTTCGGGAGGTGCTTTTTTTTGACTTTTGCATCAAAAAGATAAATACAACTAATACAATGCTAATGTGAGATAATAGATGGCAACAAACAACAAATCGAATTTCAGACCAGACGGAAACCTTGACATACAAGGTAATTTAACGGTCCGTGGTAATATTTTAGGATATGGCACCACTACATTTTTAAACGACACAGTCACAGTTAATGATGCCGACGGCTATGTGATTAACAGTGACAGTGATGTTGACAGTTCTTATCTACAATTAAACTCACAAACAAGCAATATAAGATTAACATATAATAGTGCAAACTTAACTATTGGAACAACAGGTGTTACAAACAAGATTGTACTAGACGCAAATTCGAATGTTGAAGGAACATTAACAACAACAGGTAATGTTACTGGTCCTTACTTTGTAGGTATAGCCACTTCAGCACAAAAATTCACAGGCAATGTAAACTTAACATTAGACGGAGACCTTACAGGTAGTGTAAGTTTTGAAGGTCCTTTTACTGACAGTTTTGCGGCAAACATAAATGCAAATGCAGTAATTTTAGATTATCATACACAAGGTGCATACGTTAAATCAGCACAAGGTTTAAGCAACAGTAACATTATTGTTGCAAGTCAAGGAACAGATGACGGTTCAGACATTACAATAGATTTAGTAGATACTACTGTTAGTGCCGGTGCTCAAGGAAATGCCACAGCAGTTGCAACATACAATGTGGATTCAAAAGGTAGATTAATAGATGCAAACTCTGTAATGATTGCTATACCCCACTCGCAAGTTACAGACTTTAATGCCGCCATTAGTTCTTATATAACAGGCGGAACAGGATTAACAGAAACAAGCGGAACAATCGATATAGATGATACAGCCGTTACAGCAGGTGCTTACGGTGGTAATGCAAGTAAGGTAAGTTCATTTGTTGTAAATCAACAAGGTCAATTAACAGATGCTAACACAGTTCAAATTGTAATTACATCTGACCAAATTTCAGACTTTAATGCAAACATAAGCACATATATTACAAGTGGCACATACGTTACAGAAGCAAATGGTGTTATAGATGTAACAGCCGATGTTGTTACAACAGATAGAAATGATACATTAACAGCAGATTATGTGTTCTCAGGTAATGTTGATATGACAGGAATAGATGCTGTCGCAAAAACACAATCTGCAAATGATAATAGTACAAAGATTGCAACAACGGCTTATGTGCAAACAGAATTAACAGATTTAATTGGTGGTGCTCCATCGCAGTTAGATACTTTAAGAGAAATAACAGATTCATTAAACAATAATACAACAGTTGCAAATACTTTAGTGGCATCAGTTGCCGCGGCAGAAAGCAATATTGTAACTGCTAATACAAACTTAAAAAGTTATACAGATAACAACAAAGTAGATAAAACATTCATAATAGAAACAGATGGTAGTATTTTACCACGTGTTAAATTAGCAAACGGTACTATTGTAGATAGTAACGCAACATCATTAGGTGGTAATGCTAGTTCAAATTCACAAGTTATATCTTTCCAACATCAAGGACTTGCAAACATTTATTTGCAAACTCAAACTTATGATGATGATGGATTTGCGGTATTACTCCAAGGACAACAACAAGTCAGTGGCAAAATTACTGGCAACATGGTTGGTAATGGTAGTACATCAACAGTCACAGCAACTGGTCACAAATTGATTAATGGGGACACAGTCACCATAAGCAATATGGGTGATTCAAATGCACATGGAACATTTACAGTAACAAAAGTAGACAATAATACTTTTACAGTACCTAGTTCATTTAATGGTACCACAACAACTGCAAATGCTTCATTGAACAACTTTGTTGATGATAACCCAACAGCAGACTTCCAGAAAAGAGATGGTAACATCACATTTACAGGTGATACCAGATTTATGCAAGGTAGAAGAGCAAATGAAGCCACTGATAGTGTACACACAAATCAACAAGGTTCAAGATTAGGTTCAGGTGATGTAACATTCTTTAGTAATGTTTCTTTACTAACAGATGCAAACGTAGGTGGTGGACAATTATTCAGTTCAAATGTAACAACTGTATTCCACAAAGGCGATGCAGAAACACCAACATTCTTTGGTGGTACAGGTTCAGGTTTTGGTATTGCAAGTGCAAACTTGTTTATGTTTGCTCACAGCAGTGATGTTTCAAACAGAAATGCAGACAGTTTTAATGGAACAGTTAATGCATTAGTAAGTGCAAACACAATTAAAATTGCAGAACCTAGAGCGGCTAGGGTAACATTTGAAGATTCAGTATTATATGTAGGTAGCGATATTGCAACATATATTAATGCACAAACTATTACTGCTAATGCAGGTGCAGATGTTTATACTGTAACAAGTTCATCGACTTCGGCAGGTGACGCCTTAATTGAAAGATTAACAGTTGATGGTGCTATCACAATAGGTAATAAAGCAAGTGATACATATCACGCAAATGGAACAATTTTTTATGATGTTGCTACAAATCAATTTAAAGGTGTTGAAGCAGGTATTGTTAAAACATTAGTTGACGCAACAGTAAACACAATTGATTTAGGTAGTGCAGATGTTGGCACAGACGCCAACTTAATGACACAAGCGGCTAACGTTTTCTTCCCAGCAGGAATAAAAGGAAATTATGGAATAACAGTTAGCAGAGTTGCTAATGCAACAGCCAATGTTGCAGTAATAGAAACAAGTAACGCAGACATTAGAGGTCTGTTTAGTGTAAGTGCAGGAAGCCAAGGATACAACAGCGGTACAGGTGTAATTAGTGTTCCGAGTACATCGGATCACATTACAGAAGGAACAAATTTATTCTACACAGACGAACGTGTAGATGATAGAGTAGGTGCATTAATAGTAGGAGGCGCAAACATAACCGCAACTTATAACGATGCGGCTGGCACACTTACAATTGATGCAGATAACATTGGTGACGTTACAGGTGTTACTGCCGGAACAGGTTTAACTGGAGGAGGAACTTCAGGAGACGTTACTTTAGATGTAATTGGCGGAACAGGTATTACTGCTAATGCAAATGATATTGCAATCACTAACACAGGTGTAACAGCAGGTGTTTATGGCGATGCAAACAAAGTCCCTGCATTAACAGTTAATGCACAAGGACAAATTACTGGTGCGGCAAACACTTCCATTAATATTACAGCATCACAAGTTAGTGACTTTGCAGAAGCAGTAGATGACCAAATTAATGTATTGGTGTCTGGTGGTGCAAACATAACTGTAACATATGACGATGGCGCAGGCACATTTGTTATTGACAATGACTTAACAGGTGATGTAACTGGTGTTGTTGCAGGTGCTGGTCTAACAGGTGGTGGTACATCAGGAGACGTTACTTTAGATGTAGTTGCTGGCACAGGTATGACAGTTAATGCAAATGATATTGCAATAGACTTCAAAGATGAAGATAACATGGCGTCAGATAGTGCGACTCATGCCGCTACTCAACAAAGTATTAAAGCATACGTTGATGCAGAATTACTTGGTGTTACTGCAGGTAACTTATCATTAGCAAGTAAAACAACAAGTGACTTAGCAGAAGGAACAAACCTTTATTATACAGATGAAAGAGCGGCAGATAAAATTGGTTCAATTATGTCTGGTTCAGGTAACATTAATGTTACATATGATGATGCCGCAGACACTATCACAGTAAGTGAAAGTTTAACAACAACAGATATTGCAGAAGGCGATAATTTATATTACACTGATGAAAGAGTTGACGATAGAGTTGGAGCATTAATTGTTGGTGGTGCAAATATTACTGCAACATATAATGATGGTGCAGGAACTTTAACTATTGATGCAGACAATATTGGTGACGTAACAGGCGTAACTGCTGGTTCAGGTATGACAGGCGGTGGAAGTTCAGGAGACTTAACACTAAATGTTATAGGCGGTGATGGTATTACTGCAAATGCAGATGACGTAGCAGTTGACTCAACAGTAGTTAGAACAAGTGGCTCACAAACTATTGCAGGTGCTAAAACATTTAGTAACGATGCAGTATTCAATGGAAACTTAACAGTAAACGGAACACAAACCATTGTTAATACTGAAACATTAACAGTAGACGACAACATAATTGTACTTAACAATAATGAATCAGGCACACCATCACAAAACGCAGGTATAGAAGTTGAACGTGGTTCATCAACAAATGTATTATTTAGATATAATGAAGGTTCTGATATATGGCAATTCACAAACGATGGAAGTTCATATTTCCCTGTACCAACAAGTACAAGTGATTTAGCAGAAGGTACAAATTTATATTACACAGATACTAGAGCCAGAGCGGCAATAAGTGTTAGTGGAGACCTAAGTTATAATAGTTCAACTGGTGTTATATCATTTACAAATGATGCAGGTGATATTGAAAGTGTTACTGCAGGTGTAGGACTTAGTGGAGGCGGCAGTTCAGGCGCAGTTACTTTAGACTTAGACTTTAGTGAACTTGATGATATGACAGGCACAATGGATGCCACAGACGAATTTATAATACTTGATAGTGGCACAGGCGAGAAAAGAAAAGCGGCAAATGAAATTGGTTTAAGTGTATTTAATAACGACTCAGGCTTTACTACTAACGTAGGTGATATCACAGGCGTAACTGCTGGTTCAGGTATGACAGGTGGTGGAACTTCAGGCGGAGTTACACTAAATGTTATAGGTGGTGCTGGTGTTACTGCAAATGCAGATGACGTAGCAGTTGACTTATCAGATACAACAATATTCACAAGTGGTAACTTTGCAAACAGAGCCGTAGTTAGAGATGGCTCAGGTAACTTTGAGGCAAATGTTATAACAGCAACAGCAACATCGGCTCAATATGCTGACTTGGCTGAGAACTATTTGGCAGATAAACCTTATGAGCCTGGTACAGTTCTTATTATAGGCGGAAGTGCTGAAGTTACAGAAGTAACAAAACAAAACAGTCCAGCAATAGCAGGTGTTGTTAGTACAGAACCAGCACACTTAATGAACTCAGCATTAGAAGGTGACAATGTAGTAGCAGTTGCACTTAAAGGTCGTGTTCCTGTTAAAGTTGTAGGTGCTGTTAGAAAAGGCGATGTACTGATTGCAAGTAATACTCCAGGACATGCTCAAGCGGCTCCATTCAACGGATACCATGCTGGTGCAAGTGCGATAGGTGTAGCAATAAGCGAAAACCTAACAAGCGGAACCGGTGTTGTAGAAGCCTTAATTAAGTAAATCTAGATAAATACTCTTATATAAAAGGTAATCCTTTTGACTATGCTCAGACGTGAGTGTAGACTACAAAAATGTAGACAAACTATATAGGAAGAGACAGAAATGGCAACAGCAATCCAATGGAGAAGAGGTACAACTGCCCAACACAGTTCATTCACAGGACTAGTAGGTGAGATTACCGTAGATACCGATTTAGATACCATTAGAGTCCACGATGGTTCAACAGCAGGTGGACACAGACTAGCAAAATATTCAGAAATAGGAGACATTACAGCCGTAACAGCAGGTGACGGTTTAAGTGGTGGTGGATCTTCTGGAGCATTAAGCATAGCATTAGACTTAAACGAATTAACAGCCGCAACAATAAATGTTGCAAATGACAGCATTGTCCTTATTGATGCAGATGATTCAAACGGAAGTAAAAAAGAAAGTGTTGCAGACTTTGTAAGTGCAATAGCAGGATCAGGTTTATCAGCAAGTTCAGGACAATTAAGTATATCAGAAACAGGTGATATTAGTGCCGTTACAGCAGGTAATGGTTTATCCGGCGGTGGTAGTTCAGGTGCAGTTAGTTTAGCAGTAAACGATGCATTTTTTGATAAAACAGCAGGTGGAACAGGTTTCGGAGCAAACTTAGAACCAGCGGCTAACAATACACATTCACTAGGTAGTGCAACAAGTGTATGGAAAGACGTGTATATTGGTCCAGGATCATTATACGTTAATGGACAACAAGTATTAAGTGACAGTTCAGGTACTATCCAATTTAGTGCAAACGCAAACCAAAACGTAGGAATTGTTACTTCAGGTTCAGGTGACATAGAATTAAACGCAAGTGGTACTGGTGTAATTAATTTACAATCAGGTATTACAGTAGATAGTGGACAAGTATTAACAGGTACAGGTGGTTTGACAATGGGGTCAAACATCAACTTGAACAGTAATCATATTAACAACGTAACAGATCCAGTTGCGGCACAAGATGCGGCATCAAAGGCATACGTTGATGCCCAAGTAGCCACAAAAGATGCATTAAGCGAATTAAGTGGTGATACAGATGATATTACAGAAGGCTCAACAAATCAATTCCACACAACTGCAAGAGCCAGAGCGGCAATTAGTGCCAGTGGAGATTTAAGTTATAACAGTTCAACTGGTGTAATTAGTTTTACAAATGACGCAGGTGACATAGAAAGTGTTACAGCCGGCGATGGACTTTCAGGTG
>Ga0310343_10002017_pt1 | contig 10634 bp, 8 predicted proteins | sample HC15DNA2025_MG_FD_203519 | JGI IMG/M metagenome (GOLD analysis project Ga0310343, IMG submission 203519) | Marine microbial communities from station ALOHA, North Pacific Subtropical Gyre - HC15-DNA-20-25_MG | ecosystem: Environmental > Aquatic > Marine > Oceanic | place: Pacific Ocean: North...
GCTTCTTCGTCTTCCTTTTTTCAAGCGAAGAAGAGGCGATGCGACGGGCTTTGGAGTCTCTCGTCGTCGAGACGATTTTGGCGGGGAAGGGAAGGACTTTTAGGAGTACCTCTCGGAGGCGGACGCACCGAGACGCAAAGCAGAAGCCTTTTGGGGCAGACGACTTTGACGAGATCCATCTTCATCCAAACGCAAACGACGCCGAATCCATCCTCGCTGATGTTTCTTCCCGGGAAACCGGTGCTGCCAACGTTCGACGACGACGGAAACGACGACGGAAACAACAACAACAACAACAACAAAGAAAAAACGAAGACGAAGAAGTCTTCGGTGAATTTTTCGAACGCGCGAGAAGCGCTCGAGCGAAAGTCGCCCTTAGCGACGCGTCTGTTTCAAATCGACGGCGTGACGGGCGTGTTTTTCGGACGCGATTTCGTCACCGTGACCAAATCGGACGAACACGATTGGGAGGTGCTGAAAGCGGAAGTGTTCGCGAAGATCATGGACTTTTACGCGTCCGGGGAAGACGCGGTGCGTTTGTCGTCGTCTGAATCGTCGGAAAACGACGACGAAGAAGAAGACGAAGACAATCCGAATAGGATTTTGGAGACGGATTCGGAAACGGTGGCGATGATTAAGGAGTTGCTGGAAACGAGGATTAAACCGGCGGTGGCGGAAGACGGCGGCGATATCGCGTTCAAGAAGTTCGACGAGGAGGAAGGGGTGGTGTACGTGCAGTTGAGAGGCGCGTGCGACGGGTGTCCAAGTTCGACGGTCACTTTGAAAAGCGGGATCGAGAACATGTTGATGCATTACGTGCCAGAAGTAAAAGGGGTGGTGCCGTGGGAAGGCGATAAGGAAATGGATTTGTTGGACATGGCAGACTTGATGAGAGGTCGTTCGTAGAGTGCGAGAGCGCGAACTTTCTTGCGGCGGCGGCGGCGTCTTTCGCGCGATTTATTTGTGTTGTACATTGTATATTTGAGTTCCGCCTACTTTTTTATCATCACAGAGAGGAGCTCTCCGAATTCGCACCAAAACCTCCCGTTTCCTCTCATGGCCAACCGCACGGCCAGGCGTTTACACCATCCGCTTCTCCTTTTCGTTCGTCTGTGCGTTCTTCGTCGTCCGGGCGCTCGCGACATCGCGGCGACATCCCCTAAACTCGCCCCGGCGAGATAGTCCGCATCTATCGTCCCTTTACTACTACTCCGCGTCGTCGTCGTCGCTTTTGTTGTTCTCGCCTCTACGACCATCCGTTCTGCCGTCTTCTCCGAGCCGTGTTTTTTCGTCAGCGCTCGCCATCCGACGAGTTCGCCGACGTGACACCCGCTTTGTGTGCTCGTCCCGAACGCGTCGAAGACGCCTCCAAATCGTCTCGAATCGATTTCCCACGTCGGCACGGTCGCGATACCGACCGAGTGCAAACAATGCTTCGCTTTCGAGACGTCCACGTAATGGTCGCGCCAATCCACGGACGTTTCTTTGAACAAGGCGTGGATTAAAGTCTTGGCGGCGCGACATTTGAGACAGTGCGGCGCGCCGTAGAGAAGAAAGTTGGACCGAGACAACGCCAAGGCGAGAAGAGAGAGCGGCTTTAATGAAGACGACGACGTAAACGACGACGACGAAGAAGAAGAAGAGCTCGTCTCAAAAAAGCGACGACGACTTTTTCTTCGCCGCCTCGGCTCGCAGTTTCGAGTCAACGCGCGGAGCGAGATGGACATAGAAGAAGAAGAAGAAGACGCTTTGACGACGTTTTTGTGTTGTAAGAAGAGACTTTTGATTGGAAAAGGTCATTCATCATCATCACACAGAGAAGATGTGACGTGCTTTCCACGACGATCGATGGAAACGAATGCAACGATTATTGCTCTTGGGGGACAATAGTATTTATCGGACTCGATAATCGCTATATACAACAATTTTATTAAAACTCACTCTCTTTGGTATTTATGTATTTCGTCTCTCGAACGACGACGGCGTCGTCGTCTTTTTAAAGTCAAAATTGGTGGAGTTCCAAATTTACAAGTCTTGCGACCAGTCGACGCGAAGTTGAATGTCGTCGGTGTTCACGCCAGACTTGTTGTACGGGCATCGGACAGAATATCTGTCCTTAGACACGCGAATTTCACCGTTCATGTCCGGATCGGCCGAAACGGACGCCTTGATGTCGTCCGTGGTGTACGTCAACACCGCCATGGAATTGGCAGAGTTGCTCTTGGTGTTGTACACCGATTGCAACTTGACGTTGACGTCGCCGTTGTTGTAGTACGCTCTGACCTTGGCGTCGTTAGACAAGACATCGTACGAAACATCCGCGGAGATGGAATCGTTATCGATGACTTCCTTCAACGGCAACGCGAAAGCGACCGAGCAGACGTTCGAGTTCACCGCTTGGCCGTCTCTCAAGTGGTTCGTGTTGCCTCTTTGGACCAAGTTCAACGTGACGTCGCCAATCTTGTCGACGTTCGTCGTCACCGCAACTCTCGCCGCTTTCTTGTTCAACGGCAAGTCCGCGACAACCTTCATCGCTTGATCCATGATGGTCACGTCTTTAGAGACGGACACGTCCCAGTCGCTCGCGACGTTGGACGCTTGAGACGCCAAATCCGCCGGGGAGCAGTTGTGCGTGAAGTTCTTGTCCAAGTTGGCGCGCGGCGCCCACCCGGGCTTCATGTTCAAAGACACCGAACCGGTGCCGTTGCAGATGTCTTGGGAGACGTTGACGTTCAACTCCTCCTCGGCAATCGCGCCGTTGCCTCTGAGGACAACCTATATATATTTATATATATACAGAGGAAACACAGTGAGTTTTGATTGTGTTGTTCAAGAGAAAAAAGGCCTCCAAAAGGCACAAAGGGGAAAAAAAAAAACAAAAGTTCGACACCATTTAAGGACTCGAAATGCTGACTGTACAATTTGCGGCGGTGTTTGTGCATTATCATCGAAAGACGCAAAGACGCGCTGCTTTGGTCGTTCCGATCATCCCGAACCGCGCGGAATCCACGTCGGCGGATGCACGCGCGCGCGTTTCGACCGCGGTTTCGAGGAAACGGCGGTCGCGACGCGCGCGTTTTGCCCCGTCCTTTTTTTTGTGCGTCGCGATGATGCGTCCATAGTAATTATTATCCTTCGAGAATAATTCGGATGCTTTTTCTTCGTCGGACAATTATTATTTATCATCGGCGAATTCTCTCGAGTCAGGTCCGAGAACGACAAAACGCGAAGAAAGAAAACGACGCGAGACGCACTCTGCCGGTAGCTTGCATGGATTGGGACATGATTTCAGTGAGTTTTTTGTTGCTTGGGGGGTTTAAACGCTTTTGTGTGCGTGTGCGTGTTTAAAAAAGTGAAGGATTTTGAGAGAGGGGAATTTGAATTGTCTCCCAAAAAACACGTGTCTTTTTCCCTCCTGCCTTTTTTTCACCCGTTTTCGTTTTTTGCTCTTTTTAAACCCTAAATGCTTTTATTTCTTTTTTTTGGGGGTGGAGATGAAAAGACCCCCCACTGGACCCTTTACATCACTCCCATCGACGACTCTTTGTAGACGACGCGACAACAACGCCATCGTCGAAAATCTCGTCACCATGGTACGTTTTTGGCGTCGCACTTTTTCGTCGTCGTCTATTCTCGCGCGCAAAAATGGACGCGCGTCGTCGCGTCGGCTATTTTTTTTTGCGCGACCGACACGTCCGTGCCTTGTGTAAAAGCCCTCTCCTTCTCTCTTTCTCTCGAAATGGAATGAAATGTCGCTCGGAAATCGCGCGGGGCACGCACCGCGCGACGTCGATGCACCGGAAATGCGCTGACAATTCTGTTATTCTCCTGCGTTTACGCTCAACAGTCGAACCCTATGAAAGAAATCCGCATCCACAAGCTCATCCTGAACATCTCTGTCGGGGAATCGGGCGATCGTCTCACCAAAGCCGCGAAAGTGCTCGAGCAACTCACCGGGCAACAACCCGTCTTTTCGAAAGCTCGATACACCGTCCGCACGTTTGGCATTCGTCGTAACGAAAAGATCGCGTGCCACGTGACTGTTGGCAACAGAGAAAAAGCGTTGCAAATCTTGGAGTCTGGTTTGAAGGTGAAGGAGTTTGAACTCTTGAAGAAAAACTTTAGCTCAACCGGGAACTTTGGTTTCGGCATCCAAGAGCACATCGATTTAGGCATAAAATACGACCCGTCCACCGGGATTTACGGCATGGACTTCTTCGTCGTTTTAGAACGACCCGGGTTTCGCGTCAGCCGACGCAGAAAGTGCCAAAAGAAGGTTGGCAGGTCGCACAAGCTGACGAAAACCGATGCGATGAAGTGGTTTCAACAGAAATTCGAAGGCGTTATTTTGGCGCGCGCGTACTAAGAAAGGCGGACGACGCGCGTCGGATGGAAATAGCCCAGAAATCGCAGAAGAGCATCATCATAGTTTTTAGCAGAGATTTAAGAATGTCGAGCGTTGAGTTCCACTTTTTGTAATACATTCTCGCATTCATCGTAGCTTCTTTACGCGTCGTACAACGCGTCTTACGTCCTACTCCTAGTACGTACTAAAATTGTTGTGTGTGTCACAAGACAGTTTTTCCTCCCTCTTCTTTTTTTTTGGTGTTTTTTTTTAATTTTGTACTACTGCGACGTGTCGCCTTTTCCACTCTCACAAAGGGAAAAAAAGCACCGTTTTTGCCACACATTTTTTTGTCACTTTTACCTTTTGGACATAACAAAGGCAAAGCGCACCAACCCCGGACGGACGCATACTATTACTCTTGCGAGAACGCGATGACGACGACGAAGACGACTTCGGCGAACGACGCCGTGATCGCTTTGGAGAAGTCTTTGGAGAAGACGCCTCCTCTCGGGAGGAAGAAGCAAAAGAAAGGCGAGGACAAAGAAAACGTCAATGATTACTCGAATGGCGTTGTGATGGGTGCCTCGAATGATGATGTGGACGCGAAGAGCGCGACAGAGTTGCAGTTTAAGCGCGACTTTTTTCAAAAGCAGTGGCGAAAAGATGCGAGGATTTACGAGTACGGCTCCGCGGCAAATCCGGACATGAAGCCGATTCCGGTGTTGGTGCACCCGCCGGATTGGCACGAACGAGGCGAGACGAGAGTGATACCGTTCGATATCGACGATTTTTTGGAAATCGATAAGCAGTGCACGTCGCCAAACTTGATGGCGTCGTTTATTCGAATTTGCGAAGGCGAGAAGTTAGAAACGAAGGCAAACGCGACGAGTCAAGCGTTTTACGTCATTCGCGGGAGTGGGAGCACGACGAGCGAACACGGGACGATAAACTGGGATACCGGAGACTTGTTCGTCGTCCCGGTGTGCGAATACGAGATGTTGCACGAGTGCGTGAAGGCGGAAAAAGGTGGGGCGGCGTTGTATTGGGTGCACGACGAGCCATTGATGGATTATTTAGGGGTCACGCCGAATAAGAGGTCGAATAAGTTCGAACCGACTTTGTATAAGAGAGACGACATGTTGGCGCAAGTGGAGGAGATTTCGCACTCGACGACGAAATCGAACAATCGGCTCGGCGTTTTGTTGGGGAACGCGAAGTGTGAGCAGACTAAAACCTTAACGCACGTGTTATGGTCGCTGTTGAACTCGATTCCTGCGAGAAACGTGCAAAGGCCGCACAGACACAACTCTGTAGCGTTGGATTTAGCCGTTGCGGCGAAACCAGGCGTGTATACACTCATGGGGAAAGAAATAGATGATAAAGGAGATATTATCGATCCGATTCGGTGCGATTGGATTCCAGGTGGGGTGTTTATTACGCCACCAGGATGGTGGCATTCACATCACAACGAAAGCGACGAAGTCGCTTGGGTTTTGCCCATGCAAGACGCCGGGTTGTACACGCATCAAAGAACGTTGGATATTCGATTCGTGGACGACGAGTTGGAATTGCATAAACAGGGGAAGATTCGCGGGTCGGCGTTTTCGGTGACAAACAAGCAGTACATCAACATGGTGGAAATGGGCGCGAAAGTGCCCATTCCAAGAGGGAAGGATAGCTCGATGAAGCGAAGTTATTCGAGAGAACACATGACGGACAGCGACGGCGAACATTAAACGCACAACACGCGCTCAAAGAATGAATAAAAAATGCGCGGGACGTGCGCGTGAAATGAAAAAAGAAATTGTACCACACAAGGACGTGTAATATAAATTTGCTTAAATTACTACATCATAACAACGCAACAAAAGCAAACAAACAACGCGCGCGCGTTTAGTCATTCGCTTTTCTACAAACTATATCTAAACATTTACCTCTCCCACTCCTACTCTCTAGCCTTCGTTGACGTTGAGAATGAAACAAACAGACATCATCGCCGCGCAACACAGCAAGAGCGCTCGTTCGCTCGCTCTACCCGCCGCCGTCAATAACATGACGACTAAGACGTTCAGAGGGACTCTAAACACGCTCGTTACCGAAGCTCTCAAACTGTTTGGAACTAATTCACCGCGTAAAACTGCCATGGCAGGCCAATACACGCCTAAACCAAACTCAAACGCACAAAACGCAAATAAAGCTACGAAATAACTCTCTTTGAAAACCACCGTCCAAAAGAAAGATATCGCCGCAGCGAGAAAAACGTAGCGCAAACTTTTCCTGGTTTGCGCGATACTCGTATTATTGTTATCACCGCCACAACCATTTACGTTCGTGTGATGGCGTTTCCTTTGCACGGAAGACAGGATTGAATACGTCATTGATCCGAGCATTTTGCACGTCATGAAGAGCGAAAAGACGACGCCGTGGGGGACAAACCCGGAGATGGTTTGATCGGCATCTTTTCTCTTCTCTAACGCTGGCGTCCAAATGAAAACAAACACGTGCAAAGCAGCCTCGTAGAGTGAATTTGTGGTGCCGAGCGATAATAATTCAGGACGCGTGGCGACGATTTTGAACGATTCGAGTATGCCGCCTATCCTTTTCCTTCTCGTTCTCGTTCGTAAAGTTCGTTGCGGAGGCGTCTTTGTGGCCTCTTCTACGTCTTCTCCATCTTCCCCCTCTTCGTGCCCTTCCTCGGACGACCTATTCTCGTCGCATATCACTACTTCCTCATTCTCCTCGTCTTCTCGATTCACTTTCGTTTTGTTATTCACCCAGAGTGACGTGCATAAACAGCCGCACAAAAGCAGCGCCCCCGCTGCAACATCAAATGCCGGAGCGAACTCGTTCGGTTCCTTCTCGGTCACAAACAGAGACGTTTTAATTCTCAATTCCGGTAAAGGTCTTTCTACTCTCGCTTCGTCGGCCGTCTGTAACCTTGGCAACGTCCTCGATTGACTCCCGGTGTAATATCCGTTCTTCCTGGAAAACGCATCCACGACCGCGTTCCCTATAATCCCCGCAACTACCGCTGATACCGCGTTAAAAAACGTCGCCGATGCGAACAGTCTCGCTAAATTCCTCCTGTGAATTTTTTTGCGATCGCACTCAGCAATCGCCCACGCCTCGAACGAACTAAACAACAAAGAGTAACAAATCCCCCCTAAAACTCTCGCGAAATACAACGAAAACGCATCCGACCTTCGACTGCTAACCACGCACACAAACGCGTACGCGAAACCATACAATACGCAATTCACTTTATGCCCGTACCTATCCCCCAACGAGGCTACGATTGTTCCTAAAAACGCCGAAGACGCGTACCCGAGGACAAAAATAAAACCAATCGATTGCATCGTAAACCCGTGTTCGCGATACAACGCGTATAAATACGCGCCTTGAATCCAATCTCCAAACGTCGCGAACACGTACACAATGTTGTACCTCGTTCGCAAACGCGCGAATCGTTTTTCTTCTATCACGAGGTCGGTATTCGTCATCGTTTTTCGGTGATCATCATTACCTCCTCCTCCTCCTCCTCCTCCTCCTCCTCCTCGAACCGGGGATAAAAACTCGTTCTTTTGTTCTTCCTCTCTTTTCCTCGTCTGCCTCGTCAACACGCTCGAAAACACGTGCACTAACACGCACGACCCACCGGCGACGACTAACAGGCAGTGCTCCGGGAAATCTCGCGCGAGCGATTCGAACGCCGACGCATCTTTGACGAGCATCGCGTCCTCGGAAGAGATCGTCACTCTCGAGTCGCGATAATACTAGGAAGACAAAGACGGCATTTCAAAGTCTTCTTCTTAGTTTTGGTGTCTGCAATCGTTTTTTGAGCGCATCATCGTCGTCGTCGTCGTCGTCGTCGTCGTCGTCGTCGCGACGCTTTCTTCGCGACGAAACCACCAAAGCATCGCATCTCGTTCGCGCAGTCCTCCTGTTCGTTTTACTAAGTCGCGATGAAAGAGGAGTCAGCGATTTTTTCTCTCTCTCTCTGTTTGTGCGTGCGTATTTCTGTTCAAACGCAATCACAAGAGGAGAGTCCATCAAGCTTCCCTTTTTCTTGAGAAGGGGTTTAGGGTTTTTTCATTTAGGGTTTAGGTTCATTTTTTTCCCTCTCTCGTCTCGTCTTCTTCGCCGCCACCATTCATTTCCGCACTTTTACACGTTAAAAAAAAAAAAGCGGATCTTTCGCGCGTGTTCTTCTTTCTCGCGCGTGTTCCCGTGTGCGATACTTCGAAGACGAAGACGCGAAGACGACGAGCATCTTCCTTCCTTCCTTTCGAGAGAGAGAAGAATCGATATATATTTTTATAGAGATTGCCATTTTTGGTGCGTCTGACGAAGCATTGAATCGAAAAAAAAAATGAGCGAATTACTTGGCGGCGATACGGCGTACATGCTCGTCTGCATGGCGCTCGTAAACCTGATGACGCCCGGCCTCGCGTTCTTTTACGGAGGTTTAGTGCGATCGTCGAACGTTTTATCCATCATGGCACAAAACTACGCCAGCATGGGTTTATTGACGATCATTTGGGCAGCTTGGGGGTACTCCCTGTGCTTCGGCGAAAGCCAAGGCGATTTTATCGGGAACCCGAAATCGCATTATTTCTTGGAGAATACGAATAATAACTCACCGGCATCGACGATTCCAGGACTCGTGTTTTGCGGATTTCAAGGGATGTTTGCAGTGATTGCACCAGCTTTGATGACCGGCGCGTTTGCCGATCGCGTGAACTTTGGACCGTACATGGTCTTCATCGCACTCTGGGCACACTTGGTATATTTCCCGGTCTGCCATTGGATTTGGGGCGGTGGCTGGATGGCCAAACAAGGCGTTTGGGATTTTGCCGGTGGGATCGTCATTCACGTGACGGCTGGTTTTTCCGCGTTGGCGACAGTTGTCGCGTTACCGTCGAGACACCACTTGGACGCAAGCGTGGAGAATAAACCACACAACGTCCCGTTTGTCGCTCTCGGTACTGGCTTGCTCTGGTTTGGTTGGTTTGGCTTTAACGGTGGTTCTGCGCTTGCTGCAAACAGTCAAGCCGCGTATGCCTCGATCAACTCGGAAATTTCTGCATCAGCCGCGCTTTTTGGGTGGATGATGTTTGAATGGGTTTTCGAAGGCAAGCCGACTTTGATTGGCGCGTGCGTTGGAGCTATCGCTGGTTTGGCTACAATTACCCCAGCGGCTGGTTTCGTCGACCCGTGGTCTGCGTTGTTGATTGGCTTCTTGTGCGTGCCGTTTTGCTATGGTTGCATCGAGATTACGAAGAGGTATAAACTCGATGACGCTTTGGACGTCTGGGCCGTTCACGGTATGGGCGGTTTCTTGGGCACCGTCTGTGTTGGTATCTTTGCCACAGACAAAGTATCCGGCGGCGTCGACGCGAGCGGCAAGCAATTCGGCATCCAATTGTTGGCAGCGGGTGGCATTGCCGCATACTCTTTCATCGTCGGCTTTGTCTTGATTAAAGTCATCGACAAGTTTTCAAAAGTCGCAGTCGACCCGGACACGTATGCGAAAGGCTTGGATGTTTCCATCCACGGCCATGAGGCGTATTTTGATGGCTCAAACGACGGGACCAAGAAGACTACTATTGGAGTTTAATTCTTTATCATAATAAAAGGATATCGCTCTTACGTTCTTAAGAAGAAGAACACCCAATGATACTTAATTATAATATGGGATGATAATACAGGCACGATGCTATTAATATGTCAACAATTTAATAACGATCAAGACTTCCATTAATATGAAGTAATATGTATATATTTAGATCAAGAGTTAACGCGCGTGCCGAGAACGAAGTTTTAATATTTATTTAATAATAAGATTACAAAACGACTTTATTTGTATGCGGTTTCGCCCCTACCCTTTTCGCTTCGCAATGAATCACTTTAGTTGAAGCATAGAACAAAGGTTAATCAGACGTAGCCCAGGGGAGGAGCACAATTTAGAAGAGAGTAAAGAGAAAAAAAACAATTTGCAAGCGAAAAGCGAAATTAGTACTTGTTGTTTTTAAAATCGTATCATAGTAACGTGCAATCAATAAGAATACTTTACGTAAATAAAACATTCTTCATTATGAAAGCCGCTCTTTCTTTATTATTTCATATAATTGCGTTCTAAATGCACAAAAAAGGGCGTGCAATTTAGTAGAAGCCGAAGCCCTTGGCCGCGTTGGTCAAGACGTTGGCGTGAACCGGGTCCGCGGTGTGCGCGGTCCAGTTGGCGATCGGACCTTCTTGGGTGGCCAAGGCTTGCATGATGCAGCCC
>Ga0310343_10002019_pt1 | contig 10623 bp, 9 predicted proteins | sample HC15DNA2025_MG_FD_203519 | JGI IMG/M metagenome (GOLD analysis project Ga0310343, IMG submission 203519) | Marine microbial communities from station ALOHA, North Pacific Subtropical Gyre - HC15-DNA-20-25_MG | ecosystem: Environmental > Aquatic > Marine > Oceanic | place: Pacific Ocean: North...
TGGTTCCGGGACAGTGATTGTTATATCGCTCATCGGGTGAAGGAGGCGCCGGCCGAACAGGCGTGGTACGTGATAGTCTGGCTGCGGTAGATTGGTCCACGGCCATCTTGAACGCTACCCCTGAGGGTTGTGTCTCTCGGTCACATCTCGACCTACTGCCTACACTCTATGGTGCCGTTCCTTAAACGAGGCGAAGTTGGCGGTACGTATCCCGTTCAGGGACAAACCATACAGATTGCAAGAACTCTTCGACCAAAGCACCCCATGACAACTACGCACTCAATCTCGCTCAGAAGAGCGATGGTGGCTTTTGCCATACTCTTTCTATCGTTCGCGGGTCTTGAAGCCCAGTCTCAGAGTGTCGACGTGGTACTCGACTCAGGGCTACTGGCTGGATATCAATGGCGTAACATCGGTCCCGATAGGGGTGGCCGGTCGATTGCTGCTAGTGGGGTGAGAGGCCGTCCCAATGAGGGCTACTTCGGTGCCACCGGAGGGGGGCTGTGGAAAACTGTAGATTCCGGAGAGAATTGGTTCCCCGTCACTGACTTTCAAGTCAGCTCCGCATCTGTGGGTGCCGTTGCAGTAAGCGAGACTGATCCCGATCTCGTTTTTATCGGAATGGGAGAGACAGCCATTCGAGGCAATATCCTCCCGGGGGACGGTGTGTATCGAAGTCGTGACGCCGGAGAGACCTGGGAGCATGTAGGCTTTCGAAACTCGCATGGAATCTCGAAAATCCGTATACACCCGACTAATCCAGACTTGGTTTACGTCGCATCCTTCGGAAAGTACTCGGCACCCAGCGAGGAAAGAGGTCTGTTCCGCAGCAAAGACGGCGGCGACTCTTGGGAGCAGATTCTTTACAGAAACGAAGAGACGGGTGCCATCGACATTGTGATCGATACGAATAACCCTGACGTGCTCTACGCGGCACTGTGGGAGGCGTATCGAAAGGAATACCAGATGTCTTCGGGTGGACCGGGTTCAGGGATGTTCAAGAGTACAGATGGCGGTGACACTTGGGTGGAGATGACCCGTAATCCGGGAATGCCACAGGAGGGCCTCGTTGGTCGTATCGGGTTGGCGGTGTCTGGTGCTAACTCGGATCGTGTATGGGCCCTCTTTGAAAATGACAATGGTGGCCTATTCCGCTCAGACGATGGAGGGGCCACTTGGAGTCTGATCAACGACGACCGCGCTATACGGCAGCGAGCATTCTACTACACACATGTCTTCGCCGATCCGCAAGATGAGAACGTGGTGTATATGCAAAACACGTCGTTTTTTAGGTCCACGGACGGAGGCGAGACGTACGAGTCTATCAATAATGGTACACACGGTGATTTTCACGATTTGTGGATAGACCCGGACGATCCGACTCATCTCATTGTCGCGAATGATGGTGGGGGTGCGGTAAGCAAGAACACCGGCGGCAACTGGACAGATCAAGAATTTTCGACCGCACAGTTCTACCACGCTGTGACGACTGCTCATGAGCCCTTTCACGTGTGTGGCTCACAACAGGACAACACGACGCTCTGTCTCCCAGGAAACTGGAATGCGAGCCGGATGGGATTCGGAACTGCTCCTTTCTTTGGAGGAGCCACGGGGGGATCGATAACCGAGGGTTCGATGGATGTTGCCTACCAGGCTGGTGGTGGAGAGCCTGGTTATATAGCTCCTGATCCCAAGGATATTGACGTCTTCTTTTCGGGCACGAACAACGGATCGTACATCGACAAGTTCAACCGGAGATTACAGACCAATCGCGAAGTCAATCCTTACCCTTGGTTCTATTCAGGCGAGCCAGCAATTGAGATTCGAGAGCGCTGGCAGTGGACGTTCCCGATTATTTTTTCGCCGGTTGATCCAAATCGACTATACACATCGTCACAACGGCTCTGGATGACTGAAGACGGGGGGCGCACTTGGCAGCAACTCAGTGATGACCTTACCCGAGCGGATCCGATGACGCTTCAACGCACGGGTGGACCAATAACCGGGGATATGAATGGTCCAGAAGTCTACGCGACGATTTTCTCTGTGGGCCCGGGGAAGTTGGATGCAGATGTGATTTGGACAGGATCGGATGATGGTCTAGTGCACGTCACCCGTAACAGTGGAGTTACTTGGAGTAACGTCACGCCGACCGATATGCCGGATTTCGGTCGGGTGAGCCAGATCGATGCGTCCTCCTTTGATTCAGGTAGGGCATACATATCAGTCCGCAAGCCTTTGCTTGACGATTTCAATGCCTACATCTGGCGCACTGAAGACTACGGGGAGTCCTGGACTAAGATCGTCGATGGAATTCCCAATGGGGCATTTGTGCACGTTGTGCGTGAGGATCCAAACAGGGATGGACTACTCTACGCAGGTACTAACCGCGGAGTATACATCTCCTATAGCAATGGCGATCTCTGGCAGGCGTTGAACCCTGGGCTCCCTGATCTTCCGATCATCGATCTTATCGTCGAAGAGAACGAGCTTGTTGCTGGCTCACACGGCAGGGGGTTTTGGGTTCTGGATAATCTGGCTCCTCTGCGTGAGGCGACGCCTGGTATGACCGAAAAAACCATGCTTTTCACACCACCGATGGCCACACGGTCAGCTGGTGGTGTGACCCTTTCCTGGTGGCAGCCGGAGGAGGATGACGATCCTCGACTAGACATCTTGGATAATGATGGGAATGTGCTCCGCACCTTTCTGCCAGACGGACAGGATGCCGAAGAAGTTGGCCCGGAGGGTCGATACTTGAGTGCTTCACTTCCAAACAAAGCTGGCTTGAACTTCGTGCACTGGGATCTTAGGACTCAGCCCTTCGAAGTATTTCCAGGGATGATCTACTGGGGTGTCAGGACTTCCGCGCCAGCGGTGCCGCCAGGAGAATACACCGTTCGCCTCACGTCTGGAGGCCAGGTATTCAACACTCCTCTGCATGTGCAGCGCAATCCTTGGATTACGGACGTCACCGATGAGGATCTCCAGGCTCAGTTCGATTTTGGTGAGATGGTTCGGGATAAGGTTACAGAGGCAAACCGTGAAGTGATCATGGTTCGTAACGTAAAGTCACAACTTGATGAAAGAATGGAGCATTCTAGTGACTCACGCTTAGCTGAAGCAGGAACACGTTTGACTGCCAAGGCATCTGAGGTAGAGCAGTGGATCTATCAGGTGCTTAACGAAGCTGGTCAGGATCCGCTCAACTTCCCAATCCGTGTGAACAACCGCTTGGCGAATTTATTGTCGATGTCAGAGCGGGGTGACGGACGTCCTGGTAATAACATGCCAGTCATCTTCGACATCTTAGTAGAAGAACTGTCCGGCTATCAGCAGGAAATCGATGAGATCTGGTCAATTGAGCTGACGGAGGTAAATCGTATACTGGGCAACCTTGGTCTTCCTGCTATTGATCCTGAATGCGATCGTCCTGAGGGATGCATGGCGACCTAGATACTTGAAGATGATGAGGGCAGGCAGAGGGGGTTTGGTCCGTAATTGGACCGGCCCCCTCTTTTTCGCTCATGTGCCGAGGGTGCCTAATACTCCCCTAAGTCCACTGCTGATTCCAGGGGCCCCTCCCAGCCTGCTGCTCTTACTTCGGCGATGAGGCCAGCATCGTCGGTTCCCCAGTATAGCTGATGGTACAGAACTAGCTTCTGGGCTTTCGCCCGAGTTGCGATATCAACGAGTTCTGTCGGTGAGGTGTGAAATGCGCTGTGGTAGGTTTGCCATGGGGTTGGCCGGGTGGGGAAGCGCTCCCCACTGTACACTTCGTGCACGAGTACGTCACAGCCGTTGCACGAGTCGACAATTGACTGACTCGGCGCGGTATCTCCGCTGATCACGATCGTCCGGTCTGGCCCAGTAATTTTATAGGCAAAAGAAAAAAGCCAATCTCCGTGAATGACAGGTATCGCCTCAATGCGGACCCCATCTTCGTCATACACCAAACCGCCTTCGGTCTCGATCACATCCGGCATGTAGCCATCCCGATTTGCATCCCGAGGCTCTAGTCCGTTTATGCGCCGATCTATGTCGGCTTGGTAGGCGAGAACGATGTAATTCATCATGTCTCCGATGCCAGGAGGGCCCACGACGCGTAAGTGATCGGGGCGGTCTAAAACCCAAGGACTCAGTAGGATATCCGGGAGGCCCAAAGTGTGATCGGAGTGCAGGTGCGTGATAAACACGTTCTTCAAGTTTTCTGGTCCGAGCGCTGGAATCGCTAAGTCACGTGAGGCTTTAGAAGCTCGTCGCACAACTCCGGGGCCAGTGTCAAAAATGAAGGCTCGGTCGTCAACGACAACCGCTACCGCTGGCCCGGAGCGTTCGGGATCGGCGTTTGGTGTCCCTGTCCCGAGCATTACTAGTCGTGTTTGATTAGTCTCAGATGTGGCGGAGAGGGCACTAGTGTTGCTGGGATTTGGCCCCTCAGTCTCCCCTGATAGACATGCAGTTGAGAGACATACCAAGGTCAGGGTGATCGATCTAATGAGCATGCTTTTTGGGTTGGAGGTGTTTCGCACTAGCTAAATGTGGATTGACGGACCCTAGGGTGCTTGGGTGACTCAGTCCATTCCAGCCTGCTTTCGCACCCAGCGTGCCGCTGCCTCATGCGTACCGAACCAGACACCATCGCGTGACTTCATATGCTCAATCAGGCCTTCGAGCGCGATTATCCGTGATCGGTGCCCGATGACATGAGGGTGCATTGTAAGGAGGAACATCGTTCCTTCTTCCCATGCTTTGTCGAACTCATCAATCCATACCTGCATAACGTCTCGCGGGTTCATGTAACTGTTTCCGCGCGGGTTGAAGAGTGGGGCGTCATCTAGGATCCATTCTACCGGCAATTCCACCATCCCTGTCGGCTCACCGTTCTGAACTAGCTCATAGGGCCGGTCATCTGCCATTAGTGAACTCTCGTAGAGAAATCCTATATCGCGCACAATCCTCAGCGTGTTAGGGCTATGATTCCAAGATGGGGCACGATACCCGACGGGCCGTGTTCCGGTAATCTCTTCGATAGCATCGACTGCTTGCCTCAGAAGCCGCTCTTCAGTGGGCCCGTCCAAGGCCGTATTCAGTTCGTGTATCCAACCGTGCGCCGCGATTTCGTGCATCCCTGACTCTTGGATTAGGTCAGCCTGTTCTGGGGCTAGCTTGAGGCTCCAAGCTGGAAAGAAAAAGGTGGATGGCACTTCCTGCTCATTCATCAATTTAACGACCCTAGGTAGAGCTACACGTGACCCATACTGGCCTTGAGAAAGAGGGCCAATACTTATGTTGCCAGTCCTGAGCCCTTGGACTGTCTCATTGTCCACGTCGTAGGAAAGAAGCACAGCTACTTTCGCTCCACCTGGCCAAGAGTCGGGATTCAAATCTCTCCCAGCGCGCACTTGATCTACAGCAGATCGAACGAACTCTTCGGACCAGTTCCAAGGCTCGTCGGCCTCCATGGATTGGTCTGATGTGTCCTGAATACCACATGCGACCATGGTTGCTGCTGCTCCGAGCGCTAGAAAGAGGCAAAGCCGCTGGGAAGAAATGCGTTTCACAAGAGAAATGAATGCTGATGACATTAAAAAGCTCCGTTCAAGGGAGCTTTAGCCTATCTCCCACAAGCCATCCGGACCAGAATCTCTGCGCAACTGCCGGTCGGGCTCAATGCAAGATGGATCGTCCTTTCTCCTGGCGCGCGCTACCGTCCCCTTCTGGTCCAAAATAGTACGGCACCACCTCCGCCCGCCGTCCCGTAGAACGTCGCCGCATCCGTAGGATTGAGAATGGCGATCGCCTCGACGTTAGCCGAGATCAGGCCGTACGCTTGCTCAGGTGGCACAACGATCCCGTCGATTACGGTGATTGCACATTGTCGCGATCTCCTCACGAAACGGACACAGAGGGGAGCGTCGTCGGTTGCGTCGTATTCGTCGATGTAGACCCCTGCAATGTTCTGCCAGCGGATCACATCCTTGGCCAGTCCCGGCATCTGTATAGCCTCGATATCCGCGCGATTTATCCAACGGTTTCCTAGCTGATTTGGGCTAAGCCCCATCTGGTCTAGTTCCTCAGCCGCGAGTTCCTCGACAGAGACGTCCAGTCCCACCAACCCCAGTGGCTCGGGTGAGATCATCAGCTCCAGAGGCGCTTCTCCTCCCATACGGAGTGCGATCAGGGGAGAACGTGTTGGTAAATAGCCAAAACGTTCGGTAGCTAAGAAATATTCTCCCGCCTTTGGGGGAGCGAGTACGAATCTTCCATCTGAATCTGACAGTGCTCTGAGACGTTCGGTTCCGTCGCGCTCGATTAGTTGAATGATCACATCACCGACAGGTGCTTCGTTTGCCTGATCCAACACTCGTCCGAGGATAGTTTGCGCGGCGACTTCCTCAGAAGCTATGAAGGAAATAAAGACAGCGGCCCAAATCAGTGCTCTTTCGCAGGTCTTAATCCGATCGGAAATCCCCATGGCAGGATTCCTTATGGTAGATGATCGATCTGTCTTCAGGATGGTACCTCCATGGTGCCTCTACTTACACGTACCGCGCTACCCCCAACGCGGATGGCCGATGTCGCTCCATGCCTCCTATCTGCCTCAACGTGCAGTATGCTAGGACGGCCCATTTCGATTCCCTGCTCCACCGTCCACGATAGCGAGGCCTCGCTTGCTCCGTCAGCCGCCGAGAGATATCCACCGAGAGCGGCGGCGGCAGAGCCCGTCGCGGGATCTTCGGGGACTCCAGAGTCAGGTGCGTACATGCGAACATGTACGTCGACACCTTCGCCTTCGGCCTCCATGCACACTACGTAAACGAATTTCGCCCAAGAATTTGAGAGCATCTTCTTCCAACGTGCTGTGTCTAGTGACGAATGGCGAACGGCCTCGAGGGTCCTAACTGGAATGATGAAATACTCGAGTCCACAACTGACTTGTTCGACCTCGAGATCCGATTTGAAGGGGCCGCCGCCAATATCGGATTCCTCTAGTCCGATCAGAGCCGCCACTTCGGAGATTGGGTGTGGATTTGGTCGATGCTCGGACAAAAGCGCTGTAGTAAATTTCGCGAACACTGGAACGCCGGCCTCAAATCTCACCTCCACGGGGACCGGACCCACGTTTTCTTCCAGGACGAGTGTGAGTTCACCATTGGTAGGAGTTTGCACTGGAGGTTTGGTTAACAGTTGTTCTCCAATCTCGTCGTCGTCGCTGGAGTCGATTTCGTCTGCGAGGAAAATGGCTGCACCAACTGTAGGATGGCCGGCGAAAGGCACTTCTTGGCGCGGCGTGAAAATTCGCACTCTAGCCGATCCTGCCTTCGTCTCGGGAGGACCTATAAACACGGTCTCTGAGAGGTTCATCTCCAGCGCAATTCGCTGCATCAGCTCTGACGGCAGGTGTGTGGCGTTCGGAAATACGGCAAGAGGATTGCCTCCGAACGTGCGATTAGTGAATACGTCGAGGGTGTAGAATGGGAGTTTCATAGGCTGCTTGCTTTGGCACTGTGATATACGTCACCATAGAGTCTAGGATCGACAATACCACGAGAGGGGTCCAGTGCGAACCATAGGGGTGATTTCGGATACCCACGGGTTACTCCGTGAAGAGGCAGTTGATGCTTTGAAAGACAGTGACTTGATCTTGCACGCGGGTGACGTGGGTGGAGCCGGTATCCTCGACGTATTGTCCGGTATAGCTCCTGTTTTTGTGGTTAAGGGGAATAACGATTACGACGAGGCGGCCTCAAGCTGGCCAAAGAGAGAAGTGGTGCACTTGTCGGAGGGTACTTCTCCGGTCTTAGCGTACATGTTACACGACATCAGTGATCTTGACCTCGATCCTTCTTCAGCCGGGTTCGCAGTTGTCGTTTACGGTCACTCGCACCGCCCAGCTATGGAGCGGAGCGGTGGAGTTCTTTATTTCAACCCCGGCGCGGCTGGCCATCGGCGTTTCAATCTTCCGGTTACCGTAGGTCGTTTGCGGGTTGATGGACGAGGACGTGTTTCAAGCGAGATAATTGAGCTCGAAGAAACAATCTGACAGGAGTTCGTTCGTTACTATTTGGTAACGCAGGTTGGGCTAAGTGGGTTATAACCCTGAGCCTATGATTAATGAAAAATGGAGATCGAACAGGTGGATACGCTCGCTGGGCAGCTTTACGCGATGAAGCTCGAAAGAGATGAGGTCAGAAATCCTCAGTTTACGGAGGTCATGGACCGGGCAACGGCCGAACTTAAGGCGTCGGACATTCTGGATGGCGTACTTGGGGTGGGTGACCGAACCATTGACTTCGCTCTTCCCAATCTTGAAGGGAATCCGATCAGCTTGAGTTCGTTGCTCACCCAGGGGCCTACTGTGGTGAGCTTTTTTCGAGGAAGATGGTGACCCTATTGTCGCCTTGAGCAGGTCGCTCTCCAGAGACTTCTTCCTGAAATCACTTCTCGAGGAGCGACACTTGTTACGCTCTCTCCTCAACTTCGTGAACACTCTATCGCATGGCGCGATGAGGATGGCATTTCGTTTGAGGTTTTGACCGATCTTGGCAACGAGGTCGCGCGTAAATTTGGTTTGACCTTTAAGCTTTCGGATGATCTCAGGGAGGTCTATCTGAATGGGCTCGGGCTAGATCTTTCTCTCATGAACGGAGATGAATCGTGGGAACTCGCAATCCCGGCGACCTTCGTGATCAATATGGCTGGAATGATCACATACGCATCAGCGGATCCTGATTACACGAAGCGTCCAGAGCCGATCGCTGTCCTAGCGGCTATCGACTGAACTGATGAAGCAGGCATTCATTGGCGGGCGTGTAACACCTCGCGGATGCAGCTTCCCATTGGCAGATTCTCCCATCCCTGCTTTCAAAGGAGTGCGTGTGTCAAAATCTAGAGGTTTTAGCCTGCTCGTTCTGCTTCTGGTCCTCCCTCTAGCCGGGTGCCTGACTTGGGCGCCCGCGGGCATGAGCGCTGAAGCGCTCATGCAGCAAGCCGAGCCACCTGAACGGGTTCGGGTGATAACGAATGAGGGGGATGAGCTAATTCTCATAGCTCCAGCGATCAGGGCGGGGGCCTTGGTGGCGACGCGGGCGCCTGGGGCAGTTCTGCTGCGGGATGTTGCCACCCTAGAAGTGGAAAAGCTCAGTATCGGGCGGACCATTGGGATGACGATTCCCGGGGTCATAATACTCACAGTCGTTGGCATCAGGGCCAGCCGGTGATGACTGTAAGGGGCAAGGCTAAGAGTTTGAAGGCTCTAACCATTTTATTGGCCTGCGCAGCTTTTTCCGCCTGTGATGAGGGTCCCCGTGTCGATGTCGTTTTTCGAGGCGGTACGATAATTGATGGTACAGGAAAGACTGCATATGTCGGTGATGTTGCCGTAGATGCTGGAACCATTGCAGCAGTTGGTGACCTAGGGTCTTTGCGTGGGTTACAGGAGGTCGATGCTAGGGGTCTAGTTGTAGCACCTGGCTTCATCAATCTTCACAGCCACGCTCGATATGAGGGTCTATCCACTGCGAGCAATATGTTGAGTCAGGGCGTAACCACCGAGGTGATCAACGCCGATGGTGGTGGGCCTCTGAATCTAGACCAGCAGTTGCGGGATTTGGAAGCAGGAGGGCTGGCGATTAACGTCGCGACGAACGTGGCGCTAGGAACGATCTGGGCTGAGGTGAATGGTACTGAAGACGTAAGACCAACTCATCAACAACTCGAGCGCATGAACGCGCTTGTACTCGAGGGACTTGGCCAGGGTGCTTGGGGGGTTTCTGCTGGACTGGACTACAAGCCCTCGTATTACTCAACCACTGATGAGGTCATAACTGTTCTTTCGGGTACGGCGGCCTGGAGGACTGTGTTTACGAATCATGACAGGGTCACCCCCGAGAGTGGCTTCAGCTCTATCGTTGGGATGCGCGAGACGATTGAGATTGGTGAAGCAACCGGGCTCAATCCCATCATCACTCACATGAAGGTGCAGGGACACGAGCAGGGCACCATTGAGGAAGTTACAGCGATGATGGATGCAGCCGTTGAGCGTGGCGTTTACGTGGCAGCCGATGCCTACCCTTATCTAGCTGGCCAGACGTCACTCGCGGCCTTGATCATTCCTGGGTGGGCTCAGGAAGGAGGCCTCGAAGCTGCCCGTGCTCGATTCGCATCCCCGGATCTCAGGACTCGCATTGTGGAAGAAGCCGACGCCGCACTTTCTGCTCGATTTGGTGGACCTGAAGGAGTCTATCTTCCAGAGAGGGGCGTTGAACTCACGACCATGATACGAGAGTTGGGGGCGACCTCAGGCGGTGATGCAGTCGTTAAGATCCTGGAGACAGAGAGTCCGACCTCAATTCTCCGTTTTGGCTTGGAGTCTGATCTGGAGGGCATTCTCAGATACCCCTCCACGTCTGTGTCCTGTGATTGTGATGCGGTGGCGTTGGGAGTCGTGTCTCACCCACGTGGCTACGGGACGTTTCCAAGAGTACTGGGTCGCTATGCTCGTGACCGGGGTGTTCTCACCCTCGAAGAAGCAGTGCAAAAAATGTCAGGCCTCCCTGCAACGACCTTGGGCATGCTAGACAGAGGGTTCATCGCTGTTGGGATGTCAGCAGATGTAGT
>Ga0310343_10002020_pt1 | contig 10615 bp, 6 predicted proteins | sample HC15DNA2025_MG_FD_203519 | JGI IMG/M metagenome (GOLD analysis project Ga0310343, IMG submission 203519) | Marine microbial communities from station ALOHA, North Pacific Subtropical Gyre - HC15-DNA-20-25_MG | ecosystem: Environmental > Aquatic > Marine > Oceanic | place: Pacific Ocean: North...
CTAATTCATATGCATTAGAATTGTTGTCCCATTTAAATCCAACTTGGGTATCACCAGGTAAATTCATACTTATATCAACGGCTGTGAATTGACCTTTATATCCTTTTACAAACTTTTCTTCTTGATTGATACTATAACCGAAATGATTTAAAGCCTTAATTAATGGCTCTGCTTCTTTGAGCTGGGTTTTAATCGTACTAAAATGTGACATTAGATTCGTTATTTAATTGAGTTAAGTTTTCACTTTGATTAGAGATGAAAGCATCAGATGTTTTATTCTTGACTGTTACTTTACCAAGAGCGTCTTCGAGATTTTTTGTAGCTTCATTGCATGAATTTCCAGTAAATCCCTCAACAGACTCTTCAACTCTTCCGTCTTGATGAATTTTGAATCTCAATGTTTTTTGAGGCATTAAATTCAAGTACTGAGTAGTTATACTTTATATAGAATAACGAAAATATTTTGTTTCAGTTGGTACAAGTTAATTAATTTTAATTTTTATATTGAATATCTAATAAATAATTATTTTTTGTCGAATCCTGATTAAAAAAAATCAAGAAAATTAGTTATAAAAACCTTGCATCCCCATTGAATCAAGGGCAGTTTTTGCTTCTTCCATAACGGATGGCTCTTTATCAAAAAGGGCTATCTTCGTACATTCATCGACGAAAGTTTCTTGGAATGTGTTGTTTAATTTTTCGTACAATCTACACAATGACCAAATACAATTACTTCGTACACCTGATTCATTATCTATCTTTAAACTTATTAAAAGTTGTTCTGCAGCTAATTGAGCATTCTCAAAAGAAACATTTCCAATTTCAGCTAAAGAACTAGATGACCATAACCTTACTGCAGCAACATCATTCTTTAAAGCATTAATTAATGGCTCTAAAACAACTTGGTTATCATAGTTAGCTAAGCTCCATGCAGTAGCTCTTCTGACGTAAGCATTATCATCAGTCTTCAAAAGACTGACAAGTTTTTGAACTGCGCTAGGACATGGATTACGACCTAAAGCATATACCGCACTCATTCTTTCAACAGGGCAAGGTTGATCAAGCAATGGTAATAAAAGAGGGAAAGATCTTGGATCTCTATATTCACAAAAAATTCTTAAACCTTGTATCCTCTCTTCTCTGTTACCTTTAAGCAGTTTTAAAGCTGCGTTGCATTCTTGAGTTATATTTAAATCTTTTGAAAAGTCGTCCTCATCAATTTGTTCTAAAGGATCTAATTCAAGCTCTAAGGCTAATTCTCTAGCCAAAACATCTGGATCAACAGCGATTTCAGCCAGACTTTCTTTATTCGAATCCTTATTTTTCGTCATATAAAAACTTAAAATACTAATTCATTGGAGCAGGTGACATCATATCCCCTGGCAACCAAATTCTTGCGCTGACTGCAAAAAAGGCAATCCCAAAAAGTGCGACTATCGCGAAAGGCAAAATTTTTGTTTTGATAAAACCCAAAGATTCAAAATGAATTAAGTCAATAATAACCTTTTTAAGAGACTTTTAAACAATTTCTTTTTTGATAATATTATTTATTTCTTGCATTTTGTCTTAACTGACCACATGCAGCATTTTTATCTAGTCCTCTGCTTTTTCGAAAGCTAACTGCGATGCCATTATTTAAAAGTCTAGATTGAAATAATTGAATATTTTTAAAGGAGGCTCTTTTAAATTCAACTTCATCAATTTGATTGTATTGAATTAAATTAACGTGGCATTGAAACCCTTTTAGCAAATTACTTAATTCATTTGCATGTTCCACTTTATCATTAACACCACTTAACATTAAATATTCAAAACTTACCCTCCGACCAGTATCTTTTACAAATTGCTTACAATCATCGATTATATTTCTAATATCGTATTTTTTTGCACTAGGTATTATCATTTCCCTCATTTTTTGATTTGAAGCATGTAGGCTTATTGCTAAGGTAAATTGACACCTTCCTAAAATTTCAAAAGACTTTGCTGATAATTTACTTATCATTTTTGGTATCGCAACAGTGCTTACCGTTATCTTTCTCTGACTAATCTGAAAGTCCTCATTAATAGATTTTATAGACAAAAGCAAGTCATCAATATTCAACAAGGGTTCGCCCATACCCATGAAAACAATATTTGTCACTTTTCTATTCATTTCATTTTCAATAAATAGAATTTGATCTAATATTTCACTTGCTTTTAAAGATCTTTTCAAACCCTCCTTCCCAGTTGCACAGAATTTGCAATCCATTGGGCATCCAACTTGACTAGAAAGACATGCCGTAAGTCTTTTTTCGGTTGGTATACCAACGCACTCAATACTTTGGTTATCACTTGTGGCAAGTAATAATTTCAAAGTTCCATCATTAGCTAAGTTTTTCTCTTGAAAACTAAGTTCGCCAACTTTAAAACCATCATCCTTTAACTTTTTTCTAAAATCTAGTGGTAAAGGGTCTATTTCATCAATATTTTTTGTCTTATTTCTGTAGTTATAAATCCAATTATGAATTTGGCGACCCCTAAAAGGAGCCTGACCATAACTTAAGGCTACATTCTCCAATTCTTTAACACTACTACCAAGAAGATTTTTCAAATTATAGCTTTTTGATTCTTAGACTATTTTTACCATAACAGCAAACCATGTTTTAGGAAGAATTCCGTGAGAATTAGGGCAATAAATCCAATCATTGCCATTCTGCCGTTTAATCTTTCATTATAAAAATGAAAACCGTAACGTGGTAATTTTCTTTTGGGAATAATCTCTGGCTTAATCATTACTTGAAATTTTAAAAATATATTCTAGTCATTAAAAATAATAATAGATAATATTATTCATCAGACAGAAGTCCTTCCTCTTGTAATCCCTCTAGAGCAGCTGGATCTGGCAATTGATCTTCAGAAAATTGATTTTCAGCGCTAGGTCTAGCGAAAGCTGCAAAATTGCTGGAGGAGGAATCGATTCCATGTCGATTTCGGGTTGTCTCCAAGTCTTCATCACTAGGATCATCAAGTATTGCGGCAGAGCTAACCGCAGGAGTTTGTGGCATATCAACTGTATAATCTGGCCTTAAATTCTGTGTCCTTCTATATCCACCAGACTCTTCCGCGAGAATGTCAGGATGGGGGCCAGCCTCAGAGGCTAATTCCTCTACAAATCCGCTAAAGCCAGTACCTGCAGGTATCAGTCTTCCGATAATAACATTTTCTTTTAAACCTCTTAACCAATCAGATTTACCTTCAATTGCAGCTTCTGTAAGAACCCTTGTAGTTTCTTGGAATGAAGCAGCTGATATAAAGCTATCTGTATTGAGTGAGGCTTTTGTTATACCTAACAAAACTGGAGTAAACTCTGCTGGAGCTCCTCCTGTGATTGCCATCGCTTGATTTGTGTCTTCCACTTGTCTCAATTCGACAAGTTCGCCAGGAAGGAGAGTAGTATCACCTGCATCTTCTATGCGGACTTTACTTGTCATTTGTCTGACAATAACCTCAATATGCTTATCATCGATTGCTACACCCTGTGACTTATAAACGTTTTGCACTTCACTTACCATACTTCTTTGTAGTTTTGATATTGATTCTCGAGCTGCATCTATCAAAGGTTTTTGATCTTTTAAATCACTAAAGTAACAATCCAATAATTCATGAGGATTAATGGGACCATCAGTTAAAATTTCTCCACCTGTAACTTGTTGTCCATCACTAACCATTATATTTTTCCCAACAGATAGTTGATATTCATTAACTAAATCATCATTTTCAATAATCGATAAAGAAACTGATTCTTCATCGTTACTTTGCTTTATTTGAACAATTCCAGATTTTTTACATAAAATTGCAGCATCTCTAGGTCTCCTAGCTTCTAGTAACTCTTCAATTCGTGGCAAACCTTGAACAATATCTCCAGTTTTCTGCCTTTCAAAAACAAGTAAAGCTAAACCATCTCCCCTAAGAACTAAATCTCCATCTCTAACATGTAAAACTGAATCAGGAGAGACCATATAAGGCCTGCCAAGTCTTAAAGTTACTGAACTACTTGTGACTTCTTCGATTTCTCCACAAGAAGTGGATTTTTCAGAATTACTAATAAGATCACCATCAACTACACGATCACCGACTTTAACAACAGCTTTATTACTAATATCAATTTTAATTTTATCTTCTTCTCTTTCAACAATTAACCTTCTTAAAGGCTCATCATCAATAACATTTGGCAATTGAACCAATCCTTTTTGTTTACAAAGAATTTGTGTTGTAGCTATTACATCTCCTGCTTCAACTATTTGACTATCTTTGACCTGCAATTCTGTATGTGTTGAGCCATGACTAGAGTCAGACATAGTATCTCTTCTTACAAGAATCGACTCTAAAATTACTAAATTTAATCTATTTATTGATGAATCATTTTCATCTTTAATCGACTCTACATCAATAGTCATTTGAGGAGTAGCATTAAAGCTTTCTACACTTAAATGTGTTCTGAGCAATTCAACTCCTTCTACTGATTTTATCAATTCACCGTCCTTGTAAGTAAGTCTTTGAATTGCTTTTAAGCCTAAATGTGGTCCTTTTTCCTGCTTAACGTGGGATAGTTGAGGTAATTCGGCTTGATCAGGAATAGTAAATTCTTCTACAGTTCTCAATAGTAAGCCTCTGCATTTTTCGGTTTCTATTTTCTGAACAAATAAAATTTCTTTATTATCAATGCCCTCAAAAATCTTTTCGCCTGGATTTACTAGATTGCCTTCTTCAGTAAATCTATTCAAAACTTCTTCATCATCGCAGTCATGAAAGGTTCCATTTCTAACAGTTATTTCACGGAGAATGTCATTCTTCTGCGTTACCGTAACAATTCCTGATGTTTGACTAAAAATATCTTTTACAACTTCTGTTCCTGCTTCAATCCATTTCATATCTTCAATCATTAAAAGCGATATATCCTTGTTTATTTCATGTGTCTCTTGGGGAATCCAAAGCAAAGTTCCACCTTGATTAACTTCAAAACCATTTTTTGATGATCTTGCTTTTTTGACACTTAAACCTGGTGAGTATTTTATTAAACCGCCAGTTTTTGTACGGAATCTTTCATCTGTTAATTCAGCTATAACCTCACCATTACTAATCTTACTACCCGGAGAAGTGTTCAATCGATAAGATATTCCATCGCTGGATTCCAAATTATGAATTTGGCCAGAATGCGTAGATTCTTCATTTAACTTGAAATTACTTAAGCTCATTGAAGTAGTAACAATCTGAACCTCCCTTGAATCTCCTATTGATTCTCTTAATCGAATTTTGCCGCCAAATTCACTTGATTGACTTGCCTCTGCTAAAACTGTTCCTTCATTCACAGAATTCCCAGAAGAGACAACTGGTCTTGCATTAGGTGGCAAATTATAAACATCTCCTGCTAAAACCCATAACCTGCCAAGCCTTTGAGCTTTTAATGTAATATTTCCTTGCCTATCTGTTACCTCCTTTGGTTGGATAACCTTATCGAACTTAACTTGACCAGCTAAATCGCAGATAACATCCTTTGTTGCTTTTTCAACGCTCTTTTTGACCGCTCCAGCAGTGATCTGAGCAACTGTTATGTCAGAATTAATCTCTTCTCCATCATCCACGAATAAAAGAGATCCACTCGAAACTTCAATTTTTTGAGCTTTATTATTTCCTTGGGGAACTATTTTTAATGTGAAATCAACTTCCGCTTGCTTAGCTTCTACGCCATGTGGAGTCCTATAACCTCTAACTTTTGCTTTTGAACTAAATTCAACTTTACCATTAATTTTTGACCGTACTACTCCACTTTCAGCAGTTGATACCCCTCCAGTATGGAAAGTTCTCATTGTCAATTGAGTCCCTGGTTCTCCAATAGATTGAGCAGCAATGATCCCTACTGCTTCACCTAAGTCAACCAGATGATTATGAGCTAATGCCCATCCATAACATCTCCTGCAAACCGATCTGTTCGCTTCACAAGTTAATGGGGATCTTATTTGTACTTTCGTAATAGATGTTGCCTCAATTTTTGCTGATAATGAAGGATCTATTGCAGTATTTTGAGGAATAATTAAGTTGTCTTCGGAATCTACAACATCCTCTGCAGTTAATCTACCAAGAAGTCTTGCTCCAAATTTACCATCTTCAGCTTCAACAACTATTGATCTTTCTGTTCCACAATCTTCTTCTCTAACAATTACATCTTGAGCAACGTCAACTAATCTTCTAGTCAAATATCCAGAATCTGCAGTTCTTAATGCAGTATCAACCAAACCTTTCCTAGCTCCATAAGAAGAAATAACATACTCAGTCACAGTAAGACCTTCTCTAAAGTTTGTTCTTATTGGCAGGTCAATTATTTCTCCTTGAGGATTTGCCATCAATCCTCTCATACCAACAAGCTGTCTTACCTGAGACATATTACCTCTTGCTCCTGAATTCGCCATCATCCAAACTGAATTTAAAGGGTCATTTTGATTGAAATTATTTTTAACAGCATCTACTAATCTCTCATTAGTTTCGGTCCAGGTATCAATAACCTTTGTATGTCTCTCTACTTCTGTAATTTCACCTAGTCTATAACATTCTTCTGTAGCAGATATTTGCTCTTCAGCTTGTCCTATCAAATCTTGTTTAGCTTCAGGAACTTTTAAGTCATCTACTGAAATAGAAACAGCAGCTTGAGTAGCATATTTAAATCCTAAATCCTTTAGGTTATCAGCCATGGCTGCAGTTATGGCAGTACCATGAGTTTTATAAGCCCAAGACACTAAATTTTTTAAGGCTTTTTTATCAACTACTTTATTCTTAAAAGATGGCGGTGTTTTGGCTAAAGGTGGCATTATCACTGGATTATTCTTTTTTGAGTTTTTAGTAGTTTTACGAACTTTAGAAGTTTTTTTAGGTTTAGATGATGTCATGATTTTTAAATGAATGGGAAAAAGTGTTTGAAGATTAGGTTTTAGATACAGAATCAATGATGGTATAGTTCATCACTACTCTTCCGACAGTTGTCAAAACAAATCTACTTATTAAATTATTTTGAGAGTCAAATCGATCTCTTCTTAAATTCCATATTTCTACCCTTGATCCATCTTTGAGCTTTTCAGTTTTTTGTGGCGTACTCATTTCGTCTTCATCTTCAACTTCTCCATTAAATCTAACCCATACCCATTCATGTAGGTTCAATCTTTTATCTTCAAAAGCAAAAATAACATCTTCTAGTGAAGCAAAAGTAATGTTATTATCTCCAAAAGAAGGTTTTTGATAATTCGGTTGCAAAGCCGTTAAATAATAAGATCCCAACACCATATCTTGCGATGGAGTAACAATTGGTTCTCCAGTAGCAGGAGAAAGAATATTATTACTAGCCAGCATGAGCATACGAGCTTCAGTTTGTGCTTCTAAAGCTAAAGGAACGTGAACTGCCATTTGATCTCCATCAAAGTCAGCATTAAATGCTGGACAAACTAAAGGATGAAGTTGTATTGCTCTACCTCCAACTAATTTTGGTTCGAAAGCCTGAATTCCTAACCTATGTAAAGTAGGAGCTCTATTTAAAAGAATCGGATGACCTTCAATGACTTCCTGAAGTACCTGCATTACTTCATCATCAGCTTTTTGTATTAATTTTTTTGCAGCTTTAATGTTATTAACAATATTTTGACGTATCAATCTGTGAATTACAAAAGGTTGGAAAAGCTCAATCGCCATTTCTTTCGGGAGACCACACTGATGCATTTTTAATTTGGGACCCACAACTATTACAGATCTACCTGAATAATCAACACGCTTTCCAAGAAGATTCTGTCTAAATCTTCCTTGTTTTCCCTCAATGATGTCACTGAGAGATTTAAGAGCTCTATTATTTGCTCCAACAACAGTCCGTCCCCTTCTTCCATTATCAATAAGAGCGTCAACTGCCTCCTGAAGCATTCTTTTTTCATTTCTTACGATAATTTCAGGAGCTAAAATCTCCTGAAGTCTCGCTAATCTATTATTCCTATTAATTACTCTCCTATAAAGATCGTTTAAATCAGAAGTTGCGAATCTTCCTCCATCAAGCTGAACCATAGGTCTAAGATCTGGAGGTATAACAGGAATAGCATCTAATACCATCCATTCTGGTTTTGCATTAGTTGCAATAAAGTTATCAATAACTCTGATTCTTTTTATAAGTTTTGCCCTTTTCTGTCCCTTACTTTGTGTAATTTCTTCTCTGAGGTCCTCGGCAATCTGATTTAAATCAAGGTCCTCAAGTAATTGCTTTAAAGCCTCTGCTCCGATACCAACTAGTGGTTCATTTTCAATTTCCAGCCATTCATCTTCTGTAAGTAATTGTTTATAATTGAGTTCTTTATGATCTCCAGGGTCTAAGACAACATAACAATTAAAATATACTATTTGTTCTACATCTCTTAACGGAATATCGAGAAGAATTGCAACATAACTAGGAATCCCTTTCAAATACCATACATGGGAAACTGGCGCAGCAAGTTTTATATAGCCCATTCTATGTCTTCTAACTCTACTTTCAGTTACCTCAACCCCACATCTCTCACAAACGATGCCACGATGTCTAACTCTTTTGTATTTACCACAATGGCATTCCCAATCTTTAGAGGGGCCAAAAATCTTTTCACAAAACAAACCATCCATTTCAGGCTTGAGTGTCCTGTAATTAATTGTTTCAGGTTTCGTAACTTCACCAACCACTTGCCCATTTGGTAATGTTCTCTGTCCCCAATCCATTATTCGTTGAGGAGAAGCTATTGAAATTTTTACGTAATCAAAGTGATTTTCAGTTCTTAAGTTGCTGTTTGTCATTTTTGAGAATTTGAATTAAAGGTTTTATATTGAATATTTAATCTTCCTCATATTCAGAAGTACCTAGTGATTCGTAAGTTGGCCTCGATGGAGTGTTCCTTCTAGGATTTATGTCTTGCATTAGATCTACTTCTTTTCCTTCATCTGTATATACCCCAATGTCTAGACCTAGTGATTGTAATTCTCTCATGAGAACTTTAAAGGACTCTGGAGTACCGGGCCTAGGAATTGGTTTACCTTTTACGATCGCATTTAAAGCTTCATTTCTACCTTGCATATCATCGGATTTAACTGTTAAAAGTTCTTGAAGAGTATAGGCTGCCCCATATGCTTCAAGAGCCCATACTTCCATTTCTCCAAGCCTTTGTCCCCCTTGCTGTGCTTTTCCACCCAATGGTTGTTGGGTAACTAATGAGTAAGGACCAGTAGACCTAGCATGAATTTTATCATCCACCAAGTGGACGAGCTTAAGGAAATGAGAGTATCCAACCGCAACTGGCTGATCAAAAGGTTCCCCAGTTCTGCCATCTTTTAGTAATAACTTTCCAGGATCTTCAGGATTGTAAATCCATGCTTTACCTGGCTGTTTTGAAGCCTCTTCTAAAAATGCTTGAACTGTCTGATGTGATTTTTCAGCACCATACATTTCATCAAATGGGACAACTTTAACTCTACAATTTAAATTTGAGGCTGCCCATCCCATCAATAATTCAAAAACTTGACCAACGTTCATCCTACTTGGGACTCCAAGTGGATTAAGAACTATGTCTACAGGAGTTCCATCAGGCAAGTAGGGCATATCTTCTCTAGGTAAGATTCTACTAATAATACCTTTGTTACCATGCCTTCCAGCCATTTTGTCACCTACTTGGATTTTTCTTCTCTGAGCAACATAAACTCTTACAACCATATTGGCCCCTGGAGGTAACTCATCACCTTGTTCCCTTGTGTAAATACGTACATCCAAAACCCGTCCTTTTTCTGTCTTTGGAACCCTGAGAGAGTTATCTCTGACATCTCGTGCCTTTTCCCCGAAAATAGCTCTCAAGAGTTTTTCTTCAGGAGGTTGATCTGATTCCCCTTTTGGAGTAACTTTACCTACGAGAATATCTCCACTCTCTACAAAAGCGCCAATCCTGATTATTCCCATTTCATCAAGATTATTCAAGCTTTCCTCAGAGATATTGGGAATCTCTCTTGTGATTTCTTCAGGGCCTAGCTTAGTTTGTCTTGCCTCAATTTCATATTTTTCAATATGGACAGATGTATATAAGTCATCAGTTACCATTCTTTCACTAACAAGAATTGCATCTTCGTAGTTGTAGCCCTCCCATGGCATATAAGCTATTAGTACATTCTGACCTAATGCTATTTCCCCTCCCTCACATGCTGATCCATCTGCTAAAACTTGTCCAGAAATAACTTGATCTCCAATGTTTACAATTGGTCTTTGGTTCAGGCAGGTATCTTGATTAGATCTTTGATATTTTTGAAGATAATGAAAATGTTCGTTACCATCCTCGTCCTTAACAATAATCTCATTAGAATCAACGTATGATATTGTTCCATTGACTTTTGTTATGGGAACCATTCCAGAATCTCTAGCAACTTGAGACTCTAAACCTGTACCAACTAAAGGACGCTCTGGCCTGAGCAGTGGGACTGCTTGGCGTTGCATATTAGATCCCATCAAAGCTCTATTGGCATCATCATGTTCCAAGAAAGGAATAAGTGAAGTCGCAACTGAAATTACTTGAACGGGGGAAAGCTGGACATAATCAACTTGATG
>Ga0310343_10002021_pt1 | contig 10614 bp, 10 predicted proteins | sample HC15DNA2025_MG_FD_203519 | JGI IMG/M metagenome (GOLD analysis project Ga0310343, IMG submission 203519) | Marine microbial communities from station ALOHA, North Pacific Subtropical Gyre - HC15-DNA-20-25_MG | ecosystem: Environmental > Aquatic > Marine > Oceanic | place: Pacific Ocean: North...
TGCTCTACCGCTGAGCTATACCGGCAAAATTAAATTATTAATATTTTCATATAGACTTAAGTTTATAATTGAAAATATTTATGTCAAAAATAGATCCTGAATTAAAAAAGAAATTATTAAAGGAAACCCAGACCCCTTTTAAGGGATTAAGGAAAATATTATGGATAGCTTTTAGCGGGTCTGCATTTTTGGGGCTTTTAATAATGCTTTCTAGAATTGCAAGTGGAACTGAATTACAGCTAAATAACATTCTTGTACAGTTAGGCGCCTGTATATTATTTCCTACTTTATTATTCTTTGATCGGAATAAAGAATAATAGTTAAATAATTGGTTATTGAGTTAATGTCCTTTTTTTTGTTACAAATTTGAATGCTTCAATTAAGTCTCCTTCAATCCAGGAAGAGAATTTATCGCAGCCAACTCCACATTCAAATCCTGTATTTACTTCTTTTACATCATCTTTAGATCTTTTTAATGAGTCTAAATTACCTTCAAAAATTATTTTTTCTGATCTAATAACTCTAAGCGAACAATTTCGTTGTAATTTGCCAGTTTGTATATAGCAGCCTGCGATAGCTCCTTTACCAACCGCAAAAGTTGCTCTAACTTCAGCTTTACCCAATGATTCTTCAACAAGATCTGGTTCAAGTAAACCTTCCATTGCTAACTGAATATCTTCCAAAAGTTTATAAATTACTTCATATTCTCTTATATCAACATCATTAGCATCAGCTGCTTTTTTTGCACCTGATGCCAAAGAGGTGTTAAAACCAATGATTACTGACCCTGATGCAGCTGCTAGATCAATGTCTGTCTCAGTAATTTCTCCTGGTGCAGAGAGTAGAACCCTGACTTGAACTTCATCTTTTGGTAATTGTTCTAGTGAACCCAATATCGCTTCAACACTACCTTGAACATCTGCTTTAAGAATTAGATTTAACTCTTTTAATTCTCCATCATTTGCTTGAGATGATAAGGATGATAGGCTTACTCTTCTTGAAGCCATTTGCTGAGCTAATTTGGTGGCTCTTGCATCGGTGGCTCTATCTCCGACAATAGCTCGAGCAGTTTTCTCATCAGGGTAAACTTCAAATTCATCGCCTGCTGTTGGTACTTCACTGAATCCAAGTGCTTCAACTGGGAATGATGGTCCTGCTTCTTTGATTCGATTGCCATGTTCATCAACCATTGCTCGAATTTTTCCAAGGACTGGACCAGCAGCTAAAACATCCCCAGATTTTAAAGTGCCATTTTGCACCAACAAAGTAGCTACAGGACCTTTGGCTTTATCAAGGTGGGCTTCGATCACAGTACCTTTGGCTGCCCTATCAGGATTAGCTTGAAGATCCTCCACTTCTGAAACTAATAAAATCATCTCGAGCAATTTATCAATATTTTGTTTCTTGATTGCACTTACAGGAACCATTACTATATCCCCTCCCCAATCTTCAGCAATTAAATCTTTTTCTGATAGTTCCTGTTTTACTCTTTCTGGAGATGCCCCTTCTTTGTCTATTTTATTAATTGCAACTACTATTGGTACTTTTGCAGCTCTTGCATGACTAATTGCCTCGATTGTTTGAGGTCTGCAACCATCATCTGCCGCTACTACAAGAACTGCAACATCAGTAACTTTTGTACCCCTTGCTCTCATCGCTGTAAAGGCTTCATGACCGGGAGTATCAAGAAAAGTTAATTTTTTCTTTTTAGATTCATGTTCAAACTCAACTTGATAAGCGCCAATATGTTGAGTTATCCCTCCTGCTTCTCCCGAAGCTACTCTTGATTCTCTAATGGAATCTAAAAGACTTGTTTTACCGTGATCTACATGGCCCATTACCGTAATAACTGGAGGCCTTTTTATTAGATTATCAATATCATCAGACTCAATCATATCTACTGTTTTCTGGGCAGCTTCTTGGATGTCATCTTGTAGTACAGGTACTCCAAATTCTTCTGCTACTGTTTCGATCGTTGCTAAGTCAAGAGATTGAGTTACTGTTGCCGTTATTCCTTTAAAAAAGAGTGATTTGATTATTTCAGAACTCTCAAGGCTTAATTTATCAGCTAACTCTTGAACAGTTAAATTGTCCTCGGGAACTATTATCATCTCAGGTCTTACTTGTTTGGCTTCTTTGGCTGCCTTTAATTCCATAGCTCTTCTTTTCTGTCTTTGTCTTGTGGTCTCTTTTTTCTTTTTCTTAAATTGTTTTATAGATTTCTGAGATTTAGGTTCGTCAGACTTTTCTTTCTTTGGTCGCGCTAAACTAGCTGATAATATTGAAATTTTCTCACCTGAGTATCCACTAGTTTCTGAGGTCAATGAATCATCATTCTCTCCAATAATATGAACTTTCTGCCTTTGTTTGTGGGGATTCTTATTTCTTAATGCCTCTAGTCTTGCACTATCGTCCCAATCTGTCCCTCCTGGTTTTTTTGAATTATTTGTAAAATTTCTGTTAGGTGTTTTTTTAGAACTAGGGGAGGCATTTGTGCGATTATTAGGAGCTTTTACTTTTTGTTTAGGTGATTCTGTAATTTGGTTTTCGTTATTTTTAATACGAGGGCTGTCTTTCTCAGATTTATTGTTTTTTTGAAGTTGCAAAAGTTCATTAGGGGATACTGGTTTTCTGAACCCAGAGGACTTTTGGGCATTAAATTTTGTACTTGGTCTATTAAATTCACCTTGTCTAACCGAACTTCCTTGCCTGAAATCTCCACCTGGGCTATTAGGTCTTCCAACTCTATTAGGATTAAATTGTCTACTGAATGAGCCGGGTCTATTAGTTCCCTTAGGTTTATTAGCCCCACCAGGCTTGCTAGGGATACTTGGTTTAAGAGGAATACTTTGCTTATTATTTGCATTTTTCTTATTCGGATTTATCTTTGTATTATCTCTTCTTATCGGAGCTCCTACTAGTTCAGGAGTGTTAATTCTATTATTAAAGTTTTTTGCTTTAGAGGTGTTTCGATTTTGATCAGATTTGCTTAATACTTGTCTTTTGTCTCCTGAATTGTAGTTGTTTCTTATAGGCTCATTAGATCTAGCATTATTAGTTAAATTTTTTGGTTTTTCAATTAGTTGAATAGGTGGTCTATTAGGGTTTTTGATAGGTGGGTTTGTTTTGTTAAGAAAAGTTTTTTGATCTTGATTGAACTTTTGTGAAGGGTTATTTCTTAAATTCTGGTTCCGAAGGTTTACTTGAGATTGTGAGCTATTAACTATATTAGGTTTATTGGGATTTTTAGGTCGATTTGAATTTGAATTTGGACTATCAGGCTTATTTAGAGGTTTTATTAATAATGGCTTTTTGTTTGAATTATTCTCGAGGGAATTCTTTTTTTGAGGCGGGACGATAATAGATTTATCGTCATTATTTTGTTTGTAAGTATCTTTTTTGATGGATGGTTTATTAATGGAAAGTATTTTTTTATCTGAATCTTTTTTATTAATAAGATTTTTAATTTTTCTTGCATCTTCTGCACTGATAGAACTACTGTGACTCTTAACTGAAATTGATAGTTTTTGCGCAGCTTCCAATATATCTTTATTTTCCAGATTTAAGTCTCTGGAAAGTTCATAAATTCTGATTTTATCGCTGATAGTCATTTAGTCTGATTTTACTCTTTGTGAAATTTAAAGAGAATTTAATTTAATTATATTCCCTAATTGGGATAGTCATAGTCATTGTAGCTTGCGATTTCTTTTTCAAAAATATCAATAAATTCAGGTTCTAAAAATGTTTTTAAAGCTTTTTGAAGCTTTTTTTTGATCTTAGAATCTGAATAACATTCTTTTGACTTGCAAATGTAAGCTGAACGTCCCATCCCTTTTTGAATCATGATGCCTTGCTTATGATCTTTGGTAATCTTTAAAAGATTTTTCCTGTCATATGCTTTTCTACATGAAATACATATACGCATAACAGGGGAACATTTTATCACCGTTTTCTCTCCTCTTGAGCAGATATTTCATTATCTTGAGCATTCTCCAACTGATCATTACCCGAAAAGGGTCCTCCTTCGTATTGCTCTTCTTCATATTCTTGATCATCTTCAGGAAGGGGATAAAGTTCTCTTAATCTTGCATCTTCTGCAGCACGCTCAGCTTGCTCTGCTTCTAACCTTCGTTCAGCTTCTCGTTGGAGATTCTCTTCATCTTCTCTCTGAATTATTAGTTTCGAAACTGCTTCGTCTTCTGCTTCTTGATCATATTCGTGTGAGTTTTTGACATCAATCTTCCAACCAGTTAATCTTGCAGCAAGTCTGACATTTTGACCTTCTCTACCAATTGCAAGACTTAATTGATCAGGGGGAACCAACACGTGTGCGTGTTGTCCTTCTGGATCAACAAGTCTTACAAGATCAACTTTCGCTGGACTTAAAGAATTTAAAATGTACTGTATGGGATCAGATGACCATTTAATAACATCAATTTTTTCGCCTCTTAATTCATTGACGACTTGTTGAATTCTTGCCCCTCTAGCTCCAATACAAGCGCCTACAGGGTCAACTTCTTGTTCGACACTATCAACAGCAACTTTTGTCCTTGGTCCAACTGCTCTTGAAGGAGGGTTTGCTTCTCTCGAAACAGCAACAATTTTTACTGTACCTTCTTGTATCTCTGGTACTTCATTTTCAAATAAATAAACCACTAAACCAGCATTTGCTCTACTTACAAAAAGTTGCGGACCTTTTCTCGCTATTTCGCTAACTTCTTTCAAAAATACTTTGAAGGTTGCATTTGCTCTGTAATTGTCATTTGGTAATTGATCTCTCTTGGGAAGTTCAGCCTCTACTTCAGGCCTACCAATACCAGAACTAACTCCCATAATGACTGATTGTCTTTCAAATCTTATAACTCTTGCAGTTAAAACAGGATCTTCCAAATCTGCAAATTCTTCCTGGATCATTTTTCTTTGTTGATCTCTTAATTTTTGAGCTAAAACTTGCTTTGTCGTTGAAGCAGCCATTCGTCCAAAATCCTCTTTTTCTGGAGTAACGTCTAAAACGACTGTGTCCCCGATTTGAGCATCATCAGCCACTTGTTTAACTTCTACAAGAGATATTTGATGATCTTCGCTTTCAACCTCTTCAACAATGATCTTACTCGATAATATCCTGTAACCTTCTTCATCTAGATCTAGTCCAACATCAAAATTACTAAAATATTCCTCATCAAATGGATCTTGGTTCATTCCAATGTAAAAGGTTTTTCTATATTTTTCGTATCCTTTTAATAAAGCCTCACGCAAGGCTATTTCAACGATATTAGGAGGTAATTTTTTTTCCTCACTAATATCTTCAATGAGATTGTTTAAACCTGGGAGAGTAACTAATGCCATCTATGATGGGGAAATTGAATAATGGTTGAAAATAATTAATCTTTTAATGTACAAAGACTAATCTTTAGTACTTCATCAAAAGGGATTTTTTTAATCTTACCTTTAATGTTAATGGCTAAATAATCTTTAGACTTTTCATAAAGTAAACCATTCAGAAATTTTATTTTTGAATTCTTCTGGTTTAACTCAACATTAACTGGAAAACCCTTAAAAGTTTTGAAGTCTCTCTCTGAGGTTAATTCATCACTGACCCCTTGACTACTAATTTCTAACACATATGAACAATTTAAAAGATTTGAATTCTCTATTTCTTCAGAGGCTGGGGTATTGAATAGGGAGCAATCATCAAGTGAAATATCATCACCATTAGTTTTTTTGATTATGATTTCAACAACGATTGGATTTCGATTGGTTCGTATATTCAAACTGCAGATTTCGAAACCCCTTACATTTGCAACTTTTTTTAATAGACATTCCAGCTTAATTTTGTTTTCTTTATTCAAATCTTTTTTAATTTATTGATTTAAGATAATTTTCCCACATAAAAAAGTTTTTTCTATTTAAAATTTTAAAATTTGTATTTTATGGATGTAAACAAAAAAACAACAATAATTTTTTTCTTCAATTAGATTTAATAAATAAATTTAAAACCACTAAATAAATGAAGTTTCTAAAGGTTAAATTTATTAATTTAATCCAAATACTCTTTATTGTTTGTTTTTGTTTAGTTAATTTTTCGCAAAGAAGTGAAGTCTTAGCATTGACTCCTTCTGAAAGCCATAATTTTGTTTCATCTGCAGTTAAAAATGTTGGACCTGCGGTTGTAAAAATCGATACTGAGCGATTGGTAGAGAGGCAACAATTTGATCCAACTTTGCTGGACCCTTTATTGAGGGATTTACTTGGGGAGCAAGGAATTACTCCTGAAAAAGAAAGAGGTCAAGGTTCTGGAGTTATTATTAATGAAAATGGTTTAATTCTTACAAATGCTCATGTAGTAGAAAAAGTTGATGACGTTTCAGTCACTTTGGCAGATGGAACTATATGCGATGGCCAAGTTTTGGGAACTGATTCAATAACTGACCTAGCTTTAGTAAAAATTAACGAACCGAGGTATTCTAATTACGCTCCACTGGGTAATTCTGAAGATCTTGAAGTTGGAGATTGGGCAATAGCTCTGGGAACTCCCTATGGTCTAGAAAAAACAGTTACCTTAGGAATTGTAAGTAGTTTACATAGAGACATAAACAGCTTAGGTTTTTCAGATAAAAGGCTTGATCTTATTCAGACTGATGCAGCAATTAATCCAGGAAATTCTGGAGGACCACTTATTAATTCTATTGGTGAAGTAATCGGAATCAATACATTAGTTAGAAGCGGACCTGGGGCTGGTCTAGGTTTCGCGATACCTATTAATTTAGCTAAAAGTGTTTCCGATCAGCTTCTTAAGAATGGCGAAGTTATTCATCCTTATTTAGGGGTCCAATTAATTTCTTTGAATCCTAAAATTGCTAAAGAACATAATCAAGATCCTAATTCACTTGTTCAATTACCTGAAAGGAATGGAGCTCTAATTCAATCAGTAATACCCAACAGCCCTGCTGAAAAAGCCGGGTTAAGGCGAGGCGACTTAGTAATTGCAGCAGAGAATATCTCTATAGAGGAACCTAAAGCATTGCTAGACGAAGTAGAAAAAGCTCAGATAGGAAAAGTATTCCTCTTGGATGTATTAAGAGATAATAAGGAGATACAGATAAATATCAAACCAGAACCTCTTCCAGGTTTGACATAAATCACCCATTGAAATTTAATAATTTATAACCTTAGAATTAAAGATTTTGGATTCACAAACTCAGATGAAACAAATAGTTGCTAATGCAGCAATTAAGGAAGTAAAAAGTAACATGATAATCGGATTAGGATCTGGATCTACTGCTGCGCTTATGATTAAAAGCCTTGCTGGTGAAATTCGTTCTGGAAAACTGAAAAATATCAGAGGTGTTGCAACTTCCTTTCAATCAGAAGTCTTGGCTCTTGAACTGGAAATCCCTCTTATTGATTTAGCTGCTGTATCTCAAATTGATTTAGCAATTGATGGAGCAGACGAAGTTGATCCAGGGTTTCAATTAATAAAAGGAGGCGGAGCTTGCCATGTTAGAGAAAAGTTAGTGGCTTCTAAAGCTAATCAGTTGTTGATTGTCGTTGATGAAACTAAAATCGTGCAAAACTTAAATAGATCTTTTCCTTTACCTGTAGAGGTCCTTCCAAATGCTTGGAAGCAAGTTCAGCAAGTGCTTTCAAAAATGAAAGGTAATTCTACTTTAAGAATGGCGAATAAAAAAGCTGGCCCAGTTGTCACTGATCAAGGAAACCTTATCTTAGATGTAATTTTTGATGAAGGTATTAAGCAACCAAAAGAAATTGAAATGAGTATTAATAATATTCCTGGTGTATTAGAAAACGGATTATTTGTAGATCTTGCAGACAAAGTATTGGTTGGCAAAATTGAAAACAATATTCCAGTGGTTTACTCGCCTTCAAAAGTTGGTTAATCTTCAAATCTAATTTGTACAGAGTTAGCATGACTATGCAAGCCCTCACTTTTAGCAAGATTAATAATATCAGGACTGTTAACTTTTAAACTTTTTTCATTAAATTCTATTATTGAGGTATTTTTCATAAAAGTTTCAACTCCTAAAGAACCGCTAAATCTGGAATTTCCAGATGTGGGTAAAGTATGATTTGGTCCAGCTAGATAATCCCCAACAGCTTCTGGAGTCCATTTCCCAAGAAATATTGCTCCTGCATTCTCTACCCCTTCAAGAATCTTTTTTGAATCTGAAGCTAAAATTTGTAAGTGTTCTGGAGCAAAGTTATTGCTAAGTTCAATACAAGATTCATAATTCTCACAAATAACAATTAGTCCCCAATTTTTAATTGATTTCATGCAAATTTCTTTTCTTGGATGATCATCTATTTTTTTAAAAAGTTCTTCTGAGACTTCTTTTGCCTGTTTCTCTGATGTAGTTAAAAGTATTGATGAAGCCAAAGGATCATGTTCTGCTTGTGCCAGTAGATCTGATGCTATATGAGTACTTTGAGCTGTTTCATCTGCAATGATTAATATTTCACTGGGACCAGCTAAAGAATCGATTCCTGTAGAGCCATAAATTTGTTTTTTCGCAGTAGTTACGTAGATATTCCCTGGACCTGTGATAACGTCAACTCTATTGATTTGATTGGTGCCAAATGCTAGAGCACCAATTGCTTGAGCTCCTCCAATTCTGAAAACTTTATTGATCCCTGCCAAGTGTGCTGCAGCCAAAACAGTTTTGTTTATTTCGCCTTCAGTATTTCCCGGCGATACCATTATAATTTTCCCTACTCCTGCTACTTTTGCAGGTATTGCATTCATTAAAACGGTACTTGGATAAGCAGCTCTTCCTCCAGGGATATAAATACCTGCATTTTTAACTGGTTTCCATCTTCTTTGGACTGTATCACCATGTTCACCTTTTATAGTAAATGATTGTGGAATTTCTTTCTCATGGAATTTTTTGATTCTTTTATAAGCTACCTCTAGTGAGTGCTTTAAATCACCATCAATTTCGTCCCACGCTTTCCTTAATTGGTCCGTACTAACTTGCATAGGGTTAGGGTTGAAACCATCAAATTTTTTGGTGTATTTCTCTACTGCAATATCTCCAAAAATTTTTACCTCTCGAAGAATTTCTTCGACAATTGCATTAATATTATTGTTATTTTCTGAATTAGTTCGTGTGGAAATCCTTTTTAATTCTTGGATAGCGTCTTTCTTATTATTTATTATCTTCATATTCTTAATTTTTCATATTGAAAGGCTCGAGACCTATTTAATACTCTTATTAATTATATATTATTGATTATTAGTCAATTAATTTGTTATGATAAAACTTTCTATTAAATATATCTTGTGGCCAATAACAAATCAGCAAAAAAAAGGATACAAATTGCCGAAAGAAATCGTTTAGTTAATAAGTCATATAAATCCACTGTGAAAACTTTGACAAAAAAAACTTTAGAAAATTGTGAAAAATATAAAAAAGACCCTAACAAGGACAATGAAAATTTAGTTAAAACAAGCTTAAATAAAGCTTTTAGTTTAATTGACAAAGCAGTTAAGAAAAATGTTATTCATAAAAATAATGGAGCTAATAAAAAATCCAAAATCAATAATTTTGTAAAAAATACTCTTATCGCTAAGTAAAAAGAGAGATCGTAATTATGAGAGACATTGAACTCATAGACTCTCATTGTCATTTAATATTTGAAAATTTTGAAAAAGACCTTGACGAAGTTGTTTTAAGATTTCGTTCAGTAGGTGTAAAAAAATTAGTCCATGCTTGTTGTGAATTTACAGAAATTCCAAAATTAAAAAAAATATCGAATGAATTTAATGAAATCTATTATTCAGTAGGCTTGCATCCACTAGAAGCAAAAAAATGGGAATTAGGTTCTAAATCTCTTTTAAGAAGATCGGCACAAGAAGATAAAAGAATTGTGGCTATTGGGGAATTAGGCCTGGATTTTTTTAAAAATGAAAATAGAAATCAGCAAATTGATGCTCTCATCCCACAAATGGAGCTGGCTTTTGAACTTGAATTGCCTGTAATTATTCATTGTAGAGATGCTGCAAATGAGATGATTGAGATATGTAATGATCTCTATAGCAAAGGTAAATGTCCTAAAGGAGTATTACATTGTTGGACAGGAACCCCAAGAGAAATGAAGCAATTCTTGGATCTTGGTTTTTATATCAGTTTTAGTGGAATAGTGACTTTTCCCAAGGCACATGAAATTCATGAGTGTGCCAAAATTGTTCCTAACGATAAATACTTAATTGAAACTGATTCACCCTTTTTAGCGCCTGTTCCTAACAGAGGTAAAAGAAATGAACCTGCATTTGTCGAAAATGTTGCTAATTACTTAGCAAATTTAAGATCTACAGAATTAGTTACAGTTGCCAAAGAGACATCTAAGAATGCTGAAGATTTGTTTAAATTTGACTTGTTAAGTTGACGGCACAACTGCTAGTATTAGAAATTACTGGCAATTTTTCTTGATCTTTTAGTTTTAACTTTCTCAGACAATGGTTTTTATACCGATAAATCAATTTTTTTATTAAATTGATTTTTGTTGAAACCGAAATTTAATGTTCGATTTCAAATTTAGAGAAACACTAAACAAAATATTAAGTAAATTTAAAGTAACATAGTAAATCTCACATAA
>Ga0310343_10002023_pt1 | contig 10608 bp, 10 predicted proteins | sample HC15DNA2025_MG_FD_203519 | JGI IMG/M metagenome (GOLD analysis project Ga0310343, IMG submission 203519) | Marine microbial communities from station ALOHA, North Pacific Subtropical Gyre - HC15-DNA-20-25_MG | ecosystem: Environmental > Aquatic > Marine > Oceanic | place: Pacific Ocean: North...
GTCCGGCTTTTGGAAACAAGCGAATCGGATCACCACTACAGCCCCATCATCTGGGCGGACGAGAACGATCACCTGCACGTCCTCTATGGTTGTCACAGAACGCCCGGAACCTACCTCGTCTCCAAACGGCCCGTCGGGAAACAAGCCGACGCAATCACCTGGAAGAAGATGCCCCCCATCGCCCCCAAGCTTTCCTACCCGACCGTCTACCGGATTCACGGGGACAGAGAAGTGATTTATTACCGGACGGACGGCCATACCAGTTCCTGGACCTACAAAATCAGCGCCGACAACGGCAAGACTTGGAGCGGACCTGAACGCGACGTGACCGACTTGGATGTCAAGGGACGCCTCGACTGGTCATCCTACCAAGTCAAAATCCCGAGCCGGGACGGCAAGCGCCTGCACGTCGTCTTCACCGACTACGACGACAACAAGAACTCCCCTGCCCCCCAAAGGTTCTACAACCCACGCTACGACCGCTTGGTCAACAACGAGTGGAAGTACAACCTGTCCTACCTCTCGATCGACCTGCGTAATCATGCGGTATACAATGCCGACGGAGCTTCCGTCACTACCCCCGTGGACTTGGACTACGCAAAAGCCCATTGCCGGATTTGGGATACCGAATGGCGAGGAGCAGGCATCCCTCCGATCGTCTGTTTGGACGGAAAGGACGAGCCTTCCTTCCTTCACGTTCTTTCCGGGAAAAACATCCGCTCTCATGACTATTACTACGTTCACCGCAAGAAGGGCCGGTGGAAGCAAACCCTCATCCGCTCATCGAATCACCAGTGGAACAGCGGACACCTGTCCCGCGACGCCAAGGGGATTCTTCACGCCTACCTGATTGTCGGAGAGGGGTACCTCGCGGGCGGATACATGGACAAGCACGGCGGTGGCCGGATCGAGGAATGGGTTTCCGCGGACAAGGGCAGCTCATGGAAGAAGCTCCGAGACGTTACTCCGCGCCAAAAGCTTTACCAAGGTTGGCGCTTCAACAACGTTCAACCCGTGGTCCGCCCGGATGGAAGCATCGTAGAGGGCATGCTCTTATTCTATGGGTGGAAAGACAAAGACCGTCCGGAAGCCTCCGCCTTCCTGCTTCATGAATAACCTTTGCGGGTCCTCTTCCTGAAGTTTGGATCCGAACTCTTCGACAATCAAAATTGTTTCGCTTGCCCCAGCCTTTGGTTCTATGCCTAAGAGCCTTTCACTCTTTAAACTGAACCATGGAACACTCTGACTTTGGGAAACGCTTTGCCGGCAGGATCGGCATAGGGGAATTGATGGATGACCTGGGCAATGCCCTGGTCGCCGATCCCGCTCCCCTCATGCTTGGGGGAGGCAACCCCAGTCACGTCCCCCCCGTGCAGGCCTTGTTCCGCAAACGCATGGAAGACATGCTCGCCCAACCGGGCGAATTCGAACGGGTGATCGGAAACTACGATACTCCGCAAGGAGCCAAGCTCTTCATCGAGTCTTTGGTCGAACTTTTCCGCTCGGAATTCGGATGGAAGGTCGGACCCGAGAACTTCGCCCTCACCAACGGAAGCCAGAACAGTTTCTTTTATCTGTTCAACCTCTTTGCCGGCCGGTTCGGAAAAACCCGGCGCAAGCAAATCCTTCTCCCGCTCGCCCCCGAATACATCGGCTATTCGGAAGTCGGGCTGGAAAGGAACTTCTTCCGGGCCAATCGTCCCGGGATCGCCCGATTGGAAAACAACCTCTTCAAGTATCAGGTCGATTTCGACAATTTGGAACTGAATGAGGAAACGGGGGCCGTCTGCTTCTCCCGCCCGACCAACCCGACCGGTAACGTCGTCACCAATGAGGAAGTCGAGAGGCTTCGCGTGCTCGCCAAGGACAAAGGAATACCCCTGATTATCGACAACGCCTACGGAACCCCCTTCCCCAACATTATCTACGAGGACGTCCAACCGGTCTGGGACGAGGACGTCGTCGTTTGCATGAGCCTCTCCAAGCTCGGCCTGCCCGGTCTGCGCACGGGCATCCTGATCGCCCGCGAGGAAACCATCCGGATCGTCTCCAAGATGACTTCCGTCTTCAGCCTTGCCCCCGGCGGCATGGGTCCCGCTCTTGCCCTCGACATGGTCAAGACTGGAGAGATTACCCGTATCAGCCGGGAAGTCGTGCGGCCCTTCTATGAGGAAAAGGCCAACCGGGCGGTGGCCCAGTTGCAGCGCGAGATGGAAGGCCTCCCTTTCGCCATTCACAAGCCCGAGGGCGCCCTTTTCCTCTGGCTTTGGTTCGAGGGCTTGCCCATAAGCACGAGGGAACTCTACGAGCGCCTCAAGCAAAAGGGCGTGCTCGTGGTATCCGGTCACTATTTCTTTCCCGGTCTAGACGAGGATTGGGCTCACAAGGACGAATGCATCCGGGTAACCTACGCTCAGGACGACGAGGTGGTGAAAATGGGATTATCCCTGATTGCAAGCGAGATACGCAGCATCTACTCTTGAGTCTACTATGAAAACGAATCAACTTTTGATCTTTTCCTTACTTTCCTGCTTTGCGTCACTGATGATTTCTTCGTGCAGTTATTCAAGCTCCAGAGGCTGGAGCTTTTCAGACAGTGACGAAGAGAGAGAAGAAAAGGCGCGAAGCAGGGCGGTGGATCGAAAGACGGATAGGATTTTGGAAGTCGGCAGAACCAAAGACCGAAAGGAGGCCCGCAGACAAGCCGAGGGAGAAGTTTTCGAGGAGGAATTCTTCCGATCCGTTCGTCCATGACGTTTCTTTGACGATTCTTTTACTTGGCCCGAACATCTCCCTTCCCTCTCCTTGCTATAAGGTTCTCCATGAAAAAAAAGCTTACCTTCCCTTCTGAAAAAGTCTCCTTGCTCACGGCAGCAACTGCTCTGTTCTTTCTGCTTTGCAGTTGTCAGTTCATTCCGAATGACGACGGCGCCCGTTTCGGTACGGACCGCAAGTACCCGGACCTAAACTACACCGGGGACGGAAACTTTACGGATTATGGAAGAAAGGCGGGAATTCTCCGCTTTGTTCTCGATCTTGGAGAAGTCGACTTAAAGGAGGACGCCACGCAAGTCCATCAACTGAAGGGACTGCCTGAAGTCAAATTCGTTTGCTACCTGCGGGTCGATCATCCTCTTCCGACCCCAGGAAAGCCAAAGAACTTCGGGGCGGCAGATTCCGTGGTTGAAATGACCCTCGAGGATGAGAACGGTACGAAAGCATTTTCGGAAAAAGCTCCGTTAAAAAACTGGGTCTGGTCCGGGTCGGTCGGAGCCCCCCAAAGCGATCTTTATACCCACAAGACGGTATTCACTCCTGAGAAAGACAAGTCTTACCGGCTCTCCCTCAATATCCGCAAAGGAAACCCGGACGCCCCCCAAGCCCAATTACTGCTGATGGGCGGAGGTTGGAAGGCTTTCTGAAAACCATGATAAGGCTATCTAAGGTAATCATCTTTTTCTTCCTGACCGCATGGGTCCATGCCGACGATCGGCCCACCATCGATTTCTTGATTGGAAAACAGATTTACGTTGAGGATGCATTTGCCGGACAGTCCTTTACCTTGCTCAAGGGACTCAATGGGAACAAAGACTATAGGGTCGAATGGATCCGCCACGGATCAGCGGTGCCCGCAATCAGAAGCCAAACCTGCAAGGTCCGGCTGGACGGCAAGTATCAGTTCCGTTTCAGTCTCGATCATCCCGAAGAAAAAAACGGGGACTTTATGGTATCCATTTCCGGTAAAGATGTAATCAAGGTTTACCTCAATGGCGTTCGCATTCATATTGACCTGGCATACGGTCACGACCTGAAACCCAAGAAACCCAATTCCCCATGATCAAGCGTCCTTACCTCGCCCTACTCCCTCTTTGCCTGTCTTTAGTCCACCCCTCTAAGGCGATCCCACCACCCGGCGTAACCGAAACGACAAAGGGAAACCTCTCCCTCATCACAAAATCCGGAGGGATCGAGCGGGACTATCGGGCGGGAAAATTGACCGAGGCCCAGGAAAAGATCGTCATCGCCTTGGCCAAGAAGCAGGGCGTCGCGAAAGTCGCCAGAATCTCGACCATCCATTTCCATCCCAGCGCGGCCCGCGGCATTCGGGTGGATGGCGCCAAGGAAGTAAATGGCCGGGAAGTTTCCTACAAGGTCCTGAACGTAAATTTCAAACCATGGTATCATCCGGGCGCAGGTCCGCGCAAAGGCGATTCCCAAATGGGCGAATTCTGGGCCGGCAAGGCATACGAAAGGAAAAAGATCATCCTCCGGGTAGGTGAAACGGATTACCTCTGCGGTTCGATCCGTGACGTAGAGATCAAGGAATGCGAAGCCATGCTCGGACTTTTTCTGGAAGGCAAGTTTACCTACGACCCCGGGCCAAGGATCAACGATAAGCTCTTGGACCAGGTCGACTGGAGCAAGCCCAACCGGTTCAGCAAGCGCGGCAACGCAATTTCCGCAGGTTTTCCACACAAGGGAGGACCTGGATCCGGTTTTTTTGACCTGCAGGTTGAGTTCGTTGGCGGCAAACTGAACATCAAGCAGATGTTCCAGGCCATCCCCTGATCCAACTTCATCCCCTTGGCCATGAAAAACGGTTCCAATACTTTGTTTGCGACCTTTCTAGTTGGGCTCCTCGCCTTATCCGCCCTCGATGCGCCGGCTGCCGTTGCACCGCTCCCCCCAGAGGCAATGATGGAGGAAGCGACGCACGTCGTTGAGGGCAAAGTCATCGCCCTGAGCTCCAAAACCCAAAAATCAAGGGTCGAGCGCGACCTGCTCATCGCCCGGGACCGAATCTTCAAGATCACCGTAAAAGTGACCGACTTGGAAAAAGGCAAGGGCCTCGAGCAAGGCAATGAATTGACTTTCGAAGCTTGGCAACCCTCCATCCGATTTCCAGCCATGCCCGGTCCCCAGGGCCACCAACCGGTTCCCGCGAAGGGCGACCTGGTCAAGGTCTACTTGCTCTACAACAAAAAATCCAAGACTTACCACCCCTTCATGCCCAACGGCATCTCCATCATCGGCCCTCCGAGAAAGACAAAATGACGTGCGTAGGTGCCGCGACCAAGAAATACGTCGCAATAAAGCGATAAATATTCGCGTGGAGGCGCCTCTTCGTTATCGCCAGTCTAGTCGTAGGGCGCTACCAAGGAATCAGATTTTCGATACTCCTGACCACCTGAAGCCAAAACTCTCATGAACACCGCCTCCATAGCCCTCGTTTTCCTCGCCCCACTCATGTTGCTCATGCCACGGGTAGGGGTCAGCCTGCCCGACCAGCCTCCTCCCGATCCTGCTGCGGACGCCGCCCGATTTCAGGCCGTAACCAGCCAGCTCGACCCGGGCGGAACCGTTCATGCCTACGTCAGCGTGGATGGAGACCTGACCGCCATTGGCGGTTTCGTCAAGTCCTTCATGGACGACATGCGCAAGTTCGAGCAAGACGTTCCGCAAGTCGACGTACCCGCTCTGCTGAAGGTCTCCGGGCTGGACGCCATTTCCGCAGCCGGAGCAAGCTCGGTTAGGATTCAGGATGGCTTTCGCAACAAGATCTACCTTCACGTGCCCGGAGGGCCGAAAGCATTTCTCCGCATCATGGGAAGCCAATCAAAGCCCTTCGAAGTCCTCAAGCTGGCTCCCGCCGGTTGCGACCTCGTGGTTGAACAGGACCTGAACCTTAAGGTCGTATACGAAGCCGTCCTCGAGGCGGCCGGGATCATGATGGGTGAAGAGGGCAAGGCCATGGTGCAGGGAGCCGTCAAGCAGCCCCTTCCCCCACCCCTTACCTTCACGGCCGAAAAGGTCCTCGCCGATCTGGACACGCAAGTTACGGTCATCCTCGACGCCGACCCCGACAAGATGGTCGACCTGCCCGATGCCGAAGGCATACAAATTCCCCAATTGAGCGGAGCCGTCATGATCGACGGACTGGGATGGATTGCCGACGAGCTGGTCAAGGCATTTGAGCCCATGCTCGCCCAAGGGGGTAACCGAGCTCCACCCTTCAGGGTTGTTCGAAACGCAAATTGGGTCGGCATGCAACTGGCCATCGATTCCGAAACTCTTTCCCTTAAAGAGAGGAAGGAAATCAAGGCGCTCGGTTTTGAGACGGCTATGTTCGCCCACCACCGCCCGAGCGGCAAACTGATCTTGGTATCCGGCAAAGCATTTGCCGACAAGCTCTTCCTCCCCAAGCCCGGCCTTGCCCAAGATCCCGCCTTTCGAAAAACAATGGCCGGACTTCCCATGGAAGGGATGGGAATCTCCTACGCCTCCCCCGTCTTCTTCTCGAGTCTCCGAAAGATCCTCCGGAAAACGAACGAGCTGGAGAACGACATGCAGGGCGAAGGCTTCTTTGTCGGAACCATGCTCGACCTTACCTTCCCCAAAAATGCCCGAGGTGAAGGAAGCGTTTCCACCACCACCAAGAACGGGATGCTCTTCGTCGCGAACTCGGCTCATTCCCTCAAGGGAAGCATGGCCATGAGCCTGGCCAGCCCCATGCTGATGGCGGGCGCCTCGGTATTCTCCATCGGTCGGGCCCTCGAACCACCCGAGGTCGAGGCCGTGGAAGTTTTCGAGCAAGACTTGCCCGACCCAAGGCACGATCATCGTGAATTCGAGAGAATCGGGGACTGAACCAGTCCACCGTGCTTCCCGGAAACGAACCTTGTAAAGCCCATCATCCATCCAGCTTCTTCAAAACCATGAAACTCACCAAGCTTCTCACCCGCACCCTCACGCCCGCCTTACTGGCGACCCTCGTCCTGGCTCCGGCAGTCCATGCCCTTCCCGATCCCGACGGGAAACCCGCCGATATGTCCGAACCCGTTCAGGTTTTCATCATCATGGGCCAGTCGAACACCTTGGAGTTCGGGAAGGTCAAGGGAGACAAGGATGGGTCGCTCGAGCACGCCGTCAAGAAGGAGCAACTCTATCCCTTCATGGTTGATGACTCCGGCAACTGGACGACCCGCAAGGACGTCCGCAACGTACACGTCATGGGTAGTGGCGGCCCTGGGAAAACGAGCGTGAAGCGCAACGACTGGCTGACCGTTTCCGGGAGCAAAATCGGTATCGAGACGGGTATCGGGCACCATCTGGGCAATGCCCTGGATGCACCCGTCCTTATTCTCAAGAGCTCGATCGGCAACCGGAGCCTCGGCTGGGACCTCCTCCCTCCCGGCAGTCCCCGGCACGAAGTCGAGACGACCGACAGGAAGACGGGCAAGAAAATCACTCTCGTCACGCCCGCCCACAAGGATGAAGTCCGTTACCCAAGCTGGACCAAGGGCGAAGTGCCCGATCCCCCCAAGCACAACTGGCATGCGGGCCTTCAATACCTGGGAGACGTGGACAGGGCGCAAAAGGCGTTGGCCGAGCTTGATAAATACTATCCGGAGGCAACCAATTACGAAGTCGCCGGCTTCCTCTGGTGGCAGGGAGACAAGGACCGCTACAACGCGGCCCATTCGGCCATGTACGAGAAGAACCTCCACCAGCTCTTCAAGTCACTCCGCAAGGATTTCGGAGCCCCTAAGGCCAAGATGGTCGTCGCCACCCTCGGCCAGACCAACAAGGACACGGCCTCAGGCAACGAAAAGCTGATCATCGACGGAATGTTCGCCTTTGGCAAAGTCCACGGGGACGATGCCGCCGTTGTCTACACTCATCCGGTTTCCATGGGCGGAGCTTCCAACGGTCATTACGGAGGCAATGCCAAGACCTACATGAACGTCGGATTGGCCATGGGTGAGGCCATGGCCGGTCTTCTCAAGAACAAATAAAGGTTCTCCAGTCGATCGAAGATGGTGATTCGTCTTCCGCGAAGAAGACTCCGGCGCTTCGCCTTGGTCCCAACCCAAGCAATAACCCGCAACTGAAAAACCATTCATGAAAAACCCTGCATTCATCCTTACGAATACCCTCGTCGAATCGCTTCGCTTACCTTGTTTGCTCCTGCTCCTTGCCGGAACGTTCCATCAAGCATACGCTCGGGAATCAAAGGTTTCCGTTCAGCTTACGGTTCCCGACGGCGGGTGGAAGATCCGCATCGACCAGGTTTACCAAACTTCAACTCATCTGTTGGCCGTTTCGAAGCTCGAACGAAGCCCCGGTCCGGCCATTCAAGTCATCAGTCAAGCCAAGGACTCCGTAAAGGTCAAGGCCCCGAAGCTGACCGTCCGACATCTCATTCTGGGCAAAACCTGGAACTGGCCCAACAAGGAGCCTTTTACTTTTCTTTCCGACCCGAAGGAACTGTCCAAGCCCATCGCCGGAGCAAAACTTGTTTTTCAAGCCCAAGCCAAGCCTGTGCCGAAAATCCCGGCCATGGTCAATTACATCGTGGTCTACAAGAAGGAGATTTTCACGGATGGGAAAACCAAGCAGGGTGAAACCCTGCAAGAACTCGCCAAGCGCCATTGCAAAGAACTGGGAGCCTCTCCCCCGAGCGTGCTCCGAATCATCAACGGCTTTGCCGCCAAATTTCCTGCAGGCAACGTCCCGAAGCTCAAGGCGCTCCCGGAAGTGAAATACGTCGAGATGGACCAGGTATTTTAGATCAGTGAAAACCCTCTCCGACCTTCTTCAAGACAATAAATGAACAAGCTCTTACTCATATTCCTCTTGGTTTCCGTCGGCTTGGCAAGCTATTGGATGGGGTTAGAACACGGAATGGGAAAACTTCACCAAGAATTATCTTACGATCAACCGTTGGAACCACCGAAGCCCAATCCGTCTAAATTCAAAACACCCGGAACCAGAGCCGGAGTCGAATCGAATGGACGGAAAACTCCTTTGGCTTTGGCCGAAGGCAGCACCTCTTCAACCCCACCCCAAAAACGATCAAGGAAAGATTTATTGCAACAAGTTGCCTCGAACGATCCCCTTGAGCAAATGTCCGCCTTCCTTCAACTTTGCCAAAACTTGGACAACGAGACCATAGAGGTCATGATCAAGGCATACGAAAAGAAGGATTGGGATGGAATCGACGCCATGTTGTTTCTTAATTATTTCACCTACGCATGGGCCAATCATGACCCGATTGCCGCTCTGGAATGGTCCAAGACCAGAGATCCTTTTCTTGAGCAAGATTTGGTTTCCGAGGCCATGCTTAGTGGATGGGCAAGCGTTAATCCTCAAGCCTCGCTAAAAATGCCTACGACGGATGGTCGAAGGGATCGCAGGATGGCGGATACAACGTCGTTTACGTCAACGGAATCCAACCGATCAAAAAATAAGATCCTACTATGAAGAAAAACCTTCCGGGCATCGTTATCCTTCTTTGTTCGAGCGTGCTTTTGCCGGCCGCCGAAAGACCAAACGTCGTCTTCATCCTCGCCGACGACCTGGGCTATGGAGACGTCAAGGCCTTTGGTGGTGATAAATCCAAGGTACCCACTCCTCACTTCGACCGCCTCTGCCGGGATGGAATCAAGTTCACCAACGCCCACGTCACCGACTCGGTCTGCGTGCCTAGTCGGACCTCCATCATGACGGGGCGCTACGCCTTCCGGTTCGGCAAAGGGGAACAAGGTGGCCCATGGGGCTTCATCGGTCTGCGCTTCCCGACCAAACAGCATACCGTGGGAAAGATGTTCCGAAAGGGTGGATACTCGACGGGCTACGTTGGCAAATGGCACTTGGGCACATGCATGACCACCAAGGATGGCAAGGTCCAAGGTCCCGAGAACACCGATTTCACCAAGCCCATCCAAATCGGCCCCACGGATTATGGATTCGACCACTGCTTTTTTCTGCCCGGCTCCCTGGACATGTTCCCCTATGCCTACGTTCGGGGAAAGAAATGGCAGGGCCAAGTAACCGCTCAAAAAGGGTGGAGTGCGTTCAACCGGGTTGGGCCTGCCGCCGAGGATTTCCTCGACACCGAGGTTTTGTCCACCTTCTGCGACGAAGCCGGCAAATTCATAACGAGCGAGGCGAAAAAGGAAAACCCCTTTTTCCTCTTCGTCGGGCTGACGGCTCCACACACGCCCAGTTCGCCCGAACCCGGCTTCGAGGGCAAGAGCCCTGTCGGGGTATATGGGGATTTCGTCATGAACACGGATGCCTGCATAGGCAGGATCAGGCAACACCTCCGCAAGGCCGGCCTCGAGAAGAACACCTTGCTCATGGTTTCTTCGGACCACGGGCCGGGCCATTACTCGGGCCCCGAGCGAAAGGCCATCGCCAACCAAATGAAGGTAATGGAGAATCAGGGACACTTCAGCCGGGGGCAATGGAGGGGATACAAGTTCTCCGGATACGAGGGCGGGCTGCGTGTTCCCTTCGCCGCCGCTTGGCCTGGCGTCATAAGTCCGGGCACGGAAAACGACGCCCTGGTCGGTCTGGTTGACCTGATGGCAACCTGGGCGGAAGTAGCGGGCGTCAAGCTTGCTTCTTCCCTAGCTCCCGACTCACTCAGTTTTCTGCCCTATCTCGAAAACAAGGAATCCCTCGTACGCAATCACCTCCTTGCCCGGGGCACGCGGGCGGACGTCTATTACGAAGACAAGTGGAAACTGATCCTCGGTCCGGGAAGCGCAAGCTCCGGGCCCTTCTTCACGGAACCAAAATCCGAAGACGCCTGGAAGGAGG
>Ga0310343_10002024_pt1 | contig 10607 bp, 8 predicted proteins | sample HC15DNA2025_MG_FD_203519 | JGI IMG/M metagenome (GOLD analysis project Ga0310343, IMG submission 203519) | Marine microbial communities from station ALOHA, North Pacific Subtropical Gyre - HC15-DNA-20-25_MG | ecosystem: Environmental > Aquatic > Marine > Oceanic | place: Pacific Ocean: North...
CACTGCGCCCTGCGGGTACGCCTTGATCGCGTTGAAGGATGTGGGTGACCACATCCGCGTTCCACCAGGCCGCAAAGTGCGCCGTGCGCACTACATCTCGCGCGGCGTCACGAAGTTCGTCCCAGGCGGCGCGCAGCGCGGTGTCCTCAGCGTCGTGCGTCCGATGCGCACCTAGTCGCGTCAACACGTCGGGGAGTACCTTGCCGTCGAACGTGGCATCTTCACGTCCGTGGGAATAGCGTGCGAGAACAGCCGTGAGGCTCACGGCGCCCTCGTCCTCGCCAGCCGCACCAGTCCACTCTGCAAGGATCCGATCCGAAGGGCCGCCGCCACGACCGTTCAGCCCGTGACCACCAGTCAACTTATCGGTCGCGCCCAGCCACACGAGTTTCACTGTCGTAGAAGATACTGCGAAGCGCCTCTCAAAGCCCCCCACACCAACAACATCGCCATACGGTGGTGCAGAGGCACGCGGGTGTCGATTGGTGGTAGCGCGCACATGTGCACGCGCAAGCCGTGGCGGAGGTGGACTGTTGAGGAGCGTGTTTATGACTGTTGCGCGGCCAGACGGCGATGCCGCACCCGCTGCGTTGACTGCACGTACCCGAAACTGGTGCGCCGCGCCAGCGTCAAGCCCATTAATAGTCGCCTCACCAAAACGTGTTCGCAGGACTTCCTCCCACTCGCCATGCAATTCTGAAAGGCAGCGCTCAAGCACGTATGTCGTCGGCGAGGCGAGGCGCTGAACATGGCGAGCGACAGCTGCATCAGCCGCTGCGCCGGCTGTGGCGTGTCCGCCGGCGCACGTGAGTGCATCTGCCAAAAATTGTGTCGTCTCCTCGCCATCACGACAGGTCGCGGTACCAAGGCAATCGCACAGCCAGGCCCAGTCGATGATGTCGTGATCCGAGCTTTCGAGAATGTCGAGGAGTGATTGCCTCGCAGGGCCACTGTGGCCTGCACTACCGCTGCCGCTGAGGTGTGTGGCCGCCCCGCGTGTTGTTGTCACGCCCTGCAGGAATGATAGGAGCGGTGCGTAGTGCGCAGCAACAACACGGAGCCATTCAACGCGCGATGCATGCAAGCTACCGGCGGATACTTCGTCAAATGATCGTCGGAGCTCGACAGCACGACGCGCAACCATGTCAGGCACAGTCCACCGCAGCACGACCGCTCGCGCGCCCACGCGGACCGGGACCGGTGCGATTGGTCGCGCGGGTGGCGTCGAGAATCGCCGCCACACGTACGGACCCGGGCCAACGCCATTGAATGCGCGGAGGCGAAACACATATGTCGTGTCCGGTGTGAGGCCTGATACGACATGCTGAAACGAAAAAGAGTCATCACGTGCGGTCGGTGGATCGCGAGCGATTTCGGAGAACGCATTTTCGCGCTGAGCGCGCGACCCCAGTGCTCCCGAGAACTCAAGCGAGAAAAACGAAACCGGTCCCACGACCTGCGCGACCCCACCAATCTGATGCGACACGGACGAGCAAAGGCACGGTAGCGCACGGTTGTTTCATCTCCGTCCCCATTGTTTACACCCGGCCGCCACCGGAGGACGAGCCGTGACAGCAGCGCGTCCGACGGCGCGCCCTCGGCACGAAGCTCGTCAGGTCCTGCCGCCCAGAGGTCGGGAGCTGCGGGCGGTGTGCCGCGCGCAAGAGCCAGGCGCAGTCGCGCTTCTTTCCGTGCATTGTCGCTCACCGCCAAGAGTGCGTCAAGCGCCGCGCGCCGTGGTGCGCCCCAGACGCCAAACGCCTCTGCCTGCGACGAGGCTGGCGGAACATCCGAGGCGCTAAACCATGCACTGTATGCGGCGAGGTCCGAGCGAGGTTCGCTTGCCCCCGATAATGCCGCGGCAGAGATGCTGCGGCTGTCGGGGAGCTCGGAAGCAAGATCATGCGGCAGCGCGCAGCGTAGATCGTGTGGAAGCGGGCAAAGTGTCTCGATGTCGTGGTGAGCCAGCGATTTGCTTACCATGCCAATGCGGCAGAGCAGTTCGATGCGCGCGGTCCGCTCCGGATTTGTCCAGCGGCGCCGCACCTCGCCATTCGCGAGCGTCACATCAACCTCGCACCTGCACCGAGTGGGGGGGAAAGGGGGGGTTGGGGGTTGACGCTAGACAAAATCATCCACGCCGCTGCGCACGGACCCGCACGAACGCGCGCAGGACTTGCCGTGACGCGGAACCTGCGCGGGGCTCGTCTGGCACCTCAGGTTGTTCCATCCCGAGCTCATTCGAGATGCCTGAGCGCGCAACCAGAGCCTGATTTGCTTTTGGCAAACGCAGCCTGAACAAGACCAGAGGGAGCCTGCTAGCAATCGCGACCAGTAGATTCGGCGCGAAGATCACACAAAATTTGACGCAGGCACAGCACGCATTCGGCATGCCCGTTTCAGGACACGTCGCCTCAAAGTGCGTCAAGCGTCGTAGGGCACGCCGGACGCCACCTGGACGAACAGGCGTAGCTAGCAGAGCCGAAATCTCGTCAAACGGCGCTGTTCCGTAGCCACTGTACGCGTCGACACCTGCGTGACTTCAATATATATATACGAATCTACCACTTGACCTATTCCAAACCCAAAGAGTCGTCGCTTGTCCACGCAGAGCTATGCAGTCGATCAATTGTCTCGCCTCTTCGCGGGACAATGCAAGGCCACCTTCGTGGCAGCATCGCCGTAAGTCCCGCGCTGTGACCGTCGGCGGCACCTCGCTGCCCGATGCTGCGAGGCGCTTCCGAAGCCGCTCAAATGCACTTGCAAGATCACAACTTGACCCAAGCACCTTAACAAGCGATGCGCGAAGCGCACTGACGCCGCCGCACGACGGGTGGCGCGACACGTCACAGCCACGAGGTGCGAGTGCGCACCATACTGCGGTTGCGTTTGCCGGGGAAGCCGGTGCTTTGAGCGGCTGCGCCCACTCAAATACGTCACTGGCACGAGTTACACCTGCGGCGCTATCGTTGCCACCAAGCTGAGACCATTCCACCCAGTCACCGAGGAGCCCGCCGTCTACGGCCTTGAGCAGGCCCCCAATACGGCGCCAGTACCGCAGCGCCGCTGCTGCACCAGCCTCGGCCGCCATATGCGCTGGTGGCTGGAGTGCTCTAAGACAATCGAGCGCGCGAGCACGCCCTCGCCGAGCCGCGCTCCATCGCTCGAATTCACGTCGCGCATCGATGCGCCGCGCCCTTGCCGCACGCCGTCGCGCGGCGGTGTACTTCTCGTGTATCTCCTCAAAGCGATCTGCGTCAAAGTCTTCATCGGTGGCGTCACGTGTAGCGTCGAAGTTTGCCCGGAGCACGTGGCCGCGCGCCTGTGAGTGGAGACCGACGAATGTGGGGCATCGCAAAATCAACCCTTCCCATTTTGTGGCATCATCTGGTTGTGTGCCAGCATTTTGAAGGCCAAGCTGCTAGGTTTGGGTTTTGGGATCACTTCCACGCGGGTTGCGCGCCAGAAGCTGTCGCCGCGAACGCTCAAGATCGCCGTCCCGCCCAGGTGCGCCACGACCGAGCGCATGAACCCACACTAGACCCTGTCCGCGTGCGAGATCGAGCGCTGTGCTTGACACACGCTCCACACGTGGCCTTGTCGGTCCATTCTCGCCCCGGGAGAGATCCAGGCGCGGAATTGGCGGCGCTGGCTGGGCCGCTTCAGTCACTGGTACTCGGAGTCGTGTTCTATCCTTGCGTTTGACGAATCGAGCATGCGTAACCTGCGAGCGGAAAAATGCGCCTGCCGCTCGCACTGCTAGATTTGTTGACTCGTCACATAAATAGTGGGCCATGAGGCTCGGGGGAACAGGGCCTGCCGCGGATGAGTTCCACTCAGTCGGGTGACACGAGCCTTCTCCTCGCGCTCGCGCATCGCATCACGTGCCGCCACCCGCTGGATCTCTGAATCCGTCTCGACCCAGGCTGCGAGTTGGCCTATTCCAAGGGCCCGCAGGCCAGCGGCCGCCGCACGGTTACGATCCACGGCCCCAGCGTCTGCCAGCGCACGGCCAAGGCGCGTTCGCGCCTCGCGTTGCGCTTCGCGCCACATAGTCCGACAATACCTTAGGAATATGGCATTCTGTGCACGCTGGTCGGCCGTCAGGTGTCCTACAGCCGGTGCTACTGTACCACTGTGCTGTTGAGCGGGCCACGCATACCGTAGCGTGGGCATGACGAGCCGGCCAGCCTCGTCACGGACTAGTTGTTGCGTCAGAGCATCGCTTAGACTACGTTCATTGGCTGCGGTGAGGGTCACGTCAGTAAAAGTGACGTCCCGTGTCGCACGCCGGCGGAAGACTTCAAATACTGACCGCCGCGTACCACGCACACCGTCGAGGGGCGGCGGCGCGCAAGTCTGCCGCGGCCTGTCGCCCCCGTGGGTTACCTCTTCCTCACTTTCCCCCGGTCCGGCCTCTGTCCGGAGGCTCTGGTCAACTGCCGCCAATGCAACGATGACATCACGAAACTTGGCCGGATCGTCCCAGCGCGACACATCTAGCGCATCAAGTAGGCGGCATCCGCGTTCAAAAGTGTCCTGCGGGGGTGGTTATCCACGAGAACAGGATTAACTAGCGTAAGTCCCACGCACCTTGCGCTTCACCCACTGCTCAAACCCATTGCGCGTCTTCGCTGACAGGTGTTCCTTCTTCTCGTCCCATCTGCTGGTCGCGGGCTGCTTGTGGTTTGCCATGGACGCCGGAGTTTGACGGTTGCTTGATAAGCGGCAAACGGCTACCAAAGCGACTACGACTGACAAAAATAACGACTCTACAAAAACATTTGGAACATGTCGACTGGGTAGCCGGGCAGCCTGTAGGACATTCCAACGTCGATTGGAGTGGCGGATCCCAGGAGGGGAAATTGACTACACCAATCATGATGTACTAGTCACCCGGGCCGTAGTCACGGCGGGGACTCCGAGTCCGACTCGGAGTCGCCAGGCTCCGGGCTAGCCGCAGTCATGGCCCGGGTAGGCTGAGTACATCATGAGTCTACTGACTTAAGTAAGGACGCACTGGGCCACTGGCAGGCCGTGATTCAGAGTGTCCGAGTCTCAGTGCGATAAATAGGGTGAAATACCCCCCCTTATCCTATACCCTTCTATATACACTTACACACACACAACACGCCACGCGTAATTAAACACCGTCCGTAAACCAAACCACTTAGTGTATTTTAAGGTAGCTCTCCCCGCCGAGTCCCCGGCAGACTATCTCAGCCGCCGTACTCCCAAAGGTGCGTACTCCTTTGGTCTTGCTTCATTCGCAGGTTATGGGCCCACAGTCCGAGTCCTAAGAGATACTTCGCCGTATTACCTTTTGAAATCCGACACATTGGCGAGTGACCACACTTCACTCGTTGGGAGAGAAAACCCAGCCCTTTGTTAGCATTTTAATAAAATGAGCACAGACTCAAATGGGCCTGATCAGGCTCAGAGTCAATCTGAGTCAGGTGTTGAAGCTTCCGAGTCTGACTCGGAGCCAACCACTCTGAATCCGGACAACATAGTCCAAAGCATATTAAATGAATGTTGTGAAGGCAAACCACAGTTTCAAGACTATGTCTTGAACCCACTGGCAGGACGAGGCTTGGACTCGGATTGGTCCGACTCGGACTCCGAGTCGGCGAGTCGAGATAAACCCCGTCGGCGTGTACCCGAACCGGCCAGCCCTCAAAGACGCATCACGGGTTTGCTCTGCCCTAGTAACCCAGCTTCAAGTTCGAGTTCTCCCCGCGTCCAACCTCAATTTGAAGTAAAGGTAGTCATGGGTAGCCACGGACCCCCTCAGACTTCCAAAATCTACTCTTGCTGGGCTTTTTTTTTGAAGCTGTTGGACGTCTAACTTAGCGCTAAAAGTAATTATGTCGAGGGACGTGTTTTTTAGTCTAACTTAGCCTGTCAGCAGGAGTCAAAGAGACATAATATGAATGACAGTGCATATTGCGGTATTTCCTCAAATGCTAGCATGGGCGAATCTGGCTCTCTGCTTTCCAAACCGCTCAATAATATGATGTTGGAAGGTGTCTGCGCTTGCTGGAACTGAAATATGTATATCTTGCTTAGATCCTAATATGCACAAACGCACCGACACCGATGAAATCGTGGGAAAACATGTCTTGCGTCGCCTAGAGCTTTGTCATCGCATTGGAAACGGTGCACATGGCATGGTATGGAAAGCTATAGAGAAACGTACCCGGCGAGCTGTTGCCTTGAAGAAATGCTTCAATGTACTGAGCCGAGTCAGAGATGCACAGCAAATGTACCGCGAGATAATGTACCTGCATCGGCTAACTGGCCACGACAACATTATCAATATGCAGCATGTGATTCTGGCGGGTAACGGGCAAGATATGTACATTACATTTGAGTACATGCAAACTGACATGTACGCGGTCATTCGAGCGGCGATCTTGACACCAATTCATACAAAGTATATAGTATATCAACTTCTAAAGGCGCTCAAGTTTATTCACAGCGCGGGTGTGGTGCATCGAGATATAAAGCCATCAAATCTACTTTTAAATGACGACTGCCACTTAAAGGTCTGCGACTTTAGTCTCGCGCGCACTTTGGATCTAGACCAACTCGCTACAGAAGCTCCACTTACAGATTATGTAGGGACTAGGTGGTATCGGGCAATTGAACTGTTACTAGGAAGTACGCACTACACGGTTGCTATAGACGTGTGGGCGGTCGGATGCGTCTATGCGGAGATGCTTTTGGGTCGACCGGTATTTCCGGGTGCATCAACGACAGGCCAAATCGTAAAAATACTGGAACTGATTGGCAGGCCCAGTATCCAAGAAATAGAGTCAGTTAATTCTGCTTATGCTTCGACTCTACTTGATATGCTTCCAATTGTTAGACCAGTGTCGTTTGTAGAAATGTTTCCAAATGTTAGCGCTGAAGCCCTTAATTTCCTAAGTCAGTGCTTATGTTATAATCCAAAGAGAGGTAATCGTTGTTCTGTGATAGACGGCTTGAGACATCCCCTGGTTGCTGAATTTCATGATGCTGATGACGAACCCTCATCGACTAAGATATGTCTTGGGCTTAACGACAAACAACTCTTTAGAGCAATCGAGTACCAACGAGCTATATGTGATGCTGTTTCGAAACGAAAGCTCACTGCGCGTAAGTTAGAACGTGCACTTATGGCAAATCCAGCTAGGACCATCCTGATGGAAAATGAAGAAACACTACCCGAGCCATTCTAATGCAATAGATTAGTTTCAAGCTGTCATTTGGTGCCGCATCATCGGTTAATTCCACTATGCTCCCGTCCAGATCAAAAGTCAGAGAGTCATCGACGCACACATTCCGCGAAATAGTGCGAAATAGCGAGCTGCTGTTAAGAGCAAATTGGCGCTCTCATCCAGGTCTCGTGCCTAATGCAGTGGTCCATAATTTTTTTTTGGTCGGCTGAATAGCGAATGGGGAGGCACTGCCCCGACGTGTTGCCCCAGGTTGGCAAGGTCTACCGACAAGCTCTAAAGTTGCTTCATATTCGGCCTAAGGGCGGCGACTTCTAGTCGACTCTACCACAGATACAACTCGGACTTCTCTATAAACCCCTACGGATCTTGAATGAACTTCCTGGCGTTATTGTGGGCCGCGCCAATGCCTGACTTTTTTTCTTCGTGTTCGTGTGATACAAGTGTACCGAGACATGCGCACACGAGTCATGCGCACACGAGTCATGGAGTCGTTTCGATGCCACCCCGCAACCCATCAACACGTTTACCATCGCTCAGTCGCTTTAGCCCACAGACTGGCGTTGCGACGTGCTTCGTCGCCGCTGCACTGGCAAACTCTTCTTTTGTCCAAGTATGATCGAGAAAATTCCGGGCTCATACGAGCGCCCGGAAGCAAGGGACGGCCAAGTCATGCCGTTTTGTGGGCGCCCCTGCGAGATTATATAATCGCCTGACGTGCAGAGACCTTCATAGCTTGGCCTCTGACCTCGGCCCTCGTTCTGACCAAGAACCTTACCGACGCTGGAGGCAATTTCGCTAGCGTGTAATTCTATAACATCAGTGCCGTCGTACTTGAATCAGCAGCTTCAAGTTGGTCCTTGGGCCGGACCGATAGTATACGACATACCCAAGGCGGTTCACGCGGATTAAGCACCTCGTTGATTCGTTGAACCCGGGGCCTGCTGAAGATGACCAGATCAAGACGCGTATTTGAATTGCGTCAACGAAGAAAGCCGTCACGGCCCGGGTCAACCTCAACTCGCACTCCCCCTCAACCTTGACATGAGCGCCGGGCCGGGCCGCCGGTTGCGCCAGCCGCCACCTACAACTAGGGATCGACCTCTGGGCCCGATTAAGAGTCACCGGTCCACCTTTGAGGTGGGATGCATGGGTCTGAGGCTAGCAGGATGGACTAGTACGTATCATTGCAGATATATCTTTGAGGCAGTCGCGTTGTTTGTGAGCTATCTTCATCGCATCGTCTAGCGGGGTCTCGTGCGATGAGCCAATCCTCTTATGCAGCAAAGCGCGATTTGGATGCAAGAGAGGCCCAGTGGTACGGTGGCAAACAGCCTAGGCTGACGCACGAGGGTTACCCAGCAAGTAATTATGCATCGAAAGTACACTCTCCAGGAGCCAAAAAAGCATTCACGGGCAACAACTCACTACTACCACATGTGGACCAAAAGTTAAGCGAGTCAGCTGCCATGGAAATGGAGCAGGTACGCTTGCGCATGCAGGAACAGCGTGATCAGACGGAAGCAATGATTGAACAATTAATGATTGCACATGAGGAAGCAAGGAAGGAGCGCGAGTCCTTGGTGGTTGAGCTCGCATCTATGTCGGCAGACTCGGGGAAGAAGCTACTAGTGAAGGTCATAACTCGGATGTGCCGAATGCAGTTAGTCATGGCCTGGCAGGCCTGGCACGGAAACACTACACAATTCACAAAAATGCAGCTGCAAGAGAAGTCGAAAGCGTTGAAGGCAGATCTGGCGTCTTTGAGACGCCGCATTGAGGAGGCTCAAAGGGATATAGATGAGCGGATCCAGCTTGCAGCAGATTCCGCTTTCAAAAATGCAACCGTAAAGCAGCGCCAGCTCCTACTCAATATATTCGGAAGACTGGCGGGACAGAAGTCCCGGGAGTCTTTTTATGTGTGGAGAGACGCCATGGAGGACTTTCGACGGAAATATACACTAACATTACGCATGTTGATGCGACTATCCAACGCTAGAATTATGATTGGATGGAAGAAATGGTACTATGAAACATTCCTGAAGTCAAAGATGAGCTTAGAAGAAAAGACTAAGGCCCTCTATTACGAGATCGGTCTTGCCCGTGAATTATGTAATGTAAAGGAAAAGCAACTTGAGAAAGTCGTCAGCGAGATCACACGCTTGATGATCCAGAATGCTTCCCCAAAGCAACGAGCCCTCATGGTAAAGATTCTAAGCAAGTGCTGTTCGATGCTACTGCGCTATGGAGTAAAGAAATGGAAACAAAAAACCCATCTCTTCAAACATGCTCGTAAGACAATGGGTATAATCATCTCCCGTCTCTGTAACTCAGAAATTAACTACGGCTTTCGCAAGTGGCATATGGTCTGCATCAAGATGACAGAAACATCGGGGGAGCTGGTGGTCGCCAAGCTCAAGGGCCAAATTTCTATTTTGAAGGGCCATCATGAGACCTCAACAAATCGTATTGAAGAAATGAGCACAAACATAAGGAAAATGCGCGAATCGGTGACTCTGAGACACAGTGCTATGTCTCAGATAGCCCAGGGGGCGGAGGAGGTTGACCTTGAGATAAAGTTGTTGATTGCAGAATGCCGTGGTGATACCGTGAGCATAGCCCAAGGACGTGCCAAATTTGGCAGCAACTCGATGCATGGAAGTCCCCCTCAACGCAGGCGTAGGGATAATGGCGAAATTTTGGGACTTGAATCTGTTGATGCAAACACAAGGGCCCACCTTCTTGTCTTTTTGCAAAACCTAGACCATGCTCAACCACAAGATACAATTGGCGCCCTAGCAACACATCCTGGGCTCCCTAAGCACAAGGCGTGGCTAAAGAAGTATGTGCTTCTTGGTGATCAGCAAGTAGCCGCTGCTATTCGGGCGTACGAGTTTACTTTAGATACTGATGACTTCATCGAATCCTTGGACATGATTAAGAAACTCTCGGACGTGTGAGCAAGGCCCTCCTGGGAACTGCTTAAGGTCACTGACAAGAAGACCGCAAGGACAGGAGCCAAAAAAGCACCATAATTCTTTGCACCGAGTGCGTGTAAATGAACCCCCCCTACGATGCCCGGCCTGCCTAGGAACCCCCAAACTAATCGACATTACTTCTAGTTCCCGCTACTGGCTCTGACTACTGGCATCACTGGCATTCTTAAAATTTACTAAACTTGAAGGTTTAGATTGAACATGGGGGGGGACACCAGACTAGGATTGCTCCATAGCGAATATAACCGGAGCCCAGTGAGGTGGATTTTCTAAAACGAAGGTTAACCAGGTCGATTCCCGTCCCCTAACAAAATTTGGGATGGGGTCGTCGGGATTTGGCGTTTTGGCAGACCGATGACTGCAAAAAATACCCGCACGATGTGATTCGGCT
>Ga0310343_10002028_pt1 | contig 10603 bp, 4 predicted proteins | sample HC15DNA2025_MG_FD_203519 | JGI IMG/M metagenome (GOLD analysis project Ga0310343, IMG submission 203519) | Marine microbial communities from station ALOHA, North Pacific Subtropical Gyre - HC15-DNA-20-25_MG | ecosystem: Environmental > Aquatic > Marine > Oceanic | place: Pacific Ocean: North...
GTAATTGAATTCCTAACAGATAATATTCCTGCTCTTGCAGCCGCATTTGCATTGTTAGCAATTCCAATAATGAAAGCGATAGTTCCTGCCTTGGGAGAGATGGGAGATGCAGCTCAGCAAGCAGCAGATGATGCTGCAGACGCTCTTGAGCAGGAAATACGTAAGTTAGATGAGAAGAAAGAAGCTTTACTAGAAGTAGAGCGAGTAGAGAATAATACTCGAAAAAAAGCTGCACAATCTGCACAGAAAGCAACAAAAGATTTACAAGCAAGAAAAGGATCAGGTTTAGAAACACTACAAACAGGTGGTGTACCTACGGATCGACAGTTAGCAGGTATGATTCGTGCGGCTGAGAAGGGAACAGGAGAATACAAAAAATTAAGTGATTCACAAAGAGCCCATGTAGTTAAAAACTTTAAACTTATGCAGTCGTCGAATAAATCGGCAACAAAAGCCATGACTATTAACTTTAATGTTATGGTTGCTAAAGCAAAAGTAGGCTTTAAGCAGATGCAAGTAGCTTATGCAACTGTTATGACAAAAATGAAAAAACTTACTGTTGGCTTTGCAAACGCAGCAGATAAAGCTTTAAAAATGGCAGGAATTATAGGAACTTTAATGTTAATTGCTGAGCTCACAGGAGCTTCGGTCAATAAAATAATAGAACTAATGGAAACTGAAGCAGAGAGAGCAGAGAGACTGAGAAAAGAAGCAAAAGAAGACAGATTTAAGGAGCAGCTTAACAGACTAAAAGATATCAACTCAGAGCTTGAGAAAATGACTGACACTAATAAATTAGAAAAAGCAGGTGCGAATGCAGCTGCTTTTGTAGGAAACTTTTTAAATAACATAAATTTACAGTCTTTAAGTGAGGCATTACTTTCAGAAGATAAAGATCTAAGAGCCGAGGCGCTTCGTACACTTAGTAGCTTTGAAAAAGTTCTTGGAGAAGCTGGTCCTCAGTTTGGTAACGCAGCAATACACGCATCTAACTTGGCTTTTTCTATAATACAAATGGAAACCCCTACACAAGCGGTGGTGCAACAACTTTTACAAATGATTTCTGTCTTACAGCAAGCAGGAGCTGCTGCAAGTAATTATGAAAGTGCAGTTAAAATGGCTGATGAAATTCAAATTAGCTTTTTAAATTCTTTAAAAAGAACTACAAAGTATGATGCACTTATAAACGCTTTAGGTGGTGTGATTACAAAAGATGCAGAAAGAAGCGATACAAGATCAGGGCCTGAAGAAGAGCGTTTAACGTTTGTAAAGTCATTAAAAAAGATTTTAGAAGACATGAGAGTAGCAGAAATAGAGCATGAGAGAAAAATAGCTGCGCTTAACAATAGGCAACTTCAGTTACTACATCAAGCCACTCCTTTACAAAAACAAACTTTAGAAATAAAAAAGCAGACAGCATTAAAAGATTTGGAAATAGCCAAAGTAGAAAGAGAGATTTTACATCTTGTTGGTCTCCATGAGGGAAAACTAGAAACAATGAGTGCTGCAGACAAGGAGGCGCTAGATGATGGAAAACTGCTAATTGGTGATTTAATGGTTCAAAGAGATTTACTTGAAGACCAACTAACTTTAATGTATCAATTACGAACCGCATCAAGGGAAGCTTTTGAGGGCGCAACTACTACTGCTATAAAAGGTCTTATAACTGGACAACAAAGCAGCTTCAAAGAAGCGGTAAAAGGAATAGCCATGGCTACTCTTGACTCAGTAGCAGAATCCTTAGCTAAAAGAATGTCTGAAAGTATCTCCGACTTCTTATTTACAGGTAATAAGCCAGAAGATAAAATTCGTCAAGCTCATATAGAAGGAGGAAACTACGTAAATAAAATGATACGGAATGCTTTTCCAGACGTTACAGGACTTCCTGATGATGTGGCAACTAGCGACTCTGATGGTATAAAGAAAAAAGGAGTCTTTCAAACTCTTAATGAAAAGCTTTTTGGATCGCCAACAAAATCAAAGGTAAGTTCGACTCAAGGAAATAGTACTGGGCCAGACACCGAAGACGAACAAACAAGTAAAGTTAAAACTGGGGGAATATTTCAGAATTTTACAAATAATTTCAGAGCAATCTTTGACAAGAACTCTCGACCAGAAGGCATGGGACTTATAGGGCAAATGGGAAAGACATTCCTAAACTTTGGAACAGATTTAGGAGGAATATTTAGCACTATTTTAGGGGGTCTTGGCTCTGGGTTTCTGTCGATATTCGGTTTTAAAATGGGAGGGTACACGGATGTTGCAAAAGACTACTCTGCGGGGGGTGTAGCAAGAGGACCTCGATCTGGTTATCCTGCTGTTTTACACGGAAATGAAGCAGTTGTTCCTTTACCTGACGGAAGAAATATTCCTGTAGAAATGCAGGGAGGAATGGGAATGCAAAACAATGTTACAGTAAATGTAAATATAGATAGTCAAGGTAATGCAACACAAAACTCTCAATCCGATGGTGCAATGGGAGAAAACTTGGGAAGACTTATTGCTTCTGCTGTTCAAGATGAACTTCAATTTCAAAAACGATCAGGGGGTATTCTTAACCCCTATGGAGCAGCATAATGCCAGATATAGGATTTTCAGTTCCTGGAGTTACAGGTCAGGTACTGCCTGATAAAACACTACAACGACAAACTACTCCAAAAGTAAGAGTAGCTCAGTTTGGGGATGGCTATCAGCAAAGAATAGCTGATGGTATAAATAACGTGACTGATATATTCACTGTAAACTTCACAAACAGAACAAAAGCAGAAGCAGATGATATAGAAGCATTTTTTAGAGATAAGGCAGGTGTTACAGCTTTTGACTTTACATTCCCAGACTCAAACTCTTCTACAAATGACAGCTCAGGAAATCCTGTTACCACAGTAAAAGTAGTTTGCAAAAACTGGTCACAACAGTTTTCAAACTCTGGAAGCTACAGTATTACTTCTTCTTTTGAGCGAGTATATGAACCATGAGTGTAGATATTACAACAGATGCGCAAGCCAGTGAAGTAACAAGTGGTATAATTTTTCTGTATGAAATACAGATGGGAACTGGTACAAACAATACTTTATTCTTTCATTCAGAAAAAGACTTAGATGGGACAGATTCAAATAAAGATATAATTTTTGATGGCAATACTTATATATCTTTACCTATTGTAATAGACGATATTGAAAAAAAGTCTGATGGTGCAATGAACCGTCCTAAACTAACCATTGCAAATGTTGAAACACTTATAAAAACAGGCTCCGCTTTTAAAACAGAAATGGAGGATGGTACTTGGGATTCTCAAATACAAGGGGAAGCATTAACTGCTACAAGTTTTAAGTTTGACAACTTAATTGGCCAAAGGTTTGTTAGAAGAAAGACTCTTGAAAAGTACACAGGAAGTGCAACACCTGTTGAGTTTCCTAAAGAAACTTTTATCATCGATAGGATTACAGACAAAAACTTTTTATCAGTTACTATAGAGCTGGCTTCTCCTATGGATTTAACAGGTGTAAGAATACCAGCAAGAACTGTAGTTGGTAAGTACTGTCCCTGGATTTACCAAGGCTATAACCAGTCAGAAACAAAAAGTGCTTGTTACTGGGATACACATGAGCAAATAAGAGACACACAAAACAATAAGTATAGTTTTTATTTTACAAAAAATGATGAGCCTCTTATTCTTTATGACCACTTTTTTAATGCAAACGGCACAAGAAAATCAGCAGACCTTGGTACAATTCCAAGAATTGAAATAGCTGTGGCAGGAGCGGGGTATAGTTCTGCTCCTACTATTACTATTTCTGCTCCTACCAGCGGTACAACTGCAACTGCTACTGCAACTATTTCTTCGGGAGCAGTAAATGCAATAACCGTTACTAATGTTGGAAGTGGTTATACTGGGCCAGCAACAGTTACTTTTTCTGGAGGAAGCCCTACTACTACTGCAGAAGCGGTCGCGAGAATAGACTTTATAGCGTGGACGGGAGACTATTCCTCTTCTACAGCATATTTAAAAGGACAGTATGTATACTCTAATGCTCTTGTTTGGAGAGCGCAGCAAGATGTTACAAATGTAACTCCTGCAGAGGGAAATGTAAACTGGCAGATTGTAAGAACATATAAAACTTGGAACAACTCAACAACATATACTATACATGCTTCTGATGTTCGACAAAATCCGTATGTTAGGCACGACAACACGGTATGGAGAGCTGTAGCTACAAATACAAATGTTACTCCAGGTACAGATAGCTCCGTATGGGTTAGAGGAGATCTTTGTGGGAAACTTTTAAACTCCTGCAAGATAAGATATCAAGCAATACCTAAAAAAATAGGCTCTACAGCCGTTCAAACAGACGCCATACCTCATAGTGTAACTAATACAAGTAGTACTCTACCTTTTGGTGGTTTTCCAGGAAGTCGAAAGTTTAGATAATGGATTTATACGAAGAAATAAGAGAACACTTTGAGAAAGAGTATCCGAGAGAAGGGTGCGGTGTTTTTGGTGTAGTTAAAGGAAAGAAACAGTGGTTTCCCTGTACAAATGTAGCAGATGACAATGAAGATTTTATAATTGACTCAAAAGAGTACATAAAACTTCTACGAACAACAGATATAGTAGGAATTGTACATAGTCACCCAGATGCATCTTCTGAGCCAACGGAATCAGATATAAAATACTGTAATACTCTTGGAATACCATATTATATTTTTAGTTATCCTGATATGGATTTGAATGTACTACAGCCAGAAAAAAATCTTACAGACTTGTATGGAAGGGAGTATGAGTTCGGTGTTTTAGACTGTTTTGAAGCAATGAGGGATTATTTAAAATCTCAGAATATAGAGATACCGCCTAGAGCTTTATTCGAAGATGATTGGTGGGAGAAGGGACAGCTAGATTATTTTTCAGCAGACGTAATAAAAGACTGGGGAGGACAGCCTGTTGATATAAATACTGACTTACAAGTTAATGACGTTCTTATATTCAAAGTAGAGGCAGAAAGAAATAACCATTGTGGAGTTTATTTAGGAAACGATATATTTTATCATCATGCGGTAAATCGTCTTTCATGTAGAGAAAGCCTTTACCCTTTTTGGCAGAAGTGGCTAGTAGGAGCTTATAGATATGTTGCGTAATGTGTACTTAGAAGGAGAGATGGGGCAGAAATTTGGGACATCTTTTCAAATATACGCTGAATCTATAGCTGATGTTATTAGATGTTTAGATGTAAATACAGGAGACGAAATTCGTAAATATCTAATAGACTGCCACAATAAAGATGTAGGTTTTGTTATTGATGTTGCTGATAATACTTTTGATGATGAATCAGAACTTCTTATGCCGATGCATGAAGGAGATGTTACAATTACTCCAATGCCTGCGGGATCAAAATCTGCTTTTGGAAAGATACTTGCAGCAATCGCAATAGCTGTTGTTGCTATAAACGCTCCCTTTCTTTTTGGAACAGCAGGCACCACCACTGTTAGTGCTGCAGGAACAGCAACAGTCACTGCAGGTACTGCGGGTGTCTTTGGTACATATGGAAGTGTTCTTGGTATGTCAGTAGGCACAATAAGTAGTGCTCTCGGAGGTTTAGCTGTAAATCTTGCTATGGCAGGTATTCAACAGATGATGGCACCAGACCCTTCCATAGACACCTCTGCACCAGAAAACTACTTGTTTAATGGTCCGCAGTCGAACATTGTTCAAGGCGACCCTGTTCCTGTTTTATATGGTCGCTTACGAGTGCCAGGCCAACCTGTCAACTTTGAAATTTCTGGTACAGGAGTACCAAAGCTTGATACTTTTGTAGCAAATCAAGATGGAAGTAGCTACTTTGTAGAGAGAAATAGCGAAAGGGAACAAGACTAATGACTACAGGAAGTATAACCTCAACAGATTTTGCAAACGCAGATGATAAATATGTTGCAGAAACTACAAGACTTTCTCTATCTCAGAAAGTTCTCGTAACAGATATCATCTCAGAAGGTCCAATACAAGGTCTAGTATCGGGCGGCAGAAGTGTTTTTGCAAATAATGATCCAATTCATGCAGTAGATTTAACAAGTTATGCAGCTCCGCTAGGGCAGGAGTGTGTAGTTACTTCTGGCTCTAAAAATGTATCTGTTACACTTAATAATACAGATTTTTCGGAACAATTTACTTCTGAATATGGAAATAGGTATCTTGTTCTGTACGGGGCATATGGCCCAATAAAAGCAACGACCAATCTTGAACCACAGCCCTCAGAAGTTTTTCAACAAGAAGCTCAAGGTACAGTAAAAAATGGATGGTTTCTTTCCCTTGTTCGGACTAGCGGTACAACACTTCAGACCTCTTTTAATGGAAAAGGCGATACAAACTGGGCAGAAATAAGATCGGCTGTTATTTCAGATGGAAGTGTGCAAGCAACGCTTACAACTCCTACGCTTAAAAAGAACATAGGAGGAATTATAGATAACATTGCTAGTAATGGGGATAATACTTTTGCTTTTTACAGTAAAAAGGAGTTTTCAGAGCATTTTTACTTTAGAGATGCTGATTTTAATGGAAGTTCGGAGTTTACTCTTTTTTTACACTTATTTTTGCAAATTAAAGACATAGATGCAAGTGCAAATACAATAGAGTTAGAAAATAACGCTCCTATTGATTTTACAGGTCGTTACGGTATAACTGCTCCACAAAAAGTAACCTCAGGTAATCGTACAACCACACCCAGTGCAAGTGCACAAAAATATCCTGCAACGTATTTTCAATTTAATCCAGGAACTATTGATCAAAAACCTCTAAGCACTATAGATGGAGCAGAGGGTTCTTCGTCCATAGCTTTGACAAATATCAGTAGTACAGCCCTGCTAAAAGATACTGCTGTTACAATTACGGGGGCAGGAGCCCAAGTAAGTTTAATTGATGAAGTAAAAATAGTAATTGCTTACCCGGGCGGTTTGTATTCTATTAACGAAGGAAATGGTAAAAAATTTAGTGCCGCCGCGGCCTACCAAGTAGAGTTAGCAGTAGATAGAAATGGAACTACTCTTGACAATTTTGAAACAGTGCAAGGAAATGGCAGTATGAATATTAGCGGCACGGATACGAGTGTGTTTACAAATGAAGGATGGTCAGAAAGCTCTGCAACATTTCAATTTAGAATTAGTTTAGAAGATTTTCAACCCTTTGCAGGATTTAAAATTAGAATTACTCGTCGTACAAAACATGATTTTAATGAAGATGGGGGAACGGTACAAGTTGGAAGTCTTGCTCTTTCTGGCAATAATGAAGATAAAATTGTTGCAGAATCTCAGATACAGGCAGTAACAGGACTAATACGAGAAAAATTAAATTTTGCATACACAGCTTATGCAAACTTTCAATTTTGGTCAAAAACATTTAATCAAATGCCTGAGCGCACATATGAATGTTTTGGTATGAAAGTAAAAGTTCCTTCAAACTATATAACTCGTGAAGAGAACGATGGTATAAACTCATTAAATAGTAGAAGTGTATCCACTGGTGTACCAGTAGTTGATGGCAACGGTGATCCAGTACCCCAGTTCTGGGATGGTAACTTTAGAGATGAACTGGTATACACAGATAATCCTGCCTGGGTTTTTCATGATATTCTAACAAATAACAGGTACGGTTTAGGAGATTACTTAGAGGCTCAAGATGTAGATAAGTTTTCTCTTTATAAGATTGCTAGGCATTGTGATGAGCTAGTTCCAGACGGCAAGGGAGGACAAGAGCCTAGATTTCGTGCGAATCTTTACTTAACAAAAGGAACTGATGCATATAAAATTATGAAAGACTTTGCAACTATCTTTCGTGGTATGCTATACTGGGCTGACTCAAAGTTTTTTGCAGTAATTGATGAGAAGAAAGAACCAATATTTAATTTTTCACGCTCAAATGTTGTAGATGGAGTTTTTAAGTATGAAAGTACAGGTGACAAGACTCGCGTTAATCAAGTAGTTGTGTCGTGGAACAATCCAGAAGGGGACTACAAACTAGAGCCGTTAATTGTAGAAGATAGAGAGAACCAAATAAAGACAAATCGAATTCGCACACAAAAAGCAGTTGCATTTGGTTGCACTTCATATGGACAAGCACTTCGTTATGGCAGATGGAAACTTTGGACTTCTATAAATCAAACAGAGATTGTAAGTTTTACAGCGTCTATTGATGCATCTTTTTTGACTCCAGGAGATATCATAAATGTACATGATGATGTAGACTATCAAATACCATTTAGCGGTAGAATGTCTTCGTACGATGCAGGAACACCAAGTATAACACTAGATAGAAGCATAAACTCACACTTTTCTGGTGGGCACACATATGATATTGCAGTCTTGCTTCCCAAAAGAACTATTCTTCTTAACCAAGATTCCGCAACAATACAAACCTCTGGTGGAACTGTAACTAAGTCTCGCGGAGACGAAATTACAGAAGCAAAAGTAACTGGTGCAGTAAAAACTCTCATCCATAGTACAACAGGCACTGTAAATGGTGCTGTAAACAATTCTACAAGTGTTACGCTAGATTCTTCTAATAGTTTAATCACCGTAGGTGATACGATTACGGGAGCAGGTATTGATAGGAATATAACTGTTGCTGGCATAAGTGGAACTAGTCTAACTCTCTCTGCTGCACAAACTATTGCTGATAATGCTACTCTTACTTTTGAAAACTCTGAGACTACTAACTTAAATATATTGAGTGCTGTGGACAACTCTGGTAATCCTTTGAATTTACAGTATGAAGAAAGTACAATCGTAGAAGAAAGAACACTTACAACTGGTAGCACTAGCACATCAGGCGGGAAAGATACTATTCCATTAAGTTCTGCATTTTCTGTTACTCCACTTTCTGGAGCAGTATGGGCAGTAAAAGAGATACCTACAGGAACTACACAACCCACTGCATCCTCTTGTAAAGAGTACAAAATACTCACAATAGCGGAATCAAATAAAAATGAGTATGGAATAGTAGCAGTCGAATACTATGAGTCTAAATTTGATGCAGTAGACAATGAGGAGTTTCTTGTTGAAGTTTCTGACCCTTTAACACCACCAGAAAAAATAGAAGAAGTTCCAATGCCTAAAAATCTTCGTATTTTACGAGAGCCAAAGTTTCAACAACCTGGAGAAGAATTAACACTTATGTGGGATGCTCCTGATCCGATTGGGACTACTGGAGTTTCTACCGTTTATGAACATCTTGGAGGCTTTGAAATTACATTTGATAGAGGCTTTCAAGAAGATTCAACAATGATACTAGCAAGTGCGGAAGACAGATCTCAGCACTTTGAGTTTGTGCCAAACGGATTTTACACAATAGGAGTAACAACTGTTAGTGGTCGAGGTAGAAAATCTGCCAGAGCAACTATACAGCTAGAAGTTACTGATTTGTTTGATGGAGATTTTAAAAGAGTCTGGGGAGGAATAGTACGTGGAGGTTTCTCAAGTCAAGATGTTTCTGTATCTAACTCTGGGAGTGATAAAGGAACGCTTCGTTTCAACAACGATGATTTTGTGGCAGCACCGTTCCGTGATCCTCAACTTGCAAAAAGAAACACAACCGCAGATGCAAATAGTTTTAGTTTGGATCTTTCTCCTCTTGCAAATGCAAACTATCCAACACAGTCAGGGGATAATGATGAGTTTGATTGGGGGTATGCATTTATGGATTTTAGTAAGCTTGATGCTTCCAATCCTAATGCTGATGCTATCAAACTTGTTCAGTATAAAAGAGATACTACTCTTGATATAACTTACTGGTATGATGTTACTAAATTCCTTACAAATGCAGACAGTATTTTTACAAGTGTTGGAAATGTGAGCGTAACTCAAGGATCTGTAAAAGTAACAGCATCTTCAAGTATATTCTCCAACTTGAAAGTTCCTGAAACGATAAAGATAGGTACAGGTTTTGCAGCAAAAGTCGCATATGTAGAAAGCGGAACAGAGCTTTATCTTGATAGGCCTTGGACTGCTGCGAGTGCAACGGGGCAAGCATTATCAAAACAAGAACTAGATATCGACTACAAGAATGATTTTATTATTACTCCTGTATCTTACCATGCAGCAGGCACAGACGATGATGGAAGCGGGGGTAGATATGGCCTTGGCGGAGGAAACGGAGGTAACTCCTTTTTAACCGTTCTTCCAGAACTAGACAAAACAGGGCGAGCAATAGTTGTTGACTCTGATACTCAGTTTTTAGAATATAATGCTGCAGAAGCGCAACAAAATGCTGCGGATATAAATTTAACTTTACAAGCTGTAGGCTTTGAAGAGGCAGAGTTTCAAGTTACAGGAACAGGTTTTAATGCTGTAAGCACGGCTGCAAGCTCTTTTGAGTTTGCAGACTTGACCGTAGTTAATAACAAAGTAACCATAAAAGTGCACGAAACAGACGATCAAGCAAGTATAGCTTATAATAATGCTGCACCTCTGTCTTTTACGATTACAGCAAGAGAAAAACAATTTCCAAATAATACAAATCGACAAGTAACTGCAACATATAATATAGGAAAAATACGAGAAGGAACACAAGGAAACTCAACTGCTCTTGTTTATTTGTATAAGAACTCAACGAGTGCCCTTA
>Ga0310343_10002032_pt1 | contig 10590 bp, 7 predicted proteins | sample HC15DNA2025_MG_FD_203519 | JGI IMG/M metagenome (GOLD analysis project Ga0310343, IMG submission 203519) | Marine microbial communities from station ALOHA, North Pacific Subtropical Gyre - HC15-DNA-20-25_MG | ecosystem: Environmental > Aquatic > Marine > Oceanic | place: Pacific Ocean: North...
CCAAGGAGAATGTCGAGAGTTCGAATCTCTTCATCCGCTTCAGAATTTTTTTTAGTTAACTTAGATATATTTCTAAATTTATTAATGAATTCCAAAAATTACAAAAATTCATTAATTAAAAGAAAAATTATCAATATATTTTTTTGCATTACATCTTTGATTTTCATAACAAGTTTATTAATCGTACTCTTAAATCCCGATAATGTAGATTTTCTCTATAAGGAGGACAAGTTAATTGAAAATATTAGCGCAGGGACCTGCTTTGGGACATTTATATTTGGTATCGTTTTGATGCTAGGAAACTACAGAAAAAAGAGATTAACTTTCATTACTTCTTTTATTGCATTGCTTGGGTTCTTAGACGAAATAAGTTATGGAGAAGGGATAATTAAAATTAATTTTCCATTTATAGCAGGAGTGCAGATTGATAGCATTCATGATCTTATGGCAGCAGTAATGGCTATAAAAAAACAATCTAATATTGAAATTCTTCAAAGTCTTAATCTTTTCATTACTATAATTCTCATAGTAGTAATTTCCTGCATTTTCTTAAGGAGTGCTTTTTCTCTTTTATTACCAAATTTATCAATATCTCTTACGGATCCCTATACATTACTATTTAGTAGTTTTTTTCTTTTTCTTATAATTTCACAATTAATAGATGTAGGGATTCCATTTTGTTACAGTCTTGGCAATTTTTGCTACGTCATTGAAGAGATGTTTGAACTTTTTTCTGCACTTTCTCTTCTTTTTGTCTGTTTTTTAGTTAAAAAAACTGCTAAAGGTAAATTAGCTTAATCAAATAAATTAAAAGATGTTTTTATTGAATAACTTTTCTCAAGGGCAATGCAGAAATAATGATTTATTTTTTGCTTATAATGAAGATTCTTAGGATAATATTTTTTAATTAAAAATGTCTAAAGTTATTTCTGCTAGTGATTTGAAAGAATTATTTACTAAACCCTATGGTATTGATCCACCAACAAAACAAAAATGGCAAGAGTATTACAATCATGATGTTATTTTTATTGATCCTACTCAGGAAGTGAAAGGCATAGATTCCTATATTGAAGTCCAACAAAAGTTAGTACAAAGATGTGATGATGTTTATTTAGAAACTCTTGCCATATCAATAAGTAGAGATTATGGATTTGTTGAATGGAAAATGGGTTTAAAAATAATGGGTAAAGAATTTATTTATCCTGGCACTACACGTTTAATATTTGCTGAAAATGGTCTAATAAAAGAGCATAGAGATTATTTCGATTTTTGTGGTCCTACTTTCGGACCAGTTCCTATTTTAGGTTCATTTATCAGATGGCTATATGCAAGGTTTGTGTCATGATCTTTTTGTAATTTAAATCTTGAAATTAAATCAACTTTTTAGAATAGTTAATTTTCAAGTTTTAAGATTTATCATTGCAGGAGTTATTGCTTCTAGCATAAATTACTTAACTTTTGTTTTACTTTATCTTAAATTTAGGAATATACTTTTCTCCTCTTATTGTGGTTATTTAATTGGAATTTTAATTTCATTTCTTTTTGCTAAATTTTATGTATTTAGAGATAGATCAAGTCAGCCATTAATCAAGTCTTTTTCAACTTTTTGTTTGATTTATTTATTTGGGGGAATATTAATGTCCTTTATAATTCTAATTATAAATAATCAAATTCATAACTACAAAGTTTCTTGGTTTTTTGGGGCTGTTATTGGATCACTCAACAATTATTTTGGTTCAAAATATTTATCTTTCAGAAAGTAATCATATTTCACGAATTAATAAATTCTGGGATCTAACTTCTTTGAAATTAATTTGTGAGTAAAATTGCTTTTTATTTGTAGTCATTAAGTAAACTTTTTTTGTATTTTTAATTTTTTTTGCATTTAGAAGATTATTTATAATTAACTTTCCATAACCTTTCCCTTGATGATCTTTGTCTATGACAATATCCCATAGTACTCCTCTATAAACCCCATCTGATAGTGCTCTTCCAAAACCAACTATCTTATTACCAGACCATAAACTTATGATGACGTCACTATTTGCAAGACATTTTTTAAGGTCATTAATTGATCTACCTTTAGCCCAAAAAGCATTTTGGTCTAAAAAGTTTTGTAGTTTACATAATCCTCTATTAGGTTTTAAAAAAGGACCTAAACCCAAAAATCTCAATCCAATAGCTCCTTTGGTGTGATTTATTAAGATTATTTCTTTCATTTGCAATGCAGATCTAAAAATAATGGATGATAAAAATCATTTGGATTACGCTTTTCTCATACCTTAGACTATATTTTCTACAAAAATAAAGAGATATAAGATTTCCTCATTTTCTTGTAACGCGCTATTTTATAATATTTCCAATAGGATTTATTTTAAAAGGAAAATTATGCTAAAACTTTTGTTGGGAGATCCGAATACACGAAAGTTAAAGCGTTATCAACCAATTGTTGAAGAGATAAACTTTTTGGAAGAGGAAATATCTGCACTTACTGATGATGATCTTAGAAGAGAGACACAAATTTTAAAGTCTAATATCTCATCAGAATTAGATGGTAAAAGACAAAAAGAACTCCTAGATCAAGTTCTTCCAAAAGCTTTTGCAATTGTTAGAGAATCAAGTAAAAGAGTGCTTGATATGAGACATTTTGATGTCCAGTTAATTGGTGGAATTGTCTTACATGAGTGCCAAATTTCTGAAATGAAAACAGGAGAAGGGAAAACTCTTGTAGCTACATTACCTTGCTTTTTAAATGCGCTAACTGGTAAGGGAGTTCATGTTGTTACAGTAAATGACTATTTGGCTCGGAGAGATGCTGAGTGGATGGGGCAAGTTCATAGGTTTTTAGGATTATCTGTAGGCTTAATACAACAGGATATGAATCCTGCAGAAAGAAAGAAGAATTATAATCGCGACATAACTTATGCGACAAACTCAGAGTTAGGCTTTGATTATTTAAGAGATAATATGGCTACTGATATTGAGGAAGTAGTTCAAAGAAAGTTTAATTATTGTGTAATTGATGAAGTTGATTCGATTTTGATTGATGAAGCTAGAACTCCCTTAATAATTTCGGGGCAAATTGAGAGACCGCAAGAAAAATATCAGAAGGCTGCAGAATTATCTTTATCCTTAATAAAGGCGAAAGAACTGAGCAAAGACGGAATTGACCCAGAGGGCGATTATGAAGTAGATGAAAAGCAAAGAAGTTGTATCTTAACTGATCAAGGATTTGCAAAATGCGAAGAATTTTTGCAGGTAAGTGATTTGTATAATCCTAAAGATCCCTGGGCTCACTATATTACTAATGCTTTAAAAGCTAAAGAATTATTTATTAAAGACGTAAACTACATAATCAAAAATAGTGAAGCGGTAATTGTTGATGAATTCACTGGACGAGTTATGCCAGGGAGAAGGTGGAGTGACGGGCAACATCAAGCTATAGAAGCAAAAGAAGGTTTAAAAATTCAGCCTGAAACTCAGACCCTGGCGTCAATTACTTATCAAAACTTTTTTCTTTTATATCCAGGCTTAGCAGGTATGACAGGAACTGCAAAAACTGAGGAGGTCGAATTTGAGAAAACTTATAAACTTGAATCCACAGTAATACCCACAAATAAAATTAGGCAAAGAAAAGATTTGTCTGATCAAGTTTTTAAGACAGAAATTGGTAAATGGAAAGCCGTTGCCAATGAAATTGCATTAATTCATAGAGATGGCAGACCTGTTTTGGTGGGAACCACAAGTGTTGAAAAAAGTGAGCTATTAAGTTCACTTTTATGCGAACAACAAATACCACATAATTTATTAAATGCAAAACCAGAAAATGTTGAGCGTGAGGCTGAAATAATAGCCCAAGCAGGAAGAGCAGGGGCTGTTACTATTGCGACGAATATGGCTGGAAGAGGTACTGATATTATTCTTGGAGGAAATAGTGATTATATGGCAAGACTTAAATTAAAAGAGACATTAATACCTCTATTAGTTAAGCCAGATGATGAGCATAAACCACCAATTCCAAAGCAAAGAAATTCCAAAAAAAGAAGTGGGTTTTCCGCAGTAGATAAGGATAACCCTAAAAATAAATTTCAAAATCTAACTTCTAATCTTTTCCCTTGTAAGCTTGGAGAAGATACAGAGGAAAAACTTTCAGCTTTATCTAAAGAACTTGTACTGAGTTGGGGCGATAGAACACTCACCATACTAGAATTAGATGATAGGATCGCAACAGCAGCAGAAAAAGCTCCAATTGAAGATAAATCAATAAAATTATTAAGAGAAGCCTTGTCAGCAGTTAAGAATGAATATGAAAAGGTGTTAATTCGTGAAGAAGAAAAAGTCAGGATTGCAGGTGGTTTACATGTAATTGGAACCGAGAGGCATGAATCAAGAAGAGTAGATAATCAATTAAGGGGTAGAGCTGGCAGACAGGGTGATCTTGGGAGTACAAGATTCTTTTTATCATTAGAAGATAATTTATTAAGGATATTTGGTGGGGACAGAGTAGCTAATCTGATGAATGCATTTAGGGTCGATGAAGATATGCCTATAGAATCTGGTATGCTTACTAGATCGCTGGAAAGTGCTCAAAAGAAAGTCGAAACTTACTATTACGATATAAGAAAACAAGTATTTGAATATGATGAAGTCATGAATAATCAAAGAAAAGCAGTTTATGGAGAGCGATTAAGAGTCTTAAATGGAATTGATTTAAAACAACAAGTCATTGGCTATGGAGAAAAAACAATGGAGGAAATTGTAGAAGCTTATATAAATCCTGATTTGCCACCTGAAGAATGGGATATTGATAAATTAATTTCTAAAGTAAAGGAATTTATATACTTATTAGATGATTTAAACAAAGACGACGTTAGTTTATTGTCGGAAGAAGAGTTAAAAAATTTTCTGCAGGAACAATTACGGATAGCTTATGACTTAAAAGAATCGCAAATTGAAAAGTTTCGTTTAGGTCTAATGAGAGAAGCAGAAAGATTTTTTATTTTGCAGCAAATAGATAATTTATGGAGAGAACATCTTCAGGCAATGGATTCTTTAAGAGAATCTGTTGGATTAAGAGGATATGGACAGAAAGATCCTTTGATTGAATATAAGAATGAAGGATATGATATGTTTCTTGAAATGATGACCAATATGAGAAGAAATGTTATTTATTCTATGTTTATGTTTCAACCTAAAAATGATAAAGATTCTAATACTTAGCCCTAAATTAATCGTCTCCAAGAAACTCTATAATCTCTTTGTCTTTTAGATTCTGAGCATCACCAAGTTTAGAAATGTCAACAGATTCAGAGTTTGCTAAACATTGGAGGGCTTTTTGTAATTTTAGAATTTGATTTTCAAGTTGATCAATTCTGTCCATTAAATTTTTAATTACATTAGCTTCAGCGTCTGGTAGCGCAGAGTGAGCTAGTGGATTTACTTTGACCCCACTTTGATGCACAACTCTACCAGGAACCCCAACAACTGTGCTGTTACCCTCAACATTTCTAACAACAACAGAACCTGCCCCAATACGAGTATTTGATCCAACAGTTATTGATCCTAAGACTTTTGCACCTGCCCCAACCACAACATTTTCCTTTAAAGTTGGATGCCTTTTGCCATGACTTTTCCCAGTACCTCCTAATGTAACTCCTTGATAAAGTAGGCAATTATTTCCAATCTCCGCTGTTTCACCAATTACAACTCCCATTCCATGATCTATAAAAACTCTTTTACCAATTTTAGCCCCTGGATGAATTTCAATTCCCGTGACTAACCTATTAAAATGACTTAATAATCGTGGTAACAAAGGAAACTTTAATTGCCATAATTTGTGGGTGAATCTATGAATAACTATTGATTGAAAACCTGGATAACATAAGAAAATTTCTAGTATTCCTCGAGCTGCAGGATCCCTTTCTTTTATTATTTCGATATCTGATTTAAAAGTTTTTAACATTTCAAATTAATCATTCACTCCTATTTGTTTTTTTAGTTGGTTTATTGTTTCAATACTTAAATAATTTTTAGCACAAATAATTTGGGGTAATCTCATTAGTTGAGAACGATTTTTTATAAGTGTGTTTTCTACTACGGATAAACTTGGTCCGTCACAAACGATATGATTTGAAGACTTTAAAAGTGATAACAATCTATTGTTGTTATCAGATATAGCAGTCATTAACATCAATTCACTACCTCTCATGCTATGTATGATAACTTCTGCAGCTCTTAACAATCCAGGACTAATGCTAACAATACCTACACAACTTCCAGATTTTAATTCTTTAAGTATTTTTAATTCTTTCTGAAAGTCGCTTAAATCTACTGCAATTGCTCTAATACCATGTTTTTTGGCAACTTGTTCAAGAGGCTGTAAAAAATATCTACTGGTAACAATAGTTCCATTGCTTGTATTGCAAAGGACTTTTTCTAATTCTTCCATAGGTACAACTTCTACAGGCACATTAATTTTGGGAGAAAGGTCTTCAGCTATCAGCATTGACGCACCTATGTCTTCTCTAGGAGTACTAACTAAGATTCTTGCTCCACACTTAATGCGCCAATCAATTTCATTAGTGATTAAATTTCTTGCTTCTTGCAATGTACAGCCTATATCTATAAGGTTATCAATGGCTTTTTTTGCTTCTTGATCAGGAGGCTTTATCATATTATTTTTTGCATATGGTGGACTTTTAAAATCTTTTTTTGTAGTGTTATCTCTCACATAAATACCTGATCCTGCCATAGCTTCTACTACCCCATCTATTTCAAGTTGTCTGTAAACTTTACTAATTGTATTTCTATGTAAACCTGTTTGCATTGCTAGTTGTCTAGTGCTTGGAAGTCTATGCCCAGGAGGATAATGTCTTGCTGCAATTGCAAAACAAATTTGATTGTACAGTTGAGTTGATGCTGGTATATCGCTTTCTTGCTGTATATGGAATCTCACTTTATAAAAACCTAAAAATTAATTTTTTGTTAACTAGTGACACTTTAACATCCGTCATAAACTTTCAATGAGTATATTCTTAAGATAAATTTCTCATTCCTCTACTTTTTTTATAAGAGGCGTTTTTCTTGGACTCAGAAACATAATCATATTTCTTCCCTCTCTTTTAGGCCGTTGTTGGACTTCTGATTGCTCTTCTAAATCATTAGCCATTTTTAAAAGGAGTGTTTCAGCCAAATTAGAGTGTTGGATTTCTCTACCTCTGAAAATTACTGTGCATTTTACTTTATCACCTGATTTTAAAAATCTTGTAGCTTGACCAATTCGTACATCGTAATCATGTTTATCAATCTTATATCTCATTTTGACTTCTTTAACTTCAGTTTGATGAGATTTTTTTCTTGCTTCTTTAGCCTTTTTTTCTTGTTCAAATTTATATTTCCCATAATCCATGATCCTGCAAACAGGTGGATTAGCCTTTTCACTTACTAGTACTAAATCTAATTCTCTTTGAGAAGCAATTTCTAAAGCTTTTAATCTATCTATTACACCAAGTTGTTTACCATCTGAATCAACAACTCTTAATTGAGGATATTTTATCCTTTCGTTAATATTTGGAAGCTCTCTAACAGGAGTGCGGCGATCAAAGCGTGGGCGTGGTGGCATTCAGTTTAATAAATTGGTTGGTTGATGTGAAAAATCTCTTACTTTATAAATTAGCCTAAAAAAGACTCTATCTTAATTATTGCATCTTTTAGTAGGTTTTTGTTATCAAGCCATATAGGATTGTTCTTGTTGCGGAACCATGTTTTTTGCCTTTTTGCAAATTGGATTGTTTTTCTAGTTGTCGATTCAATTGCCTTTTCAACAGTTAGATTCTTATCTATAAGATCTTTAGTTTCTTTATATCCAATAGTTTCCAAGATTGGTAAATCGGGTCCATATTTATTAATAAGATTTTTAGTTTCTTCAATAATTCCTGATGAGAACATATTTTTTGTCCTTTCCAGAATTCTATCTTTTAAATTATCCCTATTTAAACCAAGTTCTAGGATTTTCCAAGCGGGCCTATTTTGTACTTTTTGTGAGGACATTGTTTTACCTGTTACATAAAACACTTCTAGAGCTCTTATTGTTCTAATTCGGTCCGCAAAATTAATTGTTTTTGTTGAAATTGGATCACAATTTTTTAAAAGATCCCAACATTTTTCTTGGCCAAGTTCCTCTAATTGTGACCTTAAGGCAACTTGTGGAGGTACATCTGGTACAAAAAATCCATATAAGATTGAGTTCATATATAAACCGCTTCCTCCAACCAGAAAAGGAAGTCTATTTTGTGCAATTTCTTTTTTGATTGATTTGTGAGCTATCTCCTGAAATTCCTTTACATTTATTTGATTTTTAGGTTCTGCAATATCTATTAAATGATGCTTAATTTGATTTTGTTGTATTTTTGAGGGTTTTGCCGTTCCAATATCCATATATTTATAAATTTGTCTCGAATCTATGTTATGAATACTAGTTTTAAAATATTCTGCAATTTCAATTGCCAAGTCCGTTTTTCCACTTGCTGTCGGACCAACTAAAACGATTACATTAGGTGGATAAGAAAACATTTAAATTTCTGAAGAAAATTTCATAAGTTATATAATTAAAGAAATTAAATTTTTCATAGACTTTGAGCCTTTCTCTTATACCGATGTTAAATTTAATACAAGACTTTTTAAAAATAAAATTTTAAAAGTTTAATATTTTATTTCTTATATTAAATGAGTGAGGAAAAAAGATCTAATAAAATCTCTAATGACTATGGTGCGGAGCAAATTCAGGTTCTTGAGGGTTTAGAACCTGTTCGTAAACGCCCTGGAATGTATATAGGTTCAACAGGACCAAGAGGGCTTCATCACTTAGTATACGAAGTAGTTGATAATTCTGTAGATGAAGCTCTTGCTGGTCATTGTGATCTTATTAAAATTGTCCTTCAAGCAGATGGATCAGCGTTGATATCTGATAACGGCCGTGGTATTCCAACAGATATTCATCCAAGAACTGGGAAAAGTGCATTAGAAACTGTTCTTACTGTTCTTCATGCAGGTGGAAAGTTTGGAAGTGGTGGCTATAAAGTCTCTGGCGGTTTACATGGAGTCGGAATATCAGTTGTTAATGCTCTCAGTGAATGGGTTAATGTAACAGTTTATAGAGATGGTAAGGAGTTTAATCAAAGATTTGAGAAAGGTATTTCAAAAGGAGAATTACAATCTAAAAAACAGCTTGTTAAACCTTATCAAAAGGGAACAACTATTTGTTTTAAACCTGATAGTACAATTTTTACTGGAGGAATTGAATTTGAATATTCTCTTCTTTCATCAAGATTGAGGGAATTAGCTTATCTTAATGGTGGAGTTAAAATCGTCTTTAGAGATGAAAGACAGAAGTTATCAGATGGTTCTTATAAAGAAGAGATTTACTTATATGAAGGAGGTATTAAAGAATATGTTGCATATATGAACTCAGAAAAGGAATCTATCCATCCAGAAATAATTTACGTAGATTCGCAAAAAGATAATGTTTATGTAGAAGCCGCTTTACAATGGTGTTCAGATGTTTATTCAGATAATATTTTAGGATTTGCCAACAATATTAGGACTATTGATGGAGGAACACATATTGAAGGATTAAAAACGGTTTTAACAAGAACTTTTAATAATCTTGCTAAAAAAAGAGGTAAGAGAAAAGATATAGATAAAAATTTAGCAGGTGAGAATATTAGAGAAGGATTGACTGTGGTTTTATCGGTTAAAGTACCAGATCCAGAATTTGAAGGGCAAACTAAAACAAAGCTTGGAAATACTGAGGTTAGAGGAATTGTAGATTCTTTAATAGGTGAAGCTCTTACAAAATATATGGAATTTCAACCTGCAGTTCTTGACTTAATTTTGGAAAAAGCTATTCAATCCTTTAATGCGGCAGAGGCTGCGAGAAGGGCAAGAGAATTAGTCAGAAGAAAAAGTGTATTGGAGAGTTCAACTTTGCCGGGTAAATTAGCAGATTGTAGTTCAAGGGATCCCTCTGAGTCAGAAATTTATATAGTTGAGGGAGACTCAGCTGGAGGTTCTGCAAAGCAAGGAAGAGATAGAAAATTCCAAGCTATTTTGCCTCTTCGAGGTAAGATATTAAATATTGAAAAAACTGATGATAGTAAGATTTATAAAAATACTGAGATTCAATCATTAATCACAGCCTTAGGATTGGGGATAAAAGGAGAAGAATTCGATGAAAATTCATTGAGATACCATAGAGTTGTAATAATGACTGATGCTGACGTGGACGGTGCTCATATAAGAACTCTACTATTAACATTTTTTTATAGATATCAGAGAGAACTTGTAGAAAAAGGTTTTATATATATAGCTTGTCCACCTTTATATAAAGTTGAACGGGGAAAAAATCATAAATATTGTTATAACGAAAACCAACTCAAACAAGTCGTAGAGGATTTTGGAGAAAATGCAAATTATAATATTCAAAGATTTAAGGGTCTTGGGGAAATGATGCCAAAACAATTATGGGATACAACAATGAATCCTCAGACAAGAATGATGAAAAGGGTCGAAATTGAAGATGCACTTGAGGCT
>Ga0310343_10002034_pt1 | contig 10580 bp, 20 predicted proteins | sample HC15DNA2025_MG_FD_203519 | JGI IMG/M metagenome (GOLD analysis project Ga0310343, IMG submission 203519) | Marine microbial communities from station ALOHA, North Pacific Subtropical Gyre - HC15-DNA-20-25_MG | ecosystem: Environmental > Aquatic > Marine > Oceanic | place: Pacific Ocean: North...
TATTCCTCCTAAATTATATCCCAGCATTTCCAGCAGCGATGCCGAACTGATGAGTGTTGATTTTTACGAGTATGTCCATAGTAGTTCCAGCCGCAGTGTAGCTCATGTCAGTTTCCGCACTACCTAAAATAGCTAATGGAAAACCTGCATTGCCAGTTGCTGCAGTACTTGAATCTGCTACTAAACCAGACTTATGCGTAATTGCAGAACCAGTTGGACCAGCAACGATTTGACAGTTGTGTCCTACTTCAGCTTCCGTAATTGGAGTTGCTGCTTGGTCTGCTTGAATTTTAAACATAACATCTGGATCATCATAGACATACGCTTTGTATTTTGCTTTTGCAACAGTTCCGCTTGCGATTGATCTCACAAACTTCACGTCGCCTGTAGAGTTGTCCTGATATTCAGCACCCCAGAAAACACCGACAACAGCACCTGGTGATGCTCCTGCCATGTCTGTTACAAGTAAGCCAGCAGATAATGAAACCAAGTCGCCTTCAAAATAGGCAGTTGGTGCAGTTGCTGCAATCTTGTAACCGTTTCCGTCGGTGAAGTTATTAGAACGGACAACACCACCTTTGATGTGTTTTACGGGTGATAGCCCAAATCCAGCCATAATAATTTTCTCCTTTGAAAAAAATTGTTAAAAATTAATGAAGACTAGGATTGGATAAATTCTAATCTTCAAACTTAGTTGTTCTTGGCCCTGAACTATACGTTGTCTTAGACTCGTCAGAGACAGGCATTTGATCAGTAGCAGAATTTTTTAAGTCTTGATTATAAGCTGAAGCCATCTTTCGATTTTGATCATCATAATAAGCATTTCTTTGATCAACTATTTCTTGTGGGACTTTCATTAAAATAAGATCCCCAGATCTAATTGTTCCTTTATGCTTACCAGTTTCCATAACTTCAGGAGCAATAGCTCCTAACTCTTCTGGTTTTACTGGCTCATAACCTTGGCGAATTCTACTATTCACATTTGCGTCATCAGCATTATTTAATAATTCGTGTCTGACCCAACGATAGTGCATTCCCTCTGGTGGTTCTTGACCTACGTCAAGTTTACTCGGAGGTGCCCAAGTTTTTTTACGAGTTGTCGAAGCCCGTGTTTTACGACTACTTTGAGTTGCTTTTGTCATTTATTGTCCTCCCGCCGATTTCTGGCGTTGTTTTTGGCGTGCGTATTCTTTTAAATCCACCCCTAGTCTTTGAGCCATTTCAACTTCTGATTTGCTCAATTTAACTTTGGATGTACCGACGGTTGCACGTGTTCCGCCGACAACTGTTGGAACTTTCTTAGCTACCTTCACATTAAACTTATCTGGGAATTCAGATCTTAGTCTAGCGTCAAGTTCAGCATAATATTCATCTGGATCAAGTTCAGGGTTTATACCATCTTCAATCAATTCCTTATGAATTAATACTGCAGCTTGTGACATAATTCTGTCAGAAGTTTCTGCCCCTCCGAACCATTTATTTCTTTTTTGCCAATCAAGTGCCCTTCTATCAGGTACTCTTTGTGTTGGCTGGTCAGAAGTTTCTTCTTCTTTGGATACGTTGTCAGAAGGTTTTCTAGGTATACGAGATTCTGCTCGTGCCTTATACTGTTTAGCGACAAGGGCCTCGGCTTTAACAGTAGCTAAAGTATCAGTTGCTTTGATTTCCTCTTCAACATTGCCACTTTCTTTAGCAATCTTCAAAGCAGTTAAGGCTTGTTCTTCTCGGCTAGATAGGCCTTCAATATAGTTATTAATTGAATCCAATTCGTTTTGAGCAGATGCTCTAGCGAATTGATCTGTCTTCGCTTGTAAAGAATGTTTCTCTTCCTCTGCGGCTTTGAGTTTTTCTTCTAGTTCCTTTTTTTGTGCGACAAGACGCTTTATCCTTTTTTCAGCTCTCTTGCCGAATACTTTTTTTGAGTCATCTTCAGTTGCTTCAGGTTCTTCAGATTCTTCTTTTATTTCTTCTGGCGTTTCATCAACAGTTTCCTCTTGATCGTTTGCCTCTTTTGTATCTGTTTCCTCTTCTGCTTCTGCAGTTATTGGAGACTCAGTATCACTAGTCTCTTCAGGTTGTTTACCTTCATCTTCAGCCAAATCTATAACTACATCTTCTAGTTCTTCAATTTGTTCTGTTTGCTCATTGTCTATCATATCAGACCTCCTTTGGGTGCGACCCACGTTAAACGCTGTTAATTATTAATATTATACGCTAATTTCTTTACAGTTTCAAGTCTATTTAGCAGAAACTTTATCCTGATCAGGCACTACCGCAATTACTTCATCATCATTGATTATGCAATATTCTTCGTTATCGTATTTAAATTTATGGCCAATATACTTACCAGTAAGTACCCAGTCACCAACCTTACACCAATTTTTTTTATTCTCAGTATAACAGTCAGCACCCATAGCTAACACTTTAGAAACATTAGTTTGTAAAGCTTGGTGATCTTTACTAACGTCAGCTAATATAATGCCCCCTGCTGTTTTTTCCTGTATTTCTCTAGGCTTTAATAGTATTCTAAAACCTGATGGTTCTGGTAAATTCTCATCAATTACTTTCATCATCTTCTCCTGTTGCTCTTAATTGTTTGTGATATTCGTGATGAATCCTACTTTTTATATCTTCTAAAGTTTGATGCACCCCAACCAGATATCTATACTCAGCATAATCTGCTGCTGTTCCTCCAGATATTTGGTCTTTGTTCGTATCGATTGCGTCTTGCAATATTGAATCTAATTTATTTTTTAAACTGTGTATGCTCATTTGATCTCCTGTCAGGGGGCACGTTAATTATTTAATTTTAATTGTCTTAGGTTTCTTCTCCTCTGGTACAATTTTTTCTAATTCAATACCAAGCATACCATTAGTAAACTTAGCATCTTTAACAACTATATCTTCAGCAAGACAGAAACTTCTAGTAAAAGCTCTTTGCGATATGCCTTTGTGTAGCATATCTTTATTATCTTCTTGTTTCTTAGATTTGATTGTTAATGTGTTATCAGCATAGGTAACATCAATATTCTTTTTATCAAAGCCAGCTAATGCTACTTCAATAGAATATGTAAAGTCCCCAGTTCTGTAAATGTTATATGGTGGATAACTCGGCGAGTCCATTTCAATGGATGTGAGTCTGTCCAAAAATGAATCGAAACCTATAGTAAATGGTCTATATGGTTCCCAATCTATTAATGAGTTAGGTAATGATCTAATCATAATTTCCTCCGTTAAGCAAAATTAAATTTCGATCCCTTTCGGCGATCTTAAACTAATTATATACTTATCATAATTCTTTGTCAAGTATTTCAAAATACTTTTCTTGTGATTCATTTAAATCTACCAAATCTTTTACACTATCATCATTCTTGCATAGCTTTTCGTATATAGTTTTATCTGTGCACCATTTTCTTCCTGTCCAAAACTCAAAGCCATCATAATGTAATTTATATAAACTGCTATTCTCGTATGCGTAAGATAAATAGTATTTGCTAAATCCATTATCTAAAGCCCATTTAATCTCATATAAAGTAGCATATGATCCCATTCCTAATTTAGGATCTTCATAATCCCAAGCAAACTGCCCTGTGATTAGGTGTTTGTTATAGGTTATAAGTTCTGTAAAAGCAATAGGATTGTCATTATGATAGTAAACGAAATATCTCCAATCAATAGGGTCATCTCTATAAAACTCCTCACTTTCTTTTTCATTATTCTTTTCATAAAACTTTTTATGTCTTATGTATTTTCTGTATATAGAAGCTAGTGTTTCAGTTAACTCATCAGTTAATTCAGTAAATGTTTTAACCGTGATTTCTTTATTCTTTAATTTATATCTTTTGTTTTTATTAAATTTAAACTTATTTAAATCTAATCTACAACTTCTAGCATTAATCCAAGTCTGACCATCTAGCTTTGTATAGTACCAAGATAAAGGAATCCATCCGTTATCTAAAGCATAATCGTATTCTTCAGGCTCAAACTTTGCAAGTATTAAAGAATATATTAAATCATAATTTGTAAGTTTGCCTGTTATATGATCAAAGAAGATTTTCACTTCTCTCGTTCAAATTGAGTCATATAAGAATCATCTGTCCACGAATCCTCTCTTGTATTCTCAACTGTGTAAAACGTTTGATCTATTAAATATCCAGGATTTTTATCTAATCTTTTTTCCATGTATGCATCATCATACCATATAATTCTATTATTAGGATAAGCAAAGAATGTGCCTTCATCCATTCTAAACATATGAGCACACTTGTGTTCTGGATCTTCTGAAAAGTTTGTATCTAAAAAAGATGACTTATCTTCCCATGCCCAATCAATAGTAAACATATAAGTGCCTTTTCTTTTCTCTCCTTTAAAGTCTACAAGTTCTGCTCTACAATTAGCTAACCTATTTCTTCTTTGTACATTTACATAAGGAGAAAAACAATCCCAATACTGATGAATATTTAAATCATGCTTAGGTGCTTCTTTTTTCCAAACAAAAGAATGTATAGGTCTACGAGTCCAATTAACCCCGTTAGGTAGTAAGCATTCAAATAGTAATGCTCTTCTTTCTAATGAAGCCACACAATGCACGTCACAGAATGTAAATTCTCCGTGCCCCTTTGTATGATCAAAAAGATATTCGTTTCTTATGTAAGCTGAAAAAGGGGGAATGTTGTGATTAAGATAAGCCATTTTGTTCTCCTAGGTTATTCCATTTGTTTAAAATTATTTGATTTCCAGAGGTATTCATTTTTCTTTCTACGTTAAAAAATAAAACTATTCTATCCTTTTCGGTATTATTTGCTGCTGAATGCATGTATGTATCATCAAAGCCGATAAGCTTTTTATCTTCGAATATGTACTTTTTAAAATTTATTTCTATAAAACAGTCAGGACTATTTGGTGTATCTATACCCAATAATCCTCTCAAGTGTCCTTTCCATGGTCCATTATGTAAACCTATTACTGATCCTGGTTTTAAAATAGAAACTAACATAGCTGTCATTTCGCTATACTTATTGTATATTTGTAATGTTTTAGGAAATAGTTTGTAGGATAGATCACTTATGGGACCATGCCATTGTATAAAATATTTATACCATTTATCGTCAACAAAGTCTTCTATAAAATAAGGACTGCCTTTTATAGGATCAATGTGAGACAAACAATCTTCTATTTCTTTTTTAACTGTATCAAAATTATCCATCAACTCTTTTACAGAATCTCTGTTTAATAACTCTTGAGTTACGTCTGCTTCATTACTATCTGCAGAATTTTCTGCAATCCAATTGTTTAATGTTTGTACGTTTGCTTTAGTAAATGTATTCATTTGGTAATTGATTAGTTGTGCTCCAAACAGGTTCTAGTTTTGTATTTCCAAGATAAGGCAAATTAATAGATACGTCTTCATCTATTTTAATATCTTCATACCATACCATATCTGCACCCTCAGATAACAATCGGTTTCTTTCAGGTACCCACATGTTATCATAAAGCATATTTAAATTTTCTTTTGCATTGTTATATTCTTCCGCATTAAAATCAAACTCTTGTTTTAAAGCACCATGAAAATGGTTATGTTTTTTAGACATGTAAGTACTATATAGCCATGCTTCTTTATCTTTTCTATCTATTATAATATACTTATCTGCACCATGCAAAGGTTGAAAACAATGCAGGTATTGATATTTAAAAATAACATTTTCAATATCAGGTAAAGTAGGACGTATTACCTCATATATTAAACTGTAGCCAGGTAATCGATTATGTAAATACCCTAATAATAGAGTACTCCCACATCTGCCTGGGTTAACTATACATATTTTCATTGATCACCACTTAACTTTATCAGCCCAATAAGCTGCAGACATCTTACCCTTCTTTATATTTTTACCATGTCTTGCTTTGAATGATTTACGTTTTGCTTTCATTCTAGCTGATTCTCCTGCTTTTGGTTTACCTGCAGTTCCTGATACTGTTCCAACTTTCTTTCCCTGCTGGCCAAACCTAATAGTTTTAATTTTATCTCCTTCTTTAGCCACAACTATGTGAGACTTTTTTGGATGATTAGGAGTTCTCTTTGGTTTATTAAAACCAGATACTCCTGCTCTAGCCAATCTTGAATCTTTTTTGCTCATCTATATCTCCTTGTTTTCTTCGCAATATTCTTTGGTTGTTTAACATGTTGCTTACCTTTTCTTGTGCCCTTCCTTTTTGCTCTAGTGGTTGCAGCATACTCAGCAGGACTTAAAGCTTTTATAGCAGCTTCAGGTAAATATCTCTCTCCTGTCTTAGAAGATTTCTTTCCAGACTTAGTTCTCCATTTCTGTTTAGTCCAGTTCTTAAGACTTTGTTGACTTTTTTTTATTGCCATGTTTTTTCCTTAAAGTTTCTTTAGCTTTCTTAGCTATCGAAGCTTGTTTTGTTTTCCCTGCAACTTTACTTCGTTGCTCCATAACTGTAAGTATTTGTATCTTACGAGCGTATGGTTTGTTAATTCTTTTTACTTTAGCAGCCGTTGCTCTTGCGTCTGCAGGTGTAGCGTATTTAATTCTAACTGTATCTTTAGGATTCTCATCTGTATACAGTCTACGGTCAGATCCTTTTGGTTTTTTACCTGTTCCTACTTTTGGATCTTTTGCCATTTTTTAAAACGCCTTTTAAAGTTTTAGCTTGAGCCGCATGCGACTTTGATGCTTTAGTCAAACCTTTTATTACTTTTTTTATTTTTTTTATTTTGTTTTTCATCTAATAATCTTCTTATTGGAAAATTTTTATATGTAGAAGTTATCCATTCATTATTTATTCTGACTGGCTTTACCCTTCTACTTGCCATTATTTATATCCGCCACCCTTAGCTTTATATTGTTTAGCTAACATCTGTGCTTTACGAGCTGACCACTGTCCTGGTTTGCCGCCTTTGCTTCCAGCTTTTATTCTGTTAAACAAAGATTTTCTCATTCCTGGTTTAGTATAGTTACCAGCTTCGTTAACTCTAGATTTACTTTTTGGTTTTCTTTTTGTAGTCATTCCAGTTTGTCCTCTTGTTATCATTCTATAATTTTTTTAATTTTTAATCTGCCCATGTCTTCGTATAGAGATGCCGTAACCTCCTTACATTGCATGTATATACCTTCTTGTTTTTCTCCTATATTTCTAGAAATAATACGTTTCTGCTTGAGACAGTCGCTAAGTCCCTCAGTCGGCACCATCTCAATTGTCGAACCGTTCTGTATCATCAGTATTGCAAATACAACTTTAATGGTTTCCATTTTGTTTTGACTCCAAGTCTATTAATCTTTCTTCGTGAAACTGTATTACCATATCATTCTTTAGTATCATAGGTATCTCTGCTTCCATTTGTTCTTTTAACTTATCTACGTTTTCGCCAAGATACTCAACCAACATGTAAAGCTCTTGGACTTGTGGACTGACCATGCCTCCTTTAGGGACAGAATCTATAAAAGTATTTGCAGCTTCTAAATCTTTAGACATCAATCTTATGTCTGACTCTATAGTATTAAGCCGCTCAATGACTCCAAACCCGAACCAAGCACCCACAAGACAAGCGCCAATAATGCTAATAAGATTACGTGCTGGCATTGAAATAGAGGTGTTTTCACTTACATCTAACCTTTTCATACTTCCTCTAGTTGTTCATTTTGACAATAAAAAGCCCATGTCTTTAAAGGCTGTCCATTGTAACTACCTTTTTCTTCTACTAGTTCCATTACTAGTTCTGCTTTATTCCAAAAAACAAAGTCTAAACATTCTGATCTTTTATCAAATGACTTTAACATATAATCAGTTTGTATTGGTTTGTCTATATCTTGATACCATAGCATAGCAGTTATTAACCAAATCATAAATCTCCATCAGTCTTTAACATAACTTTGCTTGCTCCTGTTTTTGCAGCAACATCCATAGCTTTTTCTGTTAGTCTTAATTTACGATCGTCGTCTTTGTTTTCATCATCAATAATCATTTCAGCTTCTTTAAGAGCTAACTTATCTTCTTCAATTTTTAAATCATTCATCATTTTCTGTGCACGTAGTGCAAGATCTTTTTCTTGTATTTCAATATGAGGATCTTTTTGTTCACCCTCTAAAATTTTCATCTTAGCTTCATTTAATTGTAATACAGAATCAGAAGCATTTGCTGCAACTAAAGCTAGTTCATTTTCTAACTCAGGTGGCAATTGTTGTTGTGCCATTACCATTTGTTGCAGACGAGCATCTGGAATCATTTGAGCCATTTCTTGTCTATACTTAAGAGCTAAATGATCTTGAATGTGTGACATTAATATTTGTTGTACTTGTGGATTAGATTTATACATTGGGTTTTGTAAGAACGTTCCATGAGTTATTATATGTGCATCATGATTCTGATCAGGCCTAGCTTGTAGTGCCCCTCCTTTTAAAGCAACCATGTTCTCTGTAACAGGATCACCACTAAAAGGTTGTTGTGATTGTTTCATGTATGACTGTGGATTTTCTACACCCATAGCTGCAAACAACTCTTGTGATATAAGTTGCATGTTATACATGTTAGGATTTTGTTTTGCTAGTTCCATAATAGCATTTAACTTAGCAAGTCTATGTGCTTCAGTTGGCATATTAGGATCAGATACAGGTATTACATCAATACTCTTTAAATCAAAATCCACTCTTAAAACTTGTTGTGCACCACCTGCTACTTCATATGGATAAACATCTGGAAGATATTCATGATCTAATCTAGCAAGGATTCTTAAATCTTTTGTTTGTGACTCATGCATTCTTTTATGTACAGCTGCAAACAGTTTACTAGATTGTTCTAGTAATGCAAGTGTAGTACCAACTGGACCATAGTTGCTTCCTGATTCTGCGATGTTATCAGTTGCATCTGCAAATTGTTGAGCAGCATTTGTCACATACTGCATAAGATTATACAATGTAGAAGAAGGTTCTTTAAACGGTAAAGGTTGTAAAGCTTTTGTTAAATCACCTGCGGGTGCGTTAACTTCTCTAAACTCACCAGGGGCAATCGGCTCATCTGGAGCTAAGACACGCAAACCGTGCGCTTTAAAGCCCCCTGGTAAATTAGCAAAAGTACCAGCATCTACTAGCTGGCGTAGTGAAGAAGTAGCCGTTTTTGTTAGGCCACCAATAAGGTGTAGATAACCATAGCCATAAAAGCCAAGACCAGGTATCATAGTGTAGTGTGTAAAATATTGTTTCTTTCTTTGTAAAGGATCTTGTTGATTCCAGTTTCTTCTAATAGAAAATATTTTTTGATCTGTTGTCATGTAAACAACGTATGGTAATTTAATGCCATCTGGATTTTCAAAACCAGGTAGATCTATGTCTACATGCATTTCTAAAATTTCTACTCTGTCTAAATTTTGTGATGGCTTTCTTAAACCTACAGCTTCATCAGCTGTTTGCTGTGCATCACTTTCTTCAATAGATTGATCTTCTATATAATCTATATCTGCAAATACTCCAGCAACTTGTAACTTTTTAATTTGATTAGTCGACATAGAATACTTGTGTGTAAATCTTTCAGCAGTCTCTAAATTAGATGCATAGTAGTCTACATAAAAATCTTCAGCTTTAACATACTGAGTCATTGGTCTGTTAAGTGTTACATCCCAATAAGTTTTTTTAAATGCAGATCCATATAAAGCTACATGGAATAACAAACGATCTAACTCAGGACCATACTCTGGCATTTGAATTTGTGTTTGCCAGTTCATAAAATTTCTAATACGATTTGCTTGTTGTAGTTTCGCTTCTGTTTGTACTCCCATTATTCTAGTACGAACAGGACCTTCTGTAGGATTTAATTCTTTGAATGCTTTTGCTTGAAACTTAACAACTGCTTGAGCTAATACAGGATGAGTTACACCACAGGCTCCTGGAAAAGGTTCAGAACTTTCTTCGTACTGTAGACCTAATAAATTTACGCCGTCTTCTGCAATACTATCATACTCTTCTCTGGATTCTTTATCAACTGTATAGCCTTCGTAAAGTTCTAAAGCTGTATCGACAATATCCGATTCTTCCATAAACTCTACTAGGTTGGCATCAAAATCTGTCATAGGATCTTGCTGCATTTCTTCGTCTAGCATGCCCATAGCTTCGGCTTCCATCAAAGCTTGATTGTCAGGTAAAGTAACTTCTACATTACCTGATTCATCTACGTTAATATTTTCATCATCTGTTGCTATCTTTACTGGATCTTCAAAATCTCCTGGTAAAGATGGTGTCATTACTTTTTCAATAGCCATGTACTTTTCCTAAATCTCCTGCATTAATAATAAGCTCGGTGTTCTCTATTATAAACTCGTTTTTCGGCTTTGTCAAGCCACGTATCGTCACCATGAGTAAGATATCCGCCGTTACGAACCCACAATAAAGCTTGTGTTAGTGTATCCATATAGTCATCATGAGTAGAAGTTGGAAAAGCTCTGGACTCTTCCATAACTTCCTTTGCCCAAACCTTATTAAAGGGGGCATGAATTCTGCCGTTATGAAATAAAGAAGTAATCGCATAAGCTCTAGCTACTTTATCTCTGTCAGGTTGATATTCAAATATAG
>Ga0310343_10002038_pt1 | contig 10574 bp, 8 predicted proteins | sample HC15DNA2025_MG_FD_203519 | JGI IMG/M metagenome (GOLD analysis project Ga0310343, IMG submission 203519) | Marine microbial communities from station ALOHA, North Pacific Subtropical Gyre - HC15-DNA-20-25_MG | ecosystem: Environmental > Aquatic > Marine > Oceanic | place: Pacific Ocean: North...
TGGCTGGACCCACTCTGGCATCCGGATACCCGTATCTTCTGGCAAATACCTGCGAGGGGGAGGGGGCTTCGATTTGATCGGCCATGCGTGCTTTGAACTGCTGGAACTTGTTTCTATCCTTGAGAAGCGGGGGGCGGGATCTAATCTTCAAAGTGATTTCTTCCCTCTACAATCAACACACTCTGAGAACACTGACCTGCAAGCACCATCGAGCGTTCTCAGCGATAATGGTACAAAGGGTGAGTCATATGCCCCAATGTCGGTTCGTGTTGGGGTCGTCGTCTTCATTCCTAAGTGAGTCAACTACAACCCTCAATAGATAATAGAAAACGACGGACATGAATGGCAGGCCCCAATCGTCAACCACAGTTGAGACCGATGGCTGGTAGTTGGGCCACTCCTGCAAAAGATCGACCGTTGCGTTGATGAACGCGTATGAAACAAGACCTACTCCAATCATTAAGATTGATTGTCCGCGAAATGTTCCCTCTTTCCATCTGAGCACCCCGAGTGAGAGAGAGAAGCAGACTCCAGCTATCACTAGCCATTGTAGAGCATCGTCGATGGCTCTTGCCCATATCCATACCGTGGATCTATCGCCATAAGCAACGTTGTCCGTAAAGACGTCGAATGCAGCGAGTATGCTGAATAGAACAGAGACGACCGAAACCGCCCACAACAAAGATGAGAATAGGCCTCCAGATGCGCTATTCCGCATGTCATCAAATAATCGTTCCAATTGTTGCTCCCATCCAAGGCCTTTGGCAAGAATCCACGCCCCTATGATCAAGGGCAACGAACCAATCACAATATTGCCATATTTCGGTACGATTAGACCTAGACCCAATATCAAAAGGAATGTTGCGATCGGGACTAGGAGTCTGGCTCTCCATCGAGGATCTTCAATTGCTTTAGCGATGTAATAGTAGGTACTCTCGATTCCCTTAGACTGTCTGACAATAATCTTCTCTATGTGGTCAATCCTCACTCTTGACGAGATAATCGGAAGTGACGCTTCGTCTTCAGCACCATCTGTGACGAGAACTGCAGTGTCAGGTTGAAAAAGCCGAATCACTTCATCCAATTGGCTTGCAATCGCACGGTCGCTTCTGGGTCCTACTCGTACATCTCCTGTGAGTATCGCTACTTCGACTCCATCGCTTGATTCTGATTTTTCGACTAATCTATCGTGATGGTGCAATGCTCCCATTATAGCATTTGTATCACTCTCTTCAGGATCTGCAATTCCGAGCCTCAAGGCTGCTGTTAAAGTGGCCTTTCGACCTATGACTGGACCCCTCACGCCGGCCTTAACCCCCAGATCATTATCTCGATCGACAGTTACGACTAACGTTCTGACCATAGTGGTTTCAGTTTGTATTGAAAGGGGTGAAGATTTGAATTGTTTGTTGACATGGGAGTAAAATAGCCATTCGGGGAAGGATATTCAACCTTCGAACCTTGCTCTTGAACGCTGTTTGGCTCTGAGATATTTGAGTGGATGCGTTAGCCAATCTTGGTCGCATAGCCTATCCTCTCCCTGGGATACCGGACACCTTGCCGCTGCCTTGAGTGCCGCACAAGCATGGGGAGTATACTCACGCTCGTAGACATGGCCAACTTGGTAGGCTGTTGTTTGAGGGTCGTAATCAGGTGCACCCTCGAACATTGAACAAGTTATATCCAGGGGTATACCTATGCTTCTAGCCATAGCAGCGACGAAGACCCTGCCAACGTGGTTTACATTGACTCCTGAAGCCAGTTCCTCAACAGAGGTTGAGAAGCAGGGTGGCCAATCATCCTGCGTTGCAGCCGACACAGGCATCTCAGACCTAACTTGGGATCCAAAGAGTTCTGTTATCCTCGATACTTCATCTCCTAGTCGGTCTGCCATTGGCTCTGACATTTTTTCCATGCTATCGCGGCACCTCTGGACCAAATCTTCGCGGATTCTTTCCTTTACCAATCGGGCAACACGTTCTCTGCTACTCTCACCAGAAGCAGGGTCTAGAGTTACCCAGCCATTCTTCACGGGTCTATTGACAAGTCTCCAATAATAGCCGGATATCCTTGGACATAGTTCTAGGAAGTCTTCTATGGGAACTGAATAAATGGTTTGACCATCACGATATTCCGCCTTGATGGATGATAGGTAAGTTTCCGCAACCAATTCGAATATCTCTTTATCTCTCCCTATGTTTTTGTCTGCAAGGCTAGATTCCCCTTCTGCCCAGCGTGTCATCAGCCTCTCATCAAAAGAAGCGCATACTATGAGAAAGGCATACTGATACGCAGCTATTGAAAAAAGTCTGGATGACTCGTTCGCTAAGTCGATAGATGTCATAGGGTCTGCATCTGACTTGTGTACGATGGATTCCACAAGCCTAAGCCGTCCTAGTGATCTGGCCTCCTCGAGCCATCCTTGTTCAATAATAGCATCGATATCGATCCCATTCTCATCAAACAAATTTCGGATGTGCTGTCTCGCCTGTGGCAGGAACGGGTATCTTGCCAGAGCACTCGGATCGACGAGATCTGGTGGCGTGACAGGCATCGGCATGCATCAGTGAGTGACCGGCAGGGTTCTTGAACGCTCACGACAGGGGTAGAACATGGATGTTCAGAAAAACCGGTCTCTGGAATCTCGTCTTTTACAGATACAAGATGAGATCAGATCATCATTCGGTTGGAGTTTGGAAAGTGATGTAGAAGTCGCCGAATGGCTTGTTAATGAAATCACCAACAAGGGGCATTCAAACTGGTCTTTGGATGGTTTTCATTCAAACTGGCGTGATGTAAAATCACAACTCCTTGGGCAACAGAGGAATATCTGCATTGTGGGTGCGGCAGTTGAGAAGTATGAAGTAGAAATGGCAATTAACAAACAGCATTCGTTGATAATTGCGGACGGTGCAGGTGGAGTTTTTTCAGAATTGGCTGTGCCATCTGATGGATGGAGTCGGGCTGTAGCGATTGTCACCGACGGAGATGGGGGGAAGGGTCTGGATGAAGCCATTGACCGAGGTGTGCCGCTCTTTTTGCATGCACATGGGGACAATCAAATGGTTTTGGAGTCGCTTATATCACGGCTGGGGGATTGCCGAATTTCTTTGACGCATCAAACTCATCATGAGATAATGGGTATGCGTAATCCTGGAGGTTTCACAGATGGCGATCGGGCTGCTTGTATTGCAATTGCGATGGGTGTAAACGTGAATCGTATCGAACTTTTGGGAACCAGGTCGGATGTGGTTGGGAAATATTCTGGCGCCACCGATCCGGAAAGGAAATTGAAGAAGCTGGTCTGGATGAAAAGTATTCTAGAAGAGCTTGGGTTCGGGGGAATCAGATAAAATCGCTCAGGGTCATTACAGTGACCTTGTCATTATCGAAAAGCGAGTCAACGCTTGACTGCATCCATTCTACGCGTTGTCTTGTGTACAAATCTATCCCATACATATCCATCACATCATTGGTGACTTGTATGTACTTTCGAACAGACTTAGGGAAGACCGTGAGTGTCAAATTGCCTCCGCAGACGGTCGTCTTTTCTTCATCCGAGTTATCTAAGCGGCCAACCAAGGCTCCTCTTATGGTCTTCGCAATACATGACCCTGAAAGTGGTATTCTTCGATATGATGTGTTACACTTGACACAGCGAACTTTCTGCCTGGAAAATGCGACCAGATTACCGCGAATATCCCGCAAGAAATGTGATTCAATGACTTGCTTAGCGACCCTCTCAACAGAAACTGCACGGAGTTTTGAGGCCAATGCAAGCTGTGCATCCATTTTCTCCCTCATCGTGTCTAGAATTTTATATTGAGAATTTGACGGTCCCGAAGAAAGGCCTGCCGAATCATGTGTCCAGCCATAACCACGGACATCCCCCACAGTTCCAACTCTGTTTTCCACCATGTCGACAAAGTGTTTCACTTCTGAGGGATGCAACTGAGATGTTGTTGCTTCATAGAATTCAGTAGAATACATCCACGAACAGTCGACGTTGAGCGCTTCTTTGTCTATCTGACTGGGGAGTAACTGTGTAGTAAGGACAAGTGGGGCGTCCATTTGACCACCTCGATTTGATGGAAGAATGTCCCTCGAAAAATTTAGCAGTCCTTCCAATAGTAACATCACGCAATCCTCATCCCCATCGCAATTACGCCTCTTTGCAGCGTGAAACAGAGGATGAGCGTAACCAGCCGATGCATCAGACCATCCGATTATTCTGCAAAGAACCCCACCTGATGTGTGAGGTGCGAGTCCTATTGCAAGATGCCCTACCAAATCTTGCTTGCTTTCATATTTGAAGAAAGGTTGCATATCATACATTTTAGTGAGTTCATCATCAACAAACCTGCAAGTCCTCGAAAAGTGATCTTCGGCATTAGTTGAGAGAATAATATCCTGAGGAAATATCTCCACTACCTGTTCATCGGAGGCAAGGGGTTTACCATCCATGTCCATGGTATATCCAAGATTTAGCAGAGTCTTCCAGGGGGTTCCTATCTCAGATGGACGAAAGTGAGTGATTGGGACATCGATCATATCGAATCTGGATGTCCCGTCTTTATTCACCGAAACATCGTGCAATGCCCTCAAGATTCCTTTTTCAAGTGGTTCTGGTGTCTGTAGTCTGGATTCGAGTTCTCTTGTAGCCTTTATTGGTCTTGGAAGAGAATTGAGTCCGAGGTTCTGTCTTGCTGATTCTAGAACTGTTGTGAATTGTACGTGTCTCTTTTCTCCGAGCCTCCGAGTACCCTCTTTCCGCCGCCTTATCTCTGTCCTTCCATTACAAGGACCGCTGCCATCGCCATGGTCATGGCGACAATTGATTTCATGAGTGTCTCTTCCGCATTCTACGCAGCGTCTAATGCTTACATCGACACTCAAAGCACCCTTTCCGATTTGGCCAAGTAGCCTTTGAGGCCCTCCATTGTTCCCAATTGGATAAAGTGCATGCGTATATTGCTTCATCTCTCTTCTCTGAGCTTTTTCCGGACGCCCCATTCTAGCTCCTATTCTAGTGGGGACAGCATCTTCCCAACGATGCTTGGAGATTTTTCTTATGAGCCAAAGTGATTGTTCTACTTCATTATCGTCAATCAGAATTTTTGAGGCTGAAAGTTCATTTGGATTCGGAGGTCCGGGATCCTCAATTTCAGCGGCAGCTTCATGCCCTATCTTCTCTGTCTCGTCAACACCAAGGTTCTGTTGTCTGGCATCTGTCTCAGCGCTTATTCTACGCTCTGTCCTAACTATCTCTATCTGTTCAATTCTCTTTCTTTCAGATTCAAGAATGTCTCTTGCTTCTCTAATCGCCGACAGTCTCTGATTAGTAATCTCAACTACACTGTTGAGCTCATCTATCTTATTTTCACTTGAGAGGGTGTCGTGTAATGATTGCCAATTGGTCTCTATGATTATATTCTCCCCATTTGTTTCATGTTCTATTCCTAAGCTCATCAATGCATATCTGATAGGACCGTATCGATTCATTATGGAGGCATGGGCTTCATCCACTTCATAGATTTCATAAATTCCTGATAATGGAATTATGAGTTTTCCAGAATCGATTTCAGAGGCGTCGATTGCTGAGAGCAAGGCCGGAATAGCAGTTAGAGGGAGATCTGACCACCAAATATTCCATGGAGGGGGTATGGCTGTCCCAAATTCTTCAGAAATCATCGTGGTTTGCTTCCAACTCAACTCAACAGACCTGAATAATCTGTCCCAATCTCTTCGACGGCGTTCTCGCTCATGAAGTGGCTCACCACCTCTTTTTACGGCTCCATTAAATGGAAGGCCTTCTGGTTTACTGCCGTCATTGAGATTCAAAATCTCAACTATCCGATCGAGTTTATCTGGCATGTCTATTTTTGCTGCAAGTTCGCTCGCCCACCAGTCCCTGTTGTAAGCAGATGGGACTAGGGGCTTGTTATTCTCAAGAAATTCACCAAAGCCGATTAATATCTCTCCAGCATCCCAAATTAGCTCTACTTCGTTCTCGATTTGATACCACTCTTTTTCACTTTGAATTCTCTTGAAATTTCCATCAGTCAAGACAACTAAGGGGCCTTCTACTGACAAAGTGGGGGTTACTGCACATGCCTTTCCAGGTCTTTCGATTTTCATCTGTGTGCCTACAGAAAGAAAGCCACCGAGTGCATGCATGCTTACTGGATTGAGGCCAGCCGCTGCGAGGCCGGTCGTGCGACTTCTGCCGTATCTGAGACGGAACCCTCCAGGTTCACAGGGCTCACCAAACACCGGCCTACCGGCAATTATGTCATCCATATATCTGGAATTGGGTTTTATCGCCCTGTGTTTCACATCGCCTAGTTGATTCTTATGTTTCTTACCTTTGGATGCCAGAATGTCAATGAAGTCCCATCCCTCCACGCCCAATCTGTCTGTATGCTTCTTGATCTTTGGAGCCTTTAGACAAAGACCTTCGGCGATGACTAACAGCACACCTTGGCGGATTCTCGATCCCTGGATATTTGGAACCTCCCTATAACCAGCTACCTCAATCCTCTCCGTTCCTTCTCCATTCACCATGACAGGGCAGGCCCTGACAATCATGTCCACTTCCTCTGGAGGGGGTTTGTACTGGAGTCCTCCCCGATAAAGGCCGAACTCTTCCTTGACTCGCTCTACTTCTCCTTCGCTTGGCCGGTATCTATCGAGACCTAATTCCCTTCTTATTACATCACCAATGAGGACGCCCAAAGCTTGAGCTGTTCCCCCTGCAGCCCTGATAGGACCACAGAAGTCAATGGACAAGAAAGAGGTACCATCTTCGTGATTGTTGAGGATCTTAACTTCGCCTATCCCCTCTAGAGGAGCGACCAGCACGGCTTCAGTGAGAACCGCCAAGCCGACTCTAAGACCTGTGTCGATTGACTTCTGTAAATCTCCAGTTAATTCATGCATCATCTTAGCAGATTCTCTGGCTATGGCTATGGAAGCCGACTCTCGATCTAGAGTCTCCAACAAGTCTCTGAGTCTATCTTCAATGTCGAGGGGGGATTTATCTGGTTCTGGTCGGAGGTAGATATCCAATAGCCTGACTGTGCGACTAGCGAGATCTTTCGCACGAGGTATCTCTACATCCGTTTTGAAATCTATTCCTTTCGACCTCGCCAGCGATGCTAGTTCGTAAATTGCGTCCGTTTGTATCTCCATCATATCCAGATAGGCCTGATATTCCGACTCTAAGTTGGTTCTATCCAAGATTGTATTTGAAGGGTTATCCATGAAAATCAACAGGCGAGTACAGGTAGCCCCGAGATGGCATCACAAGAACATTGGCGATGATATGAGTTCTCAACGGCTAAGGTTCATTGGTCAAGAGGTTTGGTTGGTAAAGGATGGCGAATGGCGCAGACGCAGTCAAAGGTCGACTCGTGAATAGAGTTCGAGAGCTTGCTTACCTTTATTCTCCGAGGAGTCCTTTCACATTAGCAAGTGGTCGTTTAAGCCCTCATTTCTTTGACATGAAGCCTGTTATGATGGATCCTGAGTGCGCCCATATGATCGGGGTGATGATACATGAAATATTAGACGAAATAGGAGGTGTAGATGCAGTTGGCGGCCTTGAATTAGGTGCGGTTCCTCTTACAGGGATTGTCATTGCCAAATCATCCAAAGGAAGTGATTTGCGGGGTTTCATTGTTCGAAAGGAAATCAAAGGCCGAGGAGGTAGAAAAACCGGAAACCCGGCTGGTATCGAAGGTTCGACTGTAAAAGAAGGCGATCGAGTTGTCATACTCGAAGATGTGACGACTACCGGCAACTCGGCCATAAAATGCGGAGATAGACTACGTGGTCTTGGCTGCGATGTGGTTGGTTGCATTACCATTCTGGATAGGGAAGAGGGTGGGCATGCCGCCTTCAAATCTGCAGGAATTAGGCTTTACTCGCTCATTTTGCGCTCCGACGTGACAGGTGAATGAATGTCGGAACATGTGATTGACCCCAGTCAACCATACCATCCAAAAAAACTGGGAAAAAAAGATCATGTTGGCGCCGCTGCTTATTTCAAATTGGATTTGCGATCTGGAATTATTCTCAAGGTGGAGGAGTTTCCAGAGATGCGTAAACCTTCGTATAAAATCGAAGTTGATTTTGGGCCAGTTATTGGTAAACTTTGGAGCTCGGCCCAGATTACAAATTATTCTCGTGAGGAGTTGGTCGGACGAATGGTAGTCGGAGCATTAAATCTCGGAGATAAGACGTTACCAACCGGATTCATCAGTCAATTCCTAGTTTTGGGTGCTTTGGACCCAGACGGCACAGTAAGGCTTCTAGAACTTCCAACGGACGTGATGCTTGGTTCGACAGTTGCATGAAATCACATCGTTAGACTATTGGACTACTTACTATTGGCAGGGTCATGCCGACGATGGTTAGGATGACGACAAGTGCTGGAGATATCGATATTGCATTGTACACTGAGGATTGCCCGGAGACAACGGGTAACTTTCTCAAATTAGTTGATGATGAGTTCTACAATGGGCTGCATTTCCACCGTGTAATCAAGAGCTTCATGATTCAGGGGGGATGCCCGAGATCGAAGGACCCGTTTGATGGAAGAGCTGGTACCGGTGGGCCTGGTTGGAAGATTCCATGTGAAACATCCGCTTTAGCGAAAAAACACAATAGGGCAGGACTGTTCTCTATGGCAAACGCAGGGCCTAACACAGGGGGTTCCCAGTTCTTTCTGACAACAGTTCCCACTCCTTGGTTAGATGGCAATCACGCAGTATTTGGAGAGGTTATTTCTGGTATGGAAAATGTGTATAAAATTGAGAATTGTGATACGATGCCTGGAGATAGACCTCGTAACCCTCAAAAAATCATCTCTGTACATAGATTAGAGAAAGAATGATGACAAAATAATTATGTTTATTAATAATTAATTAAGTCGTCAAATATGGCCAAACACAGAGCGGGAGACCGTCGAATCGTTAGTATTAGCATACCAGAAGACCTGGCAATCAAACTTGACCGTAGAGTTGGAAAGGGGCGTTCGAAAGGTCGATCTGCAACCATATCCCGTTTGATTGAGCAGGGTCTAGAGGGAAATGCTTCGCCGCCTGTCTCGGTTCCATCCGCCCCTATTAACAAAAAGACAGTTGAGGAGACCCGTAAAGAAACTGATTCTCTCGGCGTTGTTGATGTCCCTGAAAATGCATATTATGGCGCTCAGACAGCTAGATCGCTTGTCAACTTCGATATTGGTTCGGATATTATGCCGCGATCGATGATACGAGCATTTGGTCTATTAAAACAGGCTGCTGCAATGGCTAACGTTGAATTGGGAGATTTAGATGAAGAATTAGGAAGTCTCATTTCAAGAAGTTGTGAAGAGGTCATTTCAGGTTCGCTGGATTCGCATTTCCCTTTGCGCATATGGCAAACGGGTTCGGGGACTCAGACAAACATGAATGCCAACGAGGTTATCTCGAATCGATCAATTGAACTTGCAGGGGGCACCATCGGATCGAAGGTTCCGGTTCATCCTAATGACCATGTGAATTGTGCTCAATCAAGTAATGATGCATTTCCAACAGCTATGCACATAGCAGCGGCGGAGGAAATCCATCATACATTGATACCGGCAATCAGGCATCTTTCAGAACAATTAGATAACCGGCGAAGAGATTTTGATCACATTGTTAAGATTGGCAGGACCCATCTTATGGATGCTGTTCCACTTACGCTTGGTCAAGAGTTCTCTGGGTATGTATCGATGCTCGATGCAGACCTCAATTGCGTGATCCGAGCGAGGGAATCCTTGCTCGCTCTGGCGATCGGGGGGACTGCTGTGGGCACGGGCCTGAACGCAAGAAGGGAATTTGCTGATATGGTGTGTGAGCGAATATCTAAAGAAACCGGATTATCATTCTACCCCGCTGAGAATAAATTTGCCGCACTGGCAGGACACAATGCTCTTTTGGAGGCTTCTGGGGCAATGGCTGGGCTTGCTTCCACTGTCATGAAGATCGCGAATGACATTCGATGGATGGGGTCCGGACCTAGATCCGGTTTTGGCGAGTTGTCTCTTCCTGCAAATGAGCCTGGATCTAGTATAATGCCTGGAAAGGTAAATCCAACTCAGGCAGAAGCGATCACCATGGTTGCCTGCCAGGTTATCGGTAATCATACAGCAGTAACTGTGGGAGCGAGTCAGGGTAATTTTGAGTTGAATGTGTACAAACCCATGATTATACACAATGTGTTGCACTCATGCAGGCTTTTAGCAGATTCTTGTATTTCTTTCACTGACAAGTGCGTAGTCGGCTTAGTAGCCAATGAAGCTAAAATCAGTGAATTGGTTGAGAGATCTCTTATGCTCGTCACAGCATTGAATCCGCACATTGGTTATGACAAAGCAGCTAAAATTGCGAAGTTTGCCCATGAGATGGGAATTACCCTAAAAGAATCTGCATTAGAGTTAGAGATGCTCACCGAGGAAGAATTCGATAATTGGGTCAAACCAAGAGATATGGTAGGGCCAAGATGACGGTGTCGGAGATTTCACAGAGAAAAGGGCCTCTGAGGCT
>Ga0310343_10002040_pt1 | contig 10570 bp, 7 predicted proteins | sample HC15DNA2025_MG_FD_203519 | JGI IMG/M metagenome (GOLD analysis project Ga0310343, IMG submission 203519) | Marine microbial communities from station ALOHA, North Pacific Subtropical Gyre - HC15-DNA-20-25_MG | ecosystem: Environmental > Aquatic > Marine > Oceanic | place: Pacific Ocean: North...
TATTTACTTATTAGTTCGATAATAATAATGTTTCTTTATCTTTTATCTATTAATTATGAAAGTAGTGTATTCGATAAAATAAGAATTTCCTCTTTTAATGTGATTTCAATATTATCAGGAACAGGTTATGTCACGGATGATTTTGGATTGTGGGGAAAATTTTCCTTAGTATTTTTCTTATTGTTAATGTTCATCGGTGGTTGCGCAGGCTCTACGGCATGTGGAATAAAAATTTTTAGATTGCAAATGTTATTAATTTTTTTAAAAAACCAAATTAAAAAACTTATCTCTCCTAATAGTGTAATTATTACAAAATATAATAATCAAAAAATATCTGACAGCTTTATCAATTCAGTCATAATCTTTATCTTCACCTTTTTGTTTATTTTTTTGATAATAGCTATGCTGCTCTCTATAAGCGGTTTAGATTTTATTACATCTATTTCTGGTGCGGCAAGTTCAATTTCAAATGTTGGGCCTGGGTTAGGGGATGTTATAGGTCCTAATGGAAATTATAAAGATATACCAGATATTTCTAAATGGATTTTGTCAGCTGGAATGTTATTAGGAAGACTTGAACTCTTTGCGGTGCTAGTTTTATTCTTTCCTTCTTTTTGGAGAAATTAAATAATGGAAATTTATAAAAAACAATCCATTGCTGAAGCTTTTAAAGTTTATTTTGATCAGAGAATGATAAAAATATTATTGCTTGGAGCAATTAGTGGTTTTCCATGGGTAATAATTGGAAGCAGTTTAAGCTTATGGTTGAAAGAGGACGGTTTAAGCAGAAGTACTATTGGATGGGCTGGTTTAATTTTTGCTGTATACGCTTTTAATTATCTTTGGGCTCCACTAGTTGATAGAATTAAAATTCCTTGGTTAACAGATAAAGTGGGCCATAGACGTGGTTGGATAATCACGATGCAAAGTTTAATCTTAATTTGTCTAATTTTTTGGAGTTTAATAAATCCATCTGCAAATTTAGCTTTGGTAATCAGTATTGGGCTTGTAATTGCAATAGCCTCAGCAACACAAGATATCACTGTAGATGCATTAAGAATTGAACAAATAGGTGAAGCTGAAGGCAAATCAATGCAAGCTGGCGCTGCGATGTCAGTAGTTGGTTGGTGGACTGGGTATAAATTAGGTGGAGTCGTAGCTCTGAATTCAGCTGCCCTTTTTCAACAAGCAGGTTTTGAAAATTATTGGCAAATAACTTTTTTAGTTTTGGGAATACTTATAATTGCATGCAATATTGGCCTAATGTTTGTAAATGAGCCTCAGCAAATAGATAGAACCGAAAGCCAAATGAGGACTGATAAGATAATTGAGAATAAATTGGGTTCATCAAATATATTTACAAAAATTGTTGCCTGGATAACAGGAACTGTAATTGGTCCGGTAGTAAGTTTCTTTAAAAAAAATGGCTTTAATATAGCTATTTCAATTTTAGGATTTGTTTTTTTATTTAAAATAGGTGAGGCTTTCTTGGGTAGAATGTCAGTCATTTTTTATAAGGAAATAGGTTTCACCAAATCAGATATTGCAATGTATTCTAAAGGTCTTGGGTGGTTAACTACAGTAATTTTCACATTGCTAGGTGGTTTATTCGCAATAAGATCTGGTGTGATAAGAGCTATGTTCGTTTCAGGAATTCTTATGGCCTCAACTAATTTACTTTTTTCTTTGTTAGCATGGTCGGGAAAATCAGAATTATTATTTGCTATTGCAGTTATATTTGATGATATGGCAGCAGCTTTTGCAACAGTGGCTTTTGTTGCTTTCATTTCAATGCTAGTTGATAGAACTTACACTGCAACTCAATATGCTTTATTATCTTCCATTGGAACAGCTGGCCGAACAACTTTAGCAGCATCATCTGGTGCTTTAGTTGATTGGTTAAATGGTGACTGGGGTATCTTTTTTATAATCACAGCCTTAATGGTGATACCATCTCTTATACTTCTTTTCATGATAAGACATAAACTTAGGTTAAATGATTAAAAGTTATACTAATACCAAAACAATATCTGACATCTTTAAAAAGCCATCGAACAGATCAGAGATAGTAAGTCAAATGATTTATGGTGAAAACTTTTTCATAATAAAAAAAGTAAATGAGTGGCTCAAAATAAAAACTAAAAATGATAATTATGTTGGATATATACAAAATAAGAACTATTCTAAACAGGTAAACCCTACACATAAAATAATTTCACTAAGAGCAAATATATATAAACTTCCTAATAAAAAAAAAGCTTCTAAATTAAAATTATCATTTAATTCAAAAATAAAAGTAACGGAAAGTAAAAATAAATTCTTTAAATTTGAAAAAGGCTGGATAGAAAAAAACCAAGTAAAACCTGTAAATTATAAAGATAAGGATCCATTTGAAAAAATTCAAATTTTTAAAAACGTTAAGTACAAATGGGGAGGCAAATCTTTTAAAGGTATTGATTGCTCTGCATTAGTTCAAATATGTTTGAATTTTAATAATAGATATTGTCCAAGAGATACGAAAGATCAAGTTAAATTTTTCAAAAAAGGTATTAGATTAAATAATATTAAAAAAAATAATATTATTTTCTGGAAAGGGCATGTTGCTGTTGCCTTATCTAGAAAAAAAGTAATTCATGCTTATGGCCCTTTAAAAAAAACAGTTATAATGGATTTACAGCACACAATTAATAGAATAAAGAAAACAGCGAAACTTAAAGTTACTAAAATAATAAAATTATGAGTAAATTAAAATTTTTTTTAAAAAAAATTCTAACTCACTTTCCACTTCTTAATAAAATAATTAGAAATATTTATAACTATCACAGAGATGTAACATATTTTATGCCTCTTGAAAAAAATATCTCTGCTGAAGAAAATATAAATAAAAAATTATATAGACTTAATTTAAAGAATTTTAATAAACTCAAAATCGATAATGAATATTTTTTAATTTTTAAAGAAAAATCAATTAAAAATTATTCAGCAGATAAACTAAATAAGATCAAGGATTTAGTACTCAAACGTAATGCAGATGTTGCCTATGATGGAGATGATCAGTTTAATACAGAAATAACATCAAGAAAAGTAGTAGAGTTTTATTTAAATAATTTTCCAATTGAAAAATATCCTCATAGATTTTTTTATATAAAGGAAAAATTTAATATAAGAAATATTGGTTCAATGCATAGATCTTATAATTTTAATGCTACTTTTAATTTACCATCAGGAGGTAGAAGTATTGGGGACGGCGGACCCGTTGAAAATAGGCTAAAGTATATTCCTGATTTAACAGGGAAAACTTTTTTAGATATTGGTTCTGAAGAAGGTTACGCTGTTTTTGAAGCGATAAATAAAAACGCCAAGTTTGCTAAAGGGTTAAATATTAACGAAGTAAAAGAATATGATTTTTTTCCAGACTATTTGAGGCCTATTAATCAAACGTCAAGATTAAGAAGTGAGATTGATAAGACTCAGCAATTTTTAATTAAAGAGTTTGGATTACAAAATAGCGAAAAAATAAAATTTGATTATAATAATATTTATAATATTGGTGAAGAAAAGTTTGATTTTGTTTTTTGTTTTGGTGTTTTGTATCATCTTAAGAACCCATATTTGGCTTTAGAAAATCTTTTTAAAGTGACCAAAGAAATCCTTGTAATTGAAACTCAAGGTATAAAAAGTGAACAATATTTAAATGCTGGAATTTCAACTGAAGACGGGTTCATTAGACACTCATCCACGGCTCTAGCTTATTTGTTAAAAAGAGTTGGCTTCAAAAAGGTTGAAGTTCTTTTAGAGGCCTACGATAAAAAAACTCTTGTAGAGAAGTTTAATGATCAATCAAATGTTCAAAATATAGTTCTAAGAGCTAGTAAATAGCAAATTAAATTTATTATCTTTAAAAATAAAAAAGGCAGCTTCAGTCTCCCTCCACTGCCCCTATTTCAAACTTAATTGATTCGCGCATTAATCTTAATACTTTTTTTAGTTGTATGTGGATAATAAATTAAACTAAGGTCTTATGGCGGAGAGAGAGGGATTCGAACCCTCGAAACGGTTTCCCGTTTACACGCTTTCCAAGCGTGCGCCTTAAACCACTCGGCCACCTCTCCTATTAATATTCATCAATAGATTTTACAAATTCTTCGATGAATTCTTTATTTGTAGGCAATTTATTCTTCATCATTTCCTTTTGAATTTTTTTATAATTTTTCTTGATGTGATTGAGTGTTCCAAAAAAATTTAAGTAATTTCTTTTTGCAACAAAAATACCTTTCTTTTCTCCAACTACATGTTCGATTTCGCTGAAAATAATTACAGGCCGTCTTCTTGCTAAGGCCTCTAATAACACCATGGGATGTCCCTCTGTAAATGAAGGCAGAATAAAAATATCATGATCATCGTAATATTTTATAAGTCGGGCTTTGTTACTTTGCGTAAGATGAATGTTGATATTGCTTTGATTTATCTTGTAGGAAGTATTTTTTTCTGCTCCAACTATTGTAAGTGAAATATCTCTCTTATTTTTAATTAAACTAGCTAGAGAAAAAATACCTTTTTCTACTCTAATTCTACCAACATATAAAAGTTTAAATTTTTTAAATTCTTGACTCTTTGGTTTCCTAAACCAAGCAGAATCAAGTTGAGAAGGAGAAATAACTTTACCTTTTTTTTTCCTCAAAATATAATTTCTACAACTTATAAAATTTGAAATTAATGATGTGAAAGTAAACATAAAATGATAAATTATTTTACCAGAAGTACCAAGAATAGCCTTATACTCACCATATCCATCACTTCTTAAATAAACTATTGGAGTTTTTCCAAAAAATTTTAAAAATATACAAATCAAAAGAGTATAAGGAGTAATAGAAATTACTAAATATTTCGTATTTTCAATTTTTGTAGATTTAATTACCTCATATAGATAAGAAAAAATATTTGAAAAAATTTTAATCTTTTTCAATTTTATCTCATGTGCTCTTTTCGTATTTGATTTTCTTCCAAATAGATGAATTTCGAACTTTTTATTTAAGCCTTCTGGAGTAGATTTGATATCAATATTATCACAGAAAAATTTTTCATCTTGTGAAAAAATATTTTCATTTGAAAAAACAAATAATTTTTTTTTCATTAAGTTTCTTTATTTATTTTCAAAACCCCAATGAAAGCTTCTTGTGGTATCTCAACTTTTCCAAATTGTTTTGATCTTGCTTTTCCTCTTTTTTGCTTTTCTAAAAGTTTTCTTTTTCGATCAGTTGCACCACCTCCATGAATTTTTGTTAAAACATCTTTTTTAAATCCTTTTATAGACTCTCTTGCTATAATCTTTCCGCCGATTGCTGCTTGTACGGGTATCATGAAATTATGCCTTGGAATTAAATCTTTTAATTTCTCACAAACTTGTCTTCCTGTTTTTTGAGCAAAATCTTTATGTATGATCATTGCTAAGGCATCTACTGACTCAGAATTTACTAGTATTCCTAACTTAACAAGATCTCCCTCTCTGTAACCAGATATTTCATAATCAAAACTTGCATATCCACTCGATACAGATTTTAATCTATCGTTAAAATCAAAAACAACTTCATTGAGAGGTAAATCATAAGAGAGCACAGCTCTATTTCCTGAATAGGAAAGATTTGTTTGTATGCCTCTTTTATCCTGACAAATTTTAATTATTGAACCTAAATATTCATCAGGTGTGATTATTGTAGATTTGATCCATGGTTCTTCAATTTTTTCTATTTGTGATGGATCAGGCATATTTGATGGATTTTGTAAGTCGAGAGTTTCACCTCTTGTAGTGTGCACTTTGTAGATTACTCCAGGTGTAGTCGTGATTAGATTAACATCAAATTCTCTTTCTAATCTCTCAGTAATTATTTCAAGATGCAGAAGCCCAAGAAAACCACATCTAAATCCAAGACCTAATGCGCTTGAGGACTCGGGCTCATAAGAAAAACTTGCATCATTTAATTTGAGTTTAGCAAGGCCATCTTTTAATTTTTGATACTCCGAACTGTCAACTGGAAACAAACCACAAAAAACTACAGGCTTACTTGGTTTAAACCCTGGCAGAGGTTCACTAATTGGATCATTGAAGTCACATATCGTATCACCAACTTTTGTCTCTGATAAAGATTTAATTCCAGTAATTATAAACCCAATTTCCCCAGAATTTAACTCGTCGATATCATTTGGTTTAGGAGTAAAGACACCCACTTTTTCAACTAAATGTTCTTGGTTGTTAGACATTAATTTAATCCTCATACCTTTTTTTAATTTACCGTTTATTACACGAACTAAAATAACAACACCTAAATAGCTGTCGTACCAGCTATCCACTAGCAAACATTTTAGTTTTTCATTTGAAGCACCTTTTGGAGCTGGTAACTTATTTATTATTGCTTCCAAAATATCATCTATTCCTTGTCCAGTTTTGCCCGAACAAGAAATTGCATTGGTTGTCTCGATGCCAACCACATCTTCGATTTCTTTTTTAGTCTTTTCTACGTCTGAAGCTGGTAAATCTATTTTATTTAAAATAGGTATCACTTCGTGGTTTATTTCCAATGCTTGATACACATTAGCTAGTGTTTGCGCTTCCACACCTTGAGTACTGTCGACAATTAGAAGTGACCCTTCACATGCAGATAAAGATCTACTTACTTCATAACCAAAGTCTACATGTCCTGGTGTATCAATTATATTTAATTTATAACTTTGGCCGTCTTTCGCTTTGTAATTTAATTTTACTGTTTGAGCTTTTATTGTTATACCCCGCTCTCTTTCTATATCCATAGAGTCTAAAACTTGTTGTTTCATTTCACGGTCTGTTAAACCACCGCACTTATGAATTATTCTATCTGCAATAGTAGATTTTCCATGATCTATATGCGCAATTATAGAAAAATTACGAATTCTTTTTATCTCTGACATTAGGACCTGATTGTAGCGCCTGTTTTATCTTTAACTGTATCAATTATTCTTCTGCTAATTTGATCTAAATCTTTCTCATTCAAAGTTTTATTTGTAGATTGTAAAGTAACATTTATTGCAACTGATTTTTTATCTTTAGGAATATTCTCTCCTTCGTAAACGTCAAAAGTAGTTACTTCTTGAATAATGGATGTATCAATTTCTTTGATTATCTTCTCCAATAATCCTATTTTAAAAATTTTATCAATTATAAAGGCAAAATCTCTTTGAGATTTTTGAAAATCTGATGGTTGAAAACTTTTCTTTATTTCTCGAATTTTTTTATTTGGCTCTGGTATATTTTTTAAAAAAATTTCAAAACCAAAAATATTTGGTTCTTTAAAATCAATTTTTTTTGTTATAGCAGGATGTATTTCTCCAAAATAAGCTAGATGCGGACCTTTTTCTGATTTCAGAGTAATAGATCCAGATCTACCTGGATGGTAACATTGTTTGGTGTTATCACTTATAAATAGATCTCTCTCGGATATTCCAAGTTCAATTAAAGTTTTGATTACATCACTTTTTACATCAAATACATCTATGTTTCTCTCCTTTTCAATCCAACTTTTCCTATTCACTTTTCCTGATTTTAAGGCACCAACTACTATTTGTTGTTCACCAGGATTTTTTCCAAAAAAAATTGGTCCAATTTCAAATAGAGATAAATCTTCATAGCCTCTATCTTGATTCTTTTTTAAATAAATTGAAAGGTTTGAAAAAATCGATCTTCTTAAAACATCAAGGTCAGACGAAATAGGATTCAAAATTGGAATTTCTTTTTCACCTTTTGAAAATTGACTATCAATTTTAGAATCGGTAAAAGACCAGGTTACCGACTCGAGAAATCCCTTTGATGCTAAAGATCTTTGAGACAAATGAAATAGTTTTTGTTTAAAATTTAAGGTTTCGTTTTCTCTGATTCTCACTGGGGCAATCATTTTTATGTTTTTGAACCCTTTAATTCTAATAAGTTCTTCAATTATATCTACATCTTGATTAATATCCGGTCTCCATGAAGGAATTTCAACTTTAAGATCTTTTTTTCCTTTCTTGCAAATGAAACCTAATGAATTAAGAATTTTTTGTGCCTCATTAATAGATATTGATATGCCGATCAAGTTTTCAAAATTATCTATTTTAAAATTTATAATTTTATTTTTTTGGGAATTTTTTCCAGTAATCATGAATTTACTAGCTTGCCCACCGCAAATCTTTAAAATCAAATTGGTAGCAACTTGTAGACCTTCTGATATGGAATTTGGATCAATACCCCTCTCAAATCTATATTTTGCATCAGTGTTAATTGCTAGCTCTCGAGAAGTTTTTCTAATGGAAGATGGTAGAAAATATGCAGACTCAAGTAAAATATTTTTGGTGTCAAACTCTGTCGAAGTTTTCGTTCCCCCGATAATTCCACCAAGGCCCAGAACACTAGACTTATCAGTAATAACACACATACCTTTTTTAAGTTTATATTTTTTATTATCTAATGCTTCAAATTCTTCACCTTCTTTTGAGTCTCTAACAATTATCTCTCTATCAATTTTATCTGCATCATAAGCGTGTAAAGGTCTATTTAAATCAAACATTATATAATTTGTTATATCTACAATGGCTGAAATAGGTCTCAATCCAATTGATAATAATTTTGATTTTAGCCAAGGAGGACTTTCTTTGTTTTTAATATTTTTTATATAAACACTTCCAAAAATACTACAACCTTGGCTCTTCTCCTTTTTAATTGAAACTTTAATAGGTTGTTTAAAATTTTGTTTTATTTTAACTGGAGATTTTTTTTTAAGTTTGCCTATACCTGATGCATTAAGTTCTCTGGCTAAACCATTTACACCTAAACAATCACCTCTGTTTGGAGTTATTGAAATATCAATTAATTCCTCGATGTCATACGAAAAATAATTTGTACCTGGTTTATATAATTTCGGAATGAATTCAGAAAAACCTGAATCGGGAGAGTCTAGTTCTATTATACCGTCAGGCTCATCTTCTGGTGCTGTTGAAGTAATACCCAGTTCCTCTATAGAGCACAGCATACCATTTGATAAAACACCTCTAATTTCAGTTCGAACTAATTTTTTTCCACTTTTTGGAATTACACTGCCTGGTGGCGCATATACAGTAACTAAATCCTTTATTGCGTTTGCTGCACCACATACTACTGTTACTAAATTTTTTTCCCCAATATCAACTTCGCATACGGATAACCTATCTGCATTTGGATGTTTTTTAACTTTTATTATTTTGCAAATTTTGAAAGAATCGTAAGGATTTTTATTTTTAGTAACATTTTCTACTTCTAAGCCAATATCAGTCAATTTATCAACGATTTGCTTTTGATTAACTTTTGTATCCAAATGTTCTTTTAGCCATTGCAGGGTAGTTTTCATTTACTTAATCCTCTATAGTTTGTCGGTACATCTAAAGGATCAAAACCAAAATGACTTAACCATCTGTAATCTGTTTCAAAAAAAGCTCTTAAATCGTTAATTCCATATTTTAACATGGCCAAACGATCAATACCCATTCCAAATGCAAATCCTTGATATTTTTTTGGATTAACTTTGGCATTTTTTAAAACATTGGGATGTACCATTCCGCACCCTAAAATTTCTAACCATTTATCTCCTTCTCCAATTATAATTTTTTCATTTTCAATTTTATAACCAATATCCACTTCAGCTGAAGGTTCTGTAAATGGAAAATGACTAGGTCTAAATCTCATTTTTACATTTTTTACTTCAAAAAATTCCTTAATAAAATAGTCTAAGCACCCTTTTAGATGAGCCATGGTAATATTTTTATCTATATGAAGACCTTCGAGCTGATGAAACATAGGGGCATGAGTTTGGTCGCTGTCACATCTGTAAGTTCTACCGGGTACTATTATTTTAAACGGTGGCTTTCCGCTTAACATTGTTCTAATTTGAACAGGAGAAGTATGGGTTCTTAAAAGTAATTTTTTATTTTTTTCAAGATAAAATGTATCATGCATATCTCTCGCAGGATGGTCTTCAGGTGTGTTTAAGGCTGTAAAATTATTATACTCCGTCTCAACGTCAGGTCCCTCTGCTACAGAGAAACCAATTTCAGAAAAAATAGAAGAAATTTCATCTATCACTTGAGATACTGGGTGTATTTTCCCTTGTTGGTAAGGTCGGATTGGTAAAGTTACATCTACTCTTTCATTTTTTAATTTTTCATTTATCTCTGCATTACTAATTTCAAAATCTTTTTGCTCGATTTGATTGGTAAGATCGTCTTTTATTTTATTTAAATCAGAGGCAAACTCTTTTCTTTTATCAGGATCTAATGAACTCAGAGTTTTAAATTGTTTTGTAATTTGACCATTTTTACCAAAAAACTCCGTTTTTATATTTTGTAAATCTTCCTTTGTTTTAACAGAATCAATTTTAGCGTTGAAAATAGAATTTATTTTATCCAAATCACTCATTAGGTAATTGATTTTTTATATTAAAGTTTGCTTTAAATCAAAGACCCTTTTAATTAAGGGAGGATTGAACCTTTTTTACCACTGATTTAAAGACTTCTGGATTGTTATAAGCTAGTT